>Ga0326727_10008032_pt1 | contig 27192 bp, 21 predicted proteins | sample MB2enrmetagenome_FD_207643 | JGI IMG/M metagenome (GOLD analysis project Ga0326727, IMG submission 207643) | Lab enriched peat soil microbial communities from McLean, Ithaca, NY, United States - MB29MY | ecosystem: Environmental > Terrestrial > Soil > Wetlands > Peat | place: USA: New York...
GGATCAAGTGATAGTGGCTTGGACATGGAATGACCTTTCGTAAAACGCAACGAAGGGGTAGGGCTTGCCCTACCCTCCGCATTTTTCGCTCGAACCAAAAGGGTACGGCAAGCCGTACCGCTACAACTCAGCCGGTGGAACAGGCACGTCGTGTGCCAGCCCCAGGTTAAGATTTTCTTTCTTAACCTGCCGCCGCCTGCCTCCATTCCTTTCACTAATCAACTGATTTTGAGGAAGATATTTTGGGATCTCGAATGGTTCAGCGCCGGGAGAATCGTAACTGCTCAGTTCAGGGATTGTCCGGAAGGAGGGGGTCGCCAACTTGGTTTAGATTAAAACGGGATCATAACATGAGGAATCCTTTATCCGGATTTCTCACTCATCCGGATGAAGAGTTGCCCAATCCGTTCAATGAAGTCATTGAGCGAGGTTGATATCAAAGCGGAAAGGCAATGCGGGTAGACGATGGATTCACCGCCAATTCGAGGCCCTGGCACCCTCAAACTTCAGGCTCTTTACTGATGGTAAAATGTATGCTACCATCAGAATGATGGTTGACATCCGCGAGTATCACGACCGCACTGGTCGCAGCCCTTTTGGCGAATGGTTCGACAAGCTGTACAGAAAGAAGGCGAATGAAAATGGCTTTGACAAGAGATTTCAGAGAAACTGTTCAGGCGCGCGCCAAACGCGACCCTGCATTTCGGAAGGGGCTTCTTAGCGAGGCACTCGAAAGCTATCTCTCTGGCGAGGCGACACTCGGCAAGGAGCTGTTGCGTGATTACATCAATGCCACAATTGGCTTCCCCAGGCTGGCCGCGCATACCGGAATCCACGTAAAGACCCTTCACCAGATGTTTGGCCCGCATGGTAACCCGACCACCAGCAATCTGTCCGAAATCGTTGCCTGTTTGCAGCACGCGGAAGGCGTACGCTTCGAAGTCCGATCAGCGCGCACAACCTCACATGCCAGAAAGCGGCCGTTGCCGCACAGAACGATCCGGGCGACTTCAAGTGTCATGAGTCGTTGAGGAGCGGAGCGCCCAGGTACGCGTATTTTCCGTTCCTGTGCGGCTTGTCATCTCGCCGTCGCGTTTATAAACATCTGAACCCCGTTCATATTAGGGGCAACGTGACGGTCATAAATCGTTCCTCCACTTTCACTCCACATTATTTTACTTGGAATCGCTGCTGCTGGCAGTAGGTAATGCATTCCGCTGCTCTGACTGGAAGGTGCGCATCGGTTGCTTGCGAAGAGGCGGATTGTCGGGTACCATGGACCCCATGAGCAAGACCATCGAAACGACGTATCGGAACGGGTGCATCCAACTTCCCGATGGCGTCCATCTGGCCGAGGAGACTCGCGTCACCGTGATTCTTCCGGACAATGCTACGCAGGAAGCGAACCCCGATACTGCTTACAGCATTCCCGACCTCGCTTGTGATATCGGGCCAGAGGACCTGGCTCGAAATCTCGAACATTATTTGTACGGCCAGTCCAAACAATCATGAGTCCATCGCCCAGTGGCTTCACTTTTGTTGACGCCTCCGGCTGGATCGCCTTGGTGAATGGAAACGACGCCCTGCACCCGCAGGCCGTACGGCTTTTCCAGCAAAGGCTTGATGAGGGCAGGGGATTCGTGACTTCCTCAGTCGTTCTGTTGGAAGTGGGGAATTGGCTTTCCCCCCTTCCGCTCCGCCGATTGGCAAGCGATCTATTGGAGCGCATCGAGCACTCCCGGCGCATAGAAGTTGTTGAGTTAACTTCGGAGCTATGCAGAAAAGGCTGGAAACTTTATAGTCAGCGCATGGACAAAGAGTGGGGAGTCATCGACTGCATCAGCTTTATCATCATGCAAGAACGCAGCCTTCTCGAAGCACTCACCGGCGATCGCCACTTTCAACAAGCTGGCTTTACCGCTTTGCTTTAGCCACAAAAGCAACCTGGTCATCCCTGAAATTTGGCATAAAACGAGGGACATTGCGGGACGCCCGCCCAGCAAGCGGCGGGGCCATATGTTGTTCATGCTTTCGCTATCACGGAGCTCTGCTTTGTGCCCCCACGGGGGTTTTCGAGATGAGCTCACGCAGCTCCCCCTCGACATGGGCCACCACGTCCTGCCAATTCCCCAGCGTGGATTGGCGAAATATCTTGGCGGTGGGGTACCAGGGGCTGTCCTTGCGGTCCAGCAGCCACCGCCAATCGGGTGATTTTTGCAAGAGAATCCAGACGGGTTTACCCATGGCCCCGGCCAGGTGGGCTACCGAGGTATCAATGGAAATTACCAGGCCGAGGTTGGCCACAATCGCCGCCGTATCCGCAAGGTCTTCCTGTTCGTCCTGGAGGTCGATGATCTGCACGCGGGATCCCAACTGCTTCACCTGGCTGGCCTGCGGCCCCATCTGCAATGAGTAAAAGGTAGTCCCGGCAAGGTTGGTCAAGGGCGCGAGTTGTTCCAGGGGGATGGAACGCCAGCGCTCGTGGGGGAAGTTGGGGCTGCCTCCCCAAGCCAGTCCGATGCGCAGCGAATTCCCGGCCAATCGCTGTCCCCATGCCGCCACCCGCGCGGGGTCGGGATGAACGTAGGGGATCGGGGCAGGAATCGAGTTCAGTTCCGTATTAAACGCCCAAGGCAAACTCATCAGCGGGCACTGCCAGTCGACCTCCGGAAGGGCCTCCCCACGGCGAATGACCGCCGCCGCCCCGGGGGCATGTCTCAGCAAACGATGCAAGCGCGTCTGGACTTCCAGGACCACATTCCCTCCGCGTGCGGCGACAAGGGGGGCATAGCGCACGAACTGGAGGGTGTCGCCCAAGCCCTGCTCGGCGTGCAGCAGAATTCGCGAACCTTCCAGCGGCTCACCTTTCCAGAGGGGTTGCGGGAGCTTGCGGCGCTCGCGCAGGAAATGCGGGGTGTTCCAGCGGTACTCGTGCTCGCTCCAGCCTAGGGAGAAATTGCCTTGGAGGAGATGCAGATAGCCAAGAAAGGTGCGGGCCTCGGTGTTTTCCGGCGCCAATTCGCGCGCCCGCTCGAAGCACGCGGCGGCTTTCCCCACCTCGCCCTGGAGTAATTGCGTAATTCCCAAATGCAGGTGGGCATCCACCAGGCGCGGATCAAGTCTTAAGACCAGCCGGTAGGACTCCGCGGCGGAAGCCAGATCCCCTTGCCGCTCGAAGAGGTAGCCCAAACCGTAAACCGTATAGGCGGAGACCGGCGGGAGGGCCAGGGCGCGGCGGTAAACTTCCACGGCGGCGCAATAGTCTCCGGCGTTGGTCAGGGCATGCCCCAAAAGGTTGTGGATTTCATGCCGGTGGGGAGCCAGGGCCAGGGCGCGCCGGCAGGACTCCACCGCCTCTCGCGCCGCCCCCTGCTTGCATTGCAGCCTTCCCAGGCTGCCGTAAACGTCGGGGGAATCCGGCTGAAGTTCGAGGGCTCGGTGATAAGATGCCGCGGCGGCTTCCCAATCCCCCAGCCATTCCAGCGTGGTGCCGAGGCGCAGATGGACTCGCGACGATTGCGGAAGAAGTTCCGCCAAGCGTTGGTAACAGCGGTGCGCCGCCGGGATTTGGCCTTGGTCAAGGTAGGCCTTGGCCAGACTGTTCAGCGTGTGCGCATCGTCATCGGTGGTGTTGAGGGCCAGAGCCTCCCCCATCCAGCGAACCGACTTCTGGTAATCACCCGCTTGCTGGGCCAACAAGCCCAGCAGGTGGAGCGCCGGCGCGCACCGGGGGTTGACCTTGAGACTGCGGAGGTAGCAAGCCTCCGCCGGCCCCCGGCGCCCCGCCCGGTGGTACTTCAGACCTTTCTTAAGGAGCTTTCCGACTTGTGGGTCGAGAGACCGTTGCATGGGCACAGAATGACCTCACGCCAAACTCAATGTAAGGGCGGTTCGCGAACCGCCCCTACTTCCCTACCCTCCGCCCGAGGCGATGGAGAATAAGGTGTAGCGCCTGTTCTTCAGGTCCGCCGCCTGCTCGCGATGGGCAAGGGAAAGCCGCAGACCTGAAGAACAAATCCGCGCTCCACCACCGCGGTGATGCGGATCCTATTGCCGGCACGGGCGAATCGAGCCCGGCCGTGGGAACAGGCGCGGAACACACCCGTCAGCAGCAAGCAGCCGCTGACTTGGCGGGTCCGCACACGTCCATCCCACTCCTTCCTATCTCGCTTTTAGGGGAGAAACTTTAACCGGCGAAAGGCCCGGCCGCCCCACGCGCAAAAAAAACGAGGCGTCCTTTTAAGGTTTTAAAACGAGTGCCGATAGGGGTCATTGGACTGAGAAACGGTTCCGTCCGATGGCAAGAAGAACCCCCGGCCCCTGGAAAGGCGCTGCGCATGGCCTCCGGTTCTGCAACCCAAGACGGAAACCCAAACCTGAGAGGAGATTTCTATGGGACTTAGCATTTTGAGCAATATCCCTTCCTTGGAAGCGCAGAACCAATTAGCCATTACCAACACAGATTTGCAGAACACCCTTTTCCAATTGTCTTCCGGTTCCAAAATCAACTCTGGCGCGGATGATCCCGCCGGCTTGTCGATTGCGGACGGCTTGCAGGCCAACATTTCCGCTCTCACCCAATCGGCGCAGAACGTTACGGACGGCGTGGGCATGTTGCAGACCGCCGATGGCGCCCTGAGCCAGGTGACCACCCTGCTGAACCGCGCCGTAACCCTGGCGACGGAAGCAGGCAACGCGGGCCTGACCACCGATCAGCAATCGGCCCTACAGAATGAATACGCTTCGATCACGGCCGAAATCAACCAGATCGGATCGAACACCACGTACAACAACAACCAGGTTTTCACCAATCAACTCACCTCGGTGTTCCTCTCTGACGGTTCGCAGACCGACGCCGCCGACCCTACGATTTCGGTGACCATCCCTCAACTCTCGGCCAGCGCCCTCGGCTTATCGAGTTATGCCTCAGGAACGTTGGACTTCACCGCCAATCCCTCGGCCGGCAATAGCGTGCAAATCGGCCAGCAGGTTTACACGTTTGTGGCGCAAGGCAGCGCGACGGCGGCCGGCGATGTGGCGCTGGGCTCCGGGTCCACCGCCCTGCAGACGACTTTGCAAAACTTGGAAGACGCTGTGAACGGCACGGGCACCGCCGGCGCGGGCACTTACGGGGTGGGTACGGCCGTGAACAACCAGGCCACGATCACCAGTGTTAACGGCGGTTCGGCCAGCGTGCAAGCTCTGACGGCGGGCGCGGCGGGAAACAACGTTGCCCTGGTCGCCAATCTGACCTCCAATGTCGGAGGGCTTACCGGCACGCTGAGCGGTGGCGTGAATCAGACGAACAGCACGGGAACCCTGACCCTGGCCGCCAACCCGCAGATTCAAACCACGGCCACGTCAACCTTGACCATGTCCGCCCTGCCCGACACCCTTACCTATGCGCAGGGAACCGTCGACTTTTCCGCAGGCGGGGGTACGCAACCGACCGCCGGCAACGCCACGGGAAGCCTGTCACTCGCCGGTGCCCAGCCGGGCAACGCCTCGACAGTGACCGTCGGCAATACGACTTACACGTTCCTGACTTCTGGGAACTGGGGTTCGGCCGTGGCCGGCGACGTGGAAATCTCGACTGTTAACACGGCTGGCACGATGGCAAACCTGGTGGATGCCATCAACAATGTGGCAACCGCGGGAGTCTTTACCGGTACGGCCGGTGCCGGAACCGTTTGGGCCACCGACTACACCCCCGGCAGCACCTCCGTCAACTTGACAGCGATCGGTGCGGATACGAATGGAGCCGCTGGGGATGGTCTTGTGACCGGCAACGCCGGAGGCGCCCTCACGGTCGTCAATACCGCCAATGGCGGCACCTCCGACACCGTCACCGTCGGCAATACGAGGTACACGTTTGTGGCGGCGGGCGCGGCGGTTACTGGCAATGAAGTGGCGCTCGGCGGCACCGCACACCAGACTCTGCTCAACTTGGCAGGCGCCGTCAACAACGGCGGCACCGGCGGTAGCGTTGATACTTACTCCACCAACGCGACCGCGGCCGGAACCGCAAGCATGTCTGTCAACGGCAATGTGGGAACCGTCACCGCGACCACGGCAGGCGTGGGAGTCGCTGGGAACCATACCGGAAACTCTACCGTCCTTACCAGCTCGGGCTCTGCCTTTATCACCGCGGGGGTGAACCCCTCGGGAGTACTGAGCGGGGGCGCGCCCGCCGATACCCTGCAGATCGGCAACACGACTTACACGTTTGTCGCTCCGGGCGACGCATCGGGCGCCGACCAAGTGGCCGTCGTCACCAGCGATGCTACTCTCAACGATAATATTGTTGCTACCTTACAAAACCTCGAGGCTGCCCTCGTCAGCCCCAATAACACGACGGGAACCGATACCACGTTCGGGGTCGGCACGACAGCCAACGGGTTTGCGACCCTCGGCAATATCAGCAGCAACGCCCAAGGGCCGGTAACGGCAACCTTGACCGCCGTCACGGCCGGCGCGGGAGTCCTCGGGGGAACCCCTGCGACCGATACCGGAATGTTTACGGTCGTAACCCCGACGCAGACCCAGACCAACTCCATCACCGCCGGCGCGTGGGCCGGAGGCTACAACCCCGACACCGTGCACATCGGCAACGTGAATTACACGTTTGTCGCCGCGGGCCAGGCGACGGGTGGGGGAGCCGGCAGCAACCTGGTGGCGCTCGGCAGTAACCCGGCGGGCACCCTGGCCAACTTGATGGCAGCCGTCAACGCCGGTGCTACCACCGGGATAGGCGGCGGCAGCGTAGGCGGCGTCGCGGGCTCCTACAACGTCGCGACCGTGCAAACCGGGGCAGGTATGGCGATTAACCCCCAGAACCTCGACCAGGCCGTACTGACCGCTACGACCGCCGGCGTCAATAACAACACGACTCTCACCGCGAGCTTCCTGAACGGGACCACCACCGGCGCGGTGAGCGGCAGTGGTGATCTGGCGGGCGGCGTGGCCAATTCTGCGGCCACGGGTTACTTTAACCTGACCGCCAATCCGCTGAACGGCAACACCGTAACCATTGGCACCATGACTTACACGTTCGTCACCGGTTCGCCCACGGCTGCCAACCAGGTCGCCATTAACTCCAACAGCGTGACGACGACATTGAGCAACTTGGCGGCAGCAGTCACCGGCGGCAACGGGTCCGGGTCCGCTTACGGGGCCGGCACGATCGCCAACGGGGGGGTTACAAGCTTTACCGTGGTTGGCAACCAGGCAACCATTACGGCTTCCGCGGTGGGCGCGGGAACCGCCGGGCAAAATGGCGCGTCCGGTACGGGAAATTACCTGACCCTTACCGCCAATCTTTCGAACGGCGTGGGGGGCGGAGCAATCCCCACTCCCACCATGCTGTCCGGAGGCTCGGACGCCACCAACGCCAAGGCCACGGGAATCCTGAACCTGGGCAGCCTTCCGCAGGCCATGAGTACCGTCACCATCGGCACCACCGCTTACACGTTTGTCTCCGGCACGCCGACCGGCACGGACCAGGTGGCCCTGGGCGTCGCCAGCGGCAACACCACCGCCATCGAGGCTACTTTGAACAACTTGATGGAGGCGGTTAACTACGGAGTGGGTGGCAATGGCGCCGGGCTCGGAACCATTTACTCCGGCATTTCGCATGCCAACACGCAGGCAACCATCACCGGCGTCAGCGGCGACCAGGCAAACGTCCAAGCCGTAAGTGGCGGCTCGCAGGGAAACAACATTGCCCTGGTCGTGGGCGATGGCCAGAGCCTGGGCGGAGGCGGAGTTAGTGTGGATCTGAACTCCGCGACGGAGGCACAAAACGCCCTTACGGTCATTGCGGGCGCCATCTCCTCGGTGGCCGCCGCCCGGGGCGCCATCGGATCCAGCATCAATCAGATGAATGCCGCGGTCCAGGTTATGAACAACACCTCACAAAACCTGACCTCCTCACTGAGCGGCATCCAGGACGCAAACATTGGGCAGGTCGTGGCGAATATGTCCAAATACCAGGTGCTTGAACAGACGGGCATCGCCGCCCTGACCCAGGCCAACCAGCAGGAGCAAACTGTCCTGAAGCTGCTCCAGTAGTCGCGACAGGGCAATTCCTGACGGAGGGGACCCTCCCGGTCCCCTCCGCATTTTCCGTCTTGGATAAATGGCCATGAGCATCTCCCCAACGCAAATGATGCTGCAAATCGCGAGCACCGAGACCTCCCCTGGGGAAAGGCGCTCCACCCCCGCCCCGGTTCCCGCCGCCCCGGCGGCACCGTCCCCTCCCGAAACCCCCACTCCCGCGCCGGCCGTATCGCCGCCCGTCCAGTTCAGCACTGACCTGCGGGTCGATGGCCAGCATCAGCTTTACTACGCGGTGGTCGATGACACTACCGGGGGCGTGTTGTTTGAAATTCCCCCGGAGGCGCTGCGCGCGATCGGAGAGAGTCTTAACGTGCCCCTGGTCGGGGATACCAGTGCCCACAGCTTTGATGTGAAGTCGTAGGCGCGATGGCACATCCATGAACGAAGATGCGGATGCCGGCTCTTACCCTCAAGGAAATCCCCAATTTGCCGATAAGATAGCTGTCTGGCGCTCCACCGCCCGAGCCGCAGGCTGCCGAGGCGCAAAGGAGATGGGGAATGAGTACCAGTTCGATCAATTCGCTCCTGTCCAGCTTGGATAACAGTAATTCCAGCGAATCGCTGAGCCAGCTCCTGGGGCAAACCAGCACTTCCAGTTCGACTTCGACGAATTCGAGCACCAACGAGGCGCTCCAGGACGCCGTGAATGCCATCCTGAACTCCGCCACCCAGACTTCCGGGAGCGGTATTGACGTAACCTCGACCGTGGACGCCATTCTGCAAATCGACGCCGCCCCGGAGGAGACGATGGACGCCCAGGTGGCGGCGCTCAACGCCCAGACGTCCTCCTTGCAAAGCTTGCAGAGCGATATTACCGCTTTCCAGACCAGCCTCCAGGCCCTCACCAATTTCACCGGCGACTTTGGGGGATTGTCGGTGAGCTCCTCGAACAATGATGTGGTCAGCGCCACGGCGGCGAACGGAACGGCCGCCGGGACCCACACGGTTTCGGTCACGGGTCTTGCCACCACTTCCGCGGATTATTCCGCCTCCTTCGCATCGGCAACGGCCGCGCTCCCCACGGGAACGTTGAGCCTTCAGGTGGGGTCGAATGCCGCCGTGACCATCCCCGTGAACAGCTCCAACAAAACCAACACCCTGAGCGGCCTGGAGGGTTACATCAACAAGAATGGGTTTGGTGTCACGGCCTCGGTCATCACCGACAGCTCGGGAACCCGCCTGGCGCTGGAAAGCCAGACCTCCGGCGCGGCGGGCGAGATCAAGCTCACGGACAACACGTCCGCGGATTTTTCCGGTAACTTCACCTCGGCCTCGGCAACGCTCACCACCGGATCATTTAATCTTCAGGTCGGCTCGAATGCGGCGGTGAGCATCCCCGTGAACAGCACCGACAACACGACCACGCTCACGGGTCTGGCGGCCTACATCAATAATCAGCAAAACCTGGGCGTCACGGCATCAGTAGTCACCACGGCCTCGGGCGCCAGCCTGGCGCTGGTCCCGCAGAGTTCCGGCGCCGCGGGAGTGATCACCATCTCAGGCGACACCACGGGGATGGGTTTCAGCACCACCCCCTACAACCCCGTCAGCCCGCCCGTGGGTGGAATGAGTTTTACCGATGCCGTGGATGGCAAGGACGCCGAGCTTAGCGTGGACGGCATTCCGATCGACAGCGCCAGCAATACGGTCACGGGGGTTATTCCGGGTTTGACTCTGACTCTGTCCGGCGTAACTACATCCGGGCAAACGGACAACCCGGTCACCCTCCAGATTTCTCCCGATTTGACCCCCATCGCCACCGACGTCAATAATTTCGTCAGTAGCTGGAACACATTGATCCAGGCGGTCAATGCGGGCATTCAAACCAACACCACCACGGGTGCGGCCGGCCCCTTGCAGGGAGACACCTCGGTTGACTTTGTGCAACAGCAGTTGCTATCAACCATTAGCTCCAGCATGTCGGGGAACAATGGCGTCGTCAATTTGCAATCGATTGGGATCGAGATGCAGGACGATGGGACGTTAACCGTGGACAGTACGACGCTGAATGACGCCCTGCAAAATAACTTTTCCGCTGTGCAAAACCTGTTCCAAGGGACCTCGGGCGTGGGCCAGGCGATCCAGACGAGTCTCACCGCCCTCACCAATCCCTCCACCGGCGCCTTGAACTCGGATATGTCCGGAATCAGCGATGAGGTGACCGATCTCAACACCCAGATCAGTGATTTTCAGACACAACTTCAGGCCACGCAGACACAACTTACGGCGGAATACTCCACCATCAACACGACGCTTGAACAACTGCCGGAAACGATCGCCGAGATTAACAGCCAACTGAATGCTCTCAATCCGCCAAGTTCAACGCAATGAGGGAACCCATGAGACACCCGGCCCAAGCTTATCGCCAATTCTCGGTCCAAGGCGCCACACCCCTGGGTTTGGTCGTAATGCTCTACGATGGCGTCATCGCCGCTTTGCAACAGGCCGTAGCCGCCATCGAGGCTCGCGACATTCCGAAGAAATGTACCCATCTGAATCGCGCGCAGGCCATCATCCTGCAACTCGAGGGCACTCTGAATTTTGAGGTGGGAGGCGAAGTCGCCCAGACCCTCAAGGCCTTGTACGTGCATGCTCGCGCCCAAGCCCTGAAAGCCCATATCGAGAACTCCCCGGAGATTCTCCGCGCTCTGATTGAGAAGCTCTCCACCGTTCGCGAAGCCTGGTACGAGGCGGATCACCGGCCGTCGGCATCGCCGTCAACGCCCACCGGCGGAGGATCCCCTCGGGAAGCCTGGTTTGAGGCGCAGCACGAGGCGCAACCTTCCCCGCCAGACCCCGCCGGCGAAGAATCCCCGTATGCGTCATCGCCCACTCTGGAACCAGGTTCCTGGCGGATGTCGGCCTGAGGACAAATTTTCAACGGGCTTGCAGTGCTGTGAGGGCCACACTTTTCGCAGGACCACCGTCTTCCAGAGAAAGCTGGCAGGGAAACAGAATGAGTCCCGCTTTTACCTTTTCACGCTTGCACGCTCCCCAAAGCTCTTCCCTCATTTGATCAGGCATCCCCAGGATTCTTTTGTTCCCCCCAAAGAAACATTCAAGACGAGATTAATTCCGCCGATAACAAGGGATGTCGGAATAGTGAATGGCTTTCCATCTGCCGCAAGGTGCGTGGGTAGCCACGGCGAACGCGCTGGGAAATCGGAAAATGCCAGAGTGGGAAGACAAAACTCCAATCGCAGTCGAAAGCTGTGGGCTCACCGAGATGACTCGATCCGGCCAGGGTAATGGCGGTTCGAATCAGAGGGAGAAATTTAGCAATGGGCGACATGGATGACATCGTTAGGGAATTCCTCGTCGAAAGCAATGAGAACCTCGATCAGCTTGACCGGGATTTGGTAACTCTGGAAAAAGATCCCACGGCCCGAGAGGTTCTTGCCAGCATCTTCCGCACGATTCACACCATCAAGGGGACCACCGGTTTCTTGGGCTTCTCCCGCTTGGAGTCAGTAGCGCATGTCGGCGAGAACCTCCTGAGCAGCTTGCGCGATGGCCGCCTCTTACTTAATGCCGAGATCACCTCAGCGCTTTTGGCTTTGGTGGATGCAGTCCGCCAAATGCTCGTCAACATTGAAACCACGGGTCAGGAAGGGGAGGGCGATTACACTTCCCTCATCGAAACCCTCACCCGTTTGCAAGGCGAAAAGGCGAAGGTGACTGCCCCCGTAGCCACCGCCCCACCCTCTCCCCCTGTCGACCTGCCGCCCGCGCCTCCCTCCAAAGAGGAGGCCAGTCGAGAGCCGGAGAAGGCTGACCCTGGTCTGCCCCTGGGAGAAATACTGGTGCAAGCCGGCCGGGCGAATCCTCAGGAAGTCAGCGAGGCGCTGAAGCTCCAACACGAGGGGGACGACCGCCGCCTCGGCGAAATCCTTGTGGAAAAGGGGGCGGCCAAGCCGACTGCCGTCCAAGACGCTTTGCAGGTCCAGGCGGAAGCCCGCGCTCCCGCCCTTTCCGACAGCAATATTCGTGTGGATGTGAGCTTACTGGATAAATTGATGAACCTGGTGGGAGAACTCGTGCTGGCCCGCAACCAGATTCTGCAGTTTTCCTCGACGCAACAGGATACCAGCTTCCTCAATACCTCCCAGAGGTTGAACCTCATTACCACCGAACTGCAAGAAGGCGTCATGAAGACGCGCATGCAGCCCATTGGCAACATCTGGAGCAAGTTCCCCCGTGTGGTCCGCGACCTGGCCACTTCTTGTGGGAAGCAGGTGAACATTGAAATGGAGGGCAAGGAGACCGAGCTCGACAAGACCATCATCGAGTCGATCAAAGACCCGCTCACCCACCTCGTTCGCAATGCCGTCGATCACGGCGTGGAGACGCCGGAAAGGCGCCTGGCCTCCGGGAAATCCCCCGAGGGGCACCTCCTCTTGCGCGCCTTCCACGAGGGAGGGCAGGTCAATATCGAAATCTCCGATGATGGTGCGGGGATCGACTTGGAACGAGTGAAACAAAAGGCCTTGGAAAAGGGCTTGCTCGCATCTGACCAGGCTGCCCGCCTCAGCGACCGGGAATTGTTGAACCTGCTTTTTCTCCCCGGGTTCTCAACCGCTGAAAAGGTCACGAATGTTTCCGGTCGCGGCGTAGGCATGGATGTGGTGAAAACCAACATCGAGAAAATCGGCGGCACGGTGGATATTCAAAATCGTCTTGGTCAAGGGACCACCTTGAAGATCAAGATCCCCCTGACCCTGGCGATTATCCCCGCCCTCATCGTGACCAGCGCTGGCGACCGTTACGCGATTCCCCAGGTGAGTTTGTTGGAACTCGTCCGTTTGGAAGGGGAGCAGGCTCGCAAAGGCATTGAGAAGATCCACGGCGCGGCGGTTTACCGCCTGCGCGGAAAACTGCTGCCCTTGGTAAACCTGAACCACGAACTGCGCGTGGAAGAAAGCGGGAATGGATCGGGCCAGGATGCCACGGAAGGCTCCCCCACGGTTGTCGGAGCGGATTCTGAAGCGCACGCGTTGGACTTTGCTTCGGCGCGCAGTAAGCACCTGCTTTGGAAGTCGAGATTGCGGGATTTCCTGGATGGCAATGGCACCCTGACCGTGGCGGATGCCAGCTCCCCCAAGGATTGCGCCCTGGGAAAGTGGTTGTATTCCTCCGGGCTACAGCAGTTCGGCAGACTGCCGGAGATGCAGCAGTTGGAAAGCTTGCACCAGCAGTTTCATGGGACGGTCCGAGAAGTCATTTCCTTCAAGACCTCTGGCGATACCGCGCGCTCCGAGCGGGAGCTCACGCGGGTTGAATCCCTCTCGGCGCAAATCGTCTCCCTTTTGACCGGACTCGAACGCCAAGTGACAGACCACAACGCCGTCAATATTGTCGTTTTGCAGGCCGATGACCGGCATTTTGGCTTGATCGTCGATGAAATCAACGACACAGAAGAAATCGTGGTCAAGCCTTTGGGCAAGCAACTCAAGGGCATTTCCACTTTCGCGGGGGCGACCATCATGGGAGACGGGCAGGTGGCCCTCATCCTGGATGTCCTCGGACTGGCCCAACGCGCCAACGTGGTCTCCGAGGTTCGCGACCGATCCGTGGGGGAGAAGACCACAGAAACGGAGTCCCGGCACGACGACGGGGAATCGCTCCTGTTACTGGGAGGGCCTGATGATGGACGGATGGCCATGCCGCTCTCCCTCGTGGCGCGCTTGGAAGAATTTGCCAGCACCGCCGTGGAAAAAGCGGAAGGGCGGCACGTGGTTCAGTATCGAGGTCAAATATTGCCCTTAATCCACCTGTCCTCCGCTATCACCGACCGCCGCCAGGAGCCCCGTAACTCCGGCCCGTCTGCGCCGGGAGCAGAAGACGAGAAGATCCACGTGGTGGTGTACACCGACCAGGGCCGAAGCGTTGGGCTGGTCGTGGACCGCATCCTCGACATTGCTCACGAGGCGGTCAAGATTCAGAAACGCACGGGCCGCCAGGGCACTTTGGGCTCCATGGTTGTCCAGGGACGAGTCACGGAATTGCTCGACGTGAAAGGCATCATCACCACGGCTGACCCAAACTTCTTTAAGGATGCAGTGGCAGCCTAGACGGGGGACAGATTATGGCAGCGAAACAACAGTTTTCGACTTTTGTTGTCGATCAACTCCTCTTTGGAGTGGGAGTGGAGAAAGTACAGGAAGTCATCCGCTACCAGGAAATGACCCGGGTCCCTTTGGCGCCAGCCGTCGTCAAAGGCCTCATCAATCTGCGCGGCCAGATTGTCACGGCCGTTGACCTGCGACGCCGGCTGGGACTGCGCGAACGCGCCGCCACCGATCTTCCCATGAACGTCGTGATCCGCCACGAGGACGGGGCCGTCAGCCTGCTTGTGGATGAGATCGGCGATGTCCTGGAAGTCGAAGAAGAAGCTTTTGAGTTGCCTCCCGGCACTCTCGCCGGAGAGGCGCGGGAGCTCATTCGCGGAGTTTACAAACTGAAAGACACATTACTGATTGCTTTGGATACGGACAAGATGCTGAATCTGGTGACAACTGCCGCAATAGGCGCTTAGCCAGGAATCCTCGTCGCACGGAGCTTGATATGAAGAGCGCACCAACCCCAGCGAAACGGAAGAGAACATGCTTACTTAGACTCTCGGCCTGCCTCGCCGTCATCAGCCTGTCAGCTTCCTGGATGAAGGGAACTGAGAACAGCGGATGCGTGTATCCGATGGGAGCAGAAACCGTCATGCCCGGGTTGACTCCGGCCGCCGGGCAAACCATGTTCGCTGAGTTTAATGTCACTTACAACGCCAACAGCCTGCTCAATGGTCAAGGGCAAAGCGCGGTTCCAGGCTTTAAACTTTCCGTCTCTGGTTTCGCTCCCAAGATCACGCATAACTGGGGTGCGCACCTGCTGGGGGGGGAGTTAGTCAGTTGGGGCGCGTTTCCAGTCTTGTACGAGTGGGTGCGGACCCCCGCTGGCGCGCACTCGACGATGGGTTTCTCCAACGCGGTCGTGGGCACCGACATTGCTTATAACCGAGGCAACTGGCATTGGTGGTATGGGTTCGATGTGGCGTTACCGGCTCCGGTATATCACCAGGCTGGCCCGATCAATATCGGACAACATAACTTTGGTACGGCCCCATCGGGCGCTTTCACCTATCTTCCCCATCACGGAAGAAATGAAATCAGCTCCCGCTTGCAGTACTACGTCAACTACACCGATCACGCCACCCAGTATCAATCTGGCAATGAGTTCCTCTGGGAGTATGTGGCGATGCAAAACGTCACCAAGAAACTCGCCCTCGGCGCCAATGGGTATTTTTACCTGCAAACCACCGCTGACCGGCTCCTGGGCGTGATCTGCGCGGGAGGGAATCAGGGACGAGACCTGACCATTGGCCCCGAGGTGCGCTATCAGCTTGGCCCCACGGTTTTAATTGCCAAGTATTTCCGGGACACCCTGGTGCAAAACCGGCCGTTGGGTAACGAGTTCTGGATCGAGTTCGCTGTCCCCTTGTCGCACCCCCATCCGAAGCAGCAGGCCAGCAAATGAGCTAGTTGCACTGAATGGATGCGCGGAGTTGTTGCGAGGTGGAAGAAACGAGGATTCGGGAGGGATGGTCTTGGCTTGCTGAGACAAGCCAACGGGAATGCGCCGGAGGTCGATGAATATGGCTGCGAATTCGTTCCGACATCCTGAGTACGGAAAGCACGAAAGGCAAGGATCCCCTGCGTGGGATCGACAAAGTACTGAATCTGGTGACGAATGCCGCAAGAGGCGCTTAGCCAGGAAAATAAACTAAATGGAGGATGATATGAAGAGAGAACCAACTCTACAGAAGAAGAGCAGTGGCTTTGATGAGTTGAGTGCCTTCGCGGCAGAAATGAAAGCGATGAGCGAAGCACACAACGCCGGGGACATCGATGTGGTCATGTCCGAAGAGAAATTTGAGGGCATCTACAAGACGATGGCCAAGGGTGTCAATGACATGGTCAACGGTCATATTACTGTGAAGAAGAAGGCGATGGCCTGCGTCGCCGAGTTCGCCAAGGGGAACTACGATGCGGAACTGGAAAAGTTCCCCGGCAAGAAGGCGTTCATCAACGAGAACATTGAACGCCTCCGGGCGAACGTCAAGGCGTTCATTGCCGATATGGAAAAGATGTCCAAAGAACACAACGCGGGCGACATCGACGTGGTAATCCCCGAGGATAAGTTCGAGGGCGCCTACCGCACCATGGCCAAGGGTGTCAACGACATGGTCCAGGGCCACATCTCTGTAAAGAAAAAAGCGATGGCCTGCATTTCCGAGTTCAGCAAAGGCAACCTTGAGGCTGAACTTGAGAAATTCCCAGGCAAGAAGGCTTTCATTAACGAGAACATTGAGCGTCTGCGCGGGGCGGTCAAAGCGCTGATCACCGATGCCGACCTACTGGTCAAGGCGGCGGTGGAAGGGAAATTGGCGACCCGCGCCGACGCCTCCAAGCATCAGGGCGACTTCCGCAAGATCGTGCAGGGTGTGAATGATACCCTCGATGCCGTGATTGGGCCGCTGAACGTGGCGGCCAAGTATGTGGACCAGATCTCGAAAGGAGATATCCCCGCGAAGATTACGGACACTTACAAAGGCGACTTCAACGAAATCAAGAACAATCTGAACATGTGCATCGATGCCGTCAACGGTCTGGTGGCTGATGCCGCCCTTCTGTCGAAGGCGGCGGTGGAAGGCAAGCTGGCAACCCGCGCCGATGCCTCCAAGCACCAGGGCGACTACCGCAAGATCGTGCAGGGCGTGGACGATTGCCTGGACGCGGTGATCGGGCCTCTAAATGTTGCCGCCAAGTACGTGGACCAGATCTCCAAGGGAGACATCCCCGCCAAGATCACCGACACTTACAAGGGCGACTTCAACGAAATCAAGAACAATCTGAACACTTGCATTGATGCCGTGAATGCGTTGGTGGCGGATGCTGCCCTACTGTCGAAGGCGGCGGTGGAAGGCAAGTTGGCAACCCGCGCCGATGCCTCCAAGCATCAGGGCGACTACCGCAAGATCGTACAGGGTGTGGACGATTGCCTGGACGCAGTGATTGGCCCCTTGAACGTGGCGGCCAAGTACGTGGACCAGATCTCCAAGGGAGACATCCCGGCCAAGATCACGGACACGTACAAGGGTGACTTCAATGAAATCAAGAACAATCTGAACATGTGCATCGATGCCGTCAACGGCCTGGTAGCCGATACCGGCACGCTGGTGAAGGCGGCGGTGGAAGGCAAGCTGGCGACCCGTGCCGACGCCTCCAAGCATCAGGGTGAGTATCGCAAGATCGTACAGGGTGTGAACGAAACATTGGATGCCGTGATTGGGCCGTTGAACGTGTCCGCCAAGTATGTGGATCAGATCTCTAAAGGGGACATCCCGGCCAAGATCACGGACACTTACAAGGGCGACTTCAACGAGATCAAGAACAATCTGAACATGTGTATCGATGCCGTCAACGCCCTGGTGGCCGAAGCCGGCACTTTGGTGAAGGCGTCCGGGGAAGGCAAGCTGGCAACCCGCGCCGACGCCTCCAAGCATCAGGGTGACTACCGCAAGCTCGTCGAGGGCATCAACGAGATGCTGGATGCCATCCTGCTGCCCATCGGCGAAGGCAACCGCATTCTGACCCAGGTCTCCAACGGCAAGATCGACGAACTGATCGCCCAAACCTACAAGGGTGACCACGAGAAAATGAAGCTGGCCGTCAACAACGTCGCTACGGTGCTGCAAGGGTTGCAGAAGGAGCTGGTGGGGCTGACCGAGGCATCACGGCAAGGACAACTCTCGGAACGCGGCAAACCCGAACACTTCCAGGGCGCTTACGCGGGTATCGTGAAGGGCGTCAACGAAATGCTGGATGCCATCCTGCTGCCCATTGGCGAAGGCAACCGTATTCTGGCCCAGGTCTCCAACGGCAAGATCGACGAGTTGATCGCGCAAACCTACAAGGGCGACCACGAGAAGATGAAACAGGCCATAAACAACGTCGCCGCAGTGCTGCAAAGCTTGCAGAAGGAGATGGGACGGCTGACCGAGGCATCGCGTGAAGGGCTACTCTCGGAACGCGGCAAACCCGACCAGTTCCAGGGCGCTTACGCGGGCATCGTGAAGGGCGTCAACGAGATGCTGGATGCCATCTTGCTGCCTATCGGTGAAGGCAATCGCATTCTGGCCCAGATCTCCAACGGCAAAATCGACGAACTGATCGCGCAAACCTACAAGGGCGACCACGAGAAGATGAAGCAGGCTATAAACAACGTCGCCGGAGCGCTGCAAAGCATGACGGCAGACGTCAACGTACTGGTGAAAGCCTCGATGGAAGGCAGGTTGTCAACCCGCGCCGAGGCCTCCAAGCACCAGGGCGACTACCGCAAGATCGTGCAAGGCGTCAACGAGATCCTGGACTTAGTCATTGCACCAGTTCAGGAAGCCGGCGGAGTGCTGCAAAAGGTTGCCGCTGGTGATCTGACGGCACATGTCGAGGGCAACTACCAGGGCGACCATGCACGCATCAAGGACGACATCAACATCATGGCCGACAGACTGTCGGAGAGCATGGGGCAGATCAGCCAAAACGCCCAGACCCTGGCCAGTTCTTCCGAGGAGCTTTCCGCGGTCAGCGCGCAAATGAGCTCCAACGCGGAAGAGACTTCCAGTCAGGCCAATGTGGTCTCGGCCGCAAGTGAGCAGGTCTCCAAAAACATCCAGACGGTGGCAACCGCCACCGAGGAGATGAGTGCCAGCATCAAGGAGATCGCCAAGAGTGCCACGGAAGCCGCCAAGATTGCTACGGGCGCGGTGCGGACGGCGGAAAGCACCAACGCCACCGTGGGTAAGCTCGGCGAATCCAGCGCCGAAATCGGCCAGGTTATCAAGGTCATTACCTCCATCGCGCAACAGACCAACCTCCTGGCTCTAAATGCCACCATCGAGGCGGCAAGGGCTGGCGAGGCCGGCAAGGGCTTTGCGGTGGTTGCCAATGAGGTAAAAGAACTGGCCAAGGAGACCGCCAAGGCGACCGAGGATATTAGCCGGAAGATTGAGGCGATCCAGGGAGATACCAAGGGAGCCGTGGAGGCGATCGGTCAGATTACCACCATCATCAACCAACTGAACGACATCTCCAACACGATTGCCAGCGCGGTAGAGGAACAAACCGCCACCACCAACGAGATTACTCGCAATGTGGGTGAAGCCGCCAAGGGAAGCTCACAAATTGTGGAAAATATCGTATCGGTGGCCACCGCCGCGAAGAGCACCACCGAAGGCGCCACCAACACTCAGACGGCCGCGCAGGAATTGGCCCGCATGGCGGCAGAACTCCAGCGCCTGGTGGGGCAATTCAAATTCGACGAGGGCGGAGGCGCTGGGGGGACAGCGGAAGTCCGTCCAGCGGCTAAACAGGTCCGCGAGGCACATTTGGCCGGTCGGGCCAAAACGCCACCGGGCGTTACCACTCGCCTCCAGTAAGGAAACAGCCTGGCCCTGGTGGGCAGAGAGGGGTTCGGGAAGCTTGCCAAGAATCTCGAACCCCTCTTGGTTTGTGAGTGGTGCTTGAAAAGATCAATCGCCTCCCGTGAGGAGATAAGAAGTGGCCTTCACCTTTTTCTTTCGCGATCAGCGCGTGCTGGACTCCATCGTGCAACACGTAGTACCCAGCGTCCCCGGGCGCAGCATCATTCGGGTATGGGACGCCGGTTGTGCCAGCGGCGAAGAGGCCTACTCCGTAGCAATGTTGTTATTTGAGAATATGTGGCCCTTTGCCTCCGACAATTTACACATCGATGCCACGGACATTGAGGAAAACAGTCAGTTTGCGAACACGATTGCGACGGGAATGTACTCGACCGATCTGTTGAAGGGCAGCCCTCATCAAGAGTTGCTGGCCAAGTATAGCGCACCTGCCGCTCGCGCCGGCTATGTGGAGTTCGACGCTGCGCTGCGCAAATGCATCTTCTACCAGCGGCACGACCTGCTCTCCCTCCGGCCCATTGGCAGCAATTTCAGCCTGGTCGTATGCAAGAACGTCCTTTTGCACCTGGCGTACGAGGAGCGCGTGGAAGTCCTGAAGATGTTTTACGAGGCCCTCTCGCCCGGTGGGTATCTGGCGCTCGACGAGCTCCAGGAGCTCCCCGTCGAGGTGGCACCGCTGTTTGTCCGGGTTCTGGCCGACGGCAAGTTATGCCGAAAAGCCCAGAGTGCGCAATGAGAATTACTCTCCTCCACGGCAACCCGCAGAGCTACTCCTGCAATGCCTATCTGGTGCGCGGGGACTCGAATGAGCAGGAGGATGTCAACACCCTGGTGGATGTGGGAATTGATGGTTCGATCTGCGAAGAAATTGAAAACCTCTGCACCGGGATCGGGAAGAAGAAAGTGGCACAGGTTGTGTTAACGCATGGCCACTACGACCACGCCGCCGGCCTGGGCGTGATTGTGGCGTGTTATCAACCGCAGGTGAGTGCCTTTGCGCCAGGTAAGCATGTCGATGTCCTATTGCAGGACGGCCAATTCCTTCGCCTGGGCGACCGGGAGTTTGAGGTCCTGCATACTCCGGGACATTCGGAGGATTCGATTTGTTTGTACTGTGCCCGGGAACAAACCCTCTTCGCGGGTGACATGCCCCTGGATGTGAAGATACCGGGAGGTTCCTATCCGGGAGAACTCCTGGCTTCGCTGGAGAGAATCGCGAGTCGCGATCTGGCGACAATTTATGCGGGGCATGCTAGTCCCGTGACCTCGGGGGCCGGGGATTTGCTTCGCCGGACAATCCAGAACATCCGCCGAAGCACCCTCAGTTACAGTTACAGGGGCGCCGCCTCAAAACTCAGGATCGGGAGCCTGACGTGATTAAGTTTTGGGACATATTGCCGAAGGTGGAAGCTTAGTGGAGGATGGCAGATAAAAGGAGGTAGTCAATATGCCTGTGGCAAATAAAGTCCCCGAAATTCTTCCCTGGAAGCCGGCGTACAGCGTTGGAGTGGCCAATTTTGATGGTCAGCACCTCGAATTTGTGAGGCTCATTAATGAGTTTCATGAGGCTATGGCAACCGGACGCAGCCGAGAGATCCTCGAATACGTGCTCGCTCGGCTAATCAAGTATGCCAAAGATCATTTCAGGGCCGAGGAAAGTGTGATGCAAGCGCACGCCTACCCCGGGCTGGAGGTTCACAAATTCGAGCATCGGGAGTTTCTGCAAACGGTAACCCGCTTCCAGAAGGACTTCCTGGCAGGCAGGACGATGCCGACCATCGACATCATGGTGTTCATAAGGGACTGGTTTAGCAATCATACACAAGGAACGGATCAGAGATACGCGCCCTTCCTCAAGGAGAGAGGGATCGTATAAGGAGCTTCGATGTTTAAGAATCTCAAGCTGACACCAAGAGTTGCAGGATCGATTGCGCTAACGCTTTTGATCACCTCCACCGTGGGGTTCTTTATCACCCAGAAGCGTATCAACTCGCAGGCCGAGGACGCTTTTGTGGACAAGCTTCGGAAAACTGACGGGATGGCCGATCGCATTCGAAGCTATTTCTCTGCCAACGTAGATAATTATGTTGCCAACCGCCAGTTCAAGGACCTTAATCAGGTGCCCGTCGTGGTCGCCTGGAGTATAGCCCGGGAATACGCCGAATCCCAGAACATGCATTTCTCAACCCCGAGCTTGCAGCCCCGGGAACCCAAGAACGCGGCGGACGCCTTTGAGAAAGAGGCCCTCCTCGCCTTCGCTGCGGATTCGAACCTGAAAGAATACTTCAAGCACGAGGTTGTGAACGGGCAGGAAGTGTTCAGGTACGCCCAGCCCGTTCGGTTGACGACCGACTGCCTCTTCTGCCATGGCGATCCGGCAACTCAAAAAGACCCCTTCGGTTACGCGAAGGAGGGCATGAAAGCAGGCGATCTGCGGGGGGCCTTTGTTGTGACCGCGCCATTGACTGCGGTGCAAGCTGCGTCCTCGGCAAACAGTCTAACCCTTTTGCTCATCAGCGGAGTGACTCTGCTGGTGGCCGTCCTGGTGGTCTTTTTCGTCGTTACCTCGGCTACAAAACCGCTCCAGGCCGTGGTGAGCCGAATTAAGGACATCGCGGAGGGCGAGGGCGATCTCACTCAGCGTCTTGATCAGGATCGTCGGGACGAAATCGGCGAACTCGCCCGCTGGTTCAATACTTTTCTGGAAAAGCTGGAAGGCATCATCGCGCGTGTGGCAGGCAACACGCTGGGAGTGGGGAGTGCGGCCGAGGAGCTCACGGCGGTAAGCCAACAGATGAGCTCCACCGCGGAAGAGACGGCGACTCAGTCGAACGTGGTTTCGGCGGCGGCCGAACAAGTCACGCACAACCTGCAGACCGTGGCAACCGCGACAGAAGAGATGAGCTCCAGCATTAAGGAGATTGCCAGGAACGCCAATGAAGCGGCCCGGGTGGCAACTGCGGCGGTCAGGACGGCTGAGACCACCACCGCCACGGTGGCCAAGCTCGGTGACTCCAGCGCGCAAATCGGGAAAGTGATCAAGGTCATCACCTCCATTGCGCAACAGACCAACTTGCTCGCCCTGAACGCCACCATTGAGGCAGCGCGAGCCGGCGAAGCGGGTAAGGGCTTCGCGGTGGTGGCCAATGAGGTGAAAGAATTAGCGAAGGATACCGCCAAGGCCACCGAGGAAATCGGCCAAAAAATCGAGGCGATTCAGGGAGACACAAGTGGGGCCGTGCAGGCGATCGCCCAAATCACTGAAATCATCAACCAGGTCAATGACATTTCTAACACCATTGCGAGCGCCGTGGAGGAGCAGACGGCAACCACTAATGAGATTGCGCGCAACGTCCAAGAGGCGGCGAGAGGTGGTTCCCAGGTGGCAGAAAACATGATCGCTGTTGCCCAGGCCGCTAAGGGCACGACCCAAGGGGCGAACGATACCCAGACGGCTGCCGGCGAACTGGCTCGGATGGCCAGTGAACTACAACGCGTAGTCGGGCAGTTCAAGTATGACGAAAACGCCAAAGGCATTGCGGCGTCGCAATTTCGTTTACCGGGCGGGCAGGGACAAGATTCGCACCTGGCAAGCCACCTGAATTCTCACACCGCCCCGACTTCAAGTCGAGTCCAGTAGGGGGAGAATTTTGACCCGGGAGACAGAATAAGATTGGGGGGATTGGCAGTAAACCTTTACCCCTGATGGCCGAAGGGAGAATAGAAGGAATGACTCGCGATCGGAGGGAGCCATTGTGCGTGCACTCATAATTGACGATTCAAAAGCCATGCGGAGCATCTTGGGCAGAATGCTCCGCAGTATGGATTTTGAAATCGTTGAAGCAGCCAATGGCCGGGAAGCCCTGGAGCGGCTCCAAGGCCTCGGAAAGGTTGACATCGCCCTGGTAGATTGGAACATGCCGGAAATGAATGGCTTTGAGTTTGTTCGCGCCGTTCGGGCCGAGCACGTTTATGACGGCGTGCTTTTGATGATGGTGACCACCGAGACCGAAATGGAAAACGTGGTCCGAGCCCTTGCGGCGGGAGCCAACGAGTACGTCATGAAACCCTTCACCCAGGAGGTCATTCTGGAGAAACTGCGAATCTTCGGGATGGCAGGTTCTTAGTTTATGCCCAAAATCAGAATCCTGGTCGTCGATGACTCGGTGGTTGTTCGGCGCATGGTCAGTGACGCCCTCGCTTCCGATCCGCAACTCGAGGTCGCCGCAACTGCTGCGAACGGGAAGATTGCCCTCGCGAAGATTCCTCAGGTCAATCCGGATATCGTCATTCTCGACGTGGAAATGCCGGAACTGGATGGGATTGGCACGCTGGTGGGGATCCGCAAGTCGCTGCCGGCCCTGCCCGTCATCATGTACAGCACCCTCACCCAGCGGGGCGCGGAAGCCACCATGGAGGCCCTCTCCAAGGGTGCTACGGACTACGTCACCAAACCTTCCAACGTGGGAAGCGCCGCACAGGGGTTGGAATGCATACGGACGCAACTGATTCCGAAGATCAAAGCAATTTGTGGCCGTGTCCTGGGTGTACCCCTTCCCTCCCCTCTGCCCGCAGCCATTGCTTCCAAGACGCCCCAGCCGCGACTGCTATTTCCTCGCCGTGAAGAACGCATCGACATTATTGCCATCGGTGTGTCCACGGGGGGGCCCAATGCCCTGGCCATTCTCATTCCGTCCCTTCCGCGCGACCTTCCCGTACCCGTGGTCATCGTTCAGCACATGCCTCCCGTATTTACCCGCCTCCTGGCAGAGCGCTTGGCCGCCAAATCGCAAATCGGCGTGGAGGAGGGTTACCCGGGCGCCGTCCTGGAACCTGGCCGCGCCTGGCTGGCTCCCGGCGACTACCATATGGTCGTGGCAGGTGACGCCCATCAGGTGATGCTTCGCACCCACCAGGGTCCACCGGAAAATTCCTGCCGCCCGGCAGTGGATGTCTTATTCCGATCGGTGGCCGAGGTCTACAAATCTCACGCTCTGGCTGTGGAAATGACCGGCATGGGCCAGGATGGCTTGCGGGGTTGCGAACATATTCGCGAGTCCGGCGGGCAAATCCTAGCTCAGGATCAGGCAACGAGTGTGGTTTGGGGAATGCCCGGTTTCGTGGCCAACGCGGGTCTGGCCGACAAGGTGCTTCCCCTCGATCAACTCGGTATGGAAATCCTTCGCCGGGTTCGATACGGCCGGGAATCAACCCGGCAGTTCAAACCCGCACCCTGGATTGCGGAATCGAGTATTCCAAGATGACCCTCAGCCTACCGGAATTCAACTACATCCGCCGCCTTGTCCTTGAGCAATCGGCGATTGTGTTGGAGGAGGACAAGGGGTATCTCGTGGAATCCCGCTTGCTCCCACTGGCCCGCCGCGAGGGGTTCGTTTCGCTCGACCTCCTGGTTCAGAAATTGCAGGCCGAGCCCTTTCACGGTTTGCATCGCCGGGCCGTGGAGGCCATGACCACCAACGAGACCTCCTTCTTTCGTGACTTCCATCCTTTCGAGGCCCTCAAGAAGTTCGTGCTGCCAGATCTTATCGCCCGGCGAGCGGCGGAAAGAGAGTTGAGTATCTGGTGTGCTGCCAGCTCGTCAGGACAGGAACCTTACAGCCTCGCCATGCTGATCCGTGAGAATTTTCCCCAGTTGGCAAGCTGGAAGATTCGCATCCTGGCCACCGATCTCTCCACGGATATTCTTGCCCGGGCGCGCGAAGGACGCTACAGCCAACTGGAAGTAAACCGCGGCCTTCCCGCCAGCCTGCTCGTCAAGTACTTTCAAAAGCGCGGCTGTGATTGGTATCTGCGGGACGACATTCGCAACATGGTGGATTACCAGATCGTGAACCTGTCCAGCGCCTGGCCGTTCCTGCCGCCCATGGATGTGGTCATGATGCGAAACGTGCTCATCTACTTCGCTGTCGAAACCAAGAAAGAAATCTTCGCCAAGGCTCGGAGGGTTTTGAAGCCCGACGGCTATTTCTTCCTCGGCGGAGCGGAGACGACCTTCAGCATCGATGATTCTTTTGAACGCGTGCAGCTTGAACGCGCCACCTGTTATCGAGTTCGAAAAACCTAGGGAGCTACTATGCTGGTGACCGAGGGAGCTTTTTATGGGATTGTCCAAGAAACGTGGTCCTCCACCCTGGGATTCCTGGTTGACCGTGCGGTCTCTGAGGACTTTTCCGCGATCGGGGCCTTCACCGTGTGCGTTAAAATCACGGGCGCGTGGGATGGAGAAGTGCGTTTGCACTGCTCCGCCCCACTGGCTCGATGCATTGCGGCCGCCATTTTCCAGGTGGAAGCCGATCAGGCGGCGAACGACGAGATCCTCGACGCTTTAAGTGAGCTCACCCACATCATCGGCGGGAACCTGAAGGCATTGTTACCCCAACCCGTCACCCTTTCACTTCCCTCTCTTCCTGATCCCACCGATTGGGCGCAAACCACGCCGCAATGGCAAATGGTCTGCCGGCTCACCCTTCTGAGTGAGGGCCACCCCTTCGCCGTAACCCTTCTGGGAGACTTTCCTGCCGCGGCCCGAGCGCAAAGTCCAAGCCATTGGGGAAGGCGTGTTTCAACCGAATACCCTTAGGTGCGTCGGCGCGGCGAGATGGGTGAGAGAAAATTTATAGCGCCGGCAGGCGCTTCCCGGATTCCTCATCCGCGGAAGCGCCGCACCTGACGATGAAATCGGAAAAAAATTGTCCAGCGGGGAAATGGGGCGCACGGTGTGGGCGGCCCGCCGGCGGCAGAGGTTCCAAACTCGTGCCGATCAGCAGCGCACGCCCGTCCAGCGTGTTGCGGCCAGGCCTTCCGCCCCTGTGCCGCACAGCATGGTCCTGCCATCGGGCTTACGCGGATGACTCGCAAAAAGCTGGAAGGGCGCCAGCCGCGCCGGCTTGCGAGCTTGGGGACTTCCCTCCTACGCGCTGGTGGCTTTGGCAAAACTGCCGATGGCCTTGGCTTCGTCGTCGTGGACGTCAAAGACCGTATAGAGTTTAGTAATCTGCAAAAGGTCATGAACCTTCTTGGTAAGATTCAGAAGTTTCAAGGCTCCACCCTGCTTGGAGACGCCCGTGAAGGCGCTCACCAGTTCGCCGATTCCCGAGCTGTCGATGTAGGTGACATCGGCAAGGTTGAGCAGAATATTCTTGTTGCCCTTGCTCAGTTGGTCGCGGATCAACTCCCGCAACTGCGTGCACCCTTCTCCCAAAGTGATTCTGCCGCTGACATCGACGACGGTGACGGAATCAACTTGTCGTATTGTGGCTTTCATGCTCATGGTCTGTTTCTCCTTGTTTAGTCTCAGCTCCGGAACTCAGGCGTTTGACCATGGTCACTTCCGTCCCCGCGCCGTTGACATGTTCCACCCGGAACTCGTCCATGAAGGTGCGGATGAGAAAGATTCCGCGCCCGGACACGTTCAACAGGTTTTCATTCTCCAGCGGATTGGGGATATGGTTCGGATCGAAGCCGTTTCCTTGGTCCCGGATGTGTATTTCCAGCCGGTCGGGATGAATCTTAAACTGCAACCAGACGCTCTTGCTGGAATCATTCTTATTGCCGTGCCAGATGGC
>Ga0326727_10008033_pt1 | contig 27190 bp, 26 predicted proteins | sample MB2enrmetagenome_FD_207643 | JGI IMG/M metagenome (GOLD analysis project Ga0326727, IMG submission 207643) | Lab enriched peat soil microbial communities from McLean, Ithaca, NY, United States - MB29MY | ecosystem: Environmental > Terrestrial > Soil > Wetlands > Peat | place: USA: New York...
CGCAAGTCTTCCGAAAAAGGCTTCGCCATCCCTGCTGGCCTCCTTCCCAGCACGAATGGTGAATCACAACTCGCCCGATTCGTTCAATCCCCCATCGATTCTGACTATTCGGGACCCGCTCTAGCGGCGACCTATGGGCGTTGGTCGTTCGTGAGGAGCGTTGAGCGCAGCGCTTGCGCGGGCGCCGCGGGCGCGGCCGGCATGCTTGGGAAGGTTCGGAGCGCGACAATCGCGAAAGCTGGATGCTCGACGACGATTTCTGCGGGATTCATGGGCCGACATTGTCGTCGGCGACCGACAAGGCGCAGGTTTGCTGGCGTGCGACGCTGGATCGCGCGCACGTCAATGTCGGTTGGACGTGGAGACATGGTGCGCGAGCTTGGCGTCATGAGCTGTCACAGCGTTGCGTTGGACGTGGGGGCGAGGGATGGCGCCGTGAATCCGCGTCGATCATCCGGCCGCCGCAACATGGGCAGATGTCGAGGCGCTGGCCGGTGAGCAGCGCATAGCGTTCGCGATAGTCTTTGGGTTTGACGCGCGGCTCGGGATTGGGAACGTCCAGCGCGGCGCGGATGCGAGCGAGCTTTTCAAAGCAACAGGAGTTGGCGAGGAAGCCGAAGTGGCGAATGCGACGGAAGCCCTTGGGTAAAACGTGCGTGAGAAAGCGGCGCATGAACTCCTTGGCGTCCAGCGTCATCGCCTTGGACTTGTTTTGGGCGCGATAGTCCTTCCACCGAAAGCTGACGCGGCCATCCTGGCAATCGAGAAGACGGCCGTTGGCGATGGCGACGCGATGCGTGTAGCGACCGAGATAATCGAGGATCTGTGAGGGGCCAGCGAAAGGACGCTTGGCGAAGACGACCCAGGGGATATTCGCCAGGGGTTTGAGATATTGCGCGAACTCGGAGGGGTCGCGCAGTCGTACGAGTTCGCCGTGAAACATCATGCCCCCAGCGTCGAAGGCCGTTCCCAAACGTTCGAGAAACAGGCGACGATAGCTGCGCGAGAGAACGTGAACCGGAAGAAAGAAGTTCGGTTTGCATGCGATCCAGCGCCCGTCCGGTCCGAGGCCGCCGCCCGGCACGATGCAGTGAACATGGGGATGATGGGTAAGGGTCTGCCCCCATGTGTGCAGGATCGCGATCATGCAGGTCTCGGCGCCCAGATGTCTGGGGTCGGCGGCGATGACGCGGATCGTCTCTGCGGCCGCCTTGAACAGGATGTCGTAGACGAGCGCCTTGTTCTGGAGAGCAATCGCCGCGCCGGTGCCGTCGCCGAAGCCGGCCGAGAGGGCGCCTTGGCGCGGCGCCGCCTTCGCGCTTCGCCCTGGAAAACATGCCTTTGCCGGAATGCGGCTTACGGCCGCACCCGCACGCCCCCGCCAGGGGGAAAGGGAGGCTTTACAGTTACAGTAATATTGTATTACTTATCCTCCGTCCGCCCGATCGAGGCGGGAAAGCGTCCCCCGGGCCGCGACAGGCGTCCGAGGCAGAACGCTTGAGGTGGGAGGGTTGCATTCATCTCGTGAAACGGCTGAGCGGCGCCGCTATTGGCACGGCGCTGATGCTGGCGGGCCCCGGCAACGAACTCACCGCCATCGCTTCGGTTGTGCTCGGCGGCACGCTGCTGACCGGCGGCGTCGGCATGGTCGCGGGGACATTGTTCGGCGGGATGATCTTCGGCTTGATCGCCACGCTGATCAATTTCAACGGGTCGCTCAACGGCGCGTGGATCATGATCATCGGCGGCGTGCTATTGTTCCTGTTCATCGTGCTGCAGCGCTTCCTGGTCGGTTCGTTCAGGCTGCGGAGCGCGGCCTGAGGCTGAGGAGCGATGGCGCGCACAACCCGACATTCGCCGAACAGCGAGGCACCGAACCGTCGTAGCGGTTCGCATCGTCCGGTGCCAGCGCGGGCCGCGCATGAAACGGAAGGACGTGCGCCGTCGCGGCGAGCCGACGCTCAGCTGGCGGCGCGCCTCGGACGCGACATCGTCACTGGCGTCTTTCCGCCTGGCTCGCTGTTGCCGAGCGCCGCGGAAATGGGCGAGCGCTTCTCGGCCTCGCGCACCGCGCTACGCGAGGCCTACAGCAAGCTCAGCGGCAAGGGGCTGATCGTCGCCCGGCCGCGGGTCGGCACGCGCGTGCGGCTCAAGTCCGATTGGAACCTCCTCGATCCGGATGTGCTCGCCTGGCGCCTGAGTTCCGAGCCGGAAGGGCATTTGGTCGACGACCTATTCACCTTGCGCCATGCGATCGAGCCGGTGGCGGCGGAGATCGCCGCGACTTCACGGACGCCGGACAGCCTCGCGCGCATCGCCGATGCGTTCGGCCGGATGGAGTGGTTCAGGAACGGCGACGGCGACCTCATTGGCGCCGACCTCGATTTTCACGTCGCCATTCTCGAGGCGACGCGCAACCATTTTCTCGCCGCGCTCGGTGGGCTCATCCAGGCGGCGCTCGAATGCAGCTTTCGCTTCAATTGGCTCGGCGCGGCGCGCATCCGCGACGACCGCCTCGAACAGCATCGCGGCGTTCTCGCGGCGATCGACGACGGCGAGCCGGAACTGGCGCGCGCGCGCATGGTCGAGCTCCTGAGCGACTCCTTCGATGACATGCGCAAGTTCCGTGAATCGCTTAGTCGCGGTACGCCGTCCGCGTCGCCGCGGAAATTCGCCACTTGAATTCAAATCGCGCGTTGCAGACGGGCCGCGGCGGCCCGTCGCCGCCTGACACAGAGGACCGCATATGTTCACGATAGGCATTGATTACGGCACCAACTCGGTGCGTGCGCTGGTCGTGCGCAGCGCGGACGGTGCCGAATTCGGCAGCGCCGTCGTCGGCTACCCCTCGGGCGACGAAGGCGTTATGCTCGACGCGAGCGACCACCATCTCGCGCGGCAGGCACCGGCCGGCCTTTCCGGGGACCTGCAACTCCCGATCGGCGCACGCCGAGCCGTAAGATGAGGATGAACGTTCACATCGCTGGTCCGCGGCGCGCGCGGACGTCAGACAAGGAACTTGAGGACCGATGACGCAGCAGGGCGCCAGCGCGACCGCGGCGATCGCCGAGGGCCGCACGTCGCTGGGGGTCGAACTCGGGTCGACCAACATCAAGGCGTGCCTGATCGGGCCGGGCCACGAGGTCCTCGCCACGGGCAGCCACGGCTGGGAGAACCAATTCGTCGACCGCCTCTGGACCTACTCCGAAAACGCGATCTGGACCGGACTCCAGGCCGCCGTCGCCAACCTGATGGCCGACGTCGAGCGACGCCACGGCGTGCCCCTCACCCGCATCGGCGCACTGGGATTCTCGGCGATGATGCACGGGTACCTGGCGTTCGACGCGAACGGCGCCCTGCTGGTTCCGTTCCGCACCTGGCGCAACACCAACACGGAGCGCGCCGCGGCCGAGCTGACCAAGACGCTCAGCTTCAACTTCCCGCTGCGGTGGTCGGCCTCACACCTGTACCAGGCGATTCTAGACGAGGAGCCGCACGTCGCCGACCTCGACTTCATCACGACCCTGGCCGGCTTTGTGCACTGGCGCCTCACCGGCCGCAAGGTGCTCGGCGTTGGCGACGCCTCGGGCATGTTTCCGATCGACCCGGCCACTCACGACTACGACGCGCCGATGCTGGCGCGGTTCGGCGAGATGGTCGCCGCTCGTCGACCGGGTCTCGACGCCGCGGCGCTCCTTCCCAAGGCGCTCGTCGCCGGCCAGGACGCCGGATCGCTCACCGCAGAGGGCGCCGCCCTGCTCGATCCGACCGGCAGGCTGCAGCCGGGCGCGCCGGTGTGTCCGCCCGAAGGCGACGCCGGCACGGGCATGGTCGCCACCAACGCCGTCGCCCAGCGCACCGGCAACATCAGCGCGGGCACGTCGATCTTCGCGATGGTGGTGCTGGAGAAGCCCCTGACCGCGGTGCACGAGGAACTCGATATCGTCACCACGCCGGCGGGCGACTTGGTCGCGATGGTCCACTGCAACAACGGCGCGAGCGAACTCGGAACCTGGGCGGGCGTCTTCACCCAGTTCGCCGCCGCCATCGGGGCCAATGCGGATGCGAACGCCGTCTTCGGCGCCCTGTTCGCCGCGGCGCTCGAAGGCGAGGCGGACGGCGGCGGGCTGCTCGCTTACAACTACCTCGCCGGAGAGCCGATCACTGGCATGGCCGAGGGACGTCCGCTCGTCGTGCGCACCCCCGGCAGCCGCCTTACGCTCGCCAACTTCATGCGCACCCAGCTTTACGCCGCCTTCGGCACGTTGAGCCTGGGCATGAACGTGCTGCGCGGCGAAGGCGTGCAACTGGACTCGATGTTCGCGCACGGCGGCATGTTCAAGACGGCAGGGGTCGCGCAGCGTCTCCTGGCGGCGGCGATCGGCGCCCCCGTGACCGTGGGCGATACCGCAAGCGAGGGCGGCGCGTGGGGTATCGCCGTGCTGGCCGAGTACCTGCGCACAGGCGCGGGCGAGGGCGGCCTGGGCGACTACCTTGCAGGCCGCGTGTTCGCGGGTGCCAAGCTCGATGTGGCGGAACCCGACCCCGCCGACGTCGAGGGCTACGCTGCGTGGCTCAAGCAGTACTCAGCGGGTCTGGCGATCGAGAGGGCGGCGACGGAGGCGATCAGCTAGCTGGCAGGACGCCCACCGAACGCCGCACGGCTTCGATCCATGAGTTATTCCAAATCTGAACTTCAACCCCCAATCGACCGAGACGAACGTAATCCTCCTCGCCAACCCTGAAATCTGGCTCGTCTGCGGGTCGCAGCATCTCTACGGGCCGGGACCGCTCAAGCAGGTCGCGGCCGACGCCGAGCAGATCGCCGCCGGCCTCGCCAAATCGAAGAAGCTACCGCTGAAGACCGTCTTCAAGGCGCTGCTGACGACTCCCGACGAGATCGCGCGCCTCTGTCTGGACGCGAATTCCGACGCCAATTGCGCGGGCCTGATCCTGTGGATGCACACCTTCTCGCCGTCGAAGATGTGGATCCGCGGCCTCAACGTCCTGCAGAAGCCGTTCGCGCACCTGCACACGCAGTTCAACGCCGAGCTGCCGTGGGACTCGATCGACATGGACTTCATGAACCTCAACCAGTCGGCCCACGGCGACCGCGAGGCCGGGTTCATCCACACCCGCATGCGTCTGGCGCGCAAAGTCGTCGTTGGCCACTGTGCCGATCCGGAAGTGCACGACCGCCTCGGCGCGTGGATGTGCGCGGCGCGCGCCTGGCACGACTGGCAGGGCGCGAAGTTCTGCCGCTTCGGCGACAACATGCGCCAGGTCGCAGTGACCGAAGGCGACAAGGTTGCGACGGAAATGGCCTTTGGCTTCGCGACCAACGGCTACGGCGTCGGCGATCTCGTCGCCAAGGTCAACAAGGTCACCGAGTCCGCCGCGGCCGACCTCGCCGTCGAATACGAGAAGAGCTACGCGGTGGTTCCCGATTTGCGCAAGGGCGGCAAGCGCCACGAGTCGCTGCTCTACGGCGCCAAGCTCGAGCTCGGCCTGCGCGCCTTCCTCGAGGCGGGCGGCTTCAAGGGCTTCACCGACACGTTCGAGGACCTGCACGGCCTCCGGCAATTGCCGGGCCTCGCGCCGCAGCGGCTGATGGCCGACGGCTACGGCTTCGCCGGCGAGGGCGACTGGAAGACCGTGGCGCTGGTGCGGGCGATGAAGGTGATGGCCGAGGGCCAGCTGGGCGGCGCCTCGTTCATGGAGGACTACACCTATCACCTGCCGCAGGGCGGCGGGCAGGTTGCTCGGCGCGCATATGCTCGAGATCTGCCCGAGCATCGCCAGCGGCAAGCCGGCGCTCGAGATCCACCCGCTCGGCATCGGCGGCAAGGAGGATCCGGTGCGCCTGGTGTTCGACGCCGCGCCGGGCCCGGCGCTCAACGCCAGCCTCATCGATCTCGGCAATCGCTTCCGTCTGGTCGTCAACGAGGTCGACGTCGTCAAGCAACCCAAGCTGCCGAAACTGCCGGTCGCGCGCGCGGTGTGGGAGTGCCGGCCCGACCACAAGACCGCCTGCGCGGCGTGGATCCTGGCCGGCGGCGCGCATCACTCGGGCTTCAGCTACAGCGTCACGGCGGAAATGTTGGAGGACTTCGCCACGATCGCCGGCATCGAGCTCGCGCTGTTCGACGCCGAGACCAGGCTCCCCGTGTTCAAGCAGGACTTGCGCAGCAACGAGGTCTATTATCACCTGGCGCGCGGCTTCCGCATCTGACGGCGCCGGCGCACAGCCGAAGGACGATCATGCTCAAGGAACTGAAACGCGAAACCTATGAGGCCAATGTCGAGCTGCCGCGGCACGGCCTCATCAATCTCACCTTCGGCAACGCCAGCGCGATCGACCGCGCCAAAGGCGTGTTCGCGATCAAGCCGAGCGGCGTCGACTACGCGACGCTGACGGCCGACGACATGGTCCTCGTCGATCTCGACGGTAAGCGGGTCGAGGGGAAGCTCAACCCGTCCTCCGACACGCCGACCCATCGGCGGCTGTTCATCGACTTCGCCGAGATCGGCGGCGTCGTGCACACGCATTCGTCGCACGCCACCGCCTTCGCCCAGGCGGGGCGGGCAATCCCCAACTTCGGCACCACCCATTCCGACTATTTCAAGAATGAGGTGCCGGTGACGCGCAAGATGACGGCGACGGAGATCGCCGGCGCCTACGAATGGGAGACCGGGTCGGTGATCGTCGAGCGGCTCAAGGGCATCGACCCGGCCGATTGCCCGGCGGTGCTGGTCAATCGCCACGGGCCGTTCACCTGGGGGACGACCGTCGCCAAGGCGGTCGAGACGGCGGTGGCGCTGGAGTGCGTGGCGCATATGGCGCTGATGTCGCTACAGCTCGCGCCCAATCTCGAGGCGATCGAAACCGAGCTGCGCGACAAGCACTTCAAGCGCAAGCACGGCCCCAACGCCTATTACGGCCAGGCCAAGAAGGGCTGAACGCGCCGCCGCCGACAGGCGGCGCCGACGCGGCTTTGCGCGCCGGCGCCTTGTCGTCTGTGAAGAATCTTTAGAGCGCCGGATCGGCGGGACTTTTCGGCGGGTTTGACGGACCCAATTTTGCCGGTTTGAACGGCGCGGTCGGCGATTATCATGCAGATTGGAACGTCCGTCGGGTCGTGATTCTCCCATTGCGAGAAGTGCGATTTGGAGATTCGCGATGTGGCCGAAAGAGCGTCAGGGCAGCAGACAGAAGGATCTCTTCCGCGCCCGTTTGGACCAAATCGTAGATGTGAACCATCCGCTGGCCAAGCTCGTCCGGTCAGTGGATTGCGGGTTTCTGGAGGCGTGGTTCGGCGCGGTCTATTCGGACAAGCCCGGGCATCCGCCGCTGCCGACGCGGCTGATGGCAGGGCTGGCGATTCTCAAGCACATGCACGACCTCTCGGACGAAGCGTTGTGCGAGCGCTGGATCGAAAACCCGTATTTCCAGTTGTTCTGCGGCGAGGCGTTTTTCCAGCACAAGCCGCCTTTCGACCGCTCGTCGTTGACGCGCTGGCGGCAGCGCATGGGCGAAGAGAAGCTCGTCGCGCTGATCCAGGAGAGCCTGAACGTGGCTGCGCGCACGGGCGCCGCCAAGCCGGCGGACTTTGCCAAGGTCATCGTCGATACAACGGTGCGACCGAAGGCGGTGGCGTTCCCCACCGACGCCAAGCTGATGCACCGCGCGCGCGAACGGCTGGTTCGGCTGGCCAAGAAGCATGGCGTCGTCCTGCGCCAGTCCTATGAGCGGGTCGGCAAATACGCGCTGATCGCCCATCAGCGCTACGCCCACGCCAAGCAGTTCAAGCGGGCGAACCGGGCGCTGCGGACGCTGCGCACGTATCTCGGCCGGACGGCGCGCGACATCGTGCGCAAGATCAAGGGCGACGCGGAGCTGAAGAGCGTGTTCGCCGAGCCTCTCTCGCTCGCTTGGAAGGTGGGCGACCAGCGCCAGAACCAGCGCGGGCGGAAGGTCTATTCCCTGCACGCGCCCGAGGTCGAATGCATCGGCAAGAGCCTGCCCTCGGGCTTGACCCGAGGGGCAAGGCGCATCGACCCTACGAGTTCGGCGTCAAGGTCTTGGTGGCGACGACGCTCCGTCGCTCCAAGGGCGGCCAGTTCATCGCCCATGTGAAGGCGCTGCCCGGCAACCCCTATGACGGCCACACGCTCGGCGTCGTCGTGCCCGAGATGCAGGCGCAGATCGGGGCCAATCTCGAGCGCATCGTCGCCGACCGCGGCTGCCGCGGCCACAACGCCCCGCCCGAGCACAGGTTCAGGGTCTACATCTCCGGTCAGAAACGGCGCGTCGCCGCGGCGATCAAACGCGAGCTGCGCCGACGCTCCGCGGTCGAGCCCTGCATCGGCCATCTCAAGTCCGAGCACCGCATGGGCCGCAACCACCTCGCCCACCCCGCCGGAGACGCCGCCAACGCCGTCCTCGCCACCGCCGGTTACAACTTCCGGCGATTGCTGGCCTGGCTGGCGATCCTTTTGCGCGCCTGGTTGGCCGCCATCATCGCGACCGCCAAACCGCCCCTCGATCAGAGCGCCATCGCGTAACCAGCGTTCTTCACGGACGACTGAATAGCTGTGCAGTTCCAATCGCAATTCCGCGATAGCGGCGAGGCTACGGCCGATTGCCATTGCCAGGCTCGACAGCGAACGTCGCAAGCATCTCCCTGAATTCGCCCATCTCCAATCTGCGCGCAACTCATCCTCTGCTTTACGCGTCTCCTCTGCTTTGCGCGTCGGCCGGGATCAGGCGGCGGTCAGGACGGCCGGGTTCAGTCCGTGCTGGATCGCCACTCCTGTCTCGGCGTCGAAGATGTTGACCGCGTCGCTGGGAATGGTGACGGGAATCTGCGAGCCCAGCGGGGCCGCCACATCGCGGTCCCCCACGGCGATGACGAAGCAGCCGCGCGTGCGAAAGCCGATGTGGCAATTGTCGCCGAGCCAGTGGTTGGAGGTCACTTCGCCCACCAGCGCCGAGCCCTCCACCGCCTCGCCTGGCCCCACATGAACCTTGTGGGGGCGCACGCCAACCATAACCCGCCGCCCGTCGCCGAGCCTGCTGGTTGCGCCTGAAGGAGGCAGCGGCACGTGGAACGCCACTTCCTGACTCTCGTTCAGCACCGCGACCGTCTCGCCCTGCACCACCGCCGGGAAAAGATTCATTGGCGGCTCGCCGATGAACGATGCGACGAACAGGTTGGCTGGCCGTTCCTGCAGATCGATAGGCGTCGCGAATTGCTGCAACACTCCCTCTTCCATTACCGCGATGCGGTCCGCCAGGCCGATCGCCTCCGTCTGGTCGTGGGTCACGCACACCGTCGTCATCTTGCCTGCAATCAGGTAATGCTTGATGCGGGCGCGCAGCACTGCGCGCAACTGCGGCTCAAGCTGGGACATCGGCTCGTCCAGCAGGTAAACGGAGGCGTTGCGGATCAGCGCGCGGGCCAGGCTGACGCGCTGCTGCGCGCCACCAGAGATCGACGGCGGGTAGCGTTCGAGCAGATCCGTGATCTCCAGCATTGCGGCGATACGCTTCACGCGCTTCTCGATTTCCGCGCTCGCCACGCGGTCGCGCAGCAGGCCGAAGGCGATGTTTTCGCGCACGCGCAGCGGCGGATAGAGGGCGTAGGTCTCGAACGCCATAGCCACGTTGCGTTGCGACGGTTTCAGCGTGTTCACCAGGCGATTGCCCACGCGGATCTCGCCGTCGGTGATTGTCTCGAGGCCCGCCACCATGCGCAGCGTCGTCGTCTTGCCGCAACCGGATGACCCGAGCAGTGCGACAATCTCGCCGTCCTCGATGTGCATCGTGACCGCATCGACGGCCCGCTCGGACGCGCCAGCATAGACCTTCGAGATCTTGTCCATATGGAGCGTTGTCATTGGAACTTCTCAGATCCTCACGCCGTCGCCGCGGTCGAAGAAATGTGCATGCGCTAGGTCGAGCTTGGCCCACGCCTGATACTGCCCGCGCAGCCGGTCCATCGGGCCTCCCTGCGGGCAGCTTGCGAACAGTTCCGTCCCCTCGGCGCCTCGCAGCAGCATCACCACGCGGTTGTTCAACGGGGTGATGGCGTCCAGGGTCACCGGGATGCCGTCGTTCGCCTCCAGCGACACCGCCACGTTCTCGGAGCGGATGCCGAACATGCACTCGCGCCCGGCGAAGTCTGCGCCGTCCGGCGGCAGCCGCACTGTGGCGCCCGCCACGTTGATCTCGATCCCCGCGTTGGCCGTCACCGGGTGCACCGGGACTAGGTTGATCGGCGGGTCGCCGAATAGGCGTGCGATTCGCATGGTGCTCGGGACATCGTAGACGTCGAGCGGCGAACCGATCTGGCGAAAGGCGCCGTCCACCAGCACGGCGACCCGGTCGCCGAGCGCCATCGCCTCCTTGTAATCCTGCGTCACGTAGATGACGGTCGACTCGAAGCCGCGCAGAACGCGCGGCAGCTCGAAGCGCATCTCGTAACGGATCTTCGCGTCGACGTTGCGCAGCGGGTCGTCGAGCAGCACCACGCTCGGCCGGCCCACCAGGCTGCGCGCCAGCGCGGTGCGTTGCTTCTGGCCCTGCGACAGCGCCTTCGGCAGGTGGTCGAGCACATGGTCGATTCGCAACATGCGGGCCGTCTCGTTCACCCGCGCCTTGATCTCCGCCTCCTTCACGTGACGCGACCGCAGCGGGCTGGCGATGTTGTCGAAGGCGGTCATGTGCGGGTAGAGGGCGTAGTTCTGGAACGCCATGCCGACATCGCGGTATTCGGGATTGACCTCCGTCACCGACTGCCCGTCGATGCTGATGTCGCCGGCGTCCGGCCGCAGCATGCCGGCGATCAGGCGGAGCAACACCGTCTTGCCGCAGCCGGATGGACCGAATACGACCAGGAACTCGCCGCGCTCCATGTCCAGCGACAGGTCGCGGATGATTTCGTGGTTCCTAAAGGACTTCTTAAGGCCAGTGATCTCGAGGAAAGGCATTGCCGTCTCTTTCACCCTTTAATGGCGCCGAGGCTGAGACCCTCGACGAGATAACGCTGGGTGAAGATCGCCAGCACCAGCGTCGGCACGATGGAAAACACCAGCGCCGCGGCGATCTGGCCGAACTCGATGGCGGAGGCGGTGACGAAGGCGAACGCCCCCACCGTCACCGGCTGGATCCGCGACGAGCCGAGGATCAGCGCGAAGATGAAGTTGTTCCAGGCGAAGATGAAGCTCAACAGGGCCGCCGCGGCGATGCCCGGCCGCGCCAGCGGGATGGAGATGCGCAAGAAGGTGCTCAACCAGCTATGGCCGTCGAGCCGGTAGGCCAGCTCGATGTCCTCGCTGACGTCCTCGAAGTAGCCGCGGACGATCCACAGCACCAGCGGCAGGGTGATGAGCTGGTAGACCCACACCAGGCCGAAGTAGGTGTCGTAGAGCCCCATGCTCTGAAAATAGAGCAGCAGCGGCAGCAGCACCAACAGCGGCGGGGCGAAGCGGAAGCTCAGCAGGGTGAAGGCGATGTCCTCGCCGAGGCGGAACTTGTAGCGGGCGAATGCGTAGGCCGCCGGCACCGCGAGGATCAACGACAGAATCACCGAGAACGCGCTCAACACGGTGCTATTGAAGAGGTTGAGCATATAGGTGACCTTCTGCGTGCCGACGTTGGTGACGAGCTCGCCGGACACCAGCGCCGTGTAGTTATGCAGCGTCGGCGTAAAGAACGGGCTGGGCGGGATGCGCAGGATGTCGGCGTTCGTCATGAACGACATCAGCACCACCCAGAACAGCGGGAACAGGAAGAACAGACCGATCACGGTCAGCGCAACGGCGCGCAGGACGGATTTGCCGTTCATCGATGCCTCCTCCCCTCAGGCCCGTCCGCGGGCCCGCTCGCGCAGGCGCAGCCAGTTCTTAACGAACACGTTGCTCAGCACGAAGGTGATCGCCCACAGGACCATGAGGATCGCCGAGGCCCGGGCGATATTGGTGAAGATGAACGCCTGCGTGTAGGCCTGGATCTGGAACACCATCAGCGTATCGCCCGGCCCGCCCTGCGTCATGGCGTAGATGATGTCGAACTGCTGGATGGAGTCGAGCATGCGAAACAGGCCGGCCGTCAGAATGTAGGGCATCAGCATCGGCAGTATGATGCGGAAAAACACGAAGGTGCCCGGCACGCCGTCGAGCTCGGCGGCCTCGAAGGGCTGGCGGGGTAGCGCGCGCAGGCCGGCCAGCAGCAGGATGGTGATGAACGGCGTGTACACCCACATGTCCACCAAAACGACGGTGAACAGGGCGGTGTGCGGAGAGGACGCCCATCTGAAGTTAGGAAAGCCGAGCTGCGAGACGAAGTAGCTGAGGATGCCGAAGTCGGCATTGGTCATCAGCTTCCACATCATGCTGGCGATGGCGGGGGCCACCATCAGCGGCAGCATCAATGTCACGCTGAGCAGGTTGGTCACCAGCGTGCGCCGCCACAGCAGCAGCGCGATGCCGAGCCCGAGCAGCAGCTCCAGCCCCACCGTGAGCACGGTGTAGGCCATTGAGACGGCAACGGTTTGCCAGAACGTGGCGTCGCGGAACAGAGAAATGTAGTTGGCGAACCAAATGAAGCCGCGCGTGGCCGGAAAGGCGAGATTGTAGCGCTCCAACGAGTAGTAGATGGCCGTTCCGAACGGAACGAGGATGCCGATGCAGGTAAGCAGAGCCGGCATGCTCAGCAGGTATGGCAGAGCGCCGGCCATGCGCGCGCGCCGGCGCCTGACGACGGGGCGGGCGCTCATACTGGCCACACCGGAAGTGCTCATGACCTCGAGTCCTCGGAGGAAGCGGGGGCGGCGCGCGCCCCCGCCGCGTATGGAAGGAAGCGGGGGCGACGCGCGCCCCCGCGGCGTTTGATCACTTAACGATGCCGGCGTCGCGCAGCTGGCCCATCACGCTTTCGGCGAGCTTGTCGAGCCCCTCGTCGACCGACACTTCGTTGGCGTACATCTTCTGCAGGCTGGCGGCCCACTCCGTCGTCAAGTTGAAGAACAACGGTTGCGGCGTGAAGTAGATCTTCGAGCCGGGCGCCGAGGCCGTGTACTGCTCGAGGTAGCCGGCGTACTTCTCCTTCAGACGGTCCTGGAAACCCTTGTCATCCCATACCGACTGCCGCACCGGGTCGACTAGGTCCGCCTTGGTGGCGCCGAAGAGGGTCGGCTGGGTCGCCGCCGCCCACTGTAACAGCAGCCACGCGGCCGGCTTGTTGTTCGAGGCCGCGTTGATCGCCAGCGACCAGATCCACACGTTCGGCGTCGGCTCCTTCTTGTCCGGGTTGGCGGCGAAGCCCTCGTAGCCGATGTTGCCGGCCTCCTTTGTGCCTTTCTGCTGGAAGAAGCCGAGGATGTCGGCGTCGAAAATCATCGCCGAGGCGCCTGCGCCGAGGCCGTTGCCCACCTCGTACCAGGTGAAGTTGGTCCAGTTCTTCGGGCCGGCCTTCTGGATCATCTCGATCCACAGCTTGGTGAAGGCCTTGCACTGCGGGCTGTTCACCGCCGACTTGAGTTGGCCGTTCTCGACCGTGAAGTCGGAACCGCCGTAGCTCGTCAGTCCGGAGAGGTAACCCGGATGGATCGTCGCCCAGCTGCGGCTGCCGCGCACGCCGATGCCGTAGATCCCTTTGATGTCCGTCTGCAGCTTCACCGCCTTCTCGATCAGGTCGGGCAGGTTCTTCGGCGGATCGACCTTGGCTTGCTCGAACATGCGCTTGTTGTAGGCGATCGAGTTCAGTTCGAAGCCCCACGGCAGCGCCCACTGCTTGGCGTTGGGACCGCCGAGCACCTCGCCGGGCACGCCCGACCACGCGTCGGAGTGCAGCAGACCCGGCAGGATGTCGCCGACGTTCCAGTCAGGCGCGGTGGCGGCGGGATCCTTGATGAACTCGTTGAGGTCCACCAGCCAGCCGGCGGGCCCGTACTGCCAGGTCTGGTAGGCGCCGGTCATGAACGCGTCATAGCCGGAGGACTTGCTCGACAGCGCGGTCGTCACCTTGTCGAAGTAGACGTCCTCGGGGAACACGTCATAGGTGACCTTGAGCCCGGTGAGCTGCTTGAAATTCTCGATTTGCATCAGCAGCGAGTCGGTGTACGGATGCTTGTTGAGCAGCAGATTGATCGCCTTGCCGTTCTCCTTCTTCCAGTCGAAGTTGGCGGCCATTGCCTTGGTCTGAGCTTGGTTGAGCAGCATGGCCGAGGCAGCGGCGCCGAGGCCAAGCTGGCCCGCGCGGATCATCAGCTCGCGCCGGCTCATGCGGCCGGCGACGTAGTCGCTGAAGAGACCAGTTATCTTGTTTGACATCGAATCGTTCTCCCATGTGGTTACACTGCCGCTGCGCGACCATTCCTCACAAGCGCAGCGGGTAGTACCTTACCGCCGGTGCACCGCACCGACGATCGCCCCCTCTTCTCAGGAGGGCCGATGGAAAGCGCCCCATCCGCAGTCAGCGCGAATTGGACGATGGATGAGCTGGTGGGATCAGCACGATCTTGATGGAACCCTCTCCTTTGTGCATCATGTCGATGCCCTTCCGGAAATCGGCAAGCGGAAGTCGGTGCGTCACCACGCCTTCGGTGGGCAGCCGGCCGTCGCCGATCGCTTCGATAGTGAACGGATAGCAGTAGGGGCCGAGGTGGGAGCCATATAGATCGAGTTCCTTGCGGTCGCTGATAATGCTCCAGTCGACCGTGACCTCTTGGCCGAACACGCTGAACTCTACGAAGCGGCCGCGCTTGCGGATCATGTTCAAACCCTGCAGCACGCTCGAGGGATGGCCGGTCGCCTCGATGTAGACGTCGCAGCCGTAGCCGCCGGTCATCTGCTTGATGATCTTGACCACGTCTTCCTTGAGCGGGTTCATCACTAGGTCGGCGCCGAATCGCTTGGCGATCTCCAGACGCTCCGGCTTGGTGTCGAGCACCACCAGCTTCGACGGGTTTTTCAGCCGCGCCGCGCCGACCATGCCCAGACCCAGCGGGCCGGCACCGGCCAGCACCACGAAGTCGTCAAGCTCGATCTTGGCGCGGTTGACCGCATGCACCGAGCAGGCGAACGGCTCGATCAACGCCGCCTTCTCGATCGGCATGTCGTTCGGCACCTTGTGGGTGCGCGAAGTCGCCGGCAGGCGCATGTACTTCGCCATGCCGCCGTTGACGTTGTTCTGGAAGCCGTACACGTCGTGGCGCTCGCACATCCAGTACTGGCCGCTCTTGCAGAAGCGGCATTCGCCGCAGGGGACGATCTGTTCCGAGATCAGCCGCTCGCCGAGATGGAATTCGCCGCGCCGGGCGACGTTCTCGCCGAGCTCGACGGCGATGCCGATGAACTCATGTCCCGGAATCATCGGCGCCTTGATGTAGGCGGGCTGGTCTTTGCCATCGCCCCAGAACGACGGCGCACCGTCAAACGCCTTGCTGTCGCCGGCGCAGATGCCGCAGGCCTCCACCTCGATGATAATGTCGTCCGCGCCGGCCCGCGGCACAGGCACCTTCTCGAAGCGGTAATCGCGCGGCGCGTACGCCACCACAGCGTCCATCGTTTCTGGGAGCGCGTTCGCCCTCGCGGTCGTGGCCATCTTCCTCTCTCCTTTCCGCCCGCGGGTGCGGGCTCTCCATGTCGCAAGATCCGCCGCGCACGGGCGACGGACCATCGAATTAGCTTGATCTTGCAAAAGTTGACCCGCCGAACTGGCCAAGCGGCTCGCAGCCGGGGAGGACGTTCTCGGCCGCGGCCGACTGCGGCGGGGGGCTCGATTCCTGTTCGATAACCGCGAGCCCCGACGCCCGCGCCTCGACGGAGCCGCGGCGCTCGACCCTTCGGCCGCTGCGCCGGAGTTTACTGGCGTCGCGTCGGTGAATTCTCGTATGGACAGCAAGAGATGTGGATTCGCCCGCCCCCTCGCCGCCGCACGGGGCGTAGAAGGCGCCGGCCTCAAGCGCGAAGCGGGCGTCGCGTATCGCGATGACGCCCCTGTATGGCTTCCTAATCCCCTCCACTTCCAGCACCGGAACCACGTTTTCCCCCACACGCGGGCCTTATTTGGCCTTCGTTGATATTTGTCCATCACGGATCGACAAAAGTCAAGCCCCCTGGCTGGCGCACCGACGCACTGATTCACGAGCCCTCACGGGCGCACGCGTCTGTCGGCATGACGAAAACCGTTCTCGTCCTTCATCCCGCGGCGGATCGCGAGCGTCTGCTCGCCGTCGTCGCCGTTCGCAACCGCCTGTTCGAACCTGTGCGGCGGGCGCAAATCATCCTCCGCTCGGCCAAGCGCTTACCGGCGCCCGAAGTCGCGCGGCGAGCCGGAGTCAGCCGGCCCGCCGTCTGGCGCCGGCAGGCGCTGCGCCGAGCAAGGCGCCGACGGCCTCTTGTGCGACAAGACCCGCAAGCCCAGCCGAGCGCCGCCTTCGGCCGAGGTCGTCCCAAGAATCTGAAGCGGTCAATTCCGAGCCTGCGGCCAAAGCGGCCCATTACGCCGACTGCTCCTATAGCCAACGCCTTCGGCGTAAACGTGCGGGCGGTTAAACGCCCGTGGGAGGCGCATCGGTTACAGCGGCACCGCCTTCGCGCCTTCGAGCGCTTCAACGATTCCGGGTTCGCCAAGAAGGTCGAGGACATCGCCGGCCACCAAAGGGACCCGCCGAAGCACGCCGTGGTCGTCGAGATTGACGAGAAAAGCCAAATTCAAGCTCTCGACCGTCCACAACCGAGCCTGCCACGCAAGCATGGCAAATGTGGGACGACGACCCGCGACCGCCAGAGCAACGGCGCGACGACGTTGTTCGCCGCCCTCAACGTCCTCGACGGAAGGGTGATCGTGTGCTGTGCGCGGCGCCATCGCCGCCAGGGGTTCATCCGCTTCTTCAACGCCGTCGAACGCGCCGTTTCGGCCGGCGTCGCGGCCGCCCGCCAATTCAGGCGGTGCCGACATTCGAGAGACCGTAGGGCCGCGGTCCCCGCCGCCCGCGAGGCTCAAGGCGACCAGTCACGCGACTTGACTTTTGTCGATCAATGGTGAACAAATATCAACAGAGGACCAAACGTGGCCGGCGTGAGGGGAAACGTGACGACACTGCTCAAGGTGGATGGGCTCAAGAAGTCGTTCGGCGGCGTTACCGCCCTGCGCGACGCTCGCTTTGAGCTTGAGGCTGGCACTGTCCACGCTCTGTGCGGCGGTAACGGTGCTGGCAAATCGACCTTTCTCTCGATCCTGATGGGCATTTACCCTCGCGATGCCGGTAAAATATGGCGCAATGGCCGCGAGGTCGATTTCAGCAGCCCTGCCGAAGCGATCGCTTCCGGCATGGCGATCATCGAGCAGGAACTGAGCCCGGTGCCACACATGACTGTGGCCGAAAACATATTTCTCGGCCGCGAGCCGCTTGGCCGTTTCGGAGGCGTCGACTTCCGGAAGATGAACGCCGCCGCCCAAGCGATCCTCGACGATCTCGGCTTCGCCATCCCAGCCACTCATTACATGTTCAGCCTTTCGGTTGCCCAGGCGCAGCTGGTCGAAATCGCCAAGGCGTTCAGCCATGACGCCGAAGTCATTTTCATGGACGAGCCGACTTCGGCAATCGGCGAGCGCGAGGCTCGCCAGCTGTTCGCCGTCTGCCAACGCCTCAAGGCGCAAGGACGGGGCATCGTTTACGTGTCGCACCGCTTATCGGAGATCTTCGATGTCGCCGACCACTACACCGTGCTGAGGGATGGCTCCTTTGTCGGCTCGGGGTCGCTCGCCGACGTCGATCGCGCAAGCCTCATTCACATGATCGTCGGGCGCGAGATTTCCGAGGAATACGCGAAGATCAACACGCCGACCGACGAAGAGGGGCTTTCCGTCGCCGGCCTCACGTCGCCGGGCAAGATCGCCGACGTTTCGTTCACCGTGCGCAAGGGCGAGATCTTTGGCATTTACGGCTTGATGGGCTCGGGCCGCACCGAGATCTTCGATTGCCTGTTCGGCCTCGACCGGCCGTCGCGCGGCGATGTGACCCTCTTCGGCAAGCCGATTTCCATCGCCACGCCAGCTCAGGCGATGGACGAAGGCATCGCGCTCGTCACCGAGGATCGAAAACTGAGCGGCCTAAACCTCAGCGACACCACCCGACGCAACATTACCCTCGCCAGCCTTCGCGAGCTGAGCCCCAACTACATCATCAATGGCGCACGCGAAGCGCAAGCGAGCAAGGAGACGATCGAGCGTTTCCGGATTCGCGTCGACCGGGACGTCGATCCGGTCTCCAGCCTCTCCGGCGGCAACCAGCAGAAGGTCGTCCTGGGCAAATGGTTCGTGCGTCGGCCGCGCGTGCTGTTGCTCGACGAACCGACGCGCGGCGTCGACGTCGGCGCGAAGCGTGAGATTTCCCGCATCATCGGCGAATTCGCGGCGGGCGGCGGCACGGTGGCGATGATTTCCTCCGAGATCGAGCAAATTGTCGGTATCGCGGACCGCATCATGGTCATGCGCGACGGTCGTTCAGTGGGAATTCTCGATCGACCCGAGATCACGGCGGAGAAACTGGTCAACCTTTCCGTGTAGCGCCACATGCAGGATTCGAGGGAAGTGACGGACTCCATTCTCAACCGATACTCGCGCGTCTTCGAGCTCGCGACGCTCCAGCGGATCGCGCGCGAATACGGCATCTATCTCGCCTTTGTCATTCTCGTCGTCGCGCTGTCTTTCGCCAACAAGTATTTCCTTACGCAGGGCAACATATCGAACGTCCTGCTGCAGACGTCGATCAATGGAGTCCTGGCGTTTGGAATGACCTTCGTCATCATCACGGGGGGCATCGATCTCTCGGTCGGTTCGGTGGTGGCGCTTGCGGGCATCGTGTCGGCGAGCTTCGCCACAACCATGTCGGTCGCCGCCGCGCCGGGCGGCCCCTATCCGGTCTTTGTCGCGCTGATCGTCGGCGTCCTGGTCGGCGTCGCGAGCGGCGCCATCATTGGCCCCATAGTCGCGCGCTTCAACGTTCCCCCGTTCGTCGCGACCCTCGGCATGCTGTCGGCCGCCCGCGGCCTTACGCTCATCTACGCGGGCGGCCGCCCTGTGCCGGCTTTGACGCCGCAATATCGCTGGATCGGTACCGGCAATGTGTTCGGAGTCCCCGCTCCGGTCGTCATCTTCGCCGCCCTGTTTCTCATCTCGTGGTTCGTTCTCGCCCGAACGCGGTTTGGCCGCTACGTCTACGCGGTCGGCGGCAACCCCCGCGCCGCCAAGACTTCGGGCATCAGCGTCGTCCGAGTCCGCTTCGCAGTCTACGTCATCAGCGGCGGGTTGGCGGGCATTGCCGGCATGCTGCTCGCGGCGCGCACCGGCTCGGCGGTGACGCAGGCCGGCATCGGCTACGAACTCGACGCCATCGCCGCCGCCGTGATCGGCGGCGTCAGTCTTTCGGGCGGCGTCGGCCGTGTGTCCGGCGCCCTGATTGGCGCGCTCATCATGGGCGTCATGAACAACGGCTTGGATCTGATGGGCGTCGAATCCTACTACCAACAGGTTCTGAAAGGCATGCTGATCGTCGGCGCAGTGATGCTCGATCAGAGGGGAAAACAGGGTTGATAGCCCTGACAAGAAGGACGTCGAACGCTGCTTCCGCAAATCGAGGTCCGTACGGGGCTCTGGTGAGCCGCAAGGAAGCACAGAGGAGACGAAAATGAAAGTCATCGGTTCGTTGTTGGCGGCCGTTTCGGCGGCCACACTGCTCGCATCGCCGGCGATGGCGGACAAGCTCAAGATCGGCGCCGCAGTCTACGGACTCAAGGCCGAATACATGCAGATGTGGACGGCGGCGCTGAAGGACCATCCCGCGGTCAAGAGGGGCGACGTCGCCGTGACCGTGTTTGACGGCAATTACAATGCGCTGACGCAGCAAGATCAGTTCAACACGATGATCACTCAGAAATACGATGCGATCATCTTTGTGCCGATCGACGCCGAAGCCGGCGCGACTCCCGTGCAAGCCGCGCATGATGCGGGTATTCCGGTCATCGGCTCCAATACGCGCGTGCATTCGGATCTTTTGGCATCCTATATCGGATCGGACGACGTGGTCGGCGGCCACATGGAGGGCAAGTCGGTGCTCGACCGCATTGGCTGCAAGGGCAACGTCGTCATCATCGAAGGCCCGATCGGCCAGTCGGCGGAGATCGAGCGTCTCGAAGGCAACAAGAAGGCCCTGGCGGAGTGCCCCAATGTCAAGGTGATCGAGGACCAGACCGCCAACTGGTCGCGCGACGAGGCGCAGAAGCTGATGGAGAATTGGCTGACCGCCCATCCCGGCCAGATCAACGGCGTCTTCGGCCAGAACGACGAGGAGGCGCTCGGCGCCATCGAGGCCATCAAGGAAGCCAAGCTCAACATGAAGGACTTCCCCACCGCCGGCATTGACGGCATTAGCGACGCGTTGCGCGCGGTCAAGGCGGGAGAACTGGTGTCAATTCTGCAGGACGCGCAAGCGCAAGCGCAGGGCGCGCTCGACCTGGCTATCTTCTATGCCAAGAAGGGCGACTACAAGCCGGAATCCGAGATCTGGGCGCATTACAAGGACATGCCGTGGCACGACGGGAAGGACAAGATTTACAATGTTCCTTGGACCCCGGTGACGGCGGCGAACGCCGACACTCTGCTCGCGCGGCGCTCGAAGCTGGGTTACTGAGCTGCTAGCGGCGCGCTCGCGCCGAAGAGAAGGCACACGCGCCCTCCCTCCCGGGGCGCGTATGCCCGCCCCACAGAATTCCGAAGGAAGCATAAAGATGTCCGACGCTCCTGCATCAATCGATCTCGATTTCTCCTTGAAGGGCAAGCGCGCGCTGGTGACCGGCGGCGCGTCGGGAATAGGCGCGGCAATCTGCGAAGCCTTCGCCGTCAAGGGCGCGAAGGTCGCAATCGTGGATATCAACGCCGACGCCGCGGCGTCCGAGGCGAAGAAGATCGGGGCCGGCGCCGTCTCATTCGAGTGCGACGTCGCCGACCCCGCTTTCGTGAACCGTGCCGTCGAGAGCGTCTTGAGCGCATTCGGCGGTCTCGATATCCTCGTCAACAGCGCTGGCGTCGTCTTTCTGGCGCCCGCCGAGGAGTTGCCGCTCGACTATTGGGACAAGACGATCGCCATCAATCTAAAAGGCACCTTCCTCATGTCGCAGGCCGTCGGCAAGACGATGATCGCCGCCGGCCGCGGCGGCAGGATCATCAATCTCGCTTCCCAGGCAGGCTCCGTCGCTATTGATCAGCACGCCGCCTATTGCGCGTCCAAGTTCGGGGTTATCGGGCTTACCAAGACGCTCGCGGCCGAGTGGGGCAAGCACGGCCTCACCGTCAATACGATCTCGCCGACGGTGGTGCTGACCGAACTCGGCAAGAAGGCCTGGGCCGGGCCGAAGGGCGAAGCCCTGAAGACGCGAATCCCCTCAGGGCGCTTCGCCAATCCGGAGGAGATCGCCGCAGCAGCGGTCTTTCTCGCTTCCGCCGGCGCCGACATGATCAACGGCGCCGACCTCCTCATCGATGGCGGCTATACGATCGTCTGATCGGCCGCGTCGGATCAGAAAGAACCTGGGAGCTCGCCTCAATGCAACGTTTCATCAATGATCCGGATCTTGTCGTCGACGACACCGTGCGCGGGTTCGTCAAGGCTCACAGCGATCTCGTCAAGCTCGCCGACAACCCGAGAGTCGTCGCGGCTGCGCAGGCGCCGATCCGCGGCAAGGTCGGAGTCGTCACCGGCGGCGGGTCCGGGCACGAGCCGGCGTTCATCGGCTACGTCGGCCGCAACATGCTCGACGCGGTGGCGGTGGGGGAGATCTTTTCCTCGCCGACCGCCAAGAGCTTCCATGACGCGATGAAGATCGCCGACGGCGGCCGCGGCGTGGTCTGCCTCTATGGAAACTACGCCGGCGATAACATGAACGTCAAAATGGCGGTGAAGCTCGCCGCCAAGGACGGCATCGAGGTTCTCACGGTCGTGGCCAACGACGACGTCTGCTCCGCGCCGCCGAGCCAGCGCGAGAAGCGCCGCGGCGTCGCCGGCGAGATCCTGATGTGGAAGTGCGGCGCCGCCAAGGCCGCCTTGGGCGCGAGCCTCCAAGAGGTGCAGGCGACGGCGCAGAAGGCGATCGACAATTGCCGTTCCATCGGCGTCGGCCTCGGGCCGTGCACGTTGCCAGCGGTCGGCCACCCCAATTTCAAAATCGAGCCGGGAAAGATGGAGGTCGGCATCGGCCACCACGGCGAACCGGGGACTCACGTCGAGCCGTTGAAGACAGCGGCGGAAGTCGCGCGCGACATGGTCAAAGCCGTTCTCGACGACCACAACTTGCCGTCCGGAACCGAGGTCGCCGTCCTGATTTCGGGTCTTGGCGCCACGCCGACGAACGAACTCTACATCCTCAACGACACGGTCGACGAGGAAGTTCGCGCCCGCGGGCTCAAGATCGTGCGCGCCTACATCGGCAATTTCTTCACCTCGCTGGAGATGGTCGGCGCGACGCTGACGATCATGGCGCTGGATGAAGAGCTCAAGCAGTTGCTCGCCGTCGAAGTGGCCTGCCCTGCGCCGCTGTGAGGAGTTCCCGCGATGCGAGGATTCTCCAACTCGAACTCGGGCGACATCGTTTCCGCGATTGCGCAGCGCATTGTCGAGAACCGAGGCTACTTGAGCGACATCGACGGCCTGATCGGCGACGGCGATCACGGCGTCAACATGGCCAAGGGCTTCAGTCTCGCGGCGGAGCGGTTGCGCGGCGAAGCGCGGCCGTTGTCGACCTCGCTGGCGACGGTGGGCGAGGTCCTGATGACGGAAATCGGCGGCTCGATGGGCCCGTTGTACGGCGTGATGTTTTCCGGCTTCGCCGACGCTTTGGACGGCGTCGAAGAGATCGACGCTCCGGCGCTCGAGCGGATGCTGCGCAACGGCTTGGCGGCGGTTCAGTCGATCGGCCACGCCAGCGTCGGCGACAAAACGCTGATCGACGCCTATGCGCCCGCGCTGGAAGCGTTTTCCGCGGCGACGGCGAAGGGCGAAAGCTTCGCCGCGGCGCTCAAGGCGCTCGTCGTCGCGGCCGAAAAGGGACGGGACAGCACGATCGACCTTGTCGCCAAAATCGGTCGGGCGAGCCGACTGGGCGAGCGCTCGCGCGGTGTGCTCGATCCAGGCGCGGTGTCTTGCGCGATCATTCTGCGAACCTTGGCCGAGGGAGCGAAGTCGAAACTAGCGAGCGCTCCGTAATGGACGGGGCTCGTCCGCCGCCGGCGCCCGCCGTTTCGGCGGCGCTTGTTCTGGAAGACGGCCACGGCGGGGTTCGCCGGGCGGGTCGCGTTCCGTTTGCGTCGCTCACGGCTCGCGCCTCGCGATGGGGACGATGTCGCGCGCACGGAAGCTACTCGAGGTGCAGCAATGAAGATCGCCCTTGGCGCGGATAGCATCGGAAAGTCCCTGCTCGACGTGATCGTCGCGCATCTGGCGCGGCGGCCCGAACTGACTGTCGCGGACTTGAGCGGGCCCACCTTCTACGCGGAGGTCGCGGAGAAGGTGGGCAGAGCGGTGCTCGCTGGCGAATACGACCGCGGCATCCTGTTTTGCGGAACCGGGATCGGCGTCTCCATCTCCGCCAACAAGGTGCCGGGCATTCGCGCCGCCTTGACCCACGACGCCTATTCAGCCGAGAGGGCGGCGAAATCGAACAATGCTCAGATCATCACCATGGGGTCGCGCGTCATCGGCCCCGAACTGGCCAAGGTCATCGTCGACACTTGGCTCCGCTGCGTCTTCGATCCGTCGGGTCCGTCGGCGGCGAACGTCGCGGCGATAGACCGGCTAGACGCCCGCACGCGGGCCGGCTGAAGCGCCGCGGGAGCCGGTGCCGAAGGAATGCGATGCTGGCGCGCGAAGCCTGACGCCAGGATGGAGGGGGCTGAAATCGGCGGTCGCGCGGGCCGCCTGACGAGGCTGGTCGGCTGCGGCCGGCCCGCCGAGTTCGAACGCGATGAAAGCGCTGGACACCTGCGAGGCCGACCCTCTATCCTTAGGGCGGCGGTGGTCTCGCTCGGCCGCCGCGGGGAGGGTGCTTTCGGTGACAGTTGGCGTTGGCGAGCTTCGCCCGAGCACGCGATCTTACTCCGCGCCATCCGAGGCTGGCGGGGTGACGCCGTTGCGTTTTGGCGACGACCCCTACGTCTGGGCGAGCTGGCTTTATTACCAGGAAGGCATGAGGCAGAACGATATCGCCCAGACCATGGGGATATCGCGCGCCACCGTGATCGCGTACCTCAACGAGGCGCGCGAACGTGGGATCGTCAACATTTCGATCGAACCGACGCGGCTGGCCTCTCTGACTCTGGCCCAGTTGTTGAAGAGCCATTTCAGTCTGCGCGACTGCTTCGTCATTCCCAACAACGGCGACGATCGCTCCCTCGTCGATAGGCTGGGCGCGGCTGGTGCGCTGGTCCTGCGAAAGTTCCTTAGGTCGGGCGATACGCTGGCCGTCAGCGGCGGCCGCACCGTGATGGCGGTCGGAACCAACCTGAGAATCATCGGGTTGCAGGACGTAACGGTCGTCCAGGCGAGCGGCGGCGCAATCGCCAAGAGCTTTTCGTCGCCAGCGCTTTGCACGTCGACGATCGCCTCCGCCGTGAACGCGACATGCGTGGGCCTATCCGCGCCGGCGATCGCGTCGACCGCCGAGGCGCGGGCCATCATGGCCGCCGAGCCGCTGGTCGCCGAACAGTTCGAGATCCTCTTGCGCGCCAACAAGGCGCTGTTCGGGATCGCCTCTTTGCGGCTGAACGCGTCCTTATACAGTGACGGCGTGTTCGACGGGGCGGACCTCCAGCGTTACTTCGACGGAGACGCCGTGGGAGTGCTCGTGTCGCGCTTCATCGACGCCTGGGGACAGCTGGTTGTGGGGACGCTCAACGACCGCGTGATCGGCTTGTCTCTTGACGATCTCCTCCGCATCGACCTGCGCATCTGCGTGGCCGGCGGGTTCGACAAGGTGCCGGCGATTCTCGCGGCGCTTCGCCGCGGCTATCCCAACGTGCTCGTCACCGATGCGGCCACCGCGCGCCGCATCCTACGCGCTGACGGCGCAAACGAATTCGACCAGCGCGCCGGCGACAAGCTGGCGATCAAGCAGCGCACGCATCAACCTCGAGATTACGTCAAGAAGTTCATCAATGAGCCTGACGCGGTCGTCGAGGAGATGCTCGAAGGGGCCATCCACGCCCACCGCGCCTTCTTGCGGCCGGTCGCGACTTCGAAGCGCGTTCTGGTGGCCCTGGAGGGGCCGCGTCCGGGCAAGGTCGGCCTCGTGATCGGCGGCGGGTCGGGCCATGAGCCGTGCTTTCTCGGATACGTTGGCAAGGGCCTCGCCGACGCCGTCGCCGTCGGCAACATCTTCTCGACGCCGCCGCCCGACCCGATCTTTCAATGCGCGCAAGCGGCGTCGGGGGGCGCGGGGGTTCTGTTCGTCTACGGGAACTACGTCGGCGACGTCATGAACTTCGAAATGGCCGCCGAGATCGCCCGCGACCACGGCATCGAGACGCGGTCGATCACGACGACGGACGATGTCGCCTCTTCGCCGCACGAAAATCGAGAGGCGCGGCGCGGAGTAGCCGGAAACGTCTTCATCTTCAAGATCGCCGGCGCGGCGTGCGACAAAGGCTGGAGCCTCGACGCGTGCGAGGCCGTGACGCGCAAGGCCAACGCGCGCACTTTCACGGTGGGTGTCGCGTTGGAGCCGTGCGCCTTGCCGCAGACCCGCCGTTACAACTTTGAGATCGGCCCCGACGAAATCGAAATCGGCATGGGCATTCACGGCGAACCCGGCGTCCTGCGCGGCCAATTGGCGCCGGCGGACGAGATCGTGGATCTGATCCTCGATCAGATTTTCGCCGAAATGAAACCGGGAGTTGGCGACAAGGTCGCCGTCCTGGTCAATTCGCTCGGCGGAACGCCGCTGATGGAGTTGTACATCCTCTATCGTCGGGTCGAGAAGCGGCTTGTCGCCAAAGGCGTCGAGGTCGAGACCAGTCTTGTCGGACACTACTGCACGTCAATTGACATGGTCGGGGCGTCGATTTCGCTCTTGCATCTCGATCGCGAGCTGCAGGAGCTCCTTCATCATCCCTGTCGAACCGCATTCTTGCAGGTGGGCTAAGATCGGCGATCGCCTAGCGGAGAAACCAATGGCTGAGCTCCTTTCCCATTGCCTGAGCCGCATGTTCCACAACATCGCCGACTCGATCGAGGAGGCGAAGGACCACCTCTCCGCGCTCGACGGGGAGATCGGCGACGCCGACCACGGGGTCACGATGTCGATTGGATTTCAGGCCGTGAAGACCGAACTGTCCAAACGAAATCTCGACGCCATGGTGCCCGAGGACTTGATGAACTTGGTGGCGATGGCGTTTCTAAATTCCATCGGTGCGTCGACCGGGCCGCTGTACGCGACGGGGTTCCGCCGCGCCGCACAAGCGGTTGCGGGCGCGACCGGCGCGACGCCGGAAGTCGAGGCAGCGCTCATCAAAGGAATTACGGACGGCGTGCGAGAGCGCGGCAAGGGGCGGCGCGGCGACAAGACGATGCTCGACGCTTGGATTCCGGCGACCGAGGCAGCCGCTAACGCCGTCCGTCGCTCGGCGACCGCCGAAGAGATGTGGCGGGACGTCTTGATCGCGGCGGAAGCCGGCGCGGCTCTGACCCGCTCGATGATCGCGGCGCGAGGACGGGCGGCGCGGCTTGGCGAACGCGCCCTCGGCCACCTCGACCCCGGCGCCGCCAGTGCGGTCGTCATCCTCAAAGCGATGGCGCTGACCTTCTGCGAAGACGGCGCGAAGCAGATGAAGATCGTGGGCGATCAATCTCCCAGGGCCGGCAAGTTCCCTGGCCGGCGATTCAATGTCGACGGCGATAGAGACTGGGCGGACGATCCACCCAAGAGTTCTTCCGCTCAGGCCGGCAGCCGTCTTTGAGAGGAACGTGAACGCGCGCGGAAACGGGACTGAGGGCGCGACGCGCTAGCGCGCTAGAGCGGGTCCCGAATAGTCAGAATCGATGGGGGATTGAACGAATCGGGCGAGTTGTGATTCACCATTCGTGCTGGGAAGGAGGCCAGCAGGGATGGCGAAGCCTTTTTCGGAAGACTTGCG
>Ga0326727_10008035_pt1 | contig 27188 bp, 14 predicted proteins | sample MB2enrmetagenome_FD_207643 | JGI IMG/M metagenome (GOLD analysis project Ga0326727, IMG submission 207643) | Lab enriched peat soil microbial communities from McLean, Ithaca, NY, United States - MB29MY | ecosystem: Environmental > Terrestrial > Soil > Wetlands > Peat | place: USA: New York...
AAAAGCACAAACCATGAGGAACGAAGAACAAGAAAAACAAAACCCAAAAAAGGGACACTTCTAACCGGGTAAGCATGGGGACATTTCTAAATGGGCTTGACACACCCCCCGCAACAGCCTTGACAGCCATCCGGCCATTACATACAGTGGGCGCTCAATCACGATTTCAACGTGGAAGTGCTTACAATCCAATGGAGAGAGGAAGAGCAGAGAATATGATGACAAAATCCAAGATCGTCGCGCATTTGGCCGAGAAGGTTGAGATCCCAAAGAAGACTGCCGCCGCAGTGGTCGAAGAACTCGTCACTCTGGCCACGAAGGAAGCCAAGAGCAGCGGGCAGTTTGTGGTTCCCGGGCTGGGCAGGGCGGTGAAGGCAAACCGCAAGGCTCGCATGGGCCGCAATCCGCAGACAGGTCAAGCCATCAAGATTCCGGCCAAGACGGTGGTGAAATTCCGTCTGGCGAAGGCGTTCAAGGAAGCGGTGGTCCCTCCCAAGAAGAAATAGCTTCCACCGGAGTCGAGTTTCCTCAGGGACGGAAGGCATTGAAGGCCGGTCTTCCGGCCGCGGCACGGGTGTCAGTATGGCGAAAGGCATTCGCGCAACCGCCCTCCGAGGCGGCCAGTACTTTAGAGTGTTGCAATTGGTCGCGCACAGGAGTATCAGGGAAGTATGCTAACGGGAGGAGTTATGAACCCCCCGCGCATCGATACGATCGTCGAACAACTACACCGCTCTTGCGGTGCGCACCTTGGCAACGTCCTGCGGACACCGCCATGGCATTAACGACGAGCACCTGAGACGGGGAAACGGAAGCGGTTCCCCGCTCTCGTTATTGGCCCAAGAACCCCAGACACTTCTTCTGTAGACCCTCTCACTTGAGGTGCTGCAAAAACCTCGGCCAGGTCAGATGGACGACGGAATGGAACCCTCGGCACTGCGCATCTGGAAATGGGGCTTGGTCGTGCTGTTGCTTCTGGCGGCGACCTTTCATGAGTAAGCGAACACGGTTTCTCAACCCGACGCTTTCCGAAGGCGATTGAATTTTGGCGAATCACAGGTCCGCACGGGGCTCATTTTCAGGGATCGAACGGCCACCGGAACCTCCAACCCATATTTCGCATCCCGGTCGAAGATTAGAAATCTGGACGCAGACTCGAAGGGAAATGCTTCCCGCAGTTGCTGGATGATCCAACTGCTCGTCGGGTGCTTCGTGACGTCGAAATGCAGGATCCGCCGGCGGCCATGGCTGATTACGAAAAAACCATAAAGGATGCCGAAGCTGATCGTCGGGGTCGCGAAAAAATCCATCGCCGCGATAGCTTCCCGGTGATTTCGAAGGAAGGCGAGCCAACGTTTGGCCGGTTCGGAATCCCTCGGGGCTCGTTTCATCCAGCGTGAGATCGTTCTCTCGGAGAGATCAAAACCGAGCATGAGGAGTTCACCATGGATCCGCGGTGCTCCCCAGGTCGGATTCTCAACCACCATGCGGAAAATCAATTCCCGAACTTGCCGCGAAATCTGTCGTCTCCCCACCGGTGTCCTGGCTCTGGAGATCTGTCGCCAGTACAAGCGGAAGCCGGCCCGGTGCCACCGGACTACCGTCTCGGGTGTAACTACGATCAGCGATTGTTTCCATCCTGACCAGAACCGACGGAAAGCAACCCAGAAGACCTTGTCAAGCAGGCCGATTCTTGGCTTCGGATGCCGACGCTTCAGCACGGCGAGTTGTTGGCGTAGAGTGAGATTCTCGAGCAGGATGCTCCGACGCGCCCGCAAAAGGCGGACCAGCGTTCCAAGGGACAGGACAACGAATCGAAACATAGCCAGGATTTATAGCAGAACTGCGGCGGTTGGGCGGCAAGTATGTTATTGATTCTGCAGTCGGCCGGAGTTTTGGCGAACCACAGGCGTTCAAGTCTCGGTGCAGCTCCAGCCAGCCGGCATTCACTTCCGGGTGACGATCAAGCCGCATCGCTCCGTTCAACTCCACGATGACTCGGTTGTATAAAGAGCCAGGAAGTCGCGCACGAAGCGATTAAAATAGGCGATGTTCTCATGGCCGGGTAGATAAAGCTTGATGCCCCGAAACGGCTTGGCAGGCCAGTCCCGCACATGAATCCCGGGCACGAACTTGTGCGCTGCTTCGCCCTGAATCAATTGGCGCAACGACTGTAAACCGTAGAAGGCCCCGGCTTCATCGGCTCCCGCAATGATCACCGCATGCGCATCCACTTCCAGAAGGTAGCCTTCGGGCGAGCGTACCGCGGCCTCCGCGCCACGGCCTTTGAGGTATTCCTGGATAAGGGGGTTTCCCGCTCCCCCCATCAAAATAAAGGGCCCGGTGGCAGGAAGCGCTGACGCTCGGCGCGTTTTGAAAGCCATGCCGTGCTTGTCGCTCAGCTCCGCCACCAGGAAGCGGGCAAGGGCCAGATCCTCCAGCGAGGCGGCTTGGGGGACCAATATCGGGACGAAGGGGTCCAAAGAAAAGCGCTCGCTGCGTGCATCGACCTCGCGTGGCGTCGGGAAGATCAACGGCCAAGTTGCCGCGTGACCTTTTGCGCAAAGACCGGACCAAAGTAACAGAAGCGGCAGAATCCTGCCGAAGATCCCCAAAAACCATCTGCTCATATCTTTGTCCCCCTCGCGCCAACTCTCACCCAACGTCGGTAGTGTCCTAGTTCGGACGTAGCGCCGCCATCTCCGATTTCTGGAGTCCGCAGATCGGACTTGGCGGCTCAATGCCGGCCGAAAGCCGGCGCTACGCTGCAAACTTGGACACTACCCCAACGTCCGCCTCAGTGTCCCTCCGCCAGATCTTTCAGTGCAGGCAGAGGCGCCCCTTCACGAGCGGTTTCCGAGAATTGCTTCAAGCGCTCCTGCAACCGCTTCCAGTACAGGTATTCGGCATCCCATTGTCCCAGTGCGGTGTCCAAGCGGTAAGGTGTGTACTCCGCGAGCCACTCGCGCTGATAGGTGGATCGAAGTCCCGTAATCGCGTCCATTAAGTCAAATAAGCGCGAATGGTCAGGATAGGTGGTTTGTGATTCCCATTCGTTCCACCATAATTCATCATTAGGGCGGCGGGGCCCCAGACGCTCCCAGAACGCTTCCAATTCCGGAGCTGTCTGGAACTTCTGTCCAGCGTAGTCGAGAAGCCGGCTGCCGAACCACAGGCTTTCGAGGGTGAGTGGATCGCCTCCCCGCGACAATGCTTCGTCAAGGTGCTCTTCGGCATCCTCGGCCTTTAGCCGCGTCTCGCGCAGGTCAGCGAGGTGCTCGGTGGTTCGCTTGAGGGTTGCCGGGAAGAAAGGGTCCGACCACAAGACCAGCATGTTTTCATCGCCGAGCACTTTTTGCAGGTCGAGTTCCGATTCCGTGAGGTCTTTCAGGGCGGCTGTCACTTCGGGCGCGACTGTGGGACCGTACATGAGCCGTGTATAGTCCGAGAAGAAGGCTTCCCGATCCATGGGAGCCGACTGCCAAGCTGCCCCCGCGCCATAAGCCATGCCCGGCCAAGCCGTGCGCAGCAGATTCTGCGCGTCGTCGGTCCAGATGGTGTTCATCATACCCATCGCTCCCGACTTGCGCCCGTTGGCCAGAAACGTATCGATATTGTCGAAGCTTCGCGCATAATCGGGCATCACTTGGTTCCAGCAGGTCACCCCGGTAGCGATCATGTGCGGTATATGTTGAGCGGCCAGCGGAGCCAGCCAATGCTGGTAATGCGACTCGGGACCCGGGTCATACTCCCACGCCACCGCGATGAGTCCGGGAGGAAGTTGGGAGACAATCGCCGGATACTTCACCATGATGTCACCCCAAGCCATCACGGTCTTCCCATGTTGCTTAAAGAGACTGTCAACGCTGCTTAGTTGACGGACGAACAGCTCCGCGGGCTGGGCGGCAGTCCCATGCTCTTGGGCCGCGATTTCGATTTGAAAGGTTTCGTCAAACCCAATGTGTACGAAGGGGCTGGGGAAGAGCTGCACAATCTGATTGACCCAGTCAGCGAGCAGGGGCATCACCTTCGGGTTACGAGGGTCGAACTCGGTGCCATGAGGCAAGTCGGAGAGATCCGAGTATTTCTCCACGCGGAATAAATCGTGGAGGTGGCCGAAAAGCTCGAGGCAGGGGATCACGTCGATGTGCCGCTCGCGCCCGTAGGCAATGATCCTTCGCACCTCATCTTGCGTGAAACGGCCTTCCGGATTGATGAGACGAAATCCTTTTAACTCGATGCTTACCTCACTGTAAAAGTAATATTGGTTGGTCTTCCAGCGGGCCAGAAAATCAAGCTGGCGCTCCACTTCCTTTTCCGTGGGCAGTGCGCCATGGCTCATGTCCATCATCACTCCGCGATAGGCGAGCGCCGGCCAGTCTTTAATCTCCACGACGGGCAAAACTCCCTGCGCCCCTGTCCCTTCTGCCAACTGCTTCAGTGTCTGGACGGCATAATACAACCCTGCCGAGGAGCGGGCGCTGGCCGTGACCCCGTCGCCGGTGACCTTCAACGAATAGGCCTCGCGCGAGTCCGGTCCGGGATGCTCGTCAGGAACCGGCAGCGCGTCGATGCCTCCCGTGCGCTCAAGGAGAATTCCGTGCTCGCACCGGCCTCCTTCCCGAATGGGGATGGAGGCTTCCGCTCGTGTCGAGAGGGCATCCGAAAGCTCGCTGGCCGAGAAGCGGTCTTCGGAGCTCGGCGTCGAAGCAAAGCAGATGCTCAGCCCCCGTAATGAAAGCTCGCCGGTTCCATAATGGATTTCCTGAGGGCGCGGCAATAAGGGATTGTGCTCCGCCGCACACCAGCCCGGCAGGATCAACACCAGCGCGAACAGCATTGCGATTATTCTTGGAACCCACTGCGCACTGGAGTTTGCGCTGGCCTGGCTCAACTGGCTCGGCGCTCCTGCCCATCCCGATGGCACCCCTACTGCCACAGCGCCCTCTTCGGCTGGAAGCAACGCTACTACTGCACGGTCTACAAGTGTCTCTGCCATCACGCCTCCATCTCCCATTCGAGTAATTAAGATATCCAGTGAAACTCTTATTGTGGATAACCCATGAATCCCCAAGAATCCCCATGAATAGCCATGAGGGGATTCCGACCCGAAGGGGGATGTCCTGTGTCGTCTATAACTAACTGAAAAAACATAACTTAGTAAGATTATCTGGTAATCCCACTAAAGACACGTCCAAAAACCAGCGCATAGCGTGTGGGATATGGGTCCCCCGGAAAGCCAAAAAAATGACAATTAGTCCTCTTTGGCTCAAGCCTTGATAAAGATCTTTCTCCTATACATCCAGAACAGCATCAGCCACTGGACGACCAGAACGACGGCGGCGCGGACAAGGGGCTCCAAGTGCGGGGCGGTTCCCGCGATGCCGTGCGTAAATATGCTCACCCAGTGGCGCAGAGGCACAATGCTGCCAAACATATAAATGAAAACGGAGTTGCTGCCGATGACGACAAAGGGCAGCGTCCATCCCCGGTAGCCGCGAACGTCGATGGCCCAGTAGAAGAGCAAGAACATCAGGCAGGCCCATCCCGCCGACACCAGACCATAGGAGGTTGTCCAGATTTTCATGATGATCGGGATGACGGGGCTCAAAGCGTAGCCGACGGCGAGACAGAGAAAGCCCGCGCCCGCAATCATCTTCACCTTGGTCTCTTTCGACCGGGCGCTCATCAGCCATTCGCCGATGAGCATGCCGAGGATCGTGGTCGAAATGGTCGGCAGGGTGCAGATGATGGTTCCCCAAGCATCGGTCACCGGGAAGGTTCTTCCCAGGAGCAGGACGTCGATATATCTTACGAGGTTGACTCCCGGCTGGAGGCTGCCCGCCGGAACCCCGGGGGCAGAAACGAACGCCAGGATGAGCGCGTAAGCGGCAAGAATCAAGCCGCCCACCGCCGCTTGAAAGCGCTGCGACTTCCGCACCAATAAGAATGCCACGAGGTAGGCGACCGCAATGGGCTGCAAGGCGCTGCTGAGTTCCACCCAGTACGGTTTGCCGAAGTGGATCGATTCCCGCAACGAGCCCAGCAGGAAGAGGATGGCAAAGCGTGTCAAGGCATGTCCGAGCATTTGGGGATAGGTTTCGGTGCGCGAGCGCTTGGCGAAGGCAAGCGGTATCGAAAGGCCCACCATGAGCATGAAGGACGGCCAGATGCAGTCGTAGAAGCGTAGCCCCACCCAGGGAGTGTGATCAAGTTCGTAGACCATGCCATTAAACAAACCGTTGGGGCTAGCCGTCCGCAGCCCCTCCACCAGCGCCCCGCCGCCGGCCGCAATCCAAAACATGATGAACCCACGAAAGGTGTCCAGGGAGACGAGACGGCCCTCAGCCTTGGAAACGGCCATAACCTCGCGTGCCGACTCAGCAGGCGTAGGCATGACTTGTTCTTTGGAAGCCACCGGGCTTGAAAGGTCGGTTGCCATGTTATAACTCCTTCCGTAAGAGCGTGTCCGAGCAAAGCTAATCCTGAGTCGGACTAACTAACCAGGGGCTCCGCCCTTGCTATCCCTTCGTAGGGCTGAACGGCGTTCGGCCCTAGCCCGGTTTATCGATGGCTCCAAGAAATTCATGAATAATCCCGGCTAGGGCGAGCGCCGCTCGACCCGGCGACGGCGCCACGGGGTTAAGCCTTAAGATTGTTCAACCGCGAAGTAGGGCTTCCGCGTCTTCCACTGTCCGCGGGTGAAATCCGGGAAGGGCACGGGCGCACTGCCCTTCGAGATCGAAATATCAGATAGACCAACGGGCGCACTCATCACCACCGAGTCATAGATGTCCAGGGGCAGGGTTCCTTTGTCCCGGGCCGCTTCAACGAAGAACTTGATTTCCAGGTAGTCGGGAGCGCCGTGAGACACCATGTCCCTCCTCAGCGTGCCGGCGATCTGTTGGGCTTCGCGATGCCACGTGTGATCGTATTTATCCTGATAAGGTTCAAAGGGGTCCCAAGCCTCATTGTCGTCACGAAGCGGGCTGACGCCTTCGAGGTAAAGGGCATTGTGTTCGTGGCTGTAAATACCGTTCGATCCCGACAATTGCCACTTGTTGTCGTACGGCCGGGGCGAAACTATGTCGTTATAGATCACGATGGTTCTACCCTTAGTCGTTTTGATCACGGAGGTAACAATATCGCCCTGCATGACCGGTTTCTTGGCCATGGGATGGTTGGGGCCGTACCTCCTTTCGAAATAACGGTTGACGGCGATGGCGCGTGTGGAGGTCGAGGTCAGATACTCCGGGTAATCCCCGCAATTAATATCCAGCCAGCTCAAGATCGGCCCCATTCCGTGCGTCGGGTACTGGTCGGCATTGCGATTCATTAAATGGTCGGCCACCCAGGTGTTGGTGCCATCGGGATTGAAATTCCAATCCCGGTTGCATTCATGCGCATAAGCGCCCTGGGCGTAGGTGATGTCGCCGAACATTCCCTTGCGGACCATGTTCAGGACGGCGAGATTATCCCGGCGGAAGGCCCAGTTTTCGAGCATCATGCAGGGGGTCTTGGTTTCCTCTTGCGTGTTGATGATTTCCCAGCACTCGTCGATGTTATTGGCGATGGGGACCTCGCAGCCGGTATATTTCTTCGCCTTCATCGAGTCCGTGGCCATGCGCACATGCCACTCCCAGGGTGTGGCAATGAGCACACCATCCAGGTCGTCGCGGGCCACCAAGCGTTTGTAGTCCACATCACTCCGCGAGTAGCCCTCCGGCTTAGGCCGGCCGGAGTCGGTCACTACCTGCTGGGCCATCGCCAGATGTTCCGGGTTGATGTCGCAGAGGGCGGGGATGTCGACGTAATCAAACACCGTCATGAGGCGTGTCAGGCTGGTGCCGCGGTGCCCCGTCCCGATCACACCAATCCGCACGCGCCTCCCGGCTCCCAAACTGCTTCCCGCCAGCGCGATTCCCGCGCCCGCCATGCTGATAAAGTCTCGTCTATTCATAGATGCCATCCTTTTCTCCCCCGGCGTGGGGGGCTGCTCTCCCACCGCTTGCTTCAAGCTTTGATGAAGATTTTGTTCCGGTACATCCAGAAAAGCATCAACCACTCGACGACCAGAACAACGATGGCGCGGACCAGGGGCTCCCCCGCGCTTCCTACCATGGCGTGTGTAAAGATGCCCACCCACTGCTCCAAGGGCACAATGCTGGAGAACATATAAATGAAAACCGCGTTGCTGCCGATCACCACAAAGGGCAGCGTCCACTCCCGGTGGCCGCGAACGTCGACGAACCAGTAGAAGAGCAAAAACATCAGGCAGGCCCAACCCGCCGTCGCCAGACCGTAGGTAGTGGTCCAGATCTTCATGATGATCGGGATGATGGGGCTCAAGGCGTAGCCGACGGCCAGACAGAGGAAGCCCGCACCCGCAATCATCTTCACCTTATTTTCTTTTGACCGGGCACTCATCAGCCACTCGCCGATGAGCATGCCGAGAATCGTCGTCGAGATGGTAGGCAGGGTGCATATGACGGTTCCCCAAGGGTCCCCGGGGTAGGTTCTTCCCAGGACCAGAAGGTCCGTGTACCTCACGAGGTTGACCATCGGCTGATAGCTGCCTGCCGGAACACCGGGAGCGGAAACGAACGCCAGGATGCAGGCGTACGCCGCCAGAAGCGAGCCCGCCACGGTCACTTGAATCCACTGCGCCTTCCGCACCAACAAGAAAGCCACGAGGGAGGCGATGGCGATGGGCTGCAAGGCGCTGCTGAGTTCCACCCAGTAAGGCTTGCCGAAGGAGATCGATTCGCGGATCGAGCCCAGCAGGAAGAGGACGGCAAAGCGCTGCAAGGCATGTGCGAGCATTTGGGGATAGGTCTGGGTGCGCGAGCGCTTGGCGAAAGACAGCGGCACCGAAAGGCCCGCCATGAGCATGAAGGACGGCCAGATGCAGTCGTAGAAGCGCAGTCCCTGCCAGGGTGTGTGATTGAGCTCGTAGACGAGAGCATTCAACAAGCCGTTGGGCCGGAGAGCGTGCAGTCCCTCCGCCAGGGCGTCGCCACCGATTATCCAAAACATGATGAACCCGCGGAAGGTATCGAGGGACACCAGCCGTCCTCCCCCGGGCGAGGCAGTTGAAGGCGCATGGCCGGGCAAGTCGCGCCCCGCCGGTTTTTCCGCAAGGGGATTTGATCCATCGGTGGCCATAAGTCGTGCTCCTTTCATTCAATGAAACCCATGGCCGGGACGTGGCAGCCGGCCCTGCGCGGGACCCACGGGCGGAGGACTCTGGCAGGGTTTCGTCAAAGTCCGACGAGGGTTGTAAAGAACCCCTCACCCACGTTTTGCAGGTCGTGGGGGTGAGGGGTCCTTTCGTGGGTGAAATATCCATAGCTCTGGAGGTATGCCACGCCCGGGACTTTGACGGAGCCCTGAGAACTTTGTTCAGCGGGCTTGACGGAGTGTCCAAACATGCTCACCCAATCCTGCGGGAATATCAATTGTCAGGTTCTCGTGGCCCAAGTCCAAGGTGTTTACCGTGCTCAGCGGCTTGCCGTCCACCATGATCACCAAACTCGGGAGGGACCTCAGCCTCTCCCGCAACGGATCGGAAAGCCACACCCGCCACGAGGAGGGATGGCTGCCGAAGTAAGCGCAGTAGGGCTCATCAAAGCGGAATTTGAGCTGCCACCCATCGTTCGCGGCGGACTCGATGCCGGCGTGAAGAAAACCCACGTACTGGTTCGTACTGATGGTTTCATAACCCGCCGGCAGAGCGGCAAGCAGCCGCTCGATGAACTCCGGCTGATAGGCAAGGTCCCGATCGTGGAAGACGATCATGACGGGGCCATCCGGATGGGGTGGCCAGAGTTCGGCGTGCAGGGGGCGATCATATTGGGTGTTGGTTTGCGGCGCAATGCCCATCATATCCAGGACGAGGCCGTGATCCAGGTAGTAATAAAACTGCTCCCCGACATGGCACATGCCGAATCCCGCCTGCGCGGCGAGGCGGCCCGTGTGGTTGACATAGGACGGAGACCAGGCGGCCCCACCGGGCCGGAATTCCAGGGGGTGTTGGCCAAAGTCCTTTTGTAGATACTCCAGGGACCGCTGGAAATGAAGCCGTTGGACGATTGCAGGAATTTCGATTTCCCGCCGCTCGTCGCCGAACTCCACGTACCACCCGCCCGCGGAACCTTCGCCCTCCAAGTCCGCCGTCCACCAGGGGCCGGGAGGGGAATCCAAGTCCGGCTGCATGTGGGTCCAGCCATGGCTCTGGATCTCCACAACCCCGGCGGCCACGCCCGCCATCAAGCCCTTTCGGGTAGAGGCAAAGTCCTGGTGCAGACCATACGAATCGGTAAATTGCTGCGCCCAGGGGGAGAGGATCCGTTGCGTCTTTCGGTCCACGTACCCGGTAATGACGTTGGCGGACACCACGGCATTTCGCCTCGCGAGGGGCGCGATCAGGTGTTGCCGAAGGGCCTCCTCGCTGGGCTCCAGATAATGCCAGTAGGACAAATAACCCTTATCCGCGGTCCCCCAGTCGTCGAGCTCAATCTCAATGCGGTGCGAGTAATCCACATTGGGCTGCACAACGTATCCGAGACACCACACCAGCGCCCGAAAAAACAGCCTTCGCCAGTAGAGAGATTCGCGCAGCGCGGCTAAATGCGCCGTTCCCATCCAGACCCCGGAAACGTTGTGGTCCAACTGATTCACAGTAAGGATGGGATGCTGCCCCTGGGCAATCAGAACGGCTGCTCCTTGCGTCCCCATCCAGAAACGATCCTGGTCCTCATACACGTCCTGCGTGCCCTTTTTCGGCGCCAACTCGCCCGTGATGAAATGAGGTTGGGTGACGCGGAGCACGTCATTGTTCCGATAAAGGGACTTGAACTCCAACCCCAACACCCGATCGAGCGCGGGATCAAGACACCGGGAGTTGACCGCGAGCAGGCTTGTGCCGGCACGTACCGCCTCCTCCAGGGAAGCGAGGTCCTGGTTCCGATAAGAAGGAGAATCCGCAAGCCAAATCACCACTCCGTAACGAATCCTTTCCTCGCGATCAAACAAATAGGAATTATCAAGATGTTGCTGATCGAGCCGAACCATGTCGAAGGGAATGGACCAGGCTTTGAGCAGCGCGGCGACCGGCTGGAAGTCATCCTTTTCGTGGTCGACCAGGACGCTGGCGGGATCGCTCCACCGCTCGACGACGACGAGGGCTCGATAGGGTCTGCTCGGCCAGGGCGCCGCTGGGGCCTGCCCATGTGCCGCGGTCGCGGTGAGAAAGAAACCCAGAAGCCAAACGGAGAAAACCGCGATGGCCCTTTTGGCCCCCTGACCTCTGACCAGTCCACACCCCGTAGCCGAAAGTCCGCGCCGAGCTGTGGCTCGAACCCTGGGCCGAGATACCATCGCTGCGCCCGCCCAGCTTAAACGCATAGGGTCACCTTTTCCTGGGAAAATATCAAAAGAGATTAAGTTTGGCTGCACGTAGAGACCCTACCCCCCGAAGCTCCTAGAAGTTGAGCTTGAGGCCGAATTGGATGTCGCGGGGAGTTCCCGCCGAGGTGATTTGACCGAAACCCGTACTATCCGTCGTTGCGGCGGGCCTACCAAAGCTGGGATGATTAAACACGTTGAAGAACTGGGCGCGAAATTCCAGTGAAAAGCGCTCGCTAATCCGATTCCGCTTAATGAAAGAAGCGTCCCACTGGTCGAGGCCTGGACCGAATAAGATATTGCGGCCGGAGGTGCCGAAACGGGGTGTTCCGCTCTCCAAAGCTTGCGCGAGCAGGGCCGTGGTAAAGCAATTGGTGTTAAACCACTCGGCGAGGGTTTTGGGACCAGCGCCATTGCAAACCCGATCCGGCCGCGGAGCGGCGGAACCGCTGTTCGAGTAGTCCTCCGGTGAGATCACCCCATAAGGGAGACCCTCCTGGAAGGTGATTATTCCGGCGAATTCCCATCCGCCCGCCAGGGCGTTGACCCAGGCTCGGCGGTTAAGGAACTGCTGGCCGCTTCCAAAAGGTAATTCCCAAATGGGGCTCATGGTCAGTTGCTGAGGCACGTCGATATCGCCGATCGAGTACCCTCCCCTGGGGTTATTGGCATCTTGTAAAAGCGTTTCTTCGGAAGAATCGCCGCCGTTAAAGTCCATCTCCTTACTATAGGTATAGGACAGAAGCATGGAAAAGCCGCGGGAGAGGTTTTTGGTCAGTCGGGCCGTCAGGGCGTTGTACCTCGAGATGCCGTTATCGTCGTTATAGGTGAGGGGGCCGAAATCGGGCCAGACGCGCCGCGGACCAATATCTCCCAGTCCCGGCTTGGCCTGATTTCCGGGAGAATAATAGGTGCCGAGGTGGACGCCGCGATTGCCGATATACCCGACCTCCAGCGCCCAATTCGGCGCAAACTGCGAATCCACGGTAAAACTCCACTCGTACACCGTGGGAGTGAAGTAGAAAGGCAGCGCCATGAGCTGCGCGTAACCCGAGCTGAGCGGCGCTGCTGCACCCGCCGCGGCGGTAAACATCGTGGTGGTGGTGGTGGGAGCCCCGTTGGTTAACGGCGGAGGCTCTCCGGTAGCCGGATTGTAGCTGAGGGTTTGCGAGTCAACAGGATTATTATTATTGTAGGCGACTAACTGATTGGTTTCGGGCAAATCATAGAATATGCCCGCCCCCGTGTGGATCACGAATTTATTGGAATGGGTGGGACGCCAGGAAATGCCCAAGCGCGGCGCAAAACTGTCCCAGCCACCCCCCAAGCTCACCTCCTGGCGCTTACCCCCCGTCAGGCCATATTGCCTCCTTTGTGCCGAGCTCATCACCAGGCACTCTCCGGTGGCGGAGAGGAAATAGGGATTGGAGCAGAGGGCGTCGTTGGCCGCATCGGGGAGTCCGGAAAGGAGAAGAGCATCTCCCGGGGTAAAACTGTTGCTCAGCGGAAACATCGTGGCAATATTATTATGTTTGTCGTGAGGCTGCTTCCGGTACTCCCACCTCAGGCCAAACTCCAGGCTTAAACTATTGCTCGCATGGAAACTATCCGAGCCAAACACACTGAACCATCCTCCCCCAATATATTCGTTGAAGAAGGCATTTTTTTGATACTGTCCGGAGGCCGGAAAACCCAGCTCCATATCCGCCAGGTCGGAAATTAAGCTGTTGTCTGGCGTTTCACCCGCGAGCGAAGAGTACTGCCCGTTGAAAGTGATCAGGCCATTAAGCTGCTTGGGGTCCCCATATCCGAGGAGTTGATAAAAGTTCGTGTCCGCCCCGGTGACGATGGTGTGCCGGCCGTGAATGATGGTGAGAGTCCCCTCGTACTTTTCCAGCATGTCCGGGAGGATATCCGGGTCATAGCCACTGTCCCCCACCTGGGCAAAGTTGTTAAAAGTGATCTGAGGAGCGATCTCCGTTTGGGGGGAAGTAGCGCTGACGCCTTGGATCCCAAAGCTGGCCAAGTTGCCCGCTGGCCACGGACACTCGGCACATCTTCTATTTTCATAACCTCGAGAAACCCCCACGCGCGCCTCGCTGAGCAGGGTGGGCGAGAAGACATGTGTCCAGCCCAACACGGCGTTCTGACCCCGGTAATGTTGAGAGCTGTTGAAAGGGTTAAAAGATCCAGGAAAGAATTCATTGGAATTGCCGAAGATATAATGGGCGAACAATTGATCTTTCGCAGAGAGGGTTTCGTCAACCCGCAGCAAGACGGTATCGTCCCGCTCGCGGTAAGGCGTGGCGTTGATAAAATTAAGGGCGCCGGGATAATTCGGCGCCGGGAAAGCCGCCAAGACCTTCTGGGCAAAAGGATCAAGGTTGGTGAGGATATTGCCGGGGATGGCTTGTCCCGCGAGCACCGAAGAGCCGGCTGAAGCACTGCCGGGAGGGCAGGTGACCAGATATTCGCTCGCGGGAGAGAACAATTGTCCCGAATCAAAGTTCAGGTTGGCCGGACCACCCGCGCCACAAAGGTTGATGATGTTCCCCGTGAGGAAGGAACTGAAATTACCCGCCGCCTCATCCGCGGTAGGGACGGTCGAGAGCGAGGCCGAGCCTTGCGAGTTTCGCAATCCTTCATAGCTTCCAAAAATGAAGGTCTTGTCTTTCCGAATCGGACCCCCTGCGGCAAAGCCAAATTGGTTCCGGATATACTCGGGTCGCGCCGAGCCCGGAATATCCGCTCCGGTGATCGGATCGGTATTGTCCAGGGCAAAGAAGTTGCGCGCGTCGAGCACTTGGTTGCGTAAATAATTCCATGCGGAGCCCTGAAACCGGTTCGTGCCGGAGGAGGTCACCATGTTCATCACCGAGCCGGCGGAAGTGCCATACGCCGCGTCGTAAATGTTGTTCTGGATTTTGAATTCCTTCACCATCTCGGGAGCGAGGTCCAGCGCAAATCCTCCATTGTTGAGCGCTCGGTTGAGCATTCCGTCAATTAAAATCAGATTGCTGGCCGAGGTGCTTCCCACCGCGCTGAAGCTGGTCTGGTTGAAGCCCGAACCGTTACCACTCGACGAAGTTAGGGAGTTTCCGGAAGTATTGACGACGCCTGGGACCAGCAGGGCCAGCTCACTCGTACGGCGCAGGTTGAGCGGAAGGTCGGCAGTTTGCTGCTCGTTAATGAGCGTACCGACGCTGGCGCTGGTGGTGCTGACGAGCGGTGCTGCCCCTTTAACCTCGACGGTCTGCAAAGTCTGTCCCACGCGCAGCACTACATCGACGGTGGCCTTTTGGTATACGCTCAGGGTGATGCCGGAAACTGCGGTAGTGCTGAAGCCGCTTCTCTCTGCCGCAAGCGTGTAGGTGGCGGGAGCGAGGGACGGGAAAATGTAATTGCCCGCTGAGTCGGAGGCGGTCTTTACGACAACGCCCGTGCTCACGTTGGTGGCGGTCAAAGCTGCTTGGGGCACAACCGCGCCACTGGTGTCCCGGACCGTCCCGCTCAGGGTCGCAGTCACCTGCTGCGCCCGGCACGGGAAATCAGCTCCCAGTAATGTGACGATAACCGCAGCACCTGCGGCGAGACGCAGGAGCCGACCGACCACTTGCATCAGCATTCTCATAGCTCTCTCCTTTCGCCCACGGCACGGGCCCCGGGCGTGGAAGTCCCGGGTACCGTAACGGCGATCTATTCCCAAAGCCGGAGCATGACCACGCCACCCCGCGGCACGATAACGGTATACGAACCGCGGAGAGTACCCAGGTCTTTGTGGGCCCAGAGGTCACGGGCATGAACTGGCCCGCGGAAGCCCAAGTCCGCGAACTGTAGAGTGATCGGATTAGCTTCATCGTCGAGGACGTAGTTGAAAATCGCCACGGCCTTGGCCCCGCCGCTCAAGGGCTTCATCCAAATTTGCGGCGGCTCGACGCGCGTTCCCTGGATTCCCAGCCGGTCTTGATCGACCGCAATCACTTCCCGATTCATCAGAATGCTTTTGGTGGTATCGTCCATCTTGCTCAAGTCGTTACCGGCAAGCAGCGGGGCAGCCAGCATCGCCCACAGGCTCATCTGCGTGCGATACTCATCGGGCTTCATGCCTCCGTTGCCCACCTCCAGCATATCCGGATCATTCCAATGGTCCGGCCCGGCGTACTTTTCCAGGCCCGCCTGGGAGAAACCGATCAGCGCCATACTGCGATAGGTATCCGAGATATCATCTGTCGTGCGCCAGAGATCCGCCCCCACCTTCGGTCCCCACTTCCATACGGAATCAATGCCATATTGGCAAAGGCTGTAAACGATTGGCCGGTGAGTATTCACCAGGGCCTGGTGCATCTTCTCGTACGCCTGCTGCATCATGGCCAAGGCTTTCCGGGGATCCTGGCTCGGATCCCATAACTTCATGATGGATTCATAACTGCAAAGGTCGTATTTGAGATAGTCAACTCCCCATTGGGCGTAAGTGTTTGCGTCCTGCTCCTCATGACCATAACTGCCTTCATACCCCGCACAAGTCTTCGGCCCCGGGGAGGAATATATTCCAAACTTCAATCCCTTCGAGTGCACATAATCGGCCAGCGCTTTCATGTCAGGGAATTTGCCATTGGGGTGAATATTTCCCTGAGCGTCTCGTTGGCCCTCCCAGGAGTCGTCGATATTAACGTAGATGTACCCGGCATCGCGCATTCCGTTGGCGACGATGACGTCGGCTGTCGCGCGGACGTCCGATTCAGTGACCTTTTCAGAGAAGTGGTTCCAGCTATTCCAGCCCATGGGCGGGGTGGAAGCTAAGCGCTGGGATTGGGCCGCCGCTGTCGCCCCAAGGGTGGAGATCAGAATTACAGCACCCGCGGCGAAACCCAGGAAACGACGAGCCACTTCCGACGGCATCAATCTCATAGCGCTCACTTCCCTTGCTCAGAGCACGTGACCACGGCGTGGAAGTTTAGAGTACCTGACCGGTTTGTCAAGGCGGAAATGAAGGCGACAAAAAGCCCCGGAAATAAATCGATTGACATCGCAAACGGTCCAATGTTATAGACCCCCCACGTGGCGGGTAAGGTGCATCGCCAAAGCAACTCGTCCGCACCAGCCATGCCGCCATCAACGAAGGGGCGAAATCAGTTGGTTAACGGAAGGTCGAAAGGGCAAACGACGTCTCCCCCGACTGCCGTCTGCCCGCCCGAGGAGGAAAAAATGTTAAGTGGATGTTTTGGACGAGGGTTCTCTCCGGCAGCCAAGCTATGCTTTTGGCTTATTTTAACCGAGCTTGTATTCTCTTTTGCTCTTTGGGGCCAGGGAAGCTTATCCACGCTGCGGGGCACAGTAACCGACCCCTCGGGGGGTGTGGTGCCAGGAGCCAAAGTAACCGTGGAAGAGCAAGGAACGGGTATCGTTGCCAGGACCGTCACCACGGACGCACAGGGCAATTACGAGATTCCCGCCCTCAAGGAGCGCACCTATTCCGTGCGGGTGGTGATGACGGGGTTTGAAACTTATGTGGTGAGCGATGTCGCTTTGGCCGGCAATGAGACCAAGCGTGTGGATGTGACCCTGCGAGTGGGGGCGACGGCCACGCAAGTCACGGTGAGCGGGGCGGCCCAAGTGATCGAGACCGAAGGTGCGAAGATCGGCGGGGAGGTTTCCGGCGAGCAGTACTGGCTGGCGCCCATGCCCGCCAATGCCTACTCCTCACCCCTCCCCGTCATCGCGGTCATGCCGCAAATTCAAACCGACTCGGGAAATGAGTTCGGCGTCACCATGGCCGGTCAAGGCGGCAGTGACATTCATATGGCCATGGACGGCGTCAAGGAGGAAAACCTCAACACGCAGACGGTGAACATGGAAGACGTGGAAGAGGTCAAGGTCAACGTGGTGGGCAACAGCCCCGAGTATTCCCGGGTCGGCATGTACGACACCATCACCAAGCACGGCACCAACGACTACCACGCGGAAGCCTCTTACTATAACCGCAACGCCGCCTTGGGGGCGCGGGGGTTCTTCGAGCCGGAGAGACCCCAGGTGATTTACAACACCATCAACCTGAGCGGTTCGGGCCCCCTCCGCAAGAATCGCACCTTCTTTTATGGTTTGTGGAACGGCGAACGCGTGCACGAACAAACGTTTTACCTGGACAACGTGCCGACCGCCAAAATGCGCAACGGTGACTTCTCCGACTTGCTCACCGCCTCGCCGTCCATTCAAATCTTCAATCCCTACACCGGCCAGCCGTTTCAAGGAAACATCATTCCTTCCGGCATGCTCAGCGCGCTGCCCCAAGCGGTTCAGAACACGTACATTCCTATGCCCAATATTGGCGGACCCGGTAACTTGATCAGCAATTTTGGCTGGCTCTTTCCCTACCCGTCGGACCAGTACCGCGCCGACGTTCTCTCCACGCGCATCGACCACAAGATTTCCGATAAGAATTTCCTCTTCGGCCGATACTCCGGCTACTGGCCGCGGTACGTCCTGAACAATGGAAACTACCCGCTCCTCAATTGGACGAAGCTGCGCCAATCCCACTCCTGGGCCATCGTTGACACGCACACGTTCTCCCCCAACGTGATCAACAGCTTCACCTTGGGAGGAAATCGCGACCGGGCGGTGTACGGAGTCAAGTTGAATGGCTTCCAGCCGCCCACTGCCGACAAAATCGTCTCGGCCATTGGCCTACAGGGGGTCAATCCCAGCAATTTGTCCGCCGAGGGAATTCCCAGCATGTATTTTAACGACATTACCAGCCTTTCGACCCAGGTGGGAGGTTTAAACGGGAAGGCTGCGGAGCTTTCGGAAAATTGGAGTGTCTCCGATGCGGTGACTTGGGCCAAAGGCCGGCACGTCATGAAGTTTGGAGGAGAAATCAGGACCTTCATGTATTACACCACCGACATTCCGGATGGCAGCTTCGGCTCCTTCTCTTTCAACGGCTCGCTTACCGGGTACGACTACGCCGACTTTCTGATGGGACTGCCCTTCGGCAGCACAAGGATCAACCCGCTGTACGGGAGGACGGAATCGGGCAAAGAACTGGGCATGTATGCCATGGACACGTACAAGGTGAACCGCAAGCTGACGCTCGACTACGGCATTCGCTGGGATTATTTTGGTTCGTTCCGGTATGACGACGGGCTTCAGTACAATTATGACCCAGCGCAGGAAGCCGTAGTGGTCCCCCAACCCGCCCTGAGCCACATTAGCCCTCTCTATGACCCCGCCATCAAGGTGGTCACGGGGCAGGTGGTGCCGAACCCCTACAAGGGCAATATTGTTCCGCGCTTGGGCGTCGCCTATCTGATTACGGAGAAAACGGTTATCCGAGGGGGATACGGCATGTACACCTCGCGGGGACTAGGAGTTTACTCCCTCGTACAGGGGTCCGGGCCGTTCTCAATTGCCGAGAATTACACCAATGCCATCACCAATGGCCAGGCACAGTTTGCCTTCCCAGACCCCTTCCCGGCCAACCTCGGCCTCGCGGCGGTTCCCTCCCAGGGTGTTAACGGCTATCCCCTTGACACCACCAACGGCAAGATCCACCAATTCAATACCACCGTTGAACACCAAGTCAAGGATATCGGTTTCCGGTTGTCGTACGTCGGCTCCCGGACGCGGGGGCTGACGGGTTTCGGGGAGACCGACAAACCCGAGCCCAGCACTATCCCGTGGACCCCGGATCGGCGGCCACTCCCGCAGTTCGTGTCCGTCCAACTGCTACGCAAGGACCTGGAAGCTGACTACAATTCGCTCACGTTGGAAGCCCGGCGCAAGGTGGGGCAGGTGTCCTTTGACGCGTTCTGGACCTGGGCCGATAATTTGGACAACTACGAAATGCTCTCCAGCGGGTACGGCACTCTGTACGGTCCTGGGAACGGCGCCTTTGGGGATTTTAATCCTTACTCGCCGCTGCTCTGGAACCATGACCACGTCACGCCTCACCATCGCGTGGTCGTGAATGCCACTTGGAATATTCCGGTGGGACGCGGACGCCGTTACCTCGCCACCGCCCCCGCCGCGGTGGACAAGGTCCTGGGCGGATGGACGGCCAACTGGATAATGTTCCTCCAGAGCGGTCAGTGGTTCTCGCCCTTCTTCTCTACGACTGATCCCTCGAATACGAATTCCTTTGGCGGTCTGCCGGACCGCATTGCCAACGGCAATTTACCTGCCGGCCAGCGCACGCTCAACCGTTGGTTCGATACCAGCGCCTTCAAGATTCCCGGCTGTCCCGACTCTGACCCGGCGTGCTCAAATCCCGCCGACATCGGAAGGTTTGGCAATTCCGGCATTAACGTCCTGGAAGGACCGGGCCTGAATACGGATAACTTGACCGTTCGGAAGCGGTTCAATGTCACCGAACGGGTGCATTTTGACCTCATGGGGACGTGCGGAAACCTCTTCAACCATCCCAACTTCTACTCCCCGAGCAGCACCATCGATGTGCCGGGGGCGGGAGTAATTTCCGGGCACCTCGGTCGCGATTACAATGGGGAAAAGAGCGGGCCTCGGGTGATCGAGATTCGGGGTCGCCTGGAGTTCTAAGACGGGGTGCTCAAAAGGAATATCCCCTTACGAAAAAGCAAGTCCTGGTCCCCGCAATTACTGAGCTTGTGAGCAAGGTCGTGGATAACGACCGAGAGGAAGAACTATGCGCGCAGATAATGCTCGACTCCGCTTCAACTCAAAGGGCCTTTTGCTGGTGATTTTCGCACTCCTGGCGGCATCGATTCCGCCGGCGTGGGGGGCGGCAAATCCGGTCAAGAACCTGGCGCTGGCCGCTATGGGGGCGAAGGCGCGATCGTGGGAGCCTGGCGTCCACGTGGTAGCCGAGCACGAACCCGCCCGGGCTATCGATGGCAGTCTGCACACCTATTGGGCGGTGAAGGCAGTGGATTTGCCAGCCGACCTCGGGGTGGAATGGCCTGAGCCTCAAACCCTCTCGAGCGTGGTGGTGCGGTACTTTGACGGCCGCATGGTGCGCGGCCCGGCGATCGCGCGCACCCAGCAGTGGGCGCGGCTCCAGTATTGGGACAAGAGCGATTGGACGGATATCGAGGCCCAGGTCGTGGGGCAAGAAACCTCTTCCGTGCGCTATACCTTCCCGCCGGTCACCACCACTCGACTGCGTCTTCTGTTTACAGAGCCCCCAGACCCGGAGTCGCGCCGCACCCCCGACGATCTGGGAATTTACGTCTGCGAGTTGGAAGCCTATCGCGAAGCTCCGTTCCAGGCTGTGTCCACATCGGGGCGGCTGGTGACGGTCAACCGCTCCAATAAGGACTACAACGAATGGGGGAGCGACAATCCTTACGACATGGCTGGGGCGCTGGTCATCGAGCCCCGGCAAACTCGAATCTTTACCGACACGCTCGCGCCCACCCTGATTGTTTCCGAAAGCCGCTGGGCCCGCGCCTCGTGCAGTGTGGATTCGTCACACCGGGGGACCGCGGCGCTTCAGAACGGTTTCCTGCGCCTGGAAGTCTCCACGGACGGAGCCCTGAAGGAAACCCGGCTCACCAACCTGGTCACGGGCGAAAGTGTTCCCACGCCCAAAGCGCTGGCCTTCCGCATGCGAACCTCGGCAGGAAATCTTCTGGCCGGCGATTTCAAGGTGGCGGGAGTCGATAGCGCCGGGTCAAGCGCCGACAACGCTCATCTGCGGGTCGATCTGACTTCACCCACTGCCGATGTCTCCGTCCATTACGAACTGAAGCGCGAGGACCACTTCTACCACAAGTGGCTGACGCTGACGAATAAGGGCAGTGCGGATCTTCAAGTGTTGGATGTAACCGTGTCGTCCCTGGGATTGCCCCACCTGCTGGATCTTATGGCCGGGCCGGAGCTCACCTACCCGATCTTCCGGCAGGAAAAAGGCGGCCTTTTCACTTGCCTGGAAACCGTTTATTGGGACCATCAGGGAGACTCCCTCACGTATTATCCCGGCGTGAAGGTCGGGCCGGGCAAAGCTTTGGAGAGTGACAAGGCGGTAGTGGGCGTCTATCGCAACGCCGGCGAACAGGTGGAGCGGTTCGATCGCGGCGTCCGCGATTGGGTCATCGAATACCACGCGCACGTTTCGCCGATTGCGAAGGAATGGCCCGATATCTATATTGAGGGCTGGTCGGCAAAGTTCGGCATGCAGGAGTTGGTCGAGCAACCCCAATGGGCGGAGCGGTTCTTCGCTACCGCGCACCGAATGGGCGTCCGTTATATGGACACATACGAGCCCACCAATCTCGCGCTGCTCATGCCCCAGGACTTGCAGAAGCGCTGGGTTGATCTCGCCAACCGCAATGAGATCGGGACGGGTTGGTGGAACGATTTCGGCTCCGATTACGGTTGGGGATTCATGGTGCCGTACTTCAAGCCCTATCTCTGCAAACTCTCACCGGAAGCGGAGGAGTACTTCCGGCAGATGGTTCAGCTCGTGGGAACGTACAAGCTGCGCGGGTTCCACTGGGCTGACTTTTGGACGGTCTGGCCCTGCGACAATCCCCATCACGGGCACCTTCCGGGCAAATACTCGGTCTACGCGCAAGGACAGCGCATGATTCGCTTCAATCAAGAAATGCACGAGGCGAGTCCCGGGCTGGTTTTAGGGGCGGACAGCGGCCTGGACAACCCCCAATACGGCCGTTATGCCGATAGCCGTCACCATGGCGGTGGCGAAGACGCGGTGCCCTCTGTGGAGCCGGATATTCACGTCGACCGTCTTTATGCGGAAATGAACCGCGATTATCTGTACGGTCTAGCCCACGAGACCATGCTTCGCCCGTGGTTCCGCCTGCTCAATTGTGTCAATCACTTCGGACAGGTGACCCATCATCATGACCTCGCCGGCTACCGTTACGCCCTGCTGAGCGCCATCAGTCTGGCGCCCCAATTGACCTTTAACGACGCGCCCGATGACATTCCGGACAAGGAAATTGAATTCACCCGGAAGTGGGAAGACTGGGCCAGAGACCACAAAGATTATCTGAAAGAAGGCGATAGACTCTTCGACCGGACGTTCCGCTTTGACGATGCGGGACGAGGCGGCGATGAGTCCCTGACGGGTTACGCGCACCTCCGCGGAGATCGTGGCTACGTTTCCCTTCTCAACCCCGGGGCCGTGGAGCAGATCGCGGAACTGACGCTGGCACTCGACGCGCCCGCGACACAAAAGTTCGTCGTCGAGGAAATCTATCCCGGCGGAATGACCCTCGAAGGCCCGGATGCCGGCCAATACCCCCAAGGCGGAAAGCTCCGGGTGACGGTTCCCGCCAAGCAAATCCGAATCCTTTGGGTCTCCCCGGCCTCGGCCGGCGCCCCGCCAAGCAATGTCCAGCCCGAGGACGCGCGAGCTCCGCAATGGCGGCGGTACGTGGGTGATTGGAATATCATCGACCATGATGCCGACGCCGCCACCTTGCGGGCGCGATTCGATTATCCCTCCAGCGCAAAATCCAACCTCACCCAGTCGATTCCCGAATCGGCGTGGGTCAAAGAACCTTGGAATCATACTAAGGGGTATCTGGCATTCCTGCTGAAGGACGAGACGCAGTCCACGGATGAGAATTGGGTAGCCGACGGCCTGGCGAGTTCGGCAATTGGCGAACCAAATCCCGGTTCGATCACGGCCAAGGTCAATGGCATAGCCAAGACTGCTCATTCCTTCTTAACCGGCCGGCGTCAGGAAAAAGGGATGACTCGATGTTACTTCATCGACCTCGGAGCCGAGACCAAGCCCGGCGAAAGCAACAACCTTGAGGTCAGGTTGCCGATTCAGCGGGGACTGACTTTTTCGGGCGCGTATCTGGATTTGCCGGACCAGGTGCCATACGCTTTGCCGCCCGGGTAGTCTCCGGTCCTGGTCGCGGAACCGAAGACTGCTTCTCACCGCTCGAGCTCGCGTTGCGAATTCGAAGGGGGAATTCATGTGATTGACAGGATTTAAATCCTTTGAGACTTTTAAAGTGCAATTCGTTCTTTATAGGTCTGAGCGTAGTTTTGTGGGCACTCCCCGTCTCAACTGCTGCGCAGGTTGCTTCCGCCTCCTGGCAAGGCACAGTGCGCGACGCCAAGGGAAACGTTATGGCAGGGGAGCAGGTGGAATTGCGCCAAGCCGGGTCTGGCCGCACGTTGACAGCCACCACGGACGCGCAAGGCGCTTTCAGCTTCTCCGCCTTGGTTGCCGGAGATTATGCCGTGCGCGTCCGCTGGCAGAACCAGACGGCCACGTCGCGGGAGTTGTTGAAAATCCGGCCGGGGGACCACCTGAACTCTTCCGTGGAGGTTGCCGCGTCCGGTGGATGGCTGGTTTTCCAGACGGCGGCGGCTGGAGAGCAACCGAAGGCGGGCGGTGGGGAAAAACTCTCCAGCCGGCAAGTTTCGGAGTTGCCCCTGAACAAACGCGACTTCAGCCAACTGCTGCTGCTGGCCGCCGGCACCATGACCGATACCAACGGCGCGGCGAATTTCACCCAGCAATTTGCCGTGAATGGCCAGCGCGGCACCACCGCCGTGTTTGCCATGGACGGCGTGGACACGACCGATCCGGAATTGGGCGGCGCCACCTTTACCAACTTCAACGTGGACGCGGTGCAGGAAATCGAGTCGCTCTCGGGCGTGATGCCTCCGGAAATCGGTCGCGGCGCCGCCGGCTTCACCAACATCAAGACCAAGGCCGGGACGAATTTACTTCACGGCTCGGTTTTTGAATTCGTGCGCAACGCGGCGTTTGACGCGCGCAATTTCTTTGACGAGCGGTCCCTGGCCGAACCCGGCCGCATTCCGCCCTTCGTCCGCAATGAATTCGGCTTCTCCCTCGGAGGGCCGGTCATGCTGTCGGGAATATACCGGGGCCGCGATCGCACCTTTTTCTTCGGCCAGTATCAGGGATTCCGCCAGGTGCTGGGGACCACGCAGGTGCTCTCCGTGCCCACCCAAGCCGAGCGCCAGGGAGAGGATACGACGGCGTTCCCTGGTGACACGCTCTACGTGCCCGTCAATTCGCAGGTGGCGCCCATCCTGGCGGCCTATCCGATGCCCAACGATCTTCAAGGGCCCTACGGACCGCGCACCTACGCCACCTCCTCCAAGGTTTCGACGGACACGAACCAGTTTTCCATCCGCATTGATCATCGCGTTTCCGACCAGACCCAATTTTTCGGGCGCTTCAACCTCGACAACGTGAACGGCCCGGTGACCAATCCCGACCAGTCGGCCATCGATCCGAGCTTTGCCATCCAGTTCCATGACTACCAGCGCAACCTGGCGTTGAACCTCACGCGCATGATATCGCCCCATTTCACTTCCGAGACTTCGCTCGGTTACATTCGAAGCACGCCGCTCTTTCTTTCTCCCAATCACACCCAGCCCGCCATGACATTCGCCGACAGTCTTTACGAGCCCTTCAACTCGCCGGCCGGGACGGCCACGGGAACTTACGGAAATCTCTATCAGCTTCGGCAGAATTTCATTTATACGCGGGGGACTCACGCGCTGAAATTCGGCGTGGAGATCCGCTTCAACCGCGACACGACCGTCTTTGGAGCAAACCCTAACGGCACGTACATCTTTGGCGGTGGCGCCGCGTACGCCCCGGTGGAGATTCCCTCGGCGAGTGGCCAGCACGATACCCAGGTGGGCGATCCCCTCCCCGACACCCTTACCGGATTCCTTACCGCCGCCCCTTTCTCGTACAACACGACGGTGCCGGAGCCCTTCACCTCGCGCGGCGAGCACTTTAACGAGGCCAACGTTCGCCGTGAGGCTTATAACTTTTTCTTTCAGGACCTCTGGAAGGTCACGCCGCGATTCACGCTCATGTATGGCCTGCGTTACGAAGCGAACAGCCGCATGCACGAAGGCGCCAAGCGCGCCTCGAGCCTTTTAACGCTGGGTCCGAGTGGCAAGCCGGTCCCCGTTTGGGAAGCCGGCGCCCACCAGATTATTCTTATCAATCCGCAGCCGCCCTATGGGCAGGACCTGCGCGGGTGGGGGCCGCGGATCTCGGCGGAGCGGCGGGTCACGGACCACACGGTGCTGCGCGCGGGTGGCGGAATCACCACCATCCTCCCTAACCTCTGGGTCGATAATTCCCTAACCGCCGGCTTCCCTTACATCGTCAATCCCTATCTCACCGCTCTGCCGGGCACTCCTGCCCCCTTTGATGACGCCGTGACCACCATGAAATTGCCGCCCCTTTACACCACCTCGGGCCAGTTGATGTTTGCCACAGGCAATACGAGCGACGTCGAGCCCAACACGGAGATTGACGTGCCCCGCTTCCAGGCTGATCTCTCTGCACTCATACCGGGCCACCAGCCGCAACCGCTCCTCGCCTATGGAATGGCCCCGGATTTTCGCAACGGGTACATCGGCAACTATACGGCGGGGATTGACCACACGTTCAAGGATGTGGTTTTCAGCGCCGCCTATGTGGCTACCGTGGGTGTGCATCTGGCGAGCGCCGTCAGCCCGAACAGTTATGCCGGCGCATCGCCGCAGTTCGCGCGCTTCACCCAGTTCAATTCCTCCGGCCAGATTACGGGCGGATATGGCCCGGAGTACCTCATCGCGACCCCATCCCACTCGACCTATCACTCCTTGCAGGTTTCCGCAACCAAGAATTCCCCGCGTCTGGGCCTGGGTTTTCAATCCAACTACACCTTTAGCAAAGCGATCGACAATACCAGTGCTGTCGTGGAGGGTGACGTGGCGTCTTTGGCAACCGTTATTCAGCCCTTTTACCAAGACCCGTGGAATCCCGGTGCTGACAAAGGACCCTCAACCTTTGACATCAAGCAGGCATTTACGACGAGCGTCATCCAGGTGCTGCCTTTCGACCGGGTGGGCTTTCTCCGTCCCCTGGGAGGAAAGCTCACCTCCGGCTGGCAATTACTGAACATCACCACACTCAACAGCGGCTCGCCGTTTACGGTTTATTCGGGGATTCAGCAGACCGGCGTGGGCTCCGCGGGCGCTGACCGGCCCGATCAGGTCGCGACTCCGGATTTCTCCACCCGCCGTACGGTTCGTGAGGACTACTTCGGCCGGGGCGTGGGCAACTCCTCCTTCTTTTACATCCCCATTGACGTTCCGGGCGGCACGGGGCCCAACCAGGGCCGCTTCGGAACCTTGGGACGAAACACCTTCCGTGGCCCGGGCCTTTACGATCTCGACATGGCTTTGATCAAAGACACCACCGTGGGCAGCCGCGCGCGTTCCGAGCCCACGACCCTGGAGTTCCGCGCCGAATTTTTCAACGCCTTCAACCTGGTGAACTTCGCACTGCCCGCGAACATCCTGCACGGTTCCGGCTTCGGGATCATCAATCATACCGCCGGCACTTCCCGCCAGATTCAGTTCTCGCTGAAATTGATCTTCTGATTCTTCGCGAAAGTCGCGTGCGGCAGGGGACTTGACGAAAGAAGCGGACGCAAAAGCGAAGAACAAAGTACAAGCATGAAGGAGAATATCGGAGATCGCTCGCAGAGAAGTCAGTTATCCCCTGGCCGATGTGATCCTGGCGAGGTACCGGCAGAGGGATCAGCCAGCAGTCTAATCGGGCTTTCGTATATGCACGACCGGCGCGAGCGCCTTCTGCAACAGGGGTTCGTGCGGGTAACCATGACCAAGGTGCTGCCGGAAGCCCTCCGCATATGCAAACCCACATTCGCGTCCAAAACCCGCCACCCAGGCCGTCATGCTCTCCAGATACTCGTCAACACCGTGATGGGAACGAAGCCATTCCCGTTGCGAGGCGTGGCGGGCCAGCATCTCTCGTTTGT
>Ga0326727_10008037_pt1 | contig 27178 bp, 25 predicted proteins | sample MB2enrmetagenome_FD_207643 | JGI IMG/M metagenome (GOLD analysis project Ga0326727, IMG submission 207643) | Lab enriched peat soil microbial communities from McLean, Ithaca, NY, United States - MB29MY | ecosystem: Environmental > Terrestrial > Soil > Wetlands > Peat | place: USA: New York...
GCTAACGATCTATTGGAACAGTTCAATCTGATTTTTGGTGTGCACCCAGGGTATCGGGCCGCGCATGCAAAAGGGATGCTGCTCAGCGGAAGTTTTACGCCTTCGCCCGGCGCGCAGCGGCTTACGCGCGCGCCCCATATTACGCGAGCCAGCACGCCGGTCACAGTACGTTTTTCAAACTCGACGGGCCTGCCGCAGATTCCCGATTCAGCGCCCGAGGCAAACCCGCGGGGACTGGCGATCCGGTTCAACCTGGCAGAGCATGTCCACACCGACATCGTCGGCCATTCCACCAATGGGTTTCCCGTGCACAATGGCTACGAGTTTCTGGAGCTTCTTAAAGCCATAGCGGCGAGCGGTCCGGATACGCCTTCGCCCAAGCCCATCGAGTTATTTCTGGGTTCGCATCCGGCGGCGCTCAAGTTTGTCCAGGCCCCCAAGCCGTTTCCAACCAGCCTGGCGCGGGAGGCATTCTTCGCCGTCACCGCCTATGCATTTACTAACGCCGCGGGAGAAACCAAGTTCGGGCGGTACCGCATTCTGCCCGAGCTAGGGACGGAGTTCTTTGCCGATGCGGATGTCGCGGCGCTCAAGCCAAATCACCACTACGATGAACTTCGCGAACGCGTGGCCAAGGGCCCAATCCGGTTCAAGATTGTGGTGCAGGTTGCCGCGCCCGAAGACACCACGGACGATGCCACGGTGGCATGGCCAGAGAGCCGCGAACTGCTGGAACTGGGCACAATCGAGCTGACTGAAGCCGTGAAGGACGACGCGGCCGAGCAGCAACACATCATCTTCGATCCCATTCCGCGCGTCGATGGCATCGAACCCTCGGCCGATCCTTTGCTTGAGCTTCGCGCGGCTATCTATCTGTTGAGCGGCCGGCGGCGGCGCGCCGCAAAGCTTGAGGAGGCGGCGCGGTAGGTCAGGGCACGGGCGAGCCGTCCGGAAGGGATTCAACTGGGCCGGGGCACTCTCCAATCCACCTCTTCAGCGTCAAACCTGCAGCCCAAAAGGCGGGCTGCGGGGTTGGCCGTGGTGTGCCCCGGCCAGATACAATAAGGGCTTGCGAGAAGGAAACCGGCGAGACGCCGCAGGGCGATACGCTATCTTTCTGGAAGAGCCCGATTTCTTAATGAGTTTGGAGCAGGTGCACGTGATAGGTAAAATCTGCCGCGGTCTGCGGCTGCAATGGATTGCGGGATTCGGGATGGCTTTGGCGCTGCTTCCAGCGGCCCACGCAATCCCTGCATTCACAACATCGACCTCCCTGGCCGCGCAGTCCAACCCGCAAGCCTGTCCCACATCGGGGCTTACCACAACTTTGACGACGCTGACGATCGCCGTCACCAGTTCCGGCGGTGTGCCTTCGGGTACGGTGAATATCGAGGACGAGGCCAGCGGCAGCCCGGTCCAGATTGCCAGCGCCACGCTCAATACCACCGGTCAGGCTACCGTTTCTCTTTACCTTGCCAACGGCTCGCACACGCTTTTGGCCGTCTATGCCGGCAATATCCCCTACGGACCTTCCACATCCATGCCGGCGTCCGCGTCCATCAGTTCGCAGTGCACCACGCCATTTGCAATCTCGGTCTCGAATATCTCGCCGTCCACTTCTTCGGCGATGACTCTGACACCAGGCCAATCGGGAACCGCAACTGTGACAGTGACGCCGTCCCAGGAACTGGTTGCCTCTTTGAACACAACCGGAGCCCCGTCGTTCGTCACCGTTTCCTGCTCGGGGCTGCCCAGTGAATCGTCCTGCGCTTTTACGCCGGCGGATCTGGAGATTCTGCCAGGCCAGGATGCCGGCGTCATCAGCACCTTGCTAATCGAGACGTCGTCTGGCCTCGTGCGCGCCGTGCCGCCCGCGCGGCTTGGGCGCCCAAGCGCTCCCGTTGCGTGGGCCGTTATGCTGCCCGGCATCCTGGGCCTGGGCGGGCTGGCATGGGGAGCACGCAGACGCCGCTGGTTGCAGCGGCTGTCGCTGGTTTTATTGGTGGGACTTGTGGCCACTCTTGGAACCGCGGGCTGCAGTCCGCTTTATAACTACTACAACCACGGCCCAACCAATCCGCACGAGACGCCAGCGGGCACATTTAACGTAACCGTCACCGGGCAGTCCAGCAACGGGGTCACGGCCACTGCCAATAACACTACGTTGGTGCTGACTGTACAGTAGGTTCGTCTCCCTGAGTGCTTGGCGACAGGCTCTACACTGTCAGCATGAATCGCTGGCTTTCCCTGCCCGCGGAGGTCTATGCGCTGGTGGAGCAGACACCGGCCACGGTGCTGCTTGAGGGCGGAAGACCAAACTACTCCGAAGGCAAAAGAAAACCCTGGACGCGACTGTTTATAACTCCCGTGCGTGTCTTAGCCGTCTGGCAAGCGGCTGAGATTCCCTGGCTCTTTGCGGAGATCGAGACCGCAGTGGCCGCGGGAATGAGCGCGGCGGGGTTCTTCGCATACGAGTGCGGCAACTGCTTTGAGCCGAAGGCCGGGATGCGCGCGAGCCGCGAGGGGCAACGCGATTCCAGAGTTGCTGCGCCTCGGAGCCGCTCCCTTGAAGTCGCCGCGACCATCAGGGAGTCGGCGACCCGGCTAGACCATCAAGAGGGCACACCTACTCTGGAATCGCCGCAGCCGCTGGCGTGGTTCGGAATCTACGCGCGGAGTTACGTCTTCGACCACACAACCGGGGGTTTTGTGGACGGTGAGCCGGCGGAGCTTGATCGCTTTCGATCTGCCAGCGCCAATGCGGAAGGCGGAGCGATTGAGCCAGAACTCGAGATGGCCTCGAGGTTCGCACTCGACGAAGCCGAATACGCGAGGCGCATCGCGGCGATTCACGAGTGGATCCGCGCCGGCGACGTGTACCAACTGAATTTCACTGCGCCTCTTCGCATTGAGACGCACCACAATGCCGCGGCGCTTTACGCGCGGCTGCGCGCGCGCCAGCCCGTCGACTACGGCGCATTCCTGCATTGGGAGCAGGGCCGATTCATCCAGTCATTCTCGCCGGAGCTGTTCTTCCGCATTGAGAATCGCAACGCCGAAGATCGAACTGGCCGCCGCATCGAAACGCGGCCCATGAAAGGCACTGCACCGCGCGGACGCACTACGCGCGAAGACCTCGAGATGGCCGAGTGGCTGCGCAACGACCCCAAAAATCGCAGCGAAAACGTGATGATTGTCGACCTGCTGCGAAACGATCTGGGCCGCGTGGCGCGCACCGGAAGCGTGCGCGCCACGCGGCTCTTCGAGGTCGAGCGCTTGTCCACGCTCTGGCAGATGACTTCGACGGTGAGCGCAGAGTTGCGGCCTAAAGTTGGGTTTCACGAGATCTTTCGCGCGCTCTTTCCTAGCGGTTCAGTCACAGGCGCTCCTAAGGTCCGCTCAATGCAATTGCTGGCCGGCCTTGAAGACACGCCGCGCGGCGTGTACACGGGCGCAATCGGTTTTTTCTCGCCGCGCGAAACGGTCTTCAACGTCGCCATTCGCACCCTCGAGCTCGAAGGAGAACACGGCGGCGATATACGCGGAACCATGGGCGTAGGTAGCGGCATCGTCATCGACTCCGATGCGGCCGCTGAGTACCGCGAGTGTCTGCTGAAAGCCGCGTTCCTCACACGCAGTTCCTATCGGCAGCCGCAGCGATTCTCGATTATCGAGACCATGCTTTGGCACAGCGCCCACCCGCTCGGCGATTTTCCATTCTTGCAGCTGCACCTCGACCGGCTCGCGGATTCCGCGGACTACTTCGGCTTTGCCTGCGACCTTGCCGCAATTCGGACGGCTCTGGAAGTTCACGCAAAACAATTCGCGTATGGGCCACCACGCTCGCCGCGGCGAGTGCGGCTTCTGCTCGATGCGCTGGGCAAATTCGAAATCACCGACGAAGTTCTTCCCGAAGGCGGCGAAGCGAAGCGCATCGCCCGTGTGTGCATCGCTCCCGAACGCACCGATCCCACCGATGCCATGCTCTATCACAAGACCACGCATCGCCCGCTCTACACACCAGCATTCGAACAGGCCGCGCGCGAAGGCTTTGACGAAGTGCTGTTCCTGAATCTGCGCGAAGAAGTGACGGAAGGCGCCATCAGCAACGTTTTCGTCGAGAAAGACGGCCGCTGGTCGACGCCGCCGGTCGAGTGCGGGTTGCTGCCAGGCGTATTCCGGCGTCATCTGCTCGGCGCCCGGCCGGAGATCCGAGAGCGCGTGCTGACTCTCGACGATCTGCGCCGCGCCGACGCGGTTTATCTCGCGAACGCCGTGCGCGGGCTGCGCCGCGCCATGATTGCCTGGTAACGCATCTGAGCGGATGGGGCGCGGCGTCTCAGCGGTTCTCAGCCGGATCCTGCCTTTGCAACGATGAGCCTTCCTCATGCGGCATCGCCGCGCGCATCTCTTCGATCTCCTCGATCAGATCCAGAACCTGTTGCCGCTTGCGCTCGCCGAGATCGAGAAAGCGGATGCCCAACATGGAGCGGTCGTGGATGGCCTGAATGACGCCTCCGAGCCGGAAGGGCAGACCCTGTAGGTAGAATTCGATTTCCACGCGCGTATAGATGCCCACGGGGAAGCGCTCATCGGTGCGGATGCGGCAACCGCCGGCGCTGAGGTCGAGGATCTGGCCCTTCACCTGCGACGCCGCTCTGACCAGGAAGATAATGGCAGTGGTGTCCACCTGGTGACGGGACTGCGTGCGCCGGTCGCGGGGCTTCGCTGCAACTGATGGCTTGCTTTCTGTCACCGCAAGCGGCGGCTCGCTGGCTTTTGCGGCTTTCGGCTCGGCGGGTTGGGCTGCGACGGCCTTAGGCTCGGGAACAACCGGTCCCGGCGTCACCGCTGCCGCTACCGGTTGATGGGCGGCTTGCGCCCTCGCCGCGGCAGCCGCAGCCATCTCCTCGATCACTTCAGTCAGTTCAGCCTTGCGCCGCGGAATCATGTTTTCAAAGTGGATGCCGACCAGGTGCTGGCCGTCGCTCCAGCGCACCACGCCGCTGAAACGGAAGGCGCAACCTTTCACTTTGAAGGTGATTTCGACAGGCCGGCCGGGTTTGCCGATGAATCGGTCGCTGGTGCGGACGCGGCAACCCTCGAGGCTTAGATCGATGACGCGCGCCTTCAAAGACATTCCGTGGCTGACAAGCGCCAGCACGGCATCTTCGTCGACAGAGTAGCGTGGATTGGCGCGCCCTTTCTGTCCTTGGCTCGCGAGACCCTCCCCGTGTTCAATTCCGTCCATCGCCTGCTCCGGCCCACCCATCGCCTGCTCCGATGCCGAGGCCCAATCGCGCTTGCTCAGAGGGCGCGGATCAGTGCCCGCTCGTCAGTTTCCCGGGACTCTGGGAGTTCCCAAGGCTCTGCGCGGCCGAGCGCTGTGTGGGGGCCGGCTGCGCGTCCCCCCGTCCCATCAGCCGGTCGTAGCGATAGAGATCGCTCGTGGTGCCCAGCGACTCGTTGTAAAGGCTGATGGCGCCAGTGAGCTGCTTCAGTTCCTCGCTGAACGCGTGAATGGCCTGCAATTCACTGGCCGAGGCGGGAAGCTCATATTTGGAAGTCTTAAGGAATTTCTGGTAGCCGCGATCCAGCAGCCGCGATATCTCGCCCCGCACCATGACTCCGGGATGCACGGCGAAGACAGCGACCGGGGCCGCGTCCTCTGCCTTCGGGCTCTTAGGCGCTGGCGCAAGCACAGCGCCCACTCCGTGCTTCGTCACTAACGCTCCGCCGGCAACCCCGGCAAAGGGAGCCGCATCGAACCCATGGGCGCGGAGCAGTTCCAGCGTGGAATCGAAGGAAGGATGTTCGGATTCTCTACTCATGAATGCATTCCAGTCTGCAAAGAAACGTGGCGGCGGGCGGTCATTCTCTCTTCAATCTCGCACACCTCTGCCGCGAGCGCAATTTTGCATGGACGACCGGAATTCCGCCGGCAGCATTGTCGACCACGACGGCCAGATCGGTATATGAATTCAAGCCTATTGAGAGAGCGCCCGGCTTACGGCGATTCCAGGACAAATTCCGGCATACTTAATGCAATGGAGGTCCCATGTCATCGAATTGGAAACTCAAAGGATGGAAGTTCTGCGCCACGGCCGTGGCTTCATTTGCTTTGGGATCGCTCATCACAGCCCACCTGACCCATGTGCAAGAGGCGAAGGCCGATAGCAATCGCGTCTTCGAGCTGATGGTCTATCACACGGAGCCTGGCAAAGTACCTGCGCTTGAATCTATCTTTCAGGATCTGTCGAAACTGCAGGCCAAACACGGACTCAACGTCATTGGCTATTGGGTGCCGAACGACGACTCTCCCGCCTGGAAGGACACGTTTGTCTACCTCATCGCTCATCCCAGCCAAGCCGACGCGCAAAAGAACTGGGACGCACTTCATGCTGACCCGGAGTTTCTGCCTTACCGAACTGCCGCCGTGCCATTGATCGAAAAGGTGGACGGAGATTTCCACGTCGATGAAGTATTCATGCATCCCACGGACTTTTCAGCGATGAAGTAGAACCAGGGCGATGAGAACGAGCGCAAGTAGTCGTGTACATATCGTTGCATCGTTGATTCGAGCCAGCGTCGTTGCGCTGCGACGATCTTGCAACGCATACTGGGAGAGATGGCCCTGGAATCTCCAACGCTGAGCGGCGCGCACGTCCGCCTGGAGCCGCTTGCGATCGATCATCTCGATGGCCTGCTTGCCGCCTCCGCCGTCGATCCGTCGCTCTATCAATGGAGTGCAACCCCGGTTGGGCGCGATGCAGTCTCCCGCTACATTGAGACCGCGCTCGCCTGGCGCGAAGCGGGCAAAGCCGTTGCCTTCGCCACGGTTCGCGTCGCGGATGGCGTGGTTCTGGGGTCGACGCGATTCTTCGACATCGAAACCTGGGCATGGCCCGAGGGTCACCTGCGCCACGGCCGCAAACATCCGGACGTCTGCGAGATCGGCTACACCTGGCTGACGCGCGACGCCATACGCACCGCCGCCAACACCGAGGCCAAGCTGCTTATGCTTACGCACGCCTTCGAGGTCTGGCAGGTGCTGCGCGTCTGCCTGCACACCGACGCACGCAACCGGCGCTCGCAGGCGGCCATCGAGCGCATCGGCGGAAAGTTCGAGGGCGTATTGCGGGCGCACCGCATGGCTACGGATTTTGTAGCCAGAGATTCCTATCGCTATTCGATCGTGGCGGCGGATTGGCCGGAGACGAAGCTGCGGCTGGCGCAACGCCTGCGGCCCACATAGCGCGCGAACGCGTCTCAGAGGCCGAACAACTTCATCGCGCCACGCGCGCCGTCCCGAACAAGCGCCTGAACCAACTCGGCTTGCGCTCGCAGTAAGGCGGCCGCGGTCGCCGCGCATTCAGATGGTAGTTTCTGCAGAGTTCGCAGTTGCCGTGCCGCGCGCACTCCCGCTTGGGACAGGTGCAAACCGCCGGCCCGTGGCTCGCAATTGCAAATACTGTCGGCTTGCTGTTCATGATGCCTCAGCCTGTTTGCCGTTCTCGTCCATCTTGCCAAAGATCATTTTGCCGCTGGCGGTTTGCAGCACACTGGTGACGGAAATCTGCACGGAGCGCCCGATCAGCTTGCGCGCGTGGTCCACGACCACCATGGTGCCGTCATCCAGGTAGCCGACGCCCTGGTTATACTCCTTGCCCTCTTTCAGAATCAGCACGTTCATGCGCTCGCCGGGAAGAACCACCGGCTTGAGAGCGTTGGCCAGGTCGTTGATGTTGAGCACATCCACCTGATGCAAATGGGCCACCTTGTTCAGATTGAAATCGTTGGTGACCACCTTGGCCTCCCATTTCTTAGCCAGTTCAATCAGCTTCAGGTCCACTTCGCGGATGGAGGGGAAATCGTCCGGCACAATCTGCACCTGGATCTTTTCGCTCGACTGCATGCGCTGCAGCATATCCAGGCCGCGGCGGCCACGCTGGCGCTTGGAGCCGTCGGTCGAGTCGGCCACCACCTGCAGTTCGCGCAGCACGAACTCCGGCACCACCATCATGCCGTCGATAAACCCCGCTTCGGCGATGTCGGCGATGCGGCCGTCGATGATCACGCTCGTATCCAGCACTTTGGCGGTGCGACGCGAGGGCTTGTCGCCGGAAAACACGGCGCCCAACGCCGCCGGGTTCAGCAGATCGCCCTTGTTCGCGCCCACAAGCAATCCGATATACGTCATGAGGAGAAGGACAAAAATCTGCAGCGCCGCGGAGTTCGCCTCGGCCAGCGGCGCGGAACGCAGCACGAGACAAAAGAGTGCTGCGCCGAAGATGCCCAGAATGCTGCCCGCGACGGCACCAATCAGCCGCCGCAACGTGAGCGCGCGTACGCGCAGCTCGAAGACGATGACCGCGCAAGCCGCAGCCGCTCCAATCAATGCGCCTTCCCATGCAGCCGGGATGCCGAACGGGCGCAGGAAGTAACAAACCGTGGCCAGCAGAATGACAAAAAGAAGACGCAAAACGACCAGGTCCATAAGGGCCTACTTTCAACCGGCGGCAAATCGCCGCCGGCCTGGGGACATGAAGGCGAGTATGCGCATTGCACTGCCCCATCGTCAAGAGGGAAAGGGATGAGTACCCGGAGACGCATGGATCGGAGACAGAAGGCGTCGGAGATTGGGTACCGCAACCGGACGCCTGCACCCCCATCTGTGGCGCAGGCTCCCATCGCCAGTAAGTCGCCGGCGGAGATTCGAAGGGCCGAGATCAGAGGCGGGGAATGCACGTTCCGCAGGCACGACATTTACGCGGCGGTTTTCGACGCCTGGGCTCCCGACTTCCATAGGCGGAGCTCGGCTTCGCGGCGGGCCTTCAATCCCAGATTCACTGTTCCGCCGGCCAGGTCCCAAAGCAGCAACTGCTCCGCGGCGGCATCGTTGCGGCCGGCATTGAGGCAGCGGAGCAGCGTGGAACTGGCCAGCCGCCCCGCGCCAAGGTTGAAGCAGAAATCGACGAGGGCGTCGAACTGGCCCTGGGTCAACGCCACCTTGACCAGTTGGGCGACGGCGCGCTCGGCCGCCACGACGTCCCTGGCCAGCATCGCCGCGGCCTCGAGTTCGCCGATGCCGTTCGGGAACGACTCGGGCGGCACGACGCGATGGCCATAGCCGATCGTCAAAAACCCGGCTACATCGGTGTAAGTCTGGCCACGAAAGCCCTCAAAACGCTTGATCATATCCAGTCCTTCTGCGCTCAATTGCATGGGAAAAGCCTCTCTTCAATGAAAAGGGCCTGCCGAAATACCTCTTCGGCAAGCCCTGAAACCCACGCTAACAGAAACTCGAAAATAATCGGCAAAATCCCGGCGGCAATTCTGCGGGGGCGAGGAACCGCGGATTCCGCCCGGTTTCCATCCACTCGATGCGCTTTTAAATGCGTCGCCTCCCAGCCGGGATCTAAGAACGGCCGATCCGATCGATCTCACGCTTGATGGCCAGGTTCTCGAGTGTTGCCAGAGGCAGCGACAGAAATAGCCCGATTCTGCGGTCGAGCACCGTGAAGGCATCGCGAAACGCGCGGGCGATCTCTTCGGGAGTGCCCTTGACGGCAGCCGGATCGGCAATGCCCCAGTGCGCCGTCATCGGCTGCCCCGGCCAGTAAGGACACTGCTCCTTCGCGGCGTTGTCGCACACGGTGAAGACGAAGTCGAGCTGCGGCGCGCCCGGCGCCGAGAACTCGTCCCAGGATTTGCTGCGCAGGCCTGCCGTTGCGATCCCGGCCGCTTCGATCTGCTGCAGCGCTTCCGGCCGCAGTTGTCCGGTGGGATGACTGCCGGCGCTATAGGCCGTGAACTTCCCCTTGCCTTTGTGGTTCAGGATCGCTTCGGCCATGATCGAGCGCGCCGAGTTGCCCGTGCAGAGAAACAGAACATTGTAATGATCGGCCATGATCGCTATTCCTTTGCTCCCGCCTGGGCTGGCGCGCAGCAACCCGGCTCGCAGCAGACGGTTTTCGGCTTGTTGGCGCGAATGAAGGCGCTGAAAAACTTCCTGTGCACAAATGGCGCGATGGCATCGACGTCTAGACCGGCTTCGGTGAGGAAATGACGCGCATCCTCGACGTCGTACTCGCGCGTGGGCTCAATGGAAACGTCCTCGAATCCTGCCTTAGCGAGCTTGCCAAGGTAATCGCTTTCATCGAGCGCGCCCGCGATGCAGCCCACCCACAGCAACATACTCTTGCGCACCTCGTCGGGAACGCTGCCGCGCACTACCACATCGGAGACGGCAAAACGCCCGCCAGGCTTGAGCACACGGAAGGCTTCGCGCAGAACGCGATCCTTGTCGGCGGAGAGATTGATAACGCAGTTGGAGATGATGACGTCGACGGAGTTGTCGGGCAGCGGAATGTTCTCCATCTCGCCCTTCAAAAACTCGACATTCGTAACCCCTGCCTGCTTCTGGTTCTCACGTGCCAGCGCCAGCATATCGTCCGTCATGTCCAGGCCATACGCTTTGCCGGTTGGTCCAACGCGCTTGGCCGAAAGCAAAACATCGATGCCGCCGCCGGAGCCGAGATCGAGAACGGTTTCTCCGGGCCGCAGATCGATCAGCGCGGTCGGATTGCCGCACCCCAGTGATGCTCGAACCGCTTTCTCGGGAATGCTCCCGGTTTCGCCTGCGCTGTAGAGATTTGTGGTGACCGGGTCGCAGCAACGGAGTCCGGGATCGCAACACGATTGCAGGCTTCCGGACTGCGACACGGCGCGGGCTGCGCTTCCATACTTCTCTTTCACCTGTTCCTTGACGCTGGTCTTCGATTCCATGCTGCGCGTCTCCTCACATACGCTAAAGCGAATGTATATCCGACTGGACGCATATGTCAAGGCGTATATAATGGAAACGTGAACCCGTCCGCGAAAAACTACGACCTGGCTCTGCTGTTTGCCGCGCTCGCCGATCGCACCCGGCTCAGGCTGCTGAACCTGATGAACGGCAACGAAGTGTGTGTCTGCTATTTCGTTGAAATCCTCGGCCAGAGCCAGCCCAAAATCTCGCGGCATCTTGCCTACCTGCGCCACGCGGGGATCGTCGCCGCGCGCCGCGAGGGGAAATGGATGCATTACAGAATCGTCGTGCCGAAACACGCTGGCGCCGCGCGCATCCTGAGCCAGGCCCTCGCCACGCTCAGTGAAGATAAGGCCATGCAGGCTGACCTCGCGCGATTCAGCAAAGCATGCTGCGCACCGCGGAAGCTGGTCGCCCTGGAGAACGCCCCGCTCCCCGTCCCTGTCAAATCCGCAAATTCCTGCGCCTGTTGAACCGCCGGCAAGGGTCCTGAATCCATTCCCACGGTCCCTCTCCGGGATGCGGCCCGCGGATCGGTAGGCGACCAGTCTCTTCACTTAACCGATTTTGTTCACGGCAAAGTCATCCTTCGGGTCGCCGGTCCATTCATTGCTGATGTAGAATCTCCTTCGACTCATATCAGCAGGCAAATCATGACTTCGAAGAACGAAAAGCTTTCGATTCTCGACAAGGTTGGCTATGCATTCGGCGACGGCGCCTCCAACCTGATCTGGATGTCGTTCATCTACTTCCAGAGCAAGTTCTATACCGACGTCTTTTTTTACACGCCCGACGCCAGGCTGGAACGTTCCCTGCTGGAGAAGCTGGCGACGCTGCTGCTGCTGACCCGCGTCTTCGATATGGCCTTCGATCTGTTCATGGGCGTGATGGGCGACCGGACGCGAACGCGCTGGGGCAAGTTCCGTCCCTACCTGCTCTGGTTCGCCGTGCCCTTCGGCATTATCAGCACGCTCACCTTCACCACGCCCGGTTTCAGTCCCAACGGCAAGCTGATCTACGCCTACATCACGCTCTGCCTGATGATGATGGTCTACTCGGCAATCAATATTCCCTATTCGGCGCTGATGGGGGTCATCTCGCCGGATTCGCAAGAGCGCACCGGGGTCTCTTCGTACCGCTTTGCCTTTGCCTTCGGCGCGGGCCTGCTGGTGCAATATTCGACGCTCTACCTGGTGGATTATTTCGGGCGTGTTAGGCAGGGGATGAGTGGAATGGCCCTGGCCGCAGCCGAGGCCCACGGATATCAACTGACGATGGGCCTCTACTCGCTGGCGGCAACGGGCCTCTTCTTCCTGACCTTCGCACTAACCAAAGAGCGCGTACAGCCGGCGCCGCAGGAAAGCTCGCTGGGCCGTGATCTGTCCGATCTTGTCACCAACGTGCCGTGGCTCATCCTCTTCTTTACCGGGACGCTGACGGTCTGCTCGGTGGCCATCCGCAGCAGCGCCATTCTCTACTACTTCCAGTACTACGTGGGCAATGAGAAGCTGGCCAATTTCTTCATGGTTGCGGGCACGTTGCTCTCGCTGCTGGGGTCGGTGGCGATTCAATACGTAACGCGATTCGCAGGCAGGAAAGCAACATATATAGGCCTGGCGGTTCTGGGCGCAATCTTCCTGGTGTTTGCCTACTGGACCAAACCGGAGCAGATCGTTCTGATCTTCGCGCTGCAGATACTCTATAGCGCCGTGACCGGGCCCACCTCGCCAGTGCTCTGGGCGATGTTCGCCGACTCGGCCGATTACTCCGAGTGGCGCACCGGCCGCCGCGCGACGGGGCTGATTTTCTCAGCCGCCGGAATGTCGAACAAGCTTGGGTGGGCAATTGGCGGACCGGTAGCTGTCTGGCTGCTAGCGACGTTCGGCTATCAGGCCGGCGTGGTGCAGACGCCACAGGCTCTGCACGGCATCCTGCTGCTGTTCTCTGTGATTCCGGCCGCTGGCTTCTTACTAACGGGGGTGGGCCTGATCTTCTATCCACTCTCCGAGGCCCGTATGAAGAAGCTGCAGGGTGAGCTGCAAGCCAGGCAAGCCACAGGCGGAGCGTCACAAAAGGCCTGAGCTGCCGCGATCGAAAGTAAAGAAGGAAAATACGAGTATGCAATTCGGTTATTTCGACGACGCTCGCAGAGAGTATGTCGTTACCCGCCCCGATACTCCCCGCCCGTGGAGTAACTACCTGGGCAGCACCGAGTACGGCGCAATTATTACCAACAACGCCGGGGGTTATAGCTTTTATAAGTCCGCGGCCCAGGGAAGATTCACGCGCCTGCGCTTTAACTCCGTTCCCATGGACCAGCCGGGACGTTATATCTATCTGCGCGATCGCGAGAGCGGAGATTTCTGGTCCACATCGTGGCAACCCGTTGGAAAGCCCCTGGACACTTACACGTCCGAATGCCGCCATGGAAGCGCCTACACGATGATAACTTCAGAATATGCCGAGATCTGTTCGGAAGTTACCTATTTTGTCCCTCTGGGCAGAAGCTTCGAGTGCTGGCGCGTGCGCTTGACCAACCTGAGCGCGCGGCCCCGCTCACTCAGCGCCTTCACCCATGTGGAATACGCTGGCAACTGGAGCGCCATCGACGATCTCGTCAATCTTCAGTACACGCAGCACATCGTCAAGATGAGTGTCGAGGACGGCATGATCGATCACGGCACCAACGTCAACATTCCTTCCATGCCCGATAACTTCGAGGAGAAGGATCAGGGACGGCATACCTTTCTTGCCCTGGTTGGCGCGGAAGTTAATGGTTATGACACCTGCCGCATGGCGTTTCTTGGTAACTATGGGAGTTATGCGCGTCCCGCCGTGGTTGAGCGCGGAGAATGCACCGGCTCGCTCGCCGCCGGCGACAACGGCTGCGGCGTGTTGCAGAGCAATGTTTTTCTTGGTCCCGGAGAAACCAAAGAGTTCGTGGTCCTGATGGGTGTGGGGCGAGCCGGCGGGGAGGGCCGCCGCGCCGTGCAGGAGTTCGCCGCGCCGGGAAAAGTGGACCGGGAGTTAGAGGCGCTGAAGAGTTACTGGCACAGCCGCATTGGCGGACTCGAGGCGGAGACGCCAGACGCCGAATTCAACAGCATGATGCGGATGTGGAGCCCGTTCAACTGCCTGATGACCTACGCATGGTCGCGCGCCGCCAGCCTGATCTACGCGGGCGAGCGCGACGGGCTGGGCTACCGCGACACGGTGCAAGACATGCTCGGCGTGATGCACTCGATCCCCGAGGAAGCAATAAAGCGGCTGGAACTGATGATTACCGGGCAGGTCTCGACCGGCGGCGCGATGCCGGTGGTAAAACAGTTTGCCCACCGGCCGGGCTCGGAGCGCCCGCCGCGCGAAGAGGAGTACCGCTCCGACGACTGCCTGTGGCTCTTCAACGCCATTCCCGCCTACGTCAAGGAGACTGGCGATGTAGCGTTCTATTCAAAAATCCTGCCCTATGCCGATTGCGGAGAAGCGACCGTGCTCGGCCACATGAAGCGGGCCATCGAGTTTAACCTCGAACGCTCGGGCGCGCACGGACTGCCCTGCGGCCTCTCTGCCGACTGGAACGATTGCATTCGCCTGGGCGAGCGCGGCGAGAGTGTCTTCGTTGCTTTCCAGCTTCGCTACGCGCTCCAGGTCTATCTGGAGATCTGCCAGTTGCTCGCCGACGATGCCGGGCAGTCCTGGGCGCGCACGCACCTCGACGAACTCGACGCCAAGCTGCGCAGCGAAGCCTGGGATGGCCAGTGGTATCTGCGCGCCTATCGCGGCGATGGATTCAAGTTCGGCTCGCACGAGAGCAACGAGGGAAAGATCTTTCTCAACCCGCAATCCTGGGCGATTTTGAGCGGCCACGCCGGCCAGGATCGCGCCGCGCTGGCGATGCAATCGGTGCGCGAGCGGCTGGCCAGCGAACACGGACTGACGATCTGCGATCCGCCCTATGTCTCGACCGATTTCCATGTGATGCGCGCGGCGCTGTTCAATCCCGGGATGAAAGAGAACGGCGCCATCTTCACGCACACGCAGGGATGGGCCGTGATCGCCGAAACCATCCTCGGCCACGGCGATCTGGCCTGGCAATACTTCCGCGCGACGATGCCGGGTGCGTGGAATACCCGCGCCGAGGTGCGCGAGATCGAGCCTTACGTTTACTGCCAGTTCACGCACAGCAAGTCGAGCCCGCGTTACGGGGCTTCGCGCGTGCCCTGGCTCAGCGGCTCGGCTGCGTGGTCGTTCCATGCCGCAACGCATTACATTCTCGGCCTGCGGCCGGAGTACGACGGGCTGCGCATCGATCCCTGCATTCCCTCGGCCTGGAAGTCATTTACCGTGATCCGCAACTTCCGCGGCAAGAAAGTCAGCATCGAGGTGCGCAACCCCAACGGCGTGGAAAAGGGCGTGCGCAAGCTGATCTTGAACGGAGAGCCGCTCGAAGGCAACCTGATCCCTGCCGGTAAGCTCCGCAGCGAGAATCAGGTACTCGTCGAGATGGGATGATGGCATTCTCCACTGTGTCGCGGTGAACGGCTGAGCCGCTCCACGGCCGCGAATTGTCTATGGGTAGAAAAGCCGGCATACGAAACCGGCTGCGCGATTTTTTTCTCACACGATGTAACCTTTCCGCCCTTGCGGGATAGATAAGGTGAGCAGGAAGGGAAAGATCATGAAAACTTCAGGCACCATCGCTACGGAGAAAGCGCCGTCGTTTCCGGCTTGGCATGCAGCAGTCTTGCTGGGTATGATTGCGGTCCTTGTGGCCTTGAGTATTGTGAGGCAAGGCGCAGCCAACAGCGGAACCAGCCATAGGCTCACCGGATACCTTGTGGTCGCGGCATTCGAATGGGCTATGGCCGGATGGATCATTGCCGGTTGTCGAATTCAGGGGGAGAGCATCTACGGCCTGTTGGGCGATTACACGGCTCGGTGGCGAACTGTTCTCAGGGACATCGGCCTTGCCGTCGGCTTTCTTGTGGCCGCGAATCTTCTTCTTGGCGTCCTGCGACAGCTTTTCGCGTCCACGCCGAACGAAGGGATCAAGAATCTCTTGCCGCATACTTCAATGGAAAACGCTGCCTTCCTCGGCTTGACGGTCACTGCGGCATTCTGCGAGGAATTGATCTATCGCGGATATCTGCAGCGCCAGTTTGCGGCATGGACCGGGAGTCTTTCGATCGGCGTCGCATTGCAGGGCATCGTATTCGGGGCCTCTCATGCCTATCAGGGTCTCGGTATGGTTCTGGTTATCTCCGTGTATGGATGTCTGTTCGGCTTGCTGGCAATATGGCGAAAAAGTCTGCGCCCCGGCATGATCGCGCATCTGCTGCAGGATGGAGTCGGCGGTTTACTTTTGGCAAGATCTGTCCTGAAGTGAGCTGGCCACCAATCCGCGGGGAAGACCATGAACGATATCGGCCTGCTCTACGAGAAGTACGCGCCGGATGTTTTTCGATTTGCCCTTTACCTGTCCGGTAACCGCGCGGATGCGGAGGACATTGTCTCCGAGACCTTCGTACGCGTGTGGACTTCCGCGGAGACGGTGCGCACAGAAACCGTGAAGGGATTGCTGTTCACCATCGCCCGCAATCTCTTTCTGAAGCAGTTGAAGCACAATGCGCGGCGCGCCGAACTTCCCGAGGCAATCGCCGATCCCGCGCCGCGCGTCGATACCTGGCTCGAGCAGCGCGATGAGACGGCAGCGGTCTTCAGGGCGATTGAGAACCTGCCTGAGACGGACCGCGCCGCGCTGGTAATGCGCGCCTTCGATGGGCTTGCCTATAGCGAGATCGCGCGGGTGCTTGGCATCTCCGAAGTATCGGCAAAAGTCAAAGTGCATCGCGCCAGAGCCGCATTGATGAAACGAAGGAGAGGTTGATATGGCAAATGAAAAGAGCAACGGGGTGCCGATGCGTGTTTCGCGGGAGGTGATTCTGGACCTGTTGCCGCTCTATCTAGCAGGCGAGGCGAGCGCTGCATCGCGCGCCCTCGTGGAAGAATATCTGCTGTTGGACGAGAGCCTGCGTCAGGAGGTGGACCGCAACGCAATGTTGGAGCCGCTGCAACTTCCCGCAGCGGAATCGAGGCTGGCCGAGGAGCTCGAACTGCGCACGTTGAAACGGACACGCAACCTGCTGGCATGGCAGCGCCGCTTGTACGCGCTGGCAGTGACTTTTTCCGTACTCTCCGTGGGCGGCGTTGGGTGGATTCAAAACGGGCACTTCAAGTTTCAGTTCTTCCTGAGCGCCTATCCGCAATATTTCTGGCCATGCATAAGCCTGGCGGTGAGCTGCTGGATCAACTACTTCTTCTTCCGTTGGCGGGTTCACTGGACGAAATAGCGTTCTGACGCGTTGCTTGAAAACCCAATGATCTCCGCTGCGTACGAAATGGGACGTTTTCCAGAGGATCCCCGGGAGTTTCCGGTCGCCAAGCAGCACCTTCGGAATAACGACCAGGGTTTTCCGCGCACGCCGCGAATAGCCGCCACGGGGCGCGGGACGCAAGATTCGCCCCTCATGGGGGCCCCCGAACGCCGGCCGCGTGAAACGGTTTCGACACGAAAGACACTAATCTGGCAGATTGATTGGAGTTCCCAGCGAGAATTCTCCAAAAAAACTCTTGACTTACTGGAGATGAGCGAATCATAATCCAGCGCACGGTAGTTTTTCCCTTTTTCACCAAGGTCGACCGCGTTTCCCCACAATTTCGAAAATTCAAATTCCATGGGCCCTGCTCTGAGTAGCGAAAGCTTTCTCAGACACGCCAACTGGCGGCGGGAGGAGTTCGATGTCCACTGCGTATACGTACCCTGGTGTCTATATCCAGGAGTTGCCCAGCCCAGTCCACCCGATTACGGGCGTGGCCACCTCGATCGCCGCCTTCGTGGGATACACGGCGCGCGGCATCGACAACCGGGCGCAAGCCTGCTACAGCTTTGCGGATTTCCAACGGCTTTACGGCGGCCTGGCCTCGAACAGCGAGGTGAGCTATGCCGTGCAGCAGTTCTTCCAGAATGGCGGAGCGCAGTGTTATGTGGTGCGCACGCCGATGTACTACGCTTCGAGTTCAGCCGTGGTCTACGCGCAGGCGGGCTTCGGCCCCGGAACCGGCTCGAATCCCGGTCTCTTGTTCAGCGCCCTGAGCAGCGGCGTGTGGGCCAACGGACAGTTGTTGCTGGACGTGGACGTGCAGGGGCTCAACCTCGTCACGGCGTCGGGCGGAGATCCACTGGCCTTCAACCTTACGGTGACGAACCTGGTTGACGGGACCAAGGAATATTTTCCCGGCATCTCGCTCAACAGCGCCCAGCAGAACTTTGTCGGCGTCGTGGTAAACGATCCTGACAACGGTTCGCAACTGGTGAGCGTGAACACCACGAATCTCGCATCGTCGCCCACGGCATTAACGGTCACGGGAATCCTGGGCAAGCCGCTCAGCTACACGCTTTCGGGCGGCGTGAACTATCTGGAAAGCGTGAACTCCGCCCTGACGGGAAGCAATACGGGAACCACGACCAACGCGGCGTGCGGCCTGACGCTGACCTTGCCCACCAGTGTGTACTCGGCAGGGACCACTCCGACGATCACCATCATCGGAAATGCTGGACTGGTTCCGCAGACGGTGGCCGGATTGGCCTCGCAGCTTCAGCAGGCCCTCAACACCTGGCTTTCCATCAACGTACAGGGAGCATCGGTGGTTTGTTCCGCCGCGCCGAACGGGACCAACACGCAGGGCGTTCGCGTGAACTTCCTGTTGCCCAACTATCCGGATGCGATCGTCAGCTTCGGAGCGCCCGGATCGGGTAACGACATCGCCGCGGCGCTGGGAATCGGCTCGAGCGACGCGCCGACCTCGGCCAGCGTGGCGCATTACGCGCTGGGCAGCAGCACCGCAAGCACAAACTACACTGCGAATGCGGCCGCGACGCCCACGGGGCTGCCGCAAAGCAACCAGCTGATCGGCGATCCGTTGGCCTTCTCCGGCATCTACGCGTTGCAGAAGGTGCCCATCTTCAATTTGCTCAGCATTCCTGAAGCGGCGCGCGCATCGGCGGGCAGTCCCAACACGCTTGACACGGGCATCAATCCGGTGGAGATCTACTCCGCGGCGATCACCCTCTGCGATCAGCAGCGGGCATTGCTCTTGATCGATCCGCCGCCCAACGTAAACACCGTGTCCGGCGCCGTGGACTGGAAGAGCAACACCATCGGTGTGGTCGATCCCAACGGCGCCGCGTTCTGGCCGCGGCTGCGCCTGGCCGACCCGCTGAATAAAGGCAATCTGCGCACCTTCGCGCCTTCCGGCGTGGTGGCGGGCGTCTATGCCAAATCCGACGGACAAAACGGCGTGTGGACCGCCCCGGCCGGCATCTCTGCCACGCTCAACGGCGTGCAGAACATGACCTACCAGATGAGCGACCAGGAGAACGGCGCCCTGAATCCGCTGGGGCTGAACTGCTTCAGGACCTTCCCAATTTACGGGCCAGTGCTGTGGGGCGCGCGCACGCTGGTGGGCGCAGACGCCATGGCCAACCAATGGAAGTACGTGCCCGTGCGCCGCATGGCGCTGTTCCTGGAGTCGAGTCTCTACCAGGGCACGCAGTGGGTGGTCTTCCAGCCCAACGACGACCGGCTATGGGCCGCGATCCGGCTCAACGTCAGCTCGTTCCTGCAAACCTACTTCCTGAAAGGCGCCTTCCAGGGAACCACCCCGGCCGATGCCTACTTTGTGAAGTGCGATAGCGAGACCACCACGCAGACCGACATCGACAACGGCATCGTCAACATCCTGGTCGGATTTGCGCCGCTGATGCCGGCGGAGTTTGTGGTGATCCAGATCGAGCAACTTACCGGGCAGGCCGGTTCCTAGAGAACCGGCTCCCGGCAACCCCTTTTGCCGATTCGTGCCCATGGCTTTGAATGATCTGGGCGCGCGACCAAGAAAGCAGCGAAAACCCGGCGGCAAACCGCAGACGAGGTGGAGACAATGCCAAACTTTATAGTGAATACGCAACGGTTCGATCCCTATAAGAACTTCAAATTCCGGCTGAAATGGGATGGGCAGTATGTGGCCGGAATCAGCAAATGCTCGGCACTTACGCGGACTACCGAGGTGGTGAAACACCGCGAGGGCGGCGACGCGAGCACCAGCCGGAAATCGCCGGGACGCAGCGAATATAAAGCCATCACACTGGAGCGTGGTGTCACCCACGACCTGGCATTCGAGGCCTGGGCGGCGAAGGTGTGGCAGGTGGGTGCGGGGCTGGGGTCGGAGGTCTCGCTGGTCGATTTTCGCAAGGACGTGATCCTCGAGTTCTACAACGAAGCGGGGCAGTTGGCGATCAGCTACAAGATCTATCGCGCCTGGGTTTCGGAGTACCAGGCGGTGCCGGATCTGGATGCCAACGCCAACGCCGTGGCAATCCAGCACCTGGTTCTAGAGCACGAGGGTTGGGAGCGGGAAACAGCGACGACCGAGCCGACGGAGAAGAGTTTCACTTCGACCGCGGCATAAGGCCGAGGCTTCTGCAGGGACTGGCGGCAGGGTCGCCTTAGCTGCCGTCCCCCTTGTTCTTTTTTTCTTGCATTGCCCATTAGTTACCGTCGAACGGCCACACGAGGAGCGAAGAGCGATGCGCGGACTTGCGGGCGAACGGCTACTGAGAGCGTGGGAGCGCAGCCGGGAGTTGCCGGAACAGCAGGCCGCACTGGCCTTGCTGGAGCTGGCGGATCCTAAGCGGTCGGCGCGCGCCTGGGCGCGGCTGCCGCTCGGCGAGCGCGACGCACTGCTGCTCGAACTGCGGGCCGCGACGCTGGGCTGGCACATGGAAGGATTCGCGATTTGCCCTGAGTGCGGCGCAAAACTGGAATTCGCCGTGGATGCGCGGGAGTTGGCCAGGGGATTGAAGACGCCGGCAGCGCGAGCCGCGAAACCGAAGGGCATTGCCGTACGGCCCGCGAACACCCTCGACCTGCTGGCGTCCGGCGCCGCTACAAGTGAAGAGGACGCGCGAGCGATTCTCCTGGCGCGAACAGCGTGCGCGACCGCCAGGGAGACCGAGGCGGTGAAATCCGCCGAGGGCGCGCGGCGCTGGCTGAAGGCCCGGCCGAGGCGCGTCGCGGTGTTGTTGGCGAAGCGATTCGAGCAGGTGAATGCGGCGGCGGAGATTCGCATCGAGCTCGCATGTGCGGTGTGCGGCGGCGGCTCCGTACTCGATCTCGATGTGGTGGGTTATTTTCTGCGGGAGATTGCCGCGGCAGCGCGGCGGCTTATGGCTGAGATTCACGAACTGGCGCGAGCCTACGGCTGGAGCGAGGCCGCGATCGTGGGAATGAGCGGCGCGCGGCGCGCGGCGTACCTGGAGATGCTGGGCACATGAGCGGAGTGCTGGACAGAATGGCGCAAAGGGCGCTGGGAACGCTGCCGGCGGTGCGGCCGCCGATGGCGCCGCGCTACACCGAGGCGTCGCGCCCGCCCTCGGCGGAGCTTGAGATGACGGCGGAGATAGAGACCGTTGCGCCCATGCCCGCAAGAAAAAGCAATGCCCGCAAACGGCAAGCTGTTGACAGCGACCGCGAAGCGCAGGCTCAGCAAGACAGTCCGATTGGCGGCCGCAGAATTCTACAAAGCTCCACGGCCCGGAAGAGGATCGAGAATGCGCCTGAGCAGGAGGTGCAGGTGTCCGCGCCGGCCGATCGAGGCAAGCAGCAGCTTCCGTCGATCGGGCGCGCCGCGCAGCCCGCAGTCGAGCGCGGCCGGCAATTTGTAGCGGAACACTCGGAAGCGGCACGCCGTGAAGCGGCGCGTATCGATGCGGAAACTCGGCCGGCCGAAGACGCGCACCGCAGCCAGGCAGTGCCGACGGCGAAGCTTGTGCCGCACATCGAGCGGATGGAGCCGCGGCGCGATGATGCGAATGCCGAGCCGATAAGAGAGCCGCGCCAAGCCTCGGAATCTGGGAGCGCGCTGGTCCCCAAGAGCGAACCGTCTCGGCCGGAAACTGCGGCTAGCTCGGATTCCCCAAGGAGCATTCGATCGCTTGCGCCGCCGCCTCTCCAGATCGATCGCCAAACAACGCCACGCGAGCCGCGACCCGCGCAGCCCGCGGAAGAGAAGACCGAGATTCATATCTCCATCGGCAGCATTGAGCTGCGCGCGCCGCATGTAGAGCCGAGGCCGCAGGCCGCGCCGTTCCGGCCACGCGTCACGCTGGATGATTTCCTGCGCCGCGGACAGGAGACGCGGCCATGAGCGATTACCTCGCGGTCGGCGGTGTCAGCGCGGTGCTCAAAGCGCTTTTGACTTCGGCGCTCTCCGATGGCGGTCCATCGACGGTGCTGCAAACGCCGCCGGGCATTACCAACCTGGCGCCCGACCTGATTACGACGGGTCAGGACGAGCCGGCGCAACTGAACTTGTTCATGTACTACGCGAGCATCAATCCGGCGCTGCGCAATCTGGACCTGCCCTCGATGGGCCCAAGCGGCCAGCAGTTGAGCAATCCTCCCCTGGCCATCAATCTGCACTACCTGATCACGGCCTATGGGGCCAATCCATTCGATCCGGAGATCCTGCTCGGCTTTGCCATGCGCGTCTTTCACAACACGCCCGTGGTGCCGCGGACTACGATTCAGTCGGCGCTTACTGCACTCGACAGCGGCACTCCGTCGAACGAGCAGCAACTCGTCTCCGGCAGCACGCTGGCCAGCCAGATCGAGCACATTCGCATCACGCCGGAGGCGCTCTCTACCGAAGAAATTTACAGACTGTGGACGGCCTTTCAGGTGAGCTACCGGCCGACCACCTCGTACCAGGTTTCGGTGGTGGTGATTCAGGATACGACGAGCTTCCAGTCAAATCGGCCGGTGCAGCAGCGTGCGCTCGTGGCTCTGCCGCTCACCGGGCCGATGATCTCCTCCGTCTCGCCGCAAATGGCCATCGTCGGGCAGTTGATCACGATCAATGGCAGCAACTTTCTCAACGGCCCGGCCTCGAACACGCTGGTCTCGTTCAACGGCGGCACGCCGATCGCCGCGGCCATGGTGCAGGGCAATTACCTGCGCGTGAATGTGCCAAGCACGCTTTCGGCAGGCACAGGCAGCATCAGCGTGATCACAAATGTGATCTTTCCTTCATCAAGCACGCCGCATCCTTGCTTTGCATCAAGCCCGTTCCCGTTCCAGTTGATTCCGACCATTACACCGCCGGCTTCCCCGCCGTATCAAGCCACGCAGGGTTCACCGTTCACCGTCACGGTGAACCCTTCCGTAGGCGTTCTGCAGAATGTAGTGGTTTACATCGGCGACCAGGCGATTCCGCAACTGCCGCTACCCATCACCGGGCCGGCGACCTCCGCCACGGTGACGGTCACCGTACCCACCAGCGTCGCGGTTGGAACCTATCCCCTGCGCGTGGAAGTTGACGGCGCGCAGAGCCAGCTCACACAGGACACCAATACAGCGAGCCCCACTTTTGGACAGTGGCTGCCGCAGGTGGAGGTGAGCGCATGATCGCCGGCCGCGAGGTGTATTTCGTCGATGATGCACGCGAGACGCCGCAGACGCAAAGCGGCTTCGCCCTGCGCGACGATCAGCCGGAGACGCTGCCGCTGTGGGTAGAACTCGAGCGGGTTTATCGGCGCGTGGCGCGCGAGGAGGAGAGCGAGTTTGCGCCGTCGGAGTTGCCGGCTGCGCTATCGAATCTTCCTGGAGCAAGATGGCAGCCGGTGGCCAGGCTGCGCGAGGTCTTTGGACTAAGCGAGTTTGAGCGGGACGTCATCCTCCTCTTGGCAGGCGCGGCGCTCGACCGGCGCTTTCGCGCGGCCATTGCCGCTCTGCAGCCGGGAGCCCATGCGCCCACCTTCGGGCTGGCGTTGGCCGTCCTCGAGAATCCGCATTGGAGCGCCGTGAGCCGCGTGCAGCCGTTGCGTTACTGGCGGCTGATCGAGATGGGGCCGGGCGCGCTGCTGGAAGCGCCGCTCGCGATCGACGAGCGGATTCTGCAATTTCTGCTGGGCGTGCCCGCCGCCGATGAGCGGCTGGAGCCGGTCATGCACATCCTCGCCGGCCTCGAGAGGCAAGACGGCGCATGGGGCGCGGCGCTCGACGAGGCCGCGGCGCACGGCGTTCTGCATTGGCGTCGATCGCCGCCGGGCGTGGTCCTGTTAACAGGAAATCAGGCGGCGGCGCGGACCGCGATGTTTCATGCCATGTGCCGCGCCGCGGGATGGCACGGCTGGGTATTCGATGCCGGCGATCTGCCGGAGTCGGCGGGTGACCGCGAGCGCCTGGCGCAGGCTTACACGCGCGAAGCGGCGTTATCGCCGGCCGGACTGCTGGTGAAGACGGAGCGGCTGGAAAACGCAGCGCTGCTTGAGGCGTGGCTGCGCCGGGTGGACGCGCCGGTTGCCGTGGATGTGGAGACCGGTTCCGTGGCCGAGCGTTTGGGCGGGCTGCGCCTGGCCGCGCCCGCCATGAACGCCGAAGAGCGCAAGCAAGAGTGGCAGCGCCAGTTGGGTTCGCTCGCCTCAGGGCTCGACGCGGAGCTGGACCGCGTGGTCGAGGCTTTCGCGCTGGATGCGGCCGAGATCCGCGAGACGGCGCAGGCCATCGAAGAAGAAGCCGCGCTCGATCCTGCCCTGGCCGCCGATGCCGATGCACTCGGCGCGTCAACGTGGAGGCTTTGCCGCACGGCGGCGCGGCGTTCGCTCGACGAGCTCGCCGGTCACGTGGAGAACCGCGCCGCGTGGGCGGATCTGGTGCTGCCCGAACCGCAGACCGCGATCCTGCGCCAGATTGCGATTCACGCGCGCCAGGCCTCGCGGGTGAACGAGGAGTGGGGATTCGCGGAGCGGTACGCGCGCGGATTGGGGCTTTCCGCGCTCTTTTCCGGACCGAGCGGCACGGGCAAGACCATGGCCGCCGGCGTACTGGCGCGGGAACTCGACCGCGACCTCTACCAGATCGATCTGGCCACCGTGGTGAGCAAATATATCGGCGAAACCGAGAAGCATCTGCGCAAGATCTTCGACGCGGCCGAACGCAGCGGCGCGATTCTGCTCTTCGACGAGGCCGATGCGCTCTTCGGCAAGCGCAGCCAGGTGCGCGACAGTCACGACCGCTACGCCAACCTCGAAGTGAGTTATCTGCTGCAGCGCATGGAATCCTACCGTGGCATCGCCATCCTGACCACCAATATGCAGAGCGCGCTGGACCCGGCATTCCAGCGCCGGCTGCGCTTTGTGGTGCAGTTTCCCTTTCCCGACGGACCCAGCCGCGAGCGCATCTGGCGCAAGGTATTTCCGGCGGCGGCGCCCAAAGAGGCGCTCGATTTTGAAAAGCTCGGGCAGTTGAATGTCACGGGCGGCTCGATTCGCAACATCGCTCTGCTGGCGGCGTTTCTAGCGGCGGATGCGGGAACGTCAATCGCCATGCGCCACGTGCTCGAAGCCGCGCGCACGGAGTACGCCAAGCTGGACAAGCCGCTCTCGCCGGCCGAGACCAGGGGGTGGGTATGAAAGCCGTTCATCTGGAGATCGGCCATATCGTGGCGGAGGGCCTGCCAGAGGCACAGCAGCGTCAATTTGCGCGCTCTCTTGAGGAGCATCTGCGCGCGTGGGCGGCAAGCGGAGCCGCAAGCAGCATCGCGGGCAACACGCGCGTGAGGATTCCCGCGCTCGACGCGGGCGTGCTCAAGCCGGGAGCATCGGCCTCCGAGGCGGCCAGGCAGGTGGTCAATTCCATTGCGCGGCGTGTAGGCACAAGCGGGCAAAGCGGCAAGCTGGGCAGCCAGGCAAAAACAGGCGGCCCGGCAAACGCAAGCGGTCAGGAGGCGCGCAGCCATGTATAACATCTCGCCACTGCTGGTAAAGGGCGCGATCCTGGTGCTCGAGCCGAACACGGGAATTCCCCTGAGCACGATCAACTTCGAGTACAACCCGGAGACCATCAAGCGCAGCCTGAAACCACAGAGCGTGGGCGATCAGCCGGACAGGACCGAAGTCTTGCGGCTGAAGGGTCCGCCCGTTGAAACCATCTCCTGCGACATCGAGATCGACGCCACCGATCTGCTGGCGGCGCAGGATCCGGCGACGATGAGCTTCGGCATCGCGCCGCAATTATCTACGCTCGAGCTGCTGGTCTACCCATCGAGCGCCGTGCTTATCGCCAACGAGGTGCTCTCGCTGATCGGCACCATTGAGATTCTGCCCATGTCGTCGAACCTCACGCTATTTGCCTGGGGCACAAATCGCGTTACGCCGGTGCGGCTGACGGGAATTGAGATCTCCGAAGAGGCCTTCGATCCGCAGTTGAATCCCATCCGCGCCAAGGTCTCGCTTTCCATGCGCGTGCTCAACGTGAACGACGTGGGCTTCCTGACTCCGGCAGGCGCGCTCTATATGGCTTACCAGATCGGCAAGGAATCGATGTCGCAGCAATAGCGGCGCGGCAATAGGCGCCGGGGAAAAGGGGATTGCAATGGATAATGCGCTGGCAGCACTGGTTCAATCCGGAGTGGGAACGGGTGCGCCCACCAATCCCAGCAGCCGCTATTACGGCGACGCAGTGGAGCAGATCACGCTTTCAAGCGGCCTCGTGGTTTCCTATCTCTCGCGGCGCATCATTCCGCAGATGAGCCTCTACGCGCAGACACAGAACTACAGCGTGAACTCCGGCGATCGCCTCGACAATCTTGCCGCGCGGTATCTGGGCGATCCCATTCTCTTCTGGATGATCGCCGACGCCAATGGCGCGCTGGACGCAAGCCAGGTAACAGCGGAGCCGGGACGGTCCATTTTGATTCCGCTGGTGAGTGGCATTCCCACGGGAGCGCGCAATGGTTAGTCCTCTCTATCTAACGCTGCTCATCGGGCCCATGGAGCCAATTCCGGCTCCCAAGCCCCTTGCCGACGCGCTCGTCTCCGTCGAGGTAACGGAAAGCGCGATTGGGCAAAGCGGCTTCCAGTTGGTCTTCTCGCTCGGCAATAACAGCATCCTGGAGACATTTTTTCTGCTCGCCGGCGGCGCGCCGTTGCCCATCATCCGCGTGGTGCTGCTGGCTACGTTTCCCGGCATTCCGCAGGTGCTCATCGACGGCGTGGTCTTGCATACGGAAGTGCAGCCGGATGCCATGAGCGGCTCTTCGAAGCTGGTGGTCACAGGCAAGGACCTGACGGCGTTGATGGATCTGATCGACTTCAATGGGCTGCCGTATCCGGGCATGTCTCCCGATGTGAGGGCGCTGGTAATTCTAGCCAAGTACGCCATGTTCGGCGTGGTTCCCGAGGTGATTCCCGTGCCCGCGCCGGATATTCCCATTCCGCTCTTGCAGACGCCGACACAGAAGAAGACCGACTAC
>Ga0326727_10008038_pt1 | contig 27172 bp, 25 predicted proteins | sample MB2enrmetagenome_FD_207643 | JGI IMG/M metagenome (GOLD analysis project Ga0326727, IMG submission 207643) | Lab enriched peat soil microbial communities from McLean, Ithaca, NY, United States - MB29MY | ecosystem: Environmental > Terrestrial > Soil > Wetlands > Peat | place: USA: New York...
TCCGGCTCTCCAGCGACTCGCGCACCTTGCGCTCGAAGCCCGAGTAGGCGTGGATGATGTACCACTTGTAATTCGCGTTGACCGGCGGGGCAAGCTGCTCGGCCGGCTGTTCGCCGCCGGGTTCCTGTGCCTCCGGAATCTGCTCGTCTACCGCCATGGGGAGTGTGCCTTCTTGCTGCTTATATCTGGTCTGTGTTTGTCCGTCTCTGCTTCGCAACGATCGTCCCTGCAGCGAACCAGAGGGCCTGCTGCTAGTGCTTGGTGAGGTACTGAATCAGGTGGGTAACGCTCTGGCCGAAGATGGCATCCACCACAAAAAAGTAGGCGGCAAACAGGAACACGGCCGCAAGCACCACCGTGGTGGTGGACTGCACCTCGGCGCGCGTCGGAGTCACCACCTTGCGCATCTCGCTGCGCACGTTCTGCAGGAACTCCTTTAGCTCCCGTGGCCGCGACTTCAACCGCTCAATCCCTGAGTCTTGCTGGTCTGCTACTGCAATCGTCTTTGCCATGCTGCTGCCTCAAACCTTCATGCGGATTGGTCTTCCGCCGTGTCGCCGCCTCAAACCTTTATGCGGATTGGATCTCCGCCGTGTTAACCCTTCATGCGGACCAAACTCCGCTGTGTTGCCGGACTGCCGTGCTCCGCCCCGGAAGATAAGCGGCCGGGACCGGAAAAACTGGCGGGGGAGCTCGGATTCGAACCGAGAAGATCGGTTTTGGAGACCGACAGTTTAGCCGTTGAGCTTACTCCCCCTAGCTGTTAGCTCTTAGCCGTTAGCTTTTAGCTAAAAGCCAGAAGCTAAGGGCTGCTCCTTACTTCGTCTCTTTGTGGTCCGTGTGCTTGCGGCAGGTATTGCAGAACTTCGAGAACTCCAGCCGGCCCGTGGTCGTCTTCTTGTTCTTCGTTGTTGAGTAGTTCCTGTTCTTGCACACCGGACATTGCAATGTGATAATTTCGCGCACTTTGTCTCTTCTCCTAACGTGGCCAGCCACCTCGGCTGGCAAGCAGCTTGTTGGTATGGATTGGCTGTTAGCCCGCCCATCTGACACGCCGCGACACAGGGCTTGTTTGCCCCTTCTGCCAATCCTGAATTGTCCTGCGGAAAGCGGTGCGTTCAGGCCGCGCACAACCTTCCTCTAGTATCCAACAAAAACCGGTTTTAGGGAAGTCGCCGAACCCCGTCCTCGGAAAGAGACGCGGCGAGCCGAAGCTCGCCGCTTGCACGAAGCTGTCTGTTTTAGCGATCCACGCGCGAGCGAAGCGCGTCTCCCGCCGTCCGCGCGGCCCTACTTGATGATCTCGCTGATGGTGCCAGCGCCGACGGTGCGGCCGCCCTCGCGGATGGCGAACCTCAGGCCCTTCTCCATGGCCACCGGCGTGTGCAGCAGGACCTCCAGCTCCACGTTGTCGCCGGGCATCACCATCTCGGTCCCGGCGGGCAGTTTCGCCGAGCCGGTCACGTCGGTGGTGCGGAAGTAGAACTGCGGCCGGTAGCCGTCGAAGAACGGCGTATGCCGCCCGCCCTCCTCCTTGCTCAGCACGTACACGCTGCCCTTGAAGTTGGTGTGCGGCGTGATCGATCCCGGCTTGGCCAGCACCATGCCGCGCTCCACGTCTTCCTTGGCCGTGCCGCGCAGCAGGATGCCCGCGTTGTCGCCGGCCAGGCCCTCGTCCAACTGCTTCTTGAACATCTCGACCCCGGTGCACACCGTCTGCCGCGTCTCGCGGAAGCCCACGATCTCCACCGGCTCGCCCACCTTCACCTTGCCACGTTCAATTCTTCCCGTCACCACCGTGCCGCGCCCGGAGATGGAGAAGATGTCCTCGATCGGCATCAGGAACGGAAGCTCGGTCGATCGCTTGGGCTGCGGAACGTAGCTGTCGACCGCGTCCATCAGCTCGTCGATCTTGGCCTCCCACTCCGGCTCGCCGTTCAGCGCGCCCAGCGCCGAGCCGCGAATGATGGGAATCTCGTCGCCCGGGTACTCGTACTTGTTCAGCAGGTCGCGCACCTCCATCTCCACCAGCTCGATCAGCTCGGGGTCCTCCACCGCGTCGCACTTGTTCAGATACACCACGATGCAGGGCACGCCCACCTGGCGCGCCAGCAGCACGTGCTCCTTGGTCTGCGGCATCGGCCCGTCGGTCGCCGCGACGACGAGAATGGCCCCGTCCATCTGCGCCGCCCCGGTGATCATGTTCTTGATGTAGTCGGCGTGGCCCGGGCAGTCCACATGCGCGTAGTGCCGGTTCTTGGTCTCGTACTCCACGTGCGCGGTGGCGATCGTGATCCCGCGCTCGCGCTCCTCGGGCGCGTTGTCGATCGAGTCGAACGAGCGAAACGCGTTCTTCGGGTTGTGCTTGGCCAACACCTTCGTGATCGCCGCCGTCAGCGTCGTCTTGCCGTGATCAATGTGCCCAATCGTCCCTACGTTTACATGCGGCTTCGACCGGTCAAACTTTTCCTTGCCCATGACTCTCTCTCCTTGGCCGGCGCGTGCCGGCGATTCACATCAAAACTAACTCAATCAATAATATGCGTACAACTTGAAAAACTGTACCCGCAGCTCCGGTGCGACCTGTTCCAGGCTGGCGAGGTAGAACTCGCGGATCTGGCCCTGGTCGCCGTTGCCCAGGCGGTTGTACTCCGCGGCTGCGGCCGCGCCCAGAACGCCCTTGCGCAGCGCAAGCTCAAAGTCGCGGATGCGCAGCCCGGCGCGCTGCATCGACTTCAGAAAGTCCCTGACCCCGGCCGCGGAGAAGGCTGCCTCGATGGCGGCATGCACCGCGCCATAGTTCTCGGGATCGGCCACCGGAATCACTCCCTGCTCGCGCAATGCGGTCAACACGTCACTCCTGCACGGATAACAACCGTCAACAACTCCCTCCGTAGCGCCTGCAACAATCTGGAGCGGGAGACGGGAATTGAACCCGCGACCAACAGCTTGGAAGGCTGAGACTCTACCACTGAGTTACTCCCGCAACCTTTATTTTTACAATAGTTTACAGATTAATATATCCCCACAATCCCCACAGTAACCATGGTGGCCATTGTCACGGCGCGCTGCAAGCGAAACGTGACAGGAAGGTGAGGGACGTACGAGATCATCATATCAGAGAGGGTCGATTCGCAAGGCCACACGAGCACGGGGCGGCGAGGTCTGGCAATGGCGTTACCGCGTCCGTGGGAAGATGCGTTAGCAGATGTCTCCTGTCGCCGGCTTCCCCGCCGGGAAAGCGATGCGGCGGTATCTCGCTGCGCGGGCCGCATCGCATCTGCGTGCTTGACAGCCCACCCCTGCGGAGTCGAGCATCGAGCACGATGAGGCTTGCAAAACAGGAATAGCACTCACCAGGCAGGAACGGCCCATTTCCAAGGAAGCTCGGCGCTCACCCCGCCCCCAGATCAACATTCGACCGATCGAAGAGAGAGAACCCATGAGACTTCATCCATCGCACCCGCGCATCCCCTCCTTCCGCTCGCTCGCCGCGCTCGCCTCGGTGGCGCTGCTGGCCGTCGTCTCAACCGCGCTCATCGCCCAAATGGGTGGAATGCCCATGGCCCCCGCGCAACCGCCAGCCGCGATGCCCAGCCCGCCCGCAACCGCCAACGTCTCGGTCGCCGGCGGCAGCATCACCATCAAATACAACTCGCCGCAGATGCGCGGGCGCAAGATTATGGGCGCGCTGGTTCCCTACGGAAAGGTGTGGCGCACGGGCGCGAACCCCGCCACCACCCTCATCACCACGGTGCCGCTGAAGTTCGGCCCGCTGCTGGTTCCGGCGGGCACGCATACCATCTACTCGTTGCCCAGCGAGGACACCTGGCAGCTCATCCTCAACAACCAGACCGGACAGTGGGGCCTGACCTACACCCAGAGCATGGACCTGGGCCGCGTCCCCATGCTGGCCAAACCGATGTCTGCGCCGCAGGAGGGGATGAGCCTCAGCTTCGAGAACACCACGGCCACATCGACCGAGCTGCACATGCGCTGGGAGACAACCGACCGCTACGTCGCGATCACGGTGCCGTAGCGGCGGCGAGGTCGCCCTCTTTGGCCTCGGGGCCGAGGTTGGCAGTGTCGGCGAGGTTGGCGCCTTTGGCTTCGGGGCCGAATGCGGTGACCGTGGCAACGAGCAGGGCGACCAGGACGACGGTGCAAGAGAGCGCGACGGTGAGGGAGCCCGAGTTGTACCGGTCTGCAATGGTCTGCTGAAAGATAATGTTGCGCGAGGAGAGCAGGTTGCCGAGCTGGTAGGCGACGCCGGGAAAGACGGCGCGCACCGGCCCCGGCGCCAGCTCGTTCAGGTGCGCGGGGATGATTCCCCATGAGCCCTGCACCATGAACTGCATCAGAAACCCGCCTGCGGCCAGCGCTGCCATGGAGTGCGACCAGGCCCAGAGCGGGACCATGGGAATGGCAAAGAGCGCGGCCAGCAGGATGGTCTTTCTGCGGCCGAACATCTCCGAGAGCGTGCCAAAGCAGGTGCCTCCGATCAGTGCACCCACGTTGCCGATGGCTGCGATGAGGCCAACGTGGCCGTCGCTGAATCCGTGGTCGTGCAGGAAGGTTGGGTAGAGGTCCTGCGTGCCGTGCGAGAACGAGGTGAAGGCAAACATCAGGACGACAAGAAAGAGAAAGCTTGGAATATAGGCGAGGGAGATCTTGAAGATTGCCCTGATGCGCGCCATATCGGTGCGAACCTTCGCAGCCAGGCGCCGCCGATCGCGGCTGGCGATCCATGTGGGCGACTCTTTGACCTTGAATCGCAGGTAGAAGGCGAGCAGAGCGGGCAATGCGCCGATCATGAACATCACGCGCCAGTTGGTGAAGATTCCGCTGCCGTGCAGGTGCGGAAAGAGCAGCCAGAAGAGCGCGGCCGCCAGCAGGTTGCCCAGGGGATAGCCCTGCTGCAGCAGGCCGGAGAAGAAGCCTCGGCCCTTTGCAGGCAGCGTCTCCAGCGCGAGCGCGGCGCCGACGCCCCACTCGCCGCCCATGGCGACACCGAAGAACGCGCGGCAGATGATGAAACTGTGCAGCGTGGGCGCAAGCGCCGAGGCAAAGCCGAAGGCCGAGAAGGAAACGATGTTGACCATCAGGATGGGACGACGGCCAAATCGCTCCGCCATCACGCCGAAGAGAAATGCACCGACAGGACGCATGGCCAGGGTCAGGAAGACTGCCTCTTCGACCGCCTTGCGACCAACGTGAAAGTTGGCAGCGATCGTCGTAACGCAGAAGGTCAAAAGGAAAAAATCGAAGGCGTCCAGCGTCCAGCCGAGGAAGCAGGCAGAGAAAGTGTTGCGCTGCACCCGGGTCAGAGCGCGTATCTCGCTGAAAAACGGCATCGCAGAATCCTAGCATTCTTCCATGTCCGCAAGTTTTCCGGCATCCTGCGCGGCGCAAAACTCATCCAACCAATGCGTCGCCCGTTCAACGGCGGACGAGTTCGAACGAAGAAATCTGTTTGAAGAAAGAAGAACGAGAAGACCCATGAAAAATCGACTGCTCCTCGCCCTCACCCTCTCTGCTGCCTTGCTTTCCACTCATGCCTACGCACAGACGTCCACCTGGGCGATCGACCCGGCGCACTCCAGCGTCAACTTCGAGATCGTGCACATGGGCGTCAGCCATGTCCATGGGGCGTTTGGCAACGTGAAGGGGACCGTCACGCTGGACGGCAAGGACATCACGAAGTCGTCGGTGGCCGCGACCATCGACACCACCACCGTCTCCACCGGCGTGGCCCAGCGCGACACGCACCTGAAGTCCGCCGACTTCTTTGACGTAGCGAAGAACCCCGTGATGACGTTCAAGTCCACCTCGCTGACCAGTTCCGGCGGCAAGCTGCGCCTGATCGGCGACCTTACCATCAACGGCGTCACCCGGAGCGTGGCTCTCGACCTCGATGGCCCCACGCCGCCGCAGACGATGCAGGGCAAGACGATCAGCGGCTTCTCCGCCAGCGGAACCATCAAGCGCAGCGACTACGGCTTCGGCGCGAAGTTCCCGCCGCCACTGATCGGTGACGAGGTGAAGTTCACCGTTGACGTCGAGATCGACAAGCAGTAGCGGCGATTACCTCACAATGTGGAGGGTACGCGCAAAAAAACCGTCATTCCGGCCTGGCCAGAGTGACGGTTTTGTGTAATGGGACTGAATATCTGCTGCCCGGCTACATCTTCGCGCGCAGCGGCGTCACCTGGGCCACCGGAGGCAACGGGATGACTTCCGTCTCCTGCACATAGCTCTTCAGCAGTTGATGGTGCAGGCAGTAGAGCGCCAGTTCCAGCCGGTCGCTGACGCCCAACTTGTCGTACACCTTGCGCAGGTAGTTCTTGATCACCTGTTCGGTGGTGCCGATCTGGTAGGCGATCTCCTTGTTCCTCATGCCGCGCGTGATGCAACTGATGATGGCCAGCTCTTTCTTGGTGAGCTTGGGCAGCACGCGCGGGCTGGTCAGCGAGCTGGCCTGCGAGCGATAGGCCTCGATCACCCAACTGATGGACTGGTTGTCGATCCAGGTCTCGCCGTCGGCGATCTTGCGAACGCATTTGATCAGCAGGTCCGGGGAGATGGAGCGCGGAACCACGCCGCGTACGCCGCGGCGATACAGCTCCACGATGTTGTCTTCGTCGGACTCCACCACCTGCACGATCAGCTTGGCGTCGGGGCAGCGCTTGACCAGGTCCGGGATGGCGTCGATGGTGCCGGCGATCAGTTGGCCTTCCAGGACCACCACATCGGTCGGGTGGCGTTCCAGCGCGGCGTACAGATTGGTCAGCGTCTCGGCCTGCGCCACCACCCGGATGTCGTCTTCCAGCGCGAATACCTTCTTCATGCCGACGCGGTAGATTGCCTGCGAGTCGGCGAGGATGACGCGAATGCCCGGTGCGGCGCCGGGCTGCTCATGGTCATCGTGGGCGGGCTGCGCATGGCCATTGGGGGCGGGTTGCATGTGGCCGATGGGCTTGGACTTTTCCGAATTGAGAGTTGAAGTCATCATTGATTTAGACCTTGAGAGTGTATTCGTCGATCACAACCGCCACCATCGATTCCTGTCCCACGTGTTGATGGCGCACAACTCGTCCCGTGCAGTGGATGGAAACATCGCTCGCCCAACCCATGACTTCCGACGGCATATCCATGGTGAACTCTATGCGGTTGCCTATCTTCGGCAGATAGGTGGTTGTGAACAGAAGGCCATTGGAGGAGATGTCTCGTGTTGTAGCTTCGACTATCCCATCCTCCGTCTTCAAATGGAGCGCAAGCCTGAGAGGGAAGCGGACAGCGGTCCGGATGGCATCCCTCGCTCCAAGCTTCTGCCAAACGGTCAAGATTCCTCCTTTGGAGAACCCATAATAGCCCCACATCGAGCTGTATGGTTACCAAAGTTTATGCTACTTGATCATTGTGCCACCCACCATTTGGGCACAATGACACATAAGTTGCATTTTTTCGGCAATGGTAACCAGAATGGAATTACCGCCCGGATTCCTGCCCGAAGCGCCGCACGCCGCCTCACCTTCGGATCAGGGATTGGCGTCCATAAATGACTGAATCTCCTGCATTTCCTCGCTGGTAAGCCGGTACTTCACAGCCGGCCACACCCCCTCTACCTGCTGCGGGCTGCGCCCACCCACGATGGCCGCGGTGATGGCGGGGTTGGCCAGCGTCCAGGCGATGGCCACCACGCCCGCCGAGACGCCGCGGCGGGCTCCAATCTGCCCCAGCAGCCCGGCCAGCGCCAGATTGCGGCTCAACAGCGGTTCCTGGAACTGCTTTGCGTTGCGCCGGAAGTCGTCCTCAGGCAGGTTGGTGACCCGCTCTTTGGTCATCGCGCCGCTCAGCAGGCCGGATGCCTGCGGCGAGTAGTTGATGACGCCAATCCCGCGCTCCACGCAGAAGGGCAGAATCTCCGCCTCCACCGCGCGGTTGAGCAGCGAGTAGGGAGGCTGCAGTGACGTGATCGGCGCGATCTTCATGCAGCGCTCCATCTGTTCCACCGAGAAGTTCGACACGCCGATGTGGCGCACCTTGCCCGCGTGCTGCAGCTCGGCCATCGCGGTCCATCCCTCTTCGATGTCAGCATCCTCCACCGGCCAATGGATCTGGTAGAGGTCGATCACATCCACCTGCAGGCGGCGCAGGCTGTCTTCCACCTCGCGGCGTATCTCGAGCAGGGTGCGCCGGATGCCGCGCTTGTCGTCCCACACCATGCCGCTCTTGGTGAAGATCAGCGGCTTCACCGCAGACTGCTTCACCGCCTGGCCGACGATCGTCTCGGAGTGGCCAAGGCCGTAGATGGGCGCCGTGTCGATCCAGTTGATGCCCAGGTCGATGGCCTTGCGGATGGCCGCGATGGATGCGTTATCGTCCTGCGGCCCCCAGGCGAAGGCCCAGTTGCCGCCGCCGATGGCCCACGCGCCAAATCCGATCGGCGTCAGCCACATCTCCGAATTGCCAAGCTGCTCCATCTCCATCGTCTGGCTCCCTGTCGCGCAGTTATTCCACCGCCTCTATCTTAGCGGATTTCGCGGCTCTGCCAGGGCGGCGGAGCTTGTCCATCCAGGGAGGAGTCAACCATGGATTGAGTTCAGTTGCGCGGCATCCCTGGGGGCCTCACAGGCTGCGGAAAAACTCTAGTTTTTGCCTTTGGGAGGGCGCAGGGGGCTTCAGCCCCCAGAACAAGCCCAGTAGAATCAATGGGCTTTAGCCTCGGGCTTTTTGCTCGTAGCGCCAAAACAGCCTTTTCCCTCAGCCTGATCAGGCGTGGCGGCTGCGCGTCAGGCGGTAGTAGATGGCCGGCGTGACGATGAGCGACAGGACCACGGAGACCAGCAGGCCGCCGATGACGGCGATGGCCAGCGGCTGAAGCATCTGCGAACCCGAGCCGATGGCGAAGGCCAGGGGAAGCATTCCGCAGACCGCCGCAATCGCGGTCATCACGATGGGGCGAAGCCGCCGCTGCGCGGCGTGCAGCATGGCCTCGCGGGCCAGGTCACGATTGGCGAAGGCATCTGGATTGCCGAGCAGCTCGACCTCAGCCTGGGCGCGGAACTTCTCGTCGGCGTCGAGCAGGAGGATCCCGTTCTTTGCCACGATGCCGATCACCATGATGAGCCCCATGAAGCTGGCCACGTTGAAGTCGGTGCGCGTGAGCAGCAGCGCCAGAACCACGCCGGAGATGGAGAGCACGGAGCTGGAGAGGATGGCGATGGGAGCGAAGAAGTTGCGGAACTCGGCCAGCAAAACGCCGAAGACCAGCGCCAGCGCAAGGACCAGGACGCGCAGCAGGTCGTGGAAGGACTTCTGCTGCTCCTGGTAGGTGCCGCCGTACTCGATGCGCACGCTGGACGGAATGTGGAGGTTCTGCACGGTGGCCTGGACCTGCTGCATGGCGGACCCGAGGTCTGAGCCTTCCAGACGGCCGCTGACCGTAATCATCTGCTGCAGGTTCTCGCGCAGGATCTCATTCTGCGGCGGCAGCTCGGTCACCTGGGCCAGCGATCCCAGCGAGGCGGTGTGGCCGGAGCTGGAGTTGAAGACCGTGTTCTGGATGGAGTCGAGCGAGGTGCGCGACTCTTCAGGCAGGCGGACGCGAATGGTGTAGGGGCGGCCGTTGACGATCATTGGCTCAGAGGCAGGCAGGCCGTCGAGGATCGCGGTGGCGTCGTCTGCAACCTCGCTGGGCGTGAATCCCATGCGGCCCGCCACAACCGGATCGACCTGAAAGCTGGTGGCAGGGCCGGAGATGGTGTTGTCCACGCCGTTCTGCGTGTCCACGACGCCGGGAATCTTCTTGATGGCGTCTTCCACCTTAGGGCCGAGCTGGTTCAGCAGGGGGGCATCGCTGGAGAAGAGCTTGATCTGGATGGGCTCGGGCGAGTTGGAGAGGTCGCCGATCATGTCCTGCAGGACCTGGGTGAACTCGATGTCGAGGGCTGGTTCGGACTTCCTGATCCTCTCGCGGACGTCCGCCATGATCTCTTCGATGTCGTGGTCGCGGTTGGGCTTGAGGCGGACGCTGAAGTCGCCGGAGTTGGCCTCGGTGACGGCGGCGAGGCCAAGCTGCAGGCCGGTGCGGCGGCTGGTGATCTCGACCTCCGGCGTGCTGCGCAGGATCTGCTCGACGTGCTGGAGGATGCGGTTGGTCTCGGTCAGCGAGGTGCCCGCGGGAGTGAGGTAGTCGAGGATGAACGCGCCCTCGTCCATCTCCGGCAGCAGGTCGGAGCCAAGCGCGTTGTAGGCAAACCAGGTGGCGACGACAAGTGCGATGCAGAGCGCGGCGAGAGCGATGGGCCGTGTGAGCGCCCATGTGAGCGCGCGCGCATGGGCGCTGAGAATACGCCGCATCACAGGGCCGTCCACATGTCCCGCGTGCGCGGCTGCACGCGAGGGGTCGGCGGGGAGCGGTGCAATGGCCGAAGGCTCCGCATCGAGCACGGCTGGAGTGTCGACCGCCTCGCCGTGGGAGAAGAATGGAAAGAGTGGCCGGCGAAGTTTGCCGCCGCCGGGCCTGCGGTCGCCCAGCAGCGAGAGCGAGAGCGCGGGGGTGAAGGTGACGGCGAGCGCCAGCGAGGTGAGCAACGCCGCGGTCATGGTGACGGCCAGCGCGCGGAAAAAGCTTCCGGTGACGCCCGTTGTTGCGATCAGCGGCAGAAAGACAACGACGGGAGTGATGGTGGAGAAGACGAGCGGAGTGGCGAGTTCATGCAGCGCAATACGGATGGCGGTTGTGCGCGACTGGCCCGCGTCGCGATGCACGACGATGTTTTCCACCACCACGATGGCGTCGTCGATCACCAGGCCGATGGCGGCGGCGAGGCCACCCAGGGTCATCAGGTTGAAGGACTGCCCGATGGCCCAGAGAAAGAGGATCGTAACCGCAACGGTTACAGGAATCACGAGGCCTGCGACCAGCGAACTCGACCAGTCGCGCAGGAAGAGATACAGAATGATGCACGCCAGCACAAGTCCGATGAAGATTGCATCGCGCACGCTGGCGATGGACTCGCGTACCAGCTCGGACTGGTCGTAAAACGGGGCGAGATGCACGCCGGCGGGGAGCGTGCGGCTGAGCTGCGCGACCTCAGCCGCGACGCCGTTGGCAACCTGGACGGTGTTGGAGGTGGGCTGGCGGGCGATCTGGAGCAGCACGGAGGGGACGCCGTTGGCGGTCACCGCGGTGTAGACGGGCTCGGTGCCGGAATGAACGTCAGCCACGTCGGAGATGCGCACCGGAGCGCCGTTGGCGGTTGTCTTGACGACCAGCGAGGCGAGGTGGGCGATGTCGTGCGCCTGCGCACCGACCAGCGCGAGGATCAGCTCGTGGTTGGCCTGGTAGAGACCGGGCGATTCGATGATGTTGGAGTTCTGCACGGCATTGACGAGGTCGGTGAGCGTGACGCCGGAGTTCTGCAGGCGCGCCAGGTCGGGGACGATGTGGACCTCGGGAACCTGACCGCCCTGCACGGTGACGGTGCTGACGCCGGCGACGCGGTTTAGCGGCGGCTTCAGGTCGTAGGTGGCAATCTCCCAGAGGCGCGTGGGGGAGATGGTCTCCGGCCCACGGTCGTCCGCTGTCAGCGCGTAGCCGAGGATGGGAAACGTGGCGAAGGTGAGCCGGTTGGTGGTGATGACGGCGGTCGCAGGCAGCGTCTGGCGCACCTTGGAGAGGGCGGCGTCGGCCAGTTGCAGAGTGTGGAACATATCGACGTTCCAGTCGAAAAATAGACTCACCTCGGCCGAGCCGCGACTGGTGGTGCTGCGCACGGTGAGCAGGCCGGGAACGCTGTTGACCGCGTCCTCGATGGGCTTGGTGATGGTCACCTGCATCTGCTCGACCGGCATCACGCCGTTATCGACGCCGATCACGACGCGGGGAAAGTTGGTGTCGGGGAAGACGGAGGTGGGAACCTGGAACGCCGCGTAGACGCCCGCCAACGACAGCACAACCACCAGGAAGAAGATGGTGCGCGACATGCGCGAGAGCCAGAACGACGACTCCAGTGGCATGGCCGAAGATGGGTTGGGCGCGCGCAGGCTCACTCGGCGTCCTTTCCGGAATCTGTGGCGACGCCGATCTTGACCCTGGTGTTCTCGTCGAGTCCGTACGCCCCGGTAGAGATGACCAGGTCCGCTGGCGTGAGTCCGCTGAGAATCTGCACCTCATCCGTGTTCTGGATTCCCAGCGTCACCAGCCGCTTGTGCGCGGTCGAATCCGCCGCGATCACCAGCACAAACTTGCCGCTCCCGTCCGGGCTGCTCTGGATCGCCTCCGCCGGAACCGTCAGCGCGTTGGCAATCGTACGGCCCTGGATCGACGCATGCACCGGAGTTCCCGCCTTCAGCACGCCCTTGGCGTTCTCCACGCGCAGCCACACCTCGACGGTTGTGCTGCCGGGATCGAGCGCCGGGCTGATGAGCGAAACCTTCGCCGGCACGGGCTGCGCAATGCCGGGTACGGTGAGCGTGGCCGCGGCGCCCAGCTCGAGCTGCTGGGCCTGCATCTGCGCGATGTGCAGCTTGGCGATGAGCGCGGAGGTGTCCATCACGGTGATGAGAGGAGTTCCGGCGGCCGCGGTCTCGCCGGCAAAGAGCGGGCGGTCGGTGACTACGCCGGAGATGGGGCTGCGAATCTCGGTGTAGCTGAGTTCGGCCTGGGCGCCGAGCAGCTTCCCTTTGGCGGAGTCGAGATTGCCCTGCGCGTTTGCCAGCGCGGCCTTGTGGCTGACGCTCTGCATCGAGTCAAAATGCTCCTTGGCGATGTCGTATGTCGCCTGCGATTCCACCAGCGCCGCCTTCGCGGTGTCCAGATCTCGGCCGGGAATCGCTCCCTGGCTGAAGAGCTGGCTGCGCGCGGTGACGATGGACTGCGCCAGATCGAGATTGGCCTTCGCCTGCGCAAGATCGAGCCGCGCCTTGGTCAGGTCCTCGGGCGCGGTGGCCTTGGTTGCCGTCTCGAAGGTGGCCTGCGCGGCGGTGTAGCTTCCCTGGTTGTCCAGCGCGGCGGCGGAGAGATCGCTGTTCTCCAGCGTGGCCAGCAGCTCGCCCACGTGGACCGGCGAGCCGCGCTGCACATAGAACTTCTTCACCGGCGCGCTCACCTTGGGCGAGATGGCGGCCTGCGCCAGCGGCGAGAGGATGGCGTCGGCGGCGATCTGCTCATGGATGCTTCCCTGTACCGGATGCGCCGCCTGTACAGCAACCTCGGGCGCGGGCGCCTCCTCGGCCTTCTTGCAGCCGAGAGGCAACAACAGCGATGCGCAGAGGAGAATGGCCGGGCGTGTGTGCGTGCGCGATGCGAGGCGTGGAAGATAGTGTTCGTCATTCTGAGCGCAGCTCAGAATCTCCGTATTTCGTCTTGGCGGCTTCATCATTTAGATCGTTCCTGTCAGCAACTGAAGGTTCGCGAGAGCGGTCTGGTAGCGGACGATGCCGTCCTCGCGGGCAAGTTCGGCGGCGGTCAGCGAGTTCTCCGCATCCACGACTTCGAGAATCGGCGTTTCACCGGCGGAGTAACTCAACCGCGTCAGGCGAAGGCCCTCCGCCGCGGTGGTTACGCTGAGGTTCAGGCTTTCGAGCTGGTCGTGCGCGGCCACGGCCTCGGCATAGAACTCTTCGAGGTCGGCGATGAGCTTGCGCTGCGTGTTGGTCAAAACTGTGCGAGCCACATCGCGGCTGATCTCGCTCTGGCGAATGCGGTCGCGTGTGGCGAACCAGTCCCAGAGCGGGATGTTCAGCGTGGCGCTGGCGGAGTAGCCGAGGTTGCGGTCGCCAAGCTGGTTGTAGCGCGCGAACTGCGCGGCGTCGATGCCATAGGAGTAGTTGAGGGAGAGATCGGGCAGGTATCCCAGGCGGGCGGAGGTGACATTCAGGTCGGCCAGATGCGAGCTGGCCAGCGCGCTTGCCAGTTCCGGATTGTGCCTGGCCAGCGCGGCTTCCACATCGGCGCGCGCGGGCACCGCGGGTGGCGCGTCGGGCACGGCCAGTGTGTACGGCGTGCGCGGATCGGGAAAGAGCAGCACGGCAAGATCGAGCCGGGCGCGATCTGCCTCCAGGCGCGCATCCGTCAGGTCGCGGTCGCGCTGCTGCTGCTGAAGCTGCGCCTTGACAACGTCGGCGTGCGCAACCTCGCGGGCCGTCTCGCGCTGCTGGGTGAAGGTGGTAAGGCTGGCCGCCTCGTTGGCCGCTCGCTCGGCGACGCTCACCTTGCGGCCAGCGGCCGACGCCGCATAGAAGAGACCGGCCACGCTGGCGACCAGGCCGCGCCGGGCGACCTCAAGTTCGGCCGTGGCAACGGAGAGCGAGGCCGATGCCTTGCTGGCGGCATTGAACTGCTGTAGGCCGATGTTCTCCGTCACCGAAGCCTGACTGAGATATTCGTGAACGCCGTTGTTGGCGATGAAGCGGGGCAACGAGGCGCTGCGTTGCTGCGGGTCCTTCAGCTTTGCCGGATCGGGGATGAGCCCCGCGCCGCCCTGGGTGTAGATGAACTGGTTGTTATAGACGGCGTTGGGCAGCATCGCCGCGCGGGCGATGGACTGATCGAGCGCCGCATTGCGGCTGGCCGCTACTGCGGCTGCGAAGGCCGGCTCGTTGGCGCGCGCGCGCGCAATCGCTTCGTCCAGGCTGATGGCTGCGGCAGGCGGCTGCGCGGTCTGCGGCTGAGCGACGGAGGCCGACTGCTGTTGGACAGCCAACGCAGCCCGTGGCGCATCGACCGCCGCACTTGGCGGCTGGGCAAGGGCCGCCGGCACCAGGGACGCGAGACAGGCGAGTTGCAGCAGGCGCTTGTGTGGGCGGGGAAGAGTCATTCGTGCGTGAAGAAGTGGCATAAGGCGTAATCGGACCGTTCCAGCAAGACTAGGCGCACTGGCCATCCGCTGCCCCCTGTGGACCTGTGCGGAAGCGGGCTTTCCGTTCGGGCGCGAGGAGTGCTTTCCGTCGTTCCAAGTCTAACTGTGCCAGCACGGGCTTAAGCAAAGATTAAGGGGGAAGTGTAAGAGTAGATTGAATCCTGATGAGAGTCCTGGTCGTTGAAGACGAAGTCCGGCTGGCCAACAACATCGCCGAAGCGCTGCGCGAGCGCTGCGGCTTCGCGGTGGACTGCGCCGAAGATGGCACGGACGGGGCTGCGCTCACCGAGTTCAAGCACTACGACCTCCTGCTGCTGGACCTCATGCTGCCCGGTCTCGATGGGCTCAGTATCGTGCGCCAGGTGCGGCGGCGCAAGGACATGACGCCGATCCTGATCCTCACCGCGCGCGACCAACCGGCGCAGGTGGTGGAACTGCTGAACGCCGGGGCCGACGATTACCTCACCAAGCCATTCGACCTCGGCGAACTGCTGGCCCGGGCCAAGGCCCTCATCCGCCGCGGCAAGGGCGCCTCGCAGCCGGAGCTGACCGTGGGACGAATCAGCCTGAACACCGTGGAGCAGACCGTGCGCTGCGCGGGCGAACTGATCGACCTCTCGCCCACCGAGTACCGCCTGCTGGAGTATCTGATCTTCCGTCCGCGCGCCATCGTCTCCGCGCGCGAGCTGCTGGAGCACCTGTACGACTACAACTGGCAGCACCACTCCAACGTGATCGAGGCGCACATCTCCAACTTGCGCAAAAAACTCCGCGCCGTGGGCGAAGAGACCACCATCGCCACCCTGCGCGGGCGCGGCTATCGCCTGGAAGCGCCGGAGCAGCAGCGATGAGCGCCGCGGCAATCAAGACGCATTCGCTCAGCCGTCAACTGATCGGCGGCGTTCTGTTGGCGGAGCTGCTCTGCGCCGCGCTGTTTTCGGCGGTCGCCATCGGCCACGAGATGCACGGCCGGCGGCGCGCATTCGACGTGATGCTGCGCGGTCGCGCCGACTCGCTGATGGGAGCGGTGCAGGACGCCGAAGACCCCGAGGACAATGTCACGGTCGACCCCACGGAGCTGGTGCTGCCCGCGCAGGATGTCTACGAAGTTCTGAGTCCATCCGGCCGCGTGCTGGGCCATTCGCCCGGCTCGTCCGCCGAACTGCTTGCAGAGCTGAGTGCATCGCGCGCTGACGGCAGCTTCAACTTCAGGGTTGGACGAGAGTACTACCGCGCGGTGCGCTTCGAGGGCGTGCGCGTGATCGACCGCGAAGAGAACGGAGGCTATCGCCGCCCGGTCACGGTGCTGTACGCCGCGCCCACCCGCGACCTGTGGCATGGGGCGGTGGAGGCGGTGCAATTCTATGTTCTGGCAAGCGTGCTACTGCTGGCCGCCACCGGCATCGCGCTGGTCTGGTTCCTGCGCCGCCGCCTCTCGCCGCTGCAGGAATTGGCCGCCATCGCCGGCCGTGTCTCCACGCGCTCCTGGGAGTTTGTGCCGCCGGCTGCCGTGCTTCGCACCACGGAGCTTGCGCCCATTGCGCTTTCGATGGAGGAGTTGCTAAAGGGACTGCAACTGGCCTTCGAGCGCCAGCGCCGGCTCACGGGTGACGCCGCGCACGAGTTGAAAACCTCGATCGCCGTGTTGAAGTCCAGCCTGCAACTGCTGTCCATGGCGCCGCGAACGGCGGAGCAGTACGAGGCCGGGCTGGAGGGCCTGCTGCTCGACTCCGAGCGCATGGAAGAGCTGGTGAGCCGAATGCTCACGCTGGCGCGGCTGAAAGAGGCCCCAGTGGAAGAGCGCGAGTCGTGCGACCTGCCATCGGTCGTGCGCGAGATCGCGGAACGCCTCCGCCCGCTCGCCGAACTGAAGCAGGTTACGCTCGAAATCAGCGCGACTGAGGCGCGCGCCGTCGCCATGCCGGCCGGAGACGCGGAGCTGCTCTGCTCGAACCTGATCGTGAACGCCTTGCAGCACAGCTCCCCGAATGGGCGCGTCTCCGTGGTTGTGCAGGAGCGCGGCGGAATCGAAGGAGTAGTTGAACTGCGCGTCACCGACCGGGGCGATGGCATCCCCGCATCCGCGCTGCCCCATGTCTTCGAGCGATTCTTCCGCGCCGACCGCTCGCGCAGCCGGGCCAGCGGCGGAGCAGGGCTTGGCCTCTCCATCTGCAAGGCCATCGTCGAGCGCTCCGGCGGGACCATCCACATCGAGAGCGCCGTGGGAACGGGCACCGAGGTCACGGTGACCCTCCCCGCTCGACCAACTTCTGCTTATGCCGTCTCTGAATAAGTCCCCGTTTTGAAAGGGCGGGACTTTAGTCCCGCCACAAGCGGCCTATTCCCAATGCGGCTTTAGCCGCCGAGGGAATCTCAAACACTTGCGCAGACCCTCCTTAACGCAGAAACGTCTTCCGCGCAACACGGAACGGATCGTCCGCCCGATTCACGCCGATCAGACGTGCTGCACGGCCTGCGCCAGGTGGCTCAGCGTGCTCTTGGCGTCGCCGTAGAGCATGTTGGTGTTGGACTTGAAGAAGAGGGGGTTCTCCAGCCCGGAGAAGCCGCGTCCCTGCCCGCGCTTGAGCACGATGACGCTCTTGGCGCGGTCCACTTCCAGAATGGGCATTCCGGCGATGAGCGAGTTCGGGTTGTCGCGCGCGTCGGGATTGACCACGTCGTTGGCGCCGATCACCACGGCCACGTCGGTCGACGGGAACTCCGGGTTGATCTGGTCCATCTCGTAGAGCTGCGAGTACGGCACGTTGGCCTCGGCAAGAAGCACGTTCATGTGTCCGGGCATGCGCCCGGCAACGGGATGAATGGCGTACTTCACGGTGACGCCGCGCGACTCCAGCAACTCGCCCAGCTCGCGCACGGCGTGCTGTGCCTGCGCGGTGGCAAGGCCGTAGCCGGGGACGAAGATGACGCGGTTGGCAAACGCAAGCTGCATCGCCGCGTCGTCCAGCGAGATCTCGCGCATCACTCCGCCGACGTTGGCTGAGGCCGTGGCGATGACCGCGCCGAATCCACCGAACAGCACGTTGGTGATCGACCGGTTCATCGCCTTGCACATCAGCACCGAGAGGATGAAGCCGGAGAAGCCGTCCAGCGTTCCGGCGATGATCAGCACGTTGTTGCCCAGAACGAATCCGGTGGCCGCGGCGGCCAGTCCTGCGTAGCTGTTCAACAGCGACATCACCACCGGCATATCGGCCGAGCCAATGGGGATCACCAGCATCACGCCGAAGACGAACGCCACGCCCAGCATGGTGTAGAAGGCCGCGATCACCGACGGGTGCATCCAGAAGTAGACGAAGCTGCCCGTCATGGCGAGGAAGATGATCAGGTTGATGGCGTTCTGGCCGCGGAACTGGATCGGCTTGCCGGGAATGGTGCCGTGCAGCTTGCCCGCCGCGATCAGCGATCCCGTGGTGGTCAGCGCGCCCAGCATCACTTCAAATCCCAGTGCGCCGCGCGTGACGACGGTCATCTCCGAGCCGCGGATGATGAACTCGCCGACGCCGACCAGCGCCGCCGCCAGAGCGCCAAAGGCGTGCGACAGCGCGGTCCGCTGCGGCATTGAGGTCATGGGAACGAACAGTGCCATCCATATCCCGATGATCGACCCGATGGTGAGCCCGACGAGGATCCATCCCCATGTGACGATGTGCGCGCCAATCAGCGTGCCGACGATGGCCATGAACATTCCGCCCTCGGCCATGAACATGCCGCGCCGCGCCGTCTCCGGATGAGACATGCCCTTCAAGGCGAGTACGAAGAGGATCGAAGCGATCAGGTAGGTCGCTTCCATGAAGTAGGAAGTGAGGCTCATTGGGACGCCCCCGCGGCAGGCGCCTTCTTCCCCTCGTCCTTCCGCTTGCCGAACATCTTCAGCATGCGGTCGGTGATGCCGAATCCGCCGACCACGTTGATGGTGGATGCGGTGACGGCGATAAAGCCCAGAATGTGCGCAACTGGCGAGTGGGTGGCCCCGGCCAGAACCAGCGAGCCGATCAGCGAGATGCCGCTGATGGCGTTGGTGGCCGACATCAGCGGCGTATGCAGCAGCGGCGGAACGCGGCTGATGACCTGGTAGCCCAGGAAGGCGGCCAGAGCGAAGACGTAGACCGAAGCGATCAGAACTGCAGGATTCATAGGCCTCTCGGGTTTATTGCGAAACTTGTTTACTGCCCGCGGCGGCTTCCAGGGCCGAAGCCACGCGCGGATTGACGACCTTGCCCTGATGGGCCACGCAGGAGCCGCTGAGGATCTCGTCCTCCATGTTGAGGTGGAGCGCGCCGTCCTTGACGATGAGGGCGAGGAAGTTGGCGATGTTGCGCGAGTAGAGCTGGCTGGCGTGGCCCGGAACGGCAGCCGCCAGGTTCAGCGGCGCAAGCAGAGTCACTCCGTTGATCACATGCGTCTCGCCCGGCTTGGTCAACTCGCAGTTCCCGCCGCCCGCCGCCGCCAGATCGATCAGCACCGTGCCCGGTCGCATGTTCTCCACCGCGTCGCGCCGCAGCAGCAGCGGCGAGCGGCGTCCCGGAACCTGCGCCGTGGTAATAATCACGTCCGCCGTCTTGGCCGTCTTGGCGATCAGGTCGCGCCCACGGTCGAGCGCCTCTTCGCTGAGTTCCTTGGCGTAGCCTCCCTTGTCTTCGGTACTCAATCCGCCGAGGTCCACATCCAGGAACTTCGCGCCCAGGGAACGCACCTGTTCGCCCGCGGCGGCGCGAACGTCATACGCCTCCACCACGGCGCCCAGCCGGCGCGCGGTGGCGATCGCCTGCAGGCCCGCAACTCCCGCGCCGATGACGAAGACCCGCGCCGGCGCAATGGTTCCCGCCGCGGTCATCAGCATGGGGAAGAGACGGGGAAGCGTATCGGCGGCCAGAATCACCGCCTTGTAGCCGGCGACGGTTGCCATCGACGACAGCGCGTCCATGGCCTGCGCGCGCGTGATGCGCGGCACCAGCTCGACAGAGAAGAGCGTGACGCCCGCTTCGATGGCCGGAAGCAGCGCCGAGGGCTCGTCCAGCGGACGCAGAAAGCCGATCACAACGCAGCCCGGCTTGATCTTTCTCTGGTCCTCGGCTGCGGGCGCGTTCACCACGGGCAGAATGTCGGCTGAGGCGAGAAGCGCGGCGCGATCGACCGAGAGCGTCGCCCCGGCCTGCGCGTACGCCTCGTCGAGAATCCCCGACTTCACTCCCGCGCCCGCTTCCACCGCAACCTCAAGCCCATTGGCGATCAGCTTCTTGACGGCGTCGGGAAGCAGCGCAACACGGGTCTCTCCAACGGCTGCTTCCTTCACAATAGCAAGGCGCAAGACATTTCCTCCAAGCCGGTCAGGCTCGCACGGTTCATCCGCCCATCGCGGGCCAGTTTCAGATGTTTTGCTCAAGTCCGGCGTGAGCTTCCAGCCGGTTGCAAGGTTGCTGTTCCTATTCTATCAATACTCCCGGCCACCGGATTGGGCTGTCGCTTCAGGCTTCCCAACCCGGCGCAATTCCCATCAATCAACCGGCCTTAACACCCAGTCTAGCCGCACGGCTCCCCGCTCAATGTGACAATCATCACCGTTGCCTGTTCTCCGCCGTTGCCTGTTCTCGTCCGCACCACCAAAAGCGGGTGCCCCAGATGCCGGGTGCCCCAGGTGCCTCGCCTTTGGGCACCTGGGAGCCGGCGCGCACTTTGCGCATGGGTGGGGTCGTTGTCCTTCCGGAGGGAGCAGGGGGCTTCAGCCCCCTGAAACCACCCCCGCGAAGAAACGGGTTTTACCCTAGGCCGTATCGACATATAGATCGTATCTGCCGTTGTTGTTCTTGCCGTTGTCTGGCAAGGGCCAACGGCCCGTCCTATATTTAGCCTGGGGCGAAGCCCCAGGTACGCGTCCCAACCAATCCTTTGCGGGCTGAAGGCCCGCGCTATAACCTTCATTCGATGGATACGTCTTGTTGAACTATATGTCGATACAGCCCCGGGCCTTGTCCTTGCTTTTGCTTCTGAGATAGGCCCAGGCTTTAGCCTGGGCATTCAACCCCTCTATCGAATCGGGGGTTTTAACCCCCGGAGCACGCCTTTGCTCTTTCTGACCCCTGTTCCCTGATCCCTGACCCCTGTTTTCCTGTCAAGCCCCTCGGCGTCCAAAAATCCACATAACAAACACAAAATAAACCACTTCCATCCGAATAATAGTTGGCATACTAGTTATGCTCCGCTTGCTACAATTAACATATGGATCAAATCCATCGAGGGGCAGCTTTGATCGCGCGGAAATAAACTCCCGCCGCCCGCTCGAACTGCTCTTTCTCAATCGAATAAGTCATTCAGAATAAAGCCTTTATCCATAAGCTCTTTGCCATGACGACTTTGCCGCGCACCGCCCCCAAGACCGCCATTTCAACCAATAACCAATTTGTTTTGAAGACTTTAGAGGTAACTTCAATAGAATGAAGACTTTGCCGCCGCACTCACCCGGCAACCGCATGATCCCAAACAACTTTCCCCCAGAATACCTCCCGGGGGGGGAGGGGGGTAGAACGAACAAATAACGAATAAATAGCGAACAAACGGCAAGCAACTCCTGCGATAAAGCATCTCTCGAATTGGTGTAGAAGGAAACCACGGCATATGAGCGGCTTTTTCCTCAAGAAAAAGCCACCTCACACACATCTTCTATCATCACGTGAGTTTGAGAAATGCTCTAGCCAACTCGGCTCAGATGTAATCGCGGAAGAGCTCTTCGGAGGGGGCGGGGATCACTCCGCGGGAGACGAGCATTCCCTCTTCCGCCGCGGCCTTCGATCCAGCCTCCACCGCTGCCTGAACGCTGGAGACATCGCCCGCCATCAGCACAAATCCCTTGCCGCCCAGGGCCATTGCCAGATGCACGCGGAGCAGGGTGATGTTGGCGGACTTGACGGCTGCGTCCGCGGCGTCGATGATGCTCGACGCGGAAAATGTCTCGATGACGCCGATGGAGCGCAACTGCTTGTGGTCGATCTCCACCGACTGCGAGATGGCATGAAGCACCGATGGATGCACGCGCGCGATCTGCCGCCGCTCGATCAGCGAAGCGCCTGCGGCAGCTCCGCCCGCCTCAACCGCCGTGGTCACCGATGCCACATCGCCGGCGATGGCGATCAAAAACTTGCCGGAGCAGATGCTGCGCGCCATCAGGACCTGGACCTTGGCGGCCTTCAACATCACGTCCTCGACCTGATAGCCGGTGGCAACGCTGGAGAGTTCGATGAGTCCTATCGATTGAATATCAGCCACGAGATTGGCTCCTTCCGAGCTTTGTCTTACGCGTCAAGCCAGTCCGATTCGAGCTATGCATCGATCACCACCGAGTCGTGAGTGAGCCGCACCACGCCGCGGATGCTGGCGTGGATGCGCGCGCCCAGCTTGCCTGCTTCGGGCTCAGCGATGAGATCGCCCGCGTTCACCTTCTGCCCCGTCTTGACCACCGCAACCGCGGGCGCTCCGGCGTGCTGCTTCAGCGGCAGCGTCACGCGGCTGGGCGAGAAGCTGTGCTCGGTCAGCGGGCCGACGTTGTGGAACTCCGAGAGCCCCAGCCGCGAGATCAGCCGCGACATGGGCACGCGGCGATAGTCCGCCATGGGGTGCGGTGTCACCGACTCCGGCGTTCCGGTGAAGAAGAGCCCGTTGGCGCGCGCCGCGGGCTTGGACTGCACGCAGACGTTCTTGGGGTCGAGGTCCTCAGGGCAGGCGTACAGGCTGCACAGATTGCACTCGCAGCAATAGAGCGTGCCCGCGACGATCTCCGCCGGACTGGGGCTGAAGCCCAGCGACTGCATGGCGCGGTGCGGCTGGATGGGATGGCCCAGCAGGTAGCGCGGGCAGAACTCAGTGCAGAAGCGGCACTGGTCGCAGGCCGAGCGCCCGACGCGCGCAATCACCGGCCACTTGGCGGCGTGGCGCAGGATGAGGCTGTGCGAGGAGGGAAGGACGACGATGCCGCCGGTTGTCTTGGTGACGGGAACATCCAACCCAGCAGCGGGCTTGGCCATCATCACGCCGCCCAGCAGCACGCTGAAGTCGCCGACCGTTGCTCCGCCCGCGGCTTCGATCACCTCGCCGATGGTGATGCCGATGGGCACGCGCAACGTGATGGGGTTGCGCACCGCTCCGGCGACGGTGAGATACTTCTGCGTCACAGGCTGGTCCAGCCCAATGTTCATCAGCGTCTCGACGTTGGCGACCATTGCGTCCACGTCCTTGGGCAACCCGCCGGGCGGGATGACGCGGCCAGTGACGATGTGGACCAGGATGAACTCGTCGCCCGCCGGGTAGGCGTCCGGCAGCAGTGCTACGCGGATGTTTTTTGGCGCGTGCTGCTCCATGGCGGCGATGATGTCGTGGTACTTCTCCTTGATGCCGATGACGCCCTGCGGCGCGCCCACCATCTCCATCGCCGCGACCATGCCGCGTAGAAATGGTTCGGCGTGGTGGTGCAGCAGTTCCTTGTCCTTGTGCAGCAGGGGCTCGCACTCGGCCGCGTTGGCGATCACCAGCGGCACCCGCGTCCCCAGCTTCACCGCCGTGGGAAATCCGCCGCCGCCCGCGCCCACGATGCCCAGTTCGCCCACGCGAGCCGGGGTCATCTGCCGCGAACTACCATTTGCCGCAGCCACTCGCGCTCCACCTGCCTCTGGTGCCATCGGGCGAAATCCTCAAAGTCGTTCACAATTCTGATTGACTCTGACAGTCAATATACGATATGGTTTTTATGTAGTCAAGAACGTTCATAGTCCGTCAGAATTGGCAGTTTGGCGAGCAAAGGACTTACTAGTTCATCGTTAACTTAGTCCATAGTAGTAACTGGTGCAATACGTAGTTTGACACTACGGAATGCACTCCGCCGCGCTGCAGTGCAGTTCGCCAAACTGAATCGTCCGTCACCATGATATGTCTGATCCCCAATATCGGTAGCACCTCCTTCAAGTACCGCGTGCTGAAGATGCCGGAAGAGACGGTGTTGGCCAATGGACGCGTGGAACGGATTGGACAGCCCGGCGGCGATTGTGCCGACTACCCCTCAGCCATCCGCAAGTGCATCGCCGATGTGGTGGGACCGGGCAAGGCCCTGAAGACCCTCTCGGAGATCGAAGCGGTGGGATTCAAGGCGGTCCATGCCGGCCCGCTCGCCGGCCCATGCCTGGTGAACGACGAACTGCTGGCGGCGATGGACGCCTTCTCCTTCTTCGCGCCCGCGCACAATCCTCCGTATATCGCCGCCATGAAGGCCTTTCGCGACGCGCTGCCCGGCGTGCCTCTGGTTGCGGTCTTCGAGACCATCCCCTACGCATCGCTGGACGAGGCGGCGACCACCTACGCGGTGCCGTACGAGTGGCGCACCGAGTTTGGCATACGCCGCTACGGGTTCCACGGTGCCAGCCATCGCGCGGCCAGCGAGAATGTGCGCAAGCAATTCAACAAGCCGGGCCTGCGCCACATCTCCTGTCACCTGGGTGGCAGCTCCAGCATTGCGGCCTTCCGCGATGGAATTGCGATAGACACCAGCTTCGGCACATCGCCGCAGTCCGGCCTGCCGCAGAACAATCGCGTGGGCGACATTGACGCCTTTGCCGTGCTGTACATGATGAAGAAACTGGGCCTCGGCCCGGACGAGATGGCGCGCATTCTGGGCAGCCAGTCCGGCCTGGCCGGGATCAGCGGAACCAGCGGCGACATGCGCGACATGGAAGAGGCCGCGGTGGCGGGAAGCAAGCGCGCGCGGCTTGCACTGGATGTGTATGTGCGCGCCATCCGCCGCTATCTTGGCGCCTTCATCCTGGAGTTGGACGGAGTGGATGTGATCAGCTTCTCCGGCGGCATCGGCGAAAACAGCCCGGAGACGCGCAGCGCGGTGTGCCGGAACCTGGCCGCCTTCGAGATCGAGATCGACGAGGCGGTGAACCGCACGGCGCGCACGGCGAAGGTGATCTCCAGCAAGACCTCTGCCGTTACGGTGCTGATCGTTCCGGCGGATGAAGAGAGTGTGGTCGCCCGCGACACCGTCAGCGTCGTCGAACGGGGCGCAGTGAAGCGGGAAGGTATAGGGAAATTAATAGAAGCAGCGAGATGAAATCGAGCGTGGTGAGTCAGGTCAGACTATGGCAAGTGGAAGCGCAGCACTAACGAATACGTCACGACCGATCGACCGGTCTCTGGTCGAGCAGATCGTCCGCCAGGTGGCGTTGGAGTATCTTGGCCGCAATGGCGCGGGGCGCACAGCCGGCGAAGCTCCGCTGCTGACCGTGCTGGCCTCGGCGCGGCACATGCACATCTGCCGCGCGGACATGGACGTTCTGTTCGGGCCGGGCACGGAGCTGACGGTCTACAAGGAGCTGTATCAGGCGGGCAACTTCGCCGCCAACGAGAAGGTGACCATCATTGGGCCGCGCAGCCGACTGATCTCCAACCTGCGCATCCTGGGGCCGATGCGCAAGCAGTCGCAGGTGGAACTGGCGTTCACCGACGCCATCAGCCTGGGCTTCGACGATATTCCGGTGCGGCTCTCCGGCAACATTGCGGGAACGCCGGGCGCGATCATCATGGGGCCGAAGGGCAACATTGAGTTGAAGGAAGGCATTATTCGCGCCGCCATCCATGTGCATATGAACCCGGGCGAGGCAGCCTACTTCGGTGTCAAGCAGGGCGACCTGATGAAGCTGCGCATCGGCGGCGCGGCCAGCACGACGTTCAACAACGTACACGTCCGCATCGACCCAACCTCGCGGCTGAACGTGCACATGGACACCGACGAGGCCAACGCCTGCGGCCTGCACCTGACCCAGGACATTGAACTGCTCAAGTAACGCAGTGAGACAAGTTTTGCATTCGGTTTTGTAAGGCATTCAGCACGGCAAGGGTTTTAGGAAATTCGGAAGGAAGAAGAGAGGACTCGATGAAACAAGCGCTTGGAATGATTGAAACGAAGGGCTTGGTCGCGCTGTTCGAGGCGACCGACGCGATGCTGAAATCCGCAAACGTGACCTTTACCGGCTGGCAGTCGGTGGGGTCGGGACTGGTCACCGCATTCGTTGAAGGCGACGTGGCCGCGGTGAAGGCCTCAACCGATGCCGGCGCGGAAGCCGCATCGCGCATCGGCGAGGTGGTCAGCGTCCAGGTGATCTCGCGCCCCCACGACGAGCTGCCCTCCTTCGTGCAAGCGGAGAAGAAGGCCGCAATCAAGAAATAGCCGCGATACCGCCAGAGGCGCGCAGCCAACGGCGCAATTGGCGCGGTGATCCCGGCAACAGGCGCAGGGCCACCGGAACAAATTGCCCCAGCGGGCAGAGGAGACAAGATGAGTGAAGCAATTGGATTGATCGAAACAAAGGGCCTCGTCGGACTGGTCGAGGCAAGCGATGCGATGGTGAAGGCGGCCTCGGTCGAGCTGGTGAAGACCGTGCAGATCGGCGGAGGGTTTGTGACCGCGATCGTGCGCGGAGACGTGGGCAGCGTGCGCGCTGCCGTGGATGCGGGAGCAGCCGCAGCCAAGGCAATCGGCGAACTGGTGGCCTCGCATGTCATCGCGCGTCCGCACGATGCGCTGGTCGACAGCTTTTTGAAATAAGCGGCACGAACTACGGGATATTACGCAACAGGAAATCGGGAGAAACGAAATGGCCAATGAAGCGATTGGGATGATTGAGACGAAGGGCCTGGTAGCCCTGGTGCAGGCCACCGACGCAATGCTGAAGGCGGCAAGCGTCGAGTTCGTCGGATGGAACAAGGTGGGCAGCGGGCTGTGCTCGGTCTTCGTGCAAGGCGACGTAGGCAGCGTTCGCGCCGCGGTGGACGCGGGAGCGGCAGCCGCCAAGGAGGCCGGCGAGGTGATGAGCGTGCATGTGATCGCGCGGCCACACAGCAGCCTCGGGTCCGTATTGCCCAAGTAGTTGCAGCGGACACCGTGCAGGGCGACGGTCCCGCGCGGCGTAATGAGGGGAGCGCGCATGTTTATCGCAAAAGTAATCGGCAATGTCGTCTCCACGCAGAAGAACGAGAAGTTCCGCGGGATGAAGCTGCTGCTGGTCCAGCCGTACATCAACCGCGAGGGCCGGCTGGAGATCTCCGGCAGCTCCGTGGTGGCGGTTGACAGTGTTGGCGCGGGAATCGGCGAGTGCGTGTTGTTTACGCAGGGAAGCTCGGCGCGGCTGACGCCGGCGACCAAGGATGCGCCGGTGGACGCGGTGCTTGTCGGCATCGTGGATACGGTCGAGGTCGACGGCAAGATATTGGAGAAGCCGTAAATGACGGGCTTGGAGAAA
>Ga0326727_10008039_pt1 | contig 27171 bp, 27 predicted proteins | sample MB2enrmetagenome_FD_207643 | JGI IMG/M metagenome (GOLD analysis project Ga0326727, IMG submission 207643) | Lab enriched peat soil microbial communities from McLean, Ithaca, NY, United States - MB29MY | ecosystem: Environmental > Terrestrial > Soil > Wetlands > Peat | place: USA: New York...
ACAAAAACGTTTGGGTACCTGGGCCCTCGGGCCGGTGGGGGGGGCCCGGGGCCCGCCCCCCCCCCCTTGCCTTCAGCCCACCCGGTTCTCCACCAGTTCCGCCACCACCCCCGGATCGGCGAGCGTGGAGACGTCGCCCAGCGTCTCTGTCTCGTTGGCGGCGATCTTGCGCAGGATGCGGCGCATGATCTTGCCGCTGCGCGTCTTCGGGAGTGCCGGCGCCCACTGGATCGCATCCGGCGCGGCGAACGGGCCGATCTCCTTGCGCACCCAGGCCACCAGTTCGGCGCGGAGCGCATCGTTGGGTTCCTCGCCCAGCTTCAGAGTGACGTACGCGTAGATGCCCTGGCCCTTGATGTCGTGCGGGAAACCCACCACCGCCGCCTCCGCCACCCCGGGATGCGCCACCAGCGCGCTCTCCACTTCCGCGGTGCCCATGCGATGGCCGGAGACGTTGATGACGTCGTCCACCCGGCCGGTGATCCAGTAGTAGCCGTCGGCATCTCGCCTTGCGCCGTCGCCGGTGAAGTAGCGGCCGGGATAGGCGGAGAAATAGGTCTGCAGGAAGCGCGCGTGGTCACCGAACACGGTGCGCATCATCCCCGGCCAGGGCGCCTTCAGGCACAGGTTGCCCTCGGCGGCGCCGTCGAGTTCGCGGCCGTCGCCATCCATGATCGCCGGCTCGACGCCGGGCAGCGGCAGCGTGGCCGAGCCCGGCTTCAGCGCCACCGCGCCCGGCAGCGGGCTGATCAGGATGCCCCCGGTCTCGGTCTGCCACCAGGTGTCGACGATCGGGCAGCGGCCATCGCCCACCACCCGGTGGTACCACAGCCAGGCCTCGGGGTTGATCGGCTCGCCGACCGTGCCGAGCAGCCGCAGGCTGGCGCGGGAGGCGCGCTTCACCGGCGCCTCGCCCTCGCGCATCAGGCTGCGGATGGCGGTCGGCGCGGTGTAGAGGATGTTCACCTTGTGCTTGTCCACCACCTGCCAGAAGCGGCCGGCGTCGGGCCAGGTCGGGATGCCCTCGAACATCAGCGTGGTGGCGCCGTTGGCCAGCGGACCGTAGACGATATAGGTGTGCCCGGTGACCCAGCCGACATCGGCGGTGCACCAGTAGATCTCCCCGGGCCGGTAGTCGAACACCAGCTCGTGGGTCAGGCTCGCCCACACCATGTAGCCGCCGGTCGTGTGCAGCGCGCCCTTCGGCTTGCCGGTACTGCCCGAGGTGTAGAGGATGAACAGCGGATCCTCGGCGTTCATCTCGGTGGGCGGGCAGTCCGGCGCCGCCGCCGCGCAAAGCTTGTCGTACCACACGTCGCGCGGCGGCGTCATCGGCACCGCCGTGCCGGTGACCTTCACCACCACCACGTGCTCGATGCCGGGGCACTGCGCCACCGCGGCGTCGGCATTGGCCTTGAGGGGCACCCGGCGGCCGCCGCGGCGACCCTCGTCGGCGGTGATCAGCACGCGGGCGGCGGCATCCTGGATGCGGCTGGCCAGGCTGTCGGGCGAGAACCCGCCGAACACCACGGTGTGCACCGCACCGATGCGGGCGCAGGCCAGCATGGCCACTGTCGCCTCCACCACCATCGGCAGGTAGATGCACACCCGGTCGCCCTTGCCGATGCCAAGGCTCTTCAGCCCGTTGGCCAGGCGGCACACGCGCTGGTGCAGGTCGCGGTAGGTCACAAGCGCGTGGCTGGCCGGGTCGTCGCCCTCCCAGATGATGGCGGGCGCGTCCCCGCGTCTGGCGAGTTGGCGGTCGAGGCAGGAGACGGAGGCATTCAGCGTGCCGTCCGCGAACCAGGTAAACCGCGCCTCGCCGTCGAAACCGCCGCTGAGGGTGGCAGTGGGCTCGCGCATCCAGGCGATGCGGGAGCGCTGGCGGGACCAGAACGCGCCGGGGTCGTTCAAGGCATCGGCGCACATGCTCGCGTAGGCGTCGGCGTTGACGAGCGAGCGCGCCGCAACCGCGGGCGGCACTGAAAACAGGCTGTCGGGCATAGCGACATTCCCCCGTTTATTTCGGTCGTTATGAGCGATGGCGTGCGGCCGAGCCTACAGGCCGGCTGCCTTCTCGCCAAGGCACGGGCCGCGCAGGCGCATCAGCCCCGCCAGCCGCCCTGGCGGCAGATATGCGCCCAGTGCGCCGCCGAGACCTCCACCACGGAAAGCCGGGAATTGCGCAACAGCGCCAGCCCCTGCAACGCCGGATCCGCCCGCATGGCACCCAGCGTCACCGGCCGCGGCAGGGCCCCCACCGTGCGCATGTCCACCGCGAGCCAATCGCCCGCCTCCGCGGTCGGGTCGGGGTAGGCCGCCCGCGCCACCTCGACCACGCCGACGATCCGGCGCTCGGCGCCGGAGTGGTAGAAGAAGGCGAGATCGCCCACCCGCATGGCGCCCAGGTTGTTCCTCGCCATGTGGTTGCGCACGCCGCTCCACGGCTCGGTGCCGGCAGCGACCTGCTGCTCCCAGCCGTAGGTTTCCGGCTCGGTCTTGACCAGCCAGTACCGGCGCGGCGTTTCCCCCGCCGGCGGCGCTGCCATCAGCCGAGTTTCTCGCCGTCTTTGAACGCGGGGCGGAACGGCCGGATCACGGTGCTCTCGAACAGCCCGGCCTTGGCGTAAGGATCGCTGGCGGCGAACCCCTCGGCCTCGGCGCGGTCGCCGACGTCGATGATCAACAGCGAGCCGCAGGGCCGGCCGTCGATATCCGCCAGCGCGCCGGCATAGGCCAGCTTGGCCACGTAGGTTTCCAGGAAGGCCAGGTGCGAGGGGCGGGTCGCCAGCCGGAGGTCCAGGGCGCCCGGACGGTCGGTGCAGATCACAGCAAACAACATCGGCTCACCTTTGCTCGGAAGGGCATGACATTAGGGTAAGATCCGCACCCTTCAAACCCTCATCCGGGGCCGATATTCTCCCGGCGGAGTGAGGGATTCGTGGTAGCCAGCAGTGTGATGTCGTCCACCGCGCGCGGCGTGCACCGGTTTGCCAACCCGGGGCGGTTCCTGCGGCTGTCCGGCCGGGTGCTGCCGTACGTGGCCGGGTTGGGGCTGGCGTTCACCGTGGCCGGGCTGGGCTGGGGGCTGTTCTTCTCGCCGGCCGACTGGCAGCAGGGCGACGCGGTGCGGATCATGTATGTGCACGTGCCGGCCGCCTGGCTGGCCTCCGCGGGCTACCTGGCGCTCGCGGTGTGCTCGGCGATTTCGCTGATTTGGCGGCATCCGCTGGCGGATCTGGCGGCGGTGGAGATCGGCCCGGTGGGGGCGGCGTTCACCGCGCTTTGCCTGGCCAGCGGCAGCCTGTGGGGCAAGCCGATGTGGGGCGCGTGGTGGGTGTGGGACGCCCGGCTGACCTCGGTGCTGGTGCTGTTTTTCCTCTATCTCGGCCACATCGCGCTGGTGCGCGCGTTCGACGACCCCGAACGCGGCTATCGGGCCGGCGCGATCCTGGCACTGATCGGGGTGGTGAACCTGCCGATCATCAAATTCTCGGTCGACTGGTGGAACACGCTGCACCAGCCCGCGACCATCACATTGAGCGGGGCGCCGAGCATGTACGTGGGCATGCTGTGGCCGCTCGGGCTATCGGCGGTGGGGTTCTCGCTGGGGTTCGCGGCGCTGGTGCTGGCGCGTCTCAGCGCCGCGGTGATGGAGCGGCGCATCCGCAGTCTGCTGGCGGTGCGCGCGTGGGAGGCGGAGGGGCGGTGACGCACCTGCCCTACATCGTGGCGTCGTATGCCCTGGTGGTGGTGCTCGGGGTGCTGTACGGCGCCGGCGCCTGGCGGCGGCTGGCGCGGGCGCGGCGGCGGCTGGCCGCCATCGACAAGCGGGCATCGCACTGATGCGGCGCAAACACCGGCGGGCGGTGCTGCTGGGGGTGTGCGGCCTTGGCCTCGGCAGCGCCACCGCCCTGACGCTCATGGCCTTCCGCGACAACCTGGTGTTCTTCCTGTCGCCCTCGGAGGTGGCCGGCAAGGCGCCGCGCGCCGGCCGCGCGTTCCGGCTCGGCGGCCTGGTCGAGACCGGCAGCGTGACGCGCGGCCGCGAGGACGGCCGGCCCGTGGTGCGGTTCCGCATCACCGACGGCTCTGCCGCCGTCGATGTAAGTTACAGCGGCATCCTGCCCGACCTGTTCCGCGAGGGACAGGGCGTGGTCGCGCTGGGCACGCTGCAGCCGGACGGCAGCTTTCGCGCCTCCGAGGTGCTGGCCAAGCACGACGAGAACTACATGCCGAAGGAGGTGGTCGACGCGCTGAAGAAGGCGGGCCACTGGGATCCCGGCAAGGGCGCCCCGCCCCCCGCCGCCACCTGGAACATACCCACGCCGAAATCCGGCTCCGGCGGGTGAAGGCCAGGGCTCCGCCCTGGACCCGCCAGGGGCCGAGAGGCCCCCGGACCCCATTATTTGAAGGCGCTTCGCGCCGAATGGTGCCGCGGCGAGGATGGCGCAAAGCGCCCAAAAAGAATCGGATCCGCGAGCCTCTCGGCCCTTTGCGGGGTCCAGGGGCAGAGCCCCTGGCCATCAGCGTCAGGCTTCGGCCAGTTCGGCCGGGAAGCGGAAGCGAACGTCCTCGGCGACGCCGTCCAGCGTGGTGAGCTCGATCTCGTCGAACCGGCGCAGGCCTTCGATGACGCCCTGCACGAGGACCTCCGGGGCCGAAGCGCCGGCGGTGAGGCCGACGGAGCGCATATCGCGGAACCATTCCCCCTGCAGGTCGCGGGCGTCGTCGATCAGGTATGCGGGCCGGCCGGACTCCGCGCCGATCTCGCGCAGCCGGTTCGAGTTGGAGCTGTTTTTGGAGCCGACCACCAGGATGACATCCACGCGATGGGCGAGCTCGCGCACCGCCTGCTGGCGGTTCTGCGTGGCGTAGCAGATGTCCCGCACGTCCGGCCCGACGATGGCGGGGAAGCGGGCCTTCAGTGCGGCGATGATGTGGCGGGTGTCGTCCACCGAAAGCGTGGTCTGGGTGATGTAGGCGAGTTGCTGCGGGTCGGCCGGCTGCAGCCGCGCGACATCCTCCACGGTCTGCACCAGGTGCACGCGGCCGGGGATCTGGCCGATGGTGCCCTGCACCTCGGCATGCCCGGCATGGCCCACCAGCACCACGTCCCGCCCCTGCGCGGCATAGCGGCGGCCCTCGTTGTGCACCTTGGAGACGAGGGGGCAGGTCGCGTCGATCACCGGCAGGCCCCGCTGGTGCGCCAGGGCGGCGATGCGCTGCGGCACGCCGTGCGCGCTGAAGATCGTCATCGCCCCGGGCGGCACCTCGTCGAGGTCGTCGACGAACACCGCCCCGCGCGTGCGCAGGTCCTCGACCACGTGGCGATTGTGAACAATCTCGTGGCGGACGAAAATTGGCGGTCCGAATTTCTTCAGGGCCCGCTCAACTATCTCGATCGCCCGCTCGACGCCGGCACAGAAACCGCGAGGCTGGGCCAGAACAACCTGCAACATTGATCACTCCAGCTTCCATCGCCGATGGCACAAGCCTGCCCCACGCATTGCCCTGCGGCCGATCCAGGCGCTTGATGCCCGACCTGGCGAAATCGGATATTATACCTTCCCGGCCCCGTGCAATGTCTGGTGAGGCATGTCGCATCCTGATGCGTATGGCATGAAATCCCAACCCGGAGTAAGGGTTCATCCGGATCTGGCGAGGTTGCTCGCCCTGGAGCCGGCGGTTCCTGGGCTCCAGGTGCCGGCGGATGACTGCATCCCGCCAGGATCTGCGTGTCTTTTCTACCCGGCTGTGGCCGAATTGCCACGGTCTTGCCCCTAACGAGAGGAACCATCGGCCCGTGACACCATCGGATAGGCAGGACGCGACCCAAGGGAGCACCATGGGGCGGATCTCTCGGTTCCGAACGGATGGGCTTGGCGAGGATGAGGACGGGACGATGGCCGGACGTGTGACGGTGTCCGCTGTGGCGCGACCGGCGACGCCGTTGCTGGACCGCGTGAGGTGTCCGGCGGACCTGCGGAATTTCTCCTCCGAGCAGCTGCACCAGCTGGCCCGTGAGCTGCGGGCGGAAACCGTGAGCGCGGTGTCGGTCACCGGCGGCCACCTGGGCGCCAGCCTGGGCGTGGTCGAGTTGACGGTGGCCATCCACGCGGTGTTCGACACCCCGAACGACCGGCTGATCTGGGACGTCGGCCACCAGAGCTACCCGCACAAGATCCTGACCGGGCGGCGCGAGCGGATCCGCACGCTGCGCCAGGGCGGCGGGCTCAGCGGGTTCACCCGACGCTCGGAAAGCGAATACGACCCGTTCGGCGCGGCGCACAGCTCGACCTCGATCTCCGCCGGCGTGGGCATGGCGGTGGCGCGCGACCTGAAGCGGGCGCGCGGCCTGGGCCAGGACCGCCATGTCATCTGCGTGATCGGCGACGGCGCGATGAGCGCGGGGCTGGCCTACGAGGCGATGAACAACGCCGGCGTGCTGCGCTCGCGCCTGATCGTGATTCTCAACGACAACGACATGTCGATCGCGCCCCCGGTGGGCGCGATGAGCGCCTACTTGTCGCGACTGTTGAGCTCGCGCAGCTTCCTCAGCCTGCGCGAACTGGCGGCGAAAATGGCGCGCCGTTTCCCCAAGGGCATCGAGCGGACGGCGCGGCGGGCGGAGGAGTTTGCGCGCGGCATCCTGGTCGGCGGCGGGACGCTGTTCGAGGAGCTCGGCTTCTACTACGTGGGCCCGATCGATGGGCACAACCTGGACCATCTGCTGCCGGTGCTGCGCAACGTGCGCGACGCCGATGGCGGGCCGATCCTGGTGCACGTGATCACCCAGAAGGGCAAGGGCTACCCGCCGGCGGAAGAGAGCGCCGACAAGCTGCACGCGGTGAGCCGGTTCAACGTGATCACCGGCGAGCAGGCGAAATCGCCGCCCGGGCCGCCGAGCTACACCAAGGTGTTCGCCAAGGCGCTGATCGCCGAGGCGGAAGCCGACCCCGACATCGTGGCCATCACCGCGGCGATGCCGTCCGGCACCGGGCTCGACATCGTCGCCAGGCGGTTCCCGGACCGCTGCTTCGACGTCGGCATCGCCGAGCAGCATGCGGTGACCTTCGCGGCCGGGCTGGCGGTCGAGGGGATGAAGCCGTTCTGCGCCATCTATTCGACCTTCCTGCAGCGCGCCTATGACCAGGTGATCCACGACGTGGTGCTGCAGCACCTGCCGGTCCGCTTCGCGCTGGATCGCGCCGGGCTGGTGGGGGCGGACGGCGCGACCCACGCCGGGATCTTCGACCTCGCCTACCTCGGATGCCTGCCGGGAATCGTGCTGATGGCGCCCTCCGATGAGCTCGAGTTGATGGCGGCGGTGGCGACCGCGGCCGCCCTCGACGACCGGCCGTGCGCGTTCCGTTATCCGCGCGGGGAGGGGTTGGGGCTGGTGCTGCCGGAGCGTGGCGAGGCGATGGAGGTGGGCCGTGGCAGGCTGATCCGCGAGGGCGGCCACGTGGCGTTGCTGGCGCTGGGACCGCGGCTGGCGGATGCCCTGGCCGCGGCGGACGAGCTGGCGCAGCGTGGTCTGCCGGCGACGGTGGTCGATGCCCGGTTCGCCAAGCCCCTGGACACCGCGCTGATCGAGCGCCTGGCGCGGCACCACGAGGTGCTGGTGACCATCGAGGAGGCCAGCTCGGGCGGCTTCGGGGCAGCGGTGCTGCACCACCTGGCATGGAAGGGGCTGCTGGATGCGGGCGCGCGGGTGCGACCGATGACCCTGCCCGACCGCTTCCTCGACCATGACACGCAGGCCCGCCAGCTCGCCGAGGCCGGGTTGACCGCCCGCAACATCGTCGCCGCCGTGCTCGGCGCGCTGGGACGGGAGTCGCGGTTCGAGGCGGCAGCGGGGTGACGATGACCACACGACGCTGCCTGCTCGCGCTGGCCTTGCTCGCGCCCCTCACCGCCCGCGCCGAAACCCCGCCCACGGCGCCGGTTACGGCGCTGGACGAGGGCATCCTCGCCGTCATGAAGGCGGCCCGCACCACCAGCTTCGCGCAACGGGCGGCGATGTTCACGCCGGTGGTGCAAGGGGCCTTCGATCTGCCGCGCATCGTGCGCAACTCGGTCGGGCTGCAATACGCCAGTTTTTCGCCCACCGTGCAGGCCGAACTGCTGGACGTGTTCACCCAGTTCACAGTGGCCAGCTACGTGGCCAATTTCGACGACTACAACGGCGAGCGCTTCGAGATCCTACCGGCCACCCGCCGCGTCGGCGCCGACGAGGTGGTGGCGACGCGCATCATCCTGACCCACGGCGAGCCGGCGAAGATCGACTATGTCGTGCGCCGCGAGGGCGACACCTGGAAGATCGTGGACGTCCTGCTGAACGGCTCGATCAGCCGGGTGGCGCTGCAGCGCTCGGACTTCCACTCCCTGCTGGTCGGCGGCAGCGCCGAGCCGCTGATCGCCTCGCTGCGCAGGAAGGTGGCGCGGCTCGCCGAGGGACAGACTGGCTAGCGCCGTGTACCAGGTCGCCTTATCCGCGGCAGCGATTGCCGCAGTCGGACTGGGCCAGGCCACCGCGGGGTGGCTGGCGGCACGCCGCTTCGCCGCCGCCGAACCGCCGCCGCCCGGGGCCCGGCCGCCGATCAGCGTGCTCAAGCCGCTGCACGGCGACGAGCCGCTGCTGGAGGCGGCGCTCGGCAGCATGTGCCGCCAGAACTACCCGAGGTTTCAGCTGGTGTTCGGCGTGCACGACGAGCGCGACCCGGCGGCGGCCGTGGTGGAGCGCCTGCGGGCGCGCTTCCCGGCCGCTGACATCAGCCTGGTGATCAACCCCGCACAGCACGGCGAGAACCACAAGATCGGCAACCTGATCAACATGCTGCCGGCGGCCAAGTACGATCTGCTGGTGATCGGCGACAGCGACGTCCATGCCGCCCCGGATTACCTGGCGAGCATCGCCGATACGCTGGCGCTGCCCGGCACCGGTCTGGCGACCACGCTCTACGCCGGGCTGGCCGCCAACCGCAGCCTCGCGGCGCGGCTCGGCGCCACCGCGATCAGCCATTCGTTCCTGCCCGGCGCGCTGCTGTCCCGCGCGCTCGGCCGGCAAGATTGCCTGGGCGCCACCATGGCGCTCAGGCGTGAAACGCTGGAGGCGATCGGCGGCCTCGGCACACTGGTGCACCACCTGGCCGACGACAATGTGCTCGGCCACCTGGTGCGGGCGCGCGGACTGAAGGTGCGCCTGGCGCCGAGCGTGTGCGCCACCACCGTCCCGGAGGACGGGCTCCGGGCGCTGTTCCGGCACGAACTGCGCTGGGCGCGTACCATCCGGGCACTGGTGCCGGCCGAGTTCGCCGCCTCCGCCATCCAGTATCCGCTCGCCTGGGCCGCCCTGGCGGTGGCGGCTTCCGGCGGCGCGGCCTGGGCGGCGGCGGGATTCCTGCTCGCCTGGGCATGGCGGGCGGCACTGGCAAGCCGCCTGGATGCGCGGCTCGGCCTCGTGCAGTCCGGCCTTGCAACACCCGCGCCGCTCTGGCTGCTGCCGCTGCGCGACCTCTTGAGCCTGGCGGTCGTGGCGGCCAGCTACCTGGGCGATGAGGTCGAATGGCGCGGCCAGGTCCTGCACACCGGCCTCGACCGCTCCGAGCGCGCCGCCGCAGCGGCCGGCGGCGATGCGCGGCACACCAGCGGGGTGACGTTCGGGAGGCTCTCTCGATGATGAAGACGTTGTTCCTGCAACCGCCGAGCTTCGACGGGTTCGACGGCGGCGCCGGCTCCCGCTACCAGGCCAAGCGGGAAATCAAGAGCTTCTGGTTCCCGACCTGGCTCGCCCAGCCGGCCGCCCTGGTGCCGGACAGCCGCCTGATCGACGCCCCGCCCGCCGGCCTCCGGCTCGACGCGGTGCTGGCCGAGGCCCGCCAGCGGGAGCTCTGCATCATCCACACCTCGACCCCGTCCTTCGGCAGCGACGTGCGGGTGGCCGAGGCACTGAAGGGGGCCAATCCTTCGCTCAGGATCGGCTTCGTCGGCGCCAAGGTCGCGGTCGAGCCCGAGGAAAGCCTGCGCCGCGGCGCCGCCATCGACTTCGTCGCCCGCAACGAATTCGACTTCACCATCCGCGAAATCGCCGCCGGCGGCGATTGGGCCCACGTCGCCGGCATCAGCTGGCGCGACCGCGCGGGCGCGATCGTGCACAACCCGGATCGCCCGATCCTGGAAGACATGGACCAGCTGCCGTTCGTCACCGAGGTCTACAAGCGCGACCTCAGGATCGAGGACTATTTCATCGGCTACCTGCTGCACCCCTACGTCTCGCTCTATACCGGGCGGGGCTGCAAGAGCCGCTGCACGTTCTGCCTGTGGCCGCAAACCGTCGGCGGGCACCGCTACCGGGTGCGCAGCCCGGGCCACGTGGCCGAGGAGATCCGGCTGCTGAAGTCCTACTTCCCGCAGGTGCGCGAGGTGTTCTTCGACGACGACACCTTCACCGACAACCTGCCGCGCGCCGAGGCGATCGCCCGCGAGCTCGGCCGCATGGGGGTGGTGTGGTCCTGCAACGCCAAGGCCAACGTGCCGCGCACCACGCTCAAGGTGCTGAAGGACAACGGGCTCAGGCTGCTGCTGGTGGGCTACGAGAGCGGCAACCAACAGATCCTGCACAACATCCGCAAGGGCATGCGCATCGAGGTCGCCCGGCAGTTCACCAAGGATTGCCACGAACTCGGCATCCGCATCCACGGCACCTTCATCCTCGGCCTGCCCGGGGAGACCAAGGAAACCATCGAGGAGACCATCCGCTTCGCCACCGAGATCAACCCACACACGCTGCAGGTCTCGCTGGCGGCGCCCTACCCCGGCACCATGCTGTACCGACAGGCGGTGGAGATGGGCTGGCTGGACGCCGAACACGCCGAACTGGTGGACGGACACGGCGTCCAGATCGCGCCACTCTCCTACCCGCACCTGTCGCACACCGAGATCTTCGATTCGGTGGAGACGTTCTATCGACGCTTCTACTTCCGGGCGCCCAAGATCGCGGCCATCGTCGGGGAAATGCTATGCAGCCCACAGATGATGAAACGCCGCCTGCGGGAAGGAGTGGAATTCTTCCAGTTCCTGCGCGAACGCCACCGGGCGGCGGCGTGAAGGAAGACCAGGGGGCGCTGCCCCCTGGACCCCCGCCAGGGGTCGAGCGACCCCTGGACCCGGCTTCACTTAGAGGGGTGTCCAAGGGCCTCTCGGCCCTTGGCGGGGTCCAGGGGCAGAGCCCCTGGCCTTCCCGTCGCGTCTGCTTCACGGCTGACGATTTCGGGTTATCGGAGGCGGTCAACGAGGGCGTCGAGCGGGCGCATCGGGATGGGGTGCTTGATGCGGCCAGTCTGATGGTGGCCGGCGCGGCGGTCCCCGACGCGGTGGTCCGGGCACGGCGGAATCCGGGGCTCAGGGTGGGCTTGCATCTGGTGCTGGTGGAGGGGCCGGCGGTGCTGCCGCCAGCGGAGGTCCCCGGCCTCGTCGATGCCAGCGGGCAGTTTCCGTCCGACCAGGTCCGGCTCGGAGTCGATTATTTCTTCCGCCCGGCGGTGCGGCGCCAGTTGGCGGCGGAGATCCGTGCCCAGTTCGCCGCTTTTGCTGCCACCGGCCTGGTGCTCGGCCATGCCGACGCCCACCGGCACATGCACCTGCACCCCACGGTTGGGGCGTTGCTGCTCAGGATCGGTCGCGAGTTCGGCTTGCCGGCGGTGCGGGTGCCGGCCGAGCCGCCGGCGGTGCTGGCGGCGTGCGGCACCCGGCCGAGCCTCGGGATGCGGGCGCTCTACGCCTGGTCGGAGTTGCTGCGTCGCCAGGCCCGCCGCGCCGGGGTGGCGGTCAACGACGCGGCGTTCGGCATCGCCTGGAGCGGGCACATGACCGAAGTGCGGCTGTTGCGTCTGCTGTCCGTGCTGCCGGACGGGCTGAGCGAGATCTATTTCCATCCCGCGGCGCGCCGGGATGCGACGATCGCGCGGCTGATGCCGACCTACGAGCACGTCGCCGAGCTGGCGGCGCTGTGCAGTTCGGCGGTGCAGGAAGCCGTGGAGCGCGAGCGTCTGTCAGGGCGGGCCGAGCGGCGGCGGTAGGGGCGCCGGCGGTGGGGGCAGGCGGCGGCCGGTGAGGACGTCCCGCGTGTCATCGTCGCGCAGCAGCCCGGCCCGGGCCGGGGGCCCATGCAGCACATCCTGGTCCGGCGGCGGTGGCGGCGGCGCGCAGATGGTGCCGAATGCCGGCACTCCCCGCAGCAGCACTCCCGCGGTGACGCGGCCGGTTTTATCGGATGTCGCGCGGCCGCCGACGTCGGCGCGGATGCCGATATCGATCGGCGGGCCGACCGGGATCGCCGGGCAGTCGGCGGGCTGGGCCAGGGCCGGGCCGGCCAGCAGGAGCATGACGAGCAGAGCCATGCCCCCAGCCTGGCAGGGCCGCGTTAACGCGCGGTTTCAGGCGGCGGCTTCGCAGTGCGCCTCGATGCGGTAGCCGTCGGGGTCCTTGGCGAAGGCGGCGTAGTAGGTCGGGCCGTAGTCGGGCCGCAGGCCGGGCTTGCCGTTATCGAGGCCGCCGGCCGCGAGCGCCGCCGCGTGGAAGGCGTCGACCGCCGCCGGGCTGCTGGCGACGAAGCTGAAATGCAGGCCGGAGCGGTCGTCGGCGGGCACCGGCGCCGGGCTGGTGTTGACCCAGAATTCGGGGTTGCCGTGGCCGTAGCCGGCGTAGTGGTCGCCTTCGAGGAGGCAGCGGTAGCCGAGCGTGGCCAGCACCGCGTCGTAGAAGTGTCGTGACCTGGCGATGTCGCGCACGCCGATCGAGACGTGGTCGAGCATGGGGTGTCCTCCTTGATCTTATCTAACCTATTATCAGGTTATTCGTTGATGTGCCGCTTGTCAACACCCCCACCCGCCGCCTAATCCGGACCCATGATCCACCCGGATCCACCGCGAACCCTGCTGCCGCCGCCGGCCGAGCAGCTCAGCGTGGATTTCGCCAATACCCGCTTCTGGCGCGGCACCCCGGCGCCCGAGGAAACCCTCGCCACCCCGCACGACCTGCTGGCCTGGCTCGCCGGCGCCGGCATCCCCGCCACCGAAACCCTGCGCGCCGAGTGGCAGGCCAATGCCAGCGCGGCCGAGACCGCGCACCGCACCGCCATCGAGCTGCGCGAGGTCATCTACCGCGTGCTCGCCGGCCCCGATCCCGCGCCCGACGACCTCGCCGCCCTGAACCGTGCGCTGGCCATCGCGCCCCCCCGCCGCCACCTGGAGCGCACCGCCGGCGGTTTCGCCTGGCGCATCGAAGGCCGCAGCCCGGCGCTCGGCGCCTTGCTCGCCCCCATCCTGTGGTCGGCCGCCGACCTGCTGGCCGGCCCCCGCCGCCCCCGCGTGCGCACCTGCGCCAACCCGCAATGCCGCTGGCTGTTCCTCGACGACAGCAAGGCCGGCACCCGCCGGTGGTGCTCGATGGCCAGTTGCGGCAACCGCGCCAAGGCCCATCGCCATTACGCCCGCTTGCGAAACCGCCGAGCGCTAACGACGTAATGGGCTCGCCCGCCAACCCTCACCGGAACGTGTGGAGCGCGCGGTCCTCGCCGCCGTCCCCGCCGCGCCGGGCCTGCATCTCTCCGGAGCCTTCCCCCGCCATGCCGTCCAGCGCCACCGTCGCGGAGCTCGCCGCATCGCCTTCTCCGCGCACGCTGTTCTTCGCCGTGTTCCCCTCGATCATGCTGCCGATGTTTCTGGCGGCGATCGACCAGACCATCGTGGCCACTGCCCTGCCGGCCATCGCCGCCCAGCTTGGCGATGTCGAGCGGGTGTCCTGGGTGGTGGTGGGCTACCTGGTGGCCACCACCATCGCCGCGCCCGTGTATGGCCGTCTCGGCGACGTGCTGGGTCGGCGCCGCCTGCTGTTCGTGGCGTTGGCGGTGTTCGTTGCTGCCTCGGTGCTGTGCGCGGTGGCGCCCAGCATCCTCGCGCTGACCGCCGCCCGCGTCGCCCAGGGGCTCGGCGGCGGCGGGCTGATGACGCTGTCGCAGGCGCTGGTGGGCGAGGCGGTGCCGCCGCGCCAGCGCGGGCGTTTCCAGGGCTATCTCGCCACGGTGTTTGTCTGCTCCTCCACCTTCGGGCCGGTCGCCGGCGGCTGGCTGACCCAGCATTTCGGCTGGACTTCGGTGTTCCTGATCAACGTGCCGCTCGGCCTGCTCGCCATGCTGATCGCCCTGCGCCTGCCGCGGCGCGCCCCGGGGCTGCGCGGCCGGCTGCACTTCGATTTCCTCGGGCTCGGCCTGTTCGCCGGCTTCATCGCGCCGATGCTGCTGGCCCTCGAGCGGGCCCAGCGCCTCGACCCCGCTGCCCTGCCGCTGGCCGCGGCTCTGGCGGCGCTGGCCGCCGCCAGCCTGCTGCTGCTGATGCGCCAGGAGCGGCGGGCCCGCATGCCCCTGCTGCCGGTCAAGCTGCTGAGCCAGGCCGCGATCTGGCGTACCGACGCCATGGCCGCCTGCGTCGGCGCGCAACTGGTCTCGCTCATCACCTTCCTGCCGATCTACCTGGAGGTGGCCCGCGGCGCCTCGCCGGGGCAGGCCGGCGCCCTGTTGCTGCCGCTGACCATGGTGATCGCCGTTGCCTCGATGCTCACCGGCCGGCTGATTTCCAGCACCGGCCGCGGCGCCATCTTCCCCAGCTTCGGCTTGCCCATCGCGGCGACGCTGGTCGTCGCCCTCGCCCTGCTGGCCCCGCGGCTGGGGTTCACCCAGCTGCCGTTCCTGTTCGCCGCCATCGCCTTGTTCACCGGCACCGCCATGCCGGTGGTGCAGACCACGGTGCAGTTCGTCTCCGGCTCCAAGCAGCTCGGCGCCGGCGCCGCCTCGGTGCAGTATTCCCGCTCGATCGGCGCAGCGGCCGGCACGGCGGTGGTGGGGGCCGTGCTGTTCGCCAGCCTGGCCGCCACCGACCCTGACGCGGCGAGGCTGTTCGGGGTGATCGTCGAGACCGGCCCGCACGCCCTCGCCGGCCTCTCGCCGCAGCGGATCGCCGAGCTGCAGGCCGAGATCGCGCATGCCTTCCGCGCCGCCTTCCTCACCATCGCCGGCTTCTCGCTGCTCGGCGGCGTGCTCGCCTGGTCCATGCCGGTCCGTCGCATCGTCTGAGCAATTCGGCGGTTGGTTGCGTCGTCGGGCGATCTATAAGAAGATTCGAGAACCATTCGAGAAGAGGAATTCGCTGATGTTGCGGAGACGCTTCGCCGTGCTGACGGCGGCGATGATCATGGGCGCCGGCCCGGCGCTGGCGCAGGGCACCGTTCCCATCGGTGCCATCGAGATCCTGAGCGGGCCGAACGCGGTCTACGGCGTTGCCATCCGCTCCGGGCTGGAGCTGGCGCTCGACGAGATCAACACCACCGGCGTGCTGGGTGGCCAAAAGCTCGCGCTCACCGTCGAGGATTCCGCCGCCGACAAGGAGCAGGCGATCAACGCCGCCCGCAAGCTGATCGGCCGGGACAAGGTGATCGCCATCATCGGGCCGACCATCTCGAACGAGATGTTCGCCGCCGGCCCGGTGGTCAACGAACGCAAGATCCCGATCATCGGCACCTCGGTCACCGCCGCCGGCATCACCGACATCGGGCCCTACGTCTTCCGCACCTCGCTGCCCGAGGCCGACGTCATTCCGGTGACGCTGAAGCACGCGATGGCCCGCGGGGTGAAGAGCATCGCGCTGCTCTACGCCAACGACGACGCGTTCTCGAAATCCGGCTTCGACGTGATGAAGGCAGCGGCCGAGAAGTCCGGGCTCACCATCGTGGCGATCGAGAGCTTCGGCCAGAAGGACACCGATTTCTCCGCCCAGCTCACCAAGATCAAGGCGCTGAAGCCGGACGCCATCGGCATTTCCGCCCTGGTCGAGCCGATCTCGGGCGTGCTGCTGCAGGCCCGCCAGCTCGGCTTCGGCCACGAGACCCTGTTCATCGGCGGCAACGGCTCGAACTCGCCCAAGCTCGGCGAGATCGCCGGCGCCGCGGCGGACGGGCTGATCGTCGGCAGCCCCTGGTTCATCGGCAAGCCCGATCCGGTGAACCAGACGTTCGTCGCCGACTTCCGCAAGAAGTTCGGCCGGGACCCCGACCAGTTCGCGGCGCAGTCCTACGACACCATGAAGATCCTCGCCGCCGCCATCGACCGCGCCGGCGCCGCCGATCCCACCAAGCTGCGCGACGCGCTGATGCAGACCAACTTCTCCGGCGTGATGGGGCCGTTCACCTTCACCCCGCACCGCGAGCCCGCCTCGGTCGAAGGCGTGGTGGTGCTGGTCATGCAGGGCGGCAAGTTCTCGATCGCGCCTTGAAGGCCAGGCCCGTCGCCTGCTCACGCCATGCCGGTCGCCAGCGCCTCCAGGCGATCGTGGTTGCTGAGCACGATCTCGGTCGGCGAGCGCATTTCGATCAGCCGCTCGGAGCGCAGCCGCGTCATGGTGCGGCTGATCGTCTCGACGGTCAGCCCGAGGTAGTCGGCGATGTCGGTGCGCGCCATCGGCAGCAGGATGCTGCCCCTGGGCAACGTCGTGCAGCCGGCGAGGCCGGATTCGCGGGCCAACAGGAATGAGGCGACCCGCTCGCGCGCGGTCTTGCGGCCGAGCAGCAGCATCTGCTCCTGCGCCGCCACCAGTTCGTTGGAGGCGACGTCGAGCAGCCGCCGCTCCAGCGCGGGGAAGTCGTCGATCAGGGTGCGCAGCCGGATGCGCGAGAACCGGCAGATCTGGCTGTCCTCGACCGCCTCGGCGTTGAACGCGTAGCTGGACGACACGGCGAGCCCCAGGAAGGTGCCGATCGAGGCGAAGCCGGTGATCTGCCGCCGGCCGTCGGGCAGCAGCTTGAACAGCTTGGCGGTGCCGGCGGTGATGGTGAAGAAGTGCTCGGCCGGATCGCCCTCGGTGATGAAGGTGCGGCCGGCCGGCACCGCAATCGGGGTGGCGAGCGCCGCCAGGCGTTGCAGATCTCCCTCCTCGATCGCCGCGCAAATGCCCGAGGCGCGCGCCCCGCAGGACACGCAGGGCTCCGCTCCGCGCGCAGCGGAGAACGGTCGGGCACGCATGGTCGTCATTTCGGGCCCCCAGGGCATATTGCTTTTCTCTGTAGCCGCGCCCCGTATATAGCATTTTGGGCGCCTGAAATCACGCACTCTTGAGAACTTTTTTTGATCCAGCGCATTGACAATTGCTGGTTGAGGATCCGGACGCCAACCAACCAACCAGGCGGGCGAACCCACCCGGCGGAAAATGCCGCCCGGTTAACCGCTCCGTAACCGCGCGGCGCGAGCTTGCCGAGCCCAGGTACTGCAGCGTCACCCGAAACCGGCTCGACATGCCAACCGTTCACCTCACCGCGTCAGTCTGCCGCCGCGGAGCCACCCGGTGAACGGCCTGCTGGAAGGACTGAAGGCACTCGGTCCGGGCCGACTCGCCGCCATGGGCTCGGTGGCAGCGGCCATGTTCGCGCTGCTGGCGCTGCTCGTGCTCCGCACCCCCACCGACCACATGGCGCTGCTCTACGCCGACCTCGACCCGCGCGACGCCGGGCAGGTCGTCGACGTGCTCGAGCGCCAGCACGTGCCGCACCAGGTCAGTGCCGGCGGCGGGCAAATCATGGTGCCGGCGGACCAGGTGGCACGCCTGCGCCTGTTGCTGGCCAAGGACGGGCTGCCCACCGGCGGGTCGGTCGGCTACGAGATCTTCGATCATGCCGACGGGCTGACCGCCAACCAGTTCCAGCAGGAGCTCAACCGCACCCGCGCGCTGGAAGGCGAACTGGCGCGCACCATCCGCGCCATCGCCGGCGTGCGGGCGGTGCGCGTGCACCTGGTGCTGCCGCGGCGGGAGCCGTTCGCCCGCCAGCAGCAGGATGCCCAGGCCTCGGTGCTGCTGACCATGGCCGGCGCGGCACGACTCGACAACGAGGGCGTGCAGGCGATCCTCAACCTGGTGTCCGCGGCGGTGCCGGGGCTGCGGCCGAAGAACATCGCAGTGGTGGATTCCCGCGGCAACGTGCTGTCCCGCGCCGGCAGCCCGCTCGATTCGTCGGCCGACGGGCAGTCCGCCGAGGAATTGCGTCGCGCCACCGAGCTCAAGCTCGCCCGCGCGGTCGAGGAGATGCTGGAGAAAAGCCTCGGCCCCGGCCGCGTGCGCGCCGAGGCGACGGTGGAAATGAACTTCGACCAGGTGCACGAAACCGAGGAGCGCTTCGACCCGGACGGGCAGGTGGTGCGCAGCACCCAATCGGTGAGCGGCAACAACCGCACCACCGAACCCTCGCCCACGGTGTCGGTGCAGAACAACCTGCCGAATGCCGATGCCGGCCACGAAAGCGCCGGTACCCAGGAGCAGAAGCAGGAGGAGACCACCAACTACGAGATCGGCAAGACGGTGCGCACCATCGTCCGCGAGCAGCCGCAGATCCGCCGCCTCAGCCTCGCGGTCCTGGTCGACAACGCCGAGGAGAAGGGGGCCGACGGCAAGCCGGCCTGGCGGGCACGCACTCCCGAGGAGCTGGAGGCGATCGCCCGCCTGGTGCGCAGCGCCATCGGCTTCGACGACAAGCGGGGCGACCGGGTCGAGGTGGTGAACATGCGCTTCGCCGCCGACGCCGACGCCGACGCGCCGGCACCGAGCGGCCTGTTCGGCCTGCCGATCGAGCGTGCCGACCTGCTGCGCCTGGCGCAAACCGCGCTCCTCGGAATGGTGGTGATCGCCGGGCTGTTGCTGGTGCTGCGGCCGATGGTCATGCGCCTGCTCAACCCGGCTTCTGCGCTGGCCGCGCTGCCCGCGCCCGCCGCCGCGCAGGGCGGCGGCACGGCGAATGCGCTGCCGGTCGCCGGCGCCGCCGCCGGGCCGCTGCTCGCCGCCCGCACTCCGGGTGGCGGCGAGTTGCCCTTCGTCGGCGGCGTGGCCGGCGCGCTGGCGGATGAAAGCATGGTTCGGCTCGACAACGTCGAAGGCCAGTTGCGCGCCTCCTCGGTCCGCCGGCTGGGCGAGCTGATCGACAAGCACCCGGAGGAGAGCCTGTCGATCGTGCGCTCCTGGATGGCCCAGGAGCCGCGGTCGTGAACCGCCCGGGAGACGACGACCGCACCTTGAGCGGCCCGCAAAAGGTCGCGGTGCTGATGCTGGCGCTCGGCGAGGACCAGTGCGCGCGGCTGTTCGGCATGATGCACGAGGACGAGATCAAGGAGATCTCCTCGGCGATGGCGCAGCTCGGCCCGGTGCGCTCGGACGCGGTCGAGCGGCTGTGCGTCGAGTTCGCCGAAAGCCTCGGCGGCGCCGGCAACCTGGTGGGCAGCTACGAGAACACCGAGCGGCTGCTGTCCAAGACCCTGCCGCGGGAGCGGGTCTCCCAGATCATGGAGGAGATCCGCGGCCCGGCCGGCCGCACCATGTGGGACAAGCTCGGCAACGTCCACGAGGCGGTGCTCGCGAACTACCTCAAGAACGAATACCCGCAGACCGTGGCGGTGGTGCTCTCCAAGGTGAAGCCCGAGCACGCGGCGCGGGTGCTGACCCTGCTGCCCGACAGCTTCGCCATGGAAGTGGTCATGCGCATGCTGCGCATGGAGAGCGTGCAGAAGGACGTGCTGGACGGGGTCGAGCGCACGCTGCGCTCCGAATTCATGTCCAACCTCGCGCGCAGCGCGCGGCGCGATGCGCACGAGATGATGGCGGAGATCTTCAACAACCTCGACCGCCAGGCGGAGACCCGGTTCCTGACCGCGCTGGAGGAACGCAACCGCGAGGCGGCGGAGCGCATCAAGTCGCTGATGTTCACTTTCGACGACCTGCAGCGCCTGGCCCCCCCGGCCATGCAGACGCTGCTGCGCGCGGTCGAGAAGGACAAGCTGCCGCTGGCGCTGAAGGGCGCCTCGGAGAAGCTGCGCGAGCTGTTCTTCGGCAACATGTCCGAGCGCGCCGGCAAGATGCTGCGGGAAGAAATCGAGATGCTTGGGCCGGTGCGCCTGCGCGACGTCGACGAGGCGCAGGCCACCATCGTGGCGCTGGCCAAGGAACTGGCGGCGCAGGGGGACATCGAGATCTCCGAGAACAAGGACGAGGAACTGGTCTACTGAGATGCGCACCTCCGCTCCCCCGCGCCCTGCGCAGCCTCGCCCGGACATCCTGTTCGCCGAGGATTTCGATGCGCCGCCCGGCGTCACCGTGCTCGACGATGCGGCCGATGCGCCACCGCCGGAGCCGACCTTCACCGCGGAGACGCTGGCCGCGTCGCGCACCGAGGCCTATGCCGAGGGCCATCGCAACGGCCTCGCCAAGGCCGCAGCCGACCGCGCCGAGGTCACGCTGCAGATGCTCGGCGTGATCGCCGAGCGGCTCGAAGGCGGCCGCGCCGAGGCGGCGCGCGTGGCCGAGGAGTCGGCGGAGGCGCTGGCCCGGCTGCTGCTCGGCACGCTGGCCAGCATGCTGCCGGCGCTGTGCGCGCGGCACGGTGCCGAGGAAGTCGCGGCCCTGGCCCGCGCCGTGCTGCCCGCGTTGAAGCGCGAGCCGCGGGTGACCATCCGCGTCAGCCCCCATGTGGCCGTGGCGGTCGAGCAGGAGCTGGCACGCTTCGATCCCGACCTGCGCGAGCGCGTGGCGCTGGTGCCCACGGATGCGGTGCCGCCCGGTGACGCGCGCATCGCCTGGACCGACGGCGCCGCCCAGCGCGATGCGGCCGCGCTCTGGCGCGACGTCGCCGACGCGCTGGCGCCGCTCGACCTGCTGCCGCCCGACCTGGCGCCGCCGTTCGCGGCGATGGCCGCCTGAATGCAGAGGAGACGTCGATGTCCGACAGCATGGACCTCACCGAGCTGGGCGATGCCGCTGCCGCCCTTCCCGAGCAGTCCGGCCCGCGCACCGCACGCGACCTGGAGGCGGTCTACGACATCCCGGTCACCGTCAGCGCGGTGCTGGGCAAGGCGACCATGCAGGTCAGCCAGCTGCTGAAGCTCGGCCGCGGCGCCGTGGTCGAGCTCGACCGCAAGCTGGGCGAGGCGATCGACATCTACGTCAACAACCGCCTGGTCGCCCGCGGCGAGGTGGTGATGGTCGACGACAATCGGCTCGGCGTGACCATGACCGAGATCGTCAAGGGCGACCGGGCGGGCTGACGGGGAATCGCGATGCACGTGCTCATCATCGGATCGCTGGCGGGCGAACTCGGCCAGGCCGCGCGCATGGCGATGGCGCGCGGGGCACGGCTGGACCAGGCGGACGACCTGGAGGCGGGGCTGGCGCGGCTGCGCGCCGATGCCCGCTTCGACCTCGTGCTGTGCGATCTCGCGTACGACGTGGCGGCGCTGGTGGGGGCACTGGCCGCCGAGCGCATGGCGGTACCGGTGGTCGCCGCGGGCGTCAACCCGGATCCCGAAGCGGTGGTGCGGGCGATCCGGGCCGGCGCGCGCGAATTCCTGCCCCTGCCGCCGGACCCCGATCTGATCGCCGCCATCCTCGCCGCCGCCGACGGCGAAAGCCACGCCATGGTGGCGCGCGATCCGGCCATGCAGGCGATGATGCGCCGCGCCGAGCAGGTCGCGGGGGCGGACGCCTCGGTGCTGATCAGTGGCGAGTCCGGCACCGGCAAGGAGGTGCTGGCCCGCTTCATCCACCGCCGCTCGCGCCGCGCCGGCGGCCCGTTCGTGGCGCTGAACTGCGCGGCGATCCCCGAGAACCTGCTCGAATCCGAGCTGTTCGGCCACGAGAAGGGCGCCTTCTCGGGCGCGCTGGCGCGGCGGATCGGCAAGTTCGAGGCCGCCGACGGCGGCACTTTGCTGCTCGACGAGATCAGCGAGATGGATCCCCGCCTGCAGGCCAAGCTGCTGCGTGCCTTGCAGGAGCGCGAGATCGACCGGGTCGGCGGCAGCGCACCGGTCCCTATCAACGTGCGCATCCTGGCCACCACCAACCGCGAGCTGGCGGCCGAGGTCGCGCGGGGGAAGTTCCGGGAGGACCTGTATTTCCGCCTGAACGTGGTGATGCTGCGGGTGCCGCCGCTGCGCGAGCGGCCCGGCGACATCGCCCCGCTGGCCGAGCATTTCGCCCGCCACTATGCGGAAGTGAACGGCCTGCCGCCGCGCCCGCTGACCGCCTCGGCACTCAGGCGGCTGGCCGCGCACCACTGGCGCGGCAACGTGCGGGAGCTGGAGAACACCCTGCACCGCGCCGTGCTGCTGGCCAGCGGGGAGGCGATCGAGGCCGACGCCATCGAACTGACCCCGGGCCAGCCGGGCTCCGCCCCCGCCGCACCGGCCGCCGCCGAGGGGGTGGCGGGGCTGGTCGGGCGCCGCATGGACGATGTCGAGCGCGACCTGATCCTGGAAACCCTGACCCATACGCTGGGCAACCGCACGCACGCCGCCACCATCCTCGGGATCTCCATCCGCGCGCTGCGCAACAAGCTGCGCGACTATGCGGCGCACGGCATCCCGGTGCCGCCGCCCCCGGCGGGCATCGCCGTGCCGCTGCTCGGCCTGCAGGTGTGACGTGCGGTGCCTCAGGCCGTCCCCGCCCTGCTGAGAGGCCTGGCCGCCAGGCTCGGCATACGCACGCCGGGCACCGACGTGTGGCTGGCGATCGGCGTGGTGGCGCTGTTGAGCGTGCTGATCCTGCCGCTGCCCCCGCTGGTGCTCGACCTTGGGCTGTCGACCTCGATCACCGGCTCGGTGCTGGTGCTGATGGTGGCGCTGTTCCTGCAGAGGCCGCTCGACTTCACCTCGTTCCCCACCCTGCTGCTGCTCACCACGCTGCTCAGGCTGTCCCTGAACGTGGCCACCACGCGGCTGATCCTGTCGCGCGGCAACCAGGGCCCAGGCGCGGCCGGTCACGTGGTGGCGGCGTTCGGCGGCTTCCTGATGGGCGGCGACGTGGTGATCGGGCTGATCGTGTTCTCCATCTTGCTGGTGGTGAACTTCATGGTCATCACCAAGGGGTCGGGCCGCATCGCCGAGGTGGCCGCCCGGTTCAGCCTGGACGCCATGCCGGGCAAGCAGATGGCGATCGACGGCGAGCTCTCTTCCGGCGCCATCGACGAGGCCACGGCGCGGGCCCGGCGGCGCGACCTGGAGCACGAGAGCGCCTTCTACGGTGCCATGGACGGCGCGGCGAAGTTCGTTCGCGGCGATGCCATTGCGGCGCTCCTGATCACCTTCATCAACATCATCGGCGGCCTGCTGATCGGCCTGGTGCGCCACGGCATGGCGTTCGCCGACGCCGCCGCCACCTTCACCACGCTGACCGTCGGCGACGGCCTGGTCTCGCAGATCCCCGCCCTGCTGGTGTCCACCGCGGCCGGCATCGTGGTGACCAAGGGCGGCACCGAGGGCTCGGCGGACGCCGCGCTGATGCGCCAGCTGGGCGGCAACCCCAAGCCGCTGGCGCTGGCCGGCGCCGCCGCGGCGGTGCTGGGGCTGATGCCGGGGCTGCCGGCCTTGCCGTTCTTCGGGCTCGCCGGCCTGGCCGGCGCCGGCGCCTGGCTGCGCTTCCGCCACCCGGCCGATGCGCCGCCGCCGCCGCCGCGCCCGGCGCTGCCCAGCGAGCCGCCGATCAGCGAAGCGCTGCGGATGGACATGATCCGGCTGGAACTCGGGCTCGGGCTGCTCGGGCTGGCCGCCGGCGAGTCGCCGAAGCTGACCGAGCAGATCCGGGCCCTACGCCGCACTATCGCCGCCGAGATGGGCTTCGTGCTGCCGCCGGTGCGCATCCAGGACAACATGGAGCTGGCCCAGGACGGCTACTCGGTGCGCATCAAGGAGATCGAGGCCGGCCGCGGCGAAATCCGCTCGGGCATGCTGCTGGCGATGGACCCGCGGGGCAACATCCCGGACCTGGCCGGCGAGCGCACCATCGAGCCGGCCTTCGGCCTGCCGGCGCTGTGGATCGACCCTTCGCTCAGGGAACAGGCGGTGATCCGCGGCTGCACCGTGGTCGATCCGCCGAGCGTGCTGGCCACCCACCTCACCGAGATCGTGCGCCAGACCATGGCGGAACTGCTGTCGTTCGCGGAGACCCAGAAGCTGCTCGACGAGATGCCGCGCGAACAGCAGAAGCTGGTGGCGGAGCTGATCCCGGCGCAGATCACGGTGGGCGGCGTGCAGCGCGTGCTGCAGACGCTGCTGGCCGAGCGCATCTCCATCCGCGATCTGCCGACCATCCTGGAGGGCGTCCAGGAGGCCTGTGGCGGCGGCGCCCGCGCGATCCCCGCCATCGTCGGCCACGTGCGGGTGCGGCTGGCGCGCCAGATCAGCGATGCTCATGTCGGGGCCGGCGGCTACATTCCGCTGGTCACGCTGAGCCCGGACTGGGAGAGCGCCTTCGCCGAATCGCTGGTCGGCCCGCCCGAGGACCGGCAGCTGGCCATGGCGCCCTCCAGGCTCGGCGAATTCATGCAGGCGCTGAGGGCGGTGTTCGATCGCGCCGCGGAGTCCGGCGAGACGCCGGTGCTGCTGACCAGCGCCGCTATCCGCTTCCATGTGCGGGCGATCGTCGAGCGCATTCGGCCGACCACGCCGGTGCTCGCTCAGGCGGAGATCTTCCCGCGGGTGCGCATCCGCACGGTGGGGACGATTTGAACGCGGTGGCGCCATGCGGCTGAAGCTCTATCGCGCCGCCGACATTGCCGCGGCGATGGCCCAGGTGCGGGCCGAACTCGGGGCCGACGCCCTGATCCTGTCGTCGCGCCGGGTGAACGGCGGCGTCGAGCTGACCGCGGCCCTGGAGAAGGAGCCGGCGCCACCCGCCCCGCCGCCGCCACCCAGCGTCGATCCGCGGCGCGTGGCCGCCTTTGCCTGGCACGGCGTGCCGGCGGGACTGGCGCGGCGGCTGCAGGCGGGGCCGCTGCCGTTCGCGCTGTCCACCGTGCTGCGCTTCGCCAGGCTGGCGCTGCACCAGCAGGCGCCGCCGTTGCTGCTGGTCGGGCCGCCCGGTGCCGGCAAGACGCTGACCGTGGCGCGGCTGGCCTCGCGGCTGGTGATGGCGGGGACGCAGCCGCTGGTGATCACCGCCGACGGCAAGCGGGCCGGAGCGACCGAGGAACTGGCCGCCTTCACGCGTCTGCTCGGCCTGCAGCTGCTGGTGGCCAGCACCCCGGCGGCGCTGCAGCGGGCGCTTGCGCGGCGGCAGGACGGCGCGCCGGTGCTGATCGACACCCCCGGCAGCGACCCGTTCCAGGGGGCCGAGCGCGAGGCGATGGCCGCCCTGGCCGCGGCCGCCGGCGCCGAGCCGATGGCGGTGCTGCCGGCCGGGCTGGACTGCGGCGAGGCAACCGACCTCGCCGGCGCCTACGCCGCCTGCGGCGCACGGCTGCTCGCGGCGACGCGGCTCGATCTGGCGCGGCGCATCGGCGCGGTGCTGGCCGCGGCCGGCGCCGGCCTGGCGCTGGCGGAGGCCGGGATCGGCCCGGGCGCCGCCGATGGCCTGGTGCCGATGACCCCCGACCTGCTCGCCACCCGCCTGATGCGCACTCCCGCCCTTCCCGCCGCCCGCTCCGGAGCCCCTGCGTCATGACCGCTGCCACACCCCCGGCCTCGACGGCCGCCCGCGCCGGTCGCATTCTGGCCGTCGCCTCGGGCAAGGGCGGGGTCGGCAAGACCTGGTTCGCCATCACGCTGGCACATGCACTGGCGCGCGCCGGTGAACGCGTGCTGCTGTTCGACGGCGATCTCGGGCTGGCCAATGTCGACATCCAGCTTGGCCTGACGCCGGCCCACGACCTTGCCGCGGTGGCCCACGGGCAAATCCCGCTGGCAGCGGCGGTGCAGCAACACGAGGGTGGCTTCGCCATCCTGGCCGGCCCGTCGGGCTCCGGCACGCTGGCGGAAATCGGGATGGCGGAGCTGGAGGCGATGTTGGCGGCGCTGCGCGCGGAATCGGCGGCGCTCGATCGCGTCGTGCTCGACCTCGGCGCCGGCCTCGATCGCACCGTGCGCCGGCTGGCGGGGTTCGCCGACACGCTGCTGGTGATGACCACCGAGGAGCCGACCAGCCTGACCGACGCTTACGTGGCGCTGAAGCTGCACGCGCTGGACGGCGGTGCCGGCGAGGCGCGCGTGGTGGTGAACCAGGCCACCAGCCGCGCCGCCGGGGAACGCACCTATGCCACTCTGGCCCGCGCCTGCCGCAGCTTCCTCGGCCATGCGCCGGCGCTGGCCGGCGTGGTGCGCCGCGACGAGCGGGTGCGCGATGCGATCCGGCGGCAGACGCTGTTCCTGACCCGCCATCCGACCGCGCCCGCGGCGGCCGACGTCGAAGCCATTGCCGAGGGGATCAGGGGCGCGCCCTGAGCGCTTGTCCGCCCCGGCGGGGGCTGATAGCGCAACGGGCCATGATTCGTCGTGCCTTCTTCGCCTTCGCGCTCGCGCTCGCCGCGCTGTCCGCCGGCCCGGCTCTGGCCGGCTCGGAATGTTTGACACCGACCGAGATCGCCGCTCCGGAGGCAACCGCCGGCGCGTTTCCCCTGGTCGCCGCCGCGCTTGCGGCCGGCCGGCTGGACGTGCTGGCCATCGGCTCCGGCACCGTGATGGGCGCGCGCGGCCGGCCGGAAGGCTCGTTTGCCGACCGCATGGTACAGGACCTGCGGGAAGCGGTGCCGGGCGCCGAAATCCGCCTCGTCGTGCAGGGGGAACGGGGCATGGCCGCCGCCGCCATGCTGGCCGCGCTGCGGCGGGACCTTCCCGGCAAGACCTTCCGCCTGGTGGTGTGGCAGACCGGCACGGTGGAAGCGGTTCGCAAGACGCCGCCCACGCAATTCGCAGAAACCCTCGACGACGGCGCCGCGCTGGTACGCGCGGCCGGCGCCGACCTCTTGCTGGTCGATCCTCAGTACAGCCGCCTGCTGCAGGCCCATGCCACGCTGCCACCCTACCAGGAGGCGATGCGGCAGGCGGCAGCGCGGAACCACGCGGTGTTGTTCCACCGGTTCGATCTGATCCAGCACTGGGTGGACAGCGGCGCCCTCGACCTGGAAAGCGTCGCCCGCGCCGACCGCACCAAGGCGGTCGCACAACTGAACGCCTGCCTGGGCCAGGCAATGGCCGAGGCCGTGCTCAGGGCGGCGCAAGGCGAGGGGCTCCGCCCCTCGACCCCGCCAAGGGCCGAGAGGCCCTTGGATCCCACTCTTTGGAGGGGAGTTGAGAGAGGGGGGTGAGGTGCGGATGCG
>Ga0326727_10008041_pt1 | contig 27170 bp, 21 predicted proteins | sample MB2enrmetagenome_FD_207643 | JGI IMG/M metagenome (GOLD analysis project Ga0326727, IMG submission 207643) | Lab enriched peat soil microbial communities from McLean, Ithaca, NY, United States - MB29MY | ecosystem: Environmental > Terrestrial > Soil > Wetlands > Peat | place: USA: New York...
CTCGAGCCTTACGTCAGTTGGGGAACCAGTCCCGGCATGGTCGCGCCGATTACGGCCAAGGTGCCCGATCCGGCCTCGGCCGCGAGCGAAATCGAGCGCAACGGCTACCAGCGCGCCCTCGAATACATGGACCTGAAGGCCGGAACGCCCATCGAGGAGATTGCCATCGACCGCGTCTTCATCGGCTCCTGCACCAACGGCCGCATCGAAGACCTGCGCGGCGCGGCGCGGATTGCCGCCGGCTACAAGGTCTCGAACAAGGTGAGCGCGATGGTGGTTCCCGGCTCGCAGGCCGTCAAGGCGCAGGCCGAGAAAGAGGGCCTGGACCGCATCTTCCGCGAGGCTGGCTTCGAGTGGCGCGAACCGGGCTGCTCGATGTGCCTGGCCATGAACCCCGATGTTCTGGAGCCGGGCGAGCGTTGCGCCTCAACCAGCAACCGCAACTTCGAAGGCCGCCAGGGCCGCGGCGGGCGCACCCACCTGGTTTCGCCCGAGATGGCCGCCGCCGCCGCCATTGCCGGCCACTTCGTCGATATTCGCAACTGGACCGTTCGCAAGGAGGGAAAAGCCTGATGGAAGCCTTTCACACACTGACCTCGCTGGCCGCGCCTCTGGACCGGACCAACGTCGACACCGACCAGATCATCCCCAAGCAGTTTTTGAAGCGCATCGAGCGCACCGGCTACGGGGACTTTCTCTTCTTCGACTGGCGGCAGACCCCGGCCGGCGAGCCGGTCGCCGATTTCGTGCTCAACGACCCGCGTTACAAGGGCGCGCAGATTCTGATTGCGGGCAAGAACTTCGCCTGCGGATCGAGCCGCGAGCACGCCGCCTGGGCTCTGGCCGACTTCGGCTTCCGCGTGGTCATCGCGCCCACCTTCGCCGACATTTTCTTCTCGAACGCCGGCAAGAATGGGATAGTGCTGGTCCGCCTCGGTGAAGAGCAGGTGGCCAAACTGCTTGAAAACGCCAAGACCATCCCCGGCTACAAACTGACTGTCTCGCTCGAAGAGCAGACCGTCACCGACAGCCTGGGCTTCAAGGCCAGCTTCGAGGTGGACCCCTTCCGCAAGTTCTGCCTCATCGAGGGCCTGGACGACATCGGCCTGACCTTGCGCCACACCGCGGAGTTGGATGCATTTGAAGCAAAGCACGACCAGGATGGCTGGCTGAAGGCAAAATGCTGAAAAGCAGCTTCCAGGTCTCTGACCGTTTGTTGTTGTACCACTCATGGGTGCCCCAGGTCCCGATTTTGGGACCTGGGATTGTACGAACTCGATGTACAAAATCATACGATCAGAGGCCTGGCAGCTAGTACTGCGAACGCGTGAATTTGTAATTTCCCAGTTCCCAAAAACGGGACCTGGAGCACCCAGACTTTCGTGGCCGGCATTCCAAACCACACAGCCACGGTATTAGTAGCTGGAAGCTAGCAGCCAATAAGGAGCTTTTATGGGAACCAAAGCCAAAAAAACCGCATCGCCAGCCCCTCAGACCACGCCCATCCGCCTGACCGGCGCGGAGATCGTCTGGGCCTCGCTGGTAGGCGAGGGCGTCACCGACGTCTTCGGCTACCCCGGCGGGGCGATTCTCCCGGTTTACGACGCGCTGCGCAAGTTTCCCATTCACCACACCCTGGTGCGTCACGAGCAGGGCGCGGCGCACATGGCCGACGGCTACGCCCGCGCCTCGGGCAAGGTGGGCGTCTGCATCGCCACCAGCGGCCCCGGAGCCACCAACCTGGTGACCGGCATCGCCACCGCCATGCTCGATTCGATTCCCATCGTCTGCATCACCGGCAACGTCTCCAGCAAGGTGCTCGGCTCCGACGCCTTTCAAGAGGTGGACATTACCGGCATAACGCTGCCGGTGACCAAGCACAATTTCCTTATCAGCCGCGCCGAAGACATTGCCCCGGCCATCCGCTACGCCTTCCAGATTGCCAAATCCGCCCGGCCCGGCCCGGTGCTGGTCGATATTACCAAGGACGCGCAGCAGGCGACGGTCGTCTTCGACTTTGAAGCCGCCAAGCCGCGCCCGGTTCGTCCGCACCCCATGCGGAAGATTGAGGAATCCGGCCTGGAGCAGGCCGCCGAGCTGATCCGCAACGCCCAGCGGCCGGTGATTCTGGCCGGCCACGGCATCATCGAGTCAGGCGCCATGGAGCAGGTGCGCACCCTGGCCGAGCGCGCCCAGATTCCCGTCGCGCTGACGCTGCTGGGCCTGGGCGCGCTTCCCGCCTCGCACCCGCTCAATCTCGGCATGATGGGCATGCACGGCGAATCCTGGGTCAACCACGCCATCCAGGACGCCGACCTGCTGATTGCCTGCGGAATGCGCTTCGACGACCGCGTCACCGGCACCCTCTCCACCTTCGCCACCAAGGCGAAAAAAATTCACATCGAGGTGGACCCGGCCGAGATCAACAAAAACGTCAAGGTCGATGTGCCCCTGGCCGGCGATCTGCGCGAAGTCCTCGAGCGGTTGCTGCCGCGCATTCCCAGCCACGACCGCTCGGCCTGGCTCAAGTCGATCGACGACATCAAGGGAGCCTCGGCGGTGCGCGACATCAAAAACCTGCCCGACTTGGGCCACCTTTACGCGGCTCACGTCATCCACGACATCTGGCGCATCACCGGCGGCAAGGCCATCGTGGTCACCGACGTCGGCCAGCACCAGATGTGGGAGGCGCAGTACTACCACCACGAACAGCCGCGCACGCTGATTACTTCCGGCGGCCTGGGGACGATGGGCTTCGCGCTGCCCGCGGCCATCGGGGCCAAAACCGCCTGCCCGGACAAGGAGGTCTGGGTCATCGCCGGCGACGGCGGCTTCCAGATGACCTCGCCGGAGCTCTCGACCATCGCCCAGGAGGGCATCAAGATCAACATTGCCATCATCAACAATGGCTACCTGGGCATGGTGCGCCAGTGGCAGGAGTTCTTCTACGAGCGCAACTACCAGTCCACGCCGCTGATCAGCCCCGACTTCGTCAAGCTGGCTGCGGCTCACGGCATCGCGGGCCGCGCCGTCCGCACCCGCGCCGAGGTGGCCGAGGCCGTGGGCGAAGCGCGCTCCGCGCCGGGCGCGTTTCTGCTCAATTTCATGGTCGAAAAGGAGGATTCGGTTTACCCGATGATCCCCGTCGGCAACGCACTGCACGAGATGATCCGCCGGCCCGAAAAGAACCCCGTGGCCGAGTCGGAAGACAAGTAAGAAATGCAGTTTCAGTAACCAGTTGTCAGTTTTCAGCTTCCGATTGCGTCCAGACGCCGCAACGGATCAATGAAGGCCAATAACTGACGACTGATAACTGATAGCTGAAAGCTTGAGGCTTTTATGATGCACACATTCATCGCGTACGTGGAAGACCTGCCGGGCGTGCTCACCCGCGTGGCCTCGCTCTTCCGCCGCCTGAACATCAACATTCACTCGCTCACCGTGGGCCGCAGCGAGCGCGCCGGCCTGTCGCGCATGACCGTAGTCTGCGAGGCCTCGGCCGAGGCCGGCCACCGCATCCGGGCCAGCCTGTTTAAGCTGGAGAATGTAGTCGATGTGGACGACATTGCCCAGGCGCCGTCGGTCACCCGTGAGCTGGCGCTCATCAAGGTGGCCGCCACGCCCCAGAACCGTTCGCAGATCTTCGAGCTGGCCGAGGTCTTTCGCGCCCGCATCGTCGATCTGACCTCCGAGTCTCTGATTATCGAAATGACCGGCGTCGAGAGCAAGATCGAGGGGCTCATTCAGATTCTCAACGAGAGCGACGGCAGAATTCTGGAGGTCTGCCGCAGCGGAAAAATGACCATGCGCCGCGGCCAGCACACCAGCCGGGTGCTGCGCGCCATGGGGGCGGTCGCCGACGATCGGCCCGAGACTGATGGTCCGCCCGAAGCCGACGATCTGCCCTGAAAGCCGGGAAGACGCCGGAACCGCGCGTCCCGTGCAAACTGGTTGCCAGCAACCAGATCCGGATCATCGTGGTCGATTATCTCCGCCAGAGCTTGAGTCCAGCGCAGCCTACGAGACCATCTACGCGGCGCTCTACGCCATGCCGTGGGGCATCTGCGCTCCAGCCTGCGCCGGACTACCGCTTACCTCCACCGCTGAGCCAGGCGGGCCATTCCCTGTTCGACGATGCGCAGGGCTGTCAAGTGCAGCTTGCCCCGAATAGGACCGGCAGCCGGCTCGGAGGCCTCTGCCAGGTCCAACTCCTGGAACATCGAAGTTTGGAAGCGATCGCGATTCCGGTCGAGGTACTCGCACAATCCCTCAAACCGCTGGATGCTGTGATTGGCGGGGCATAGAGGACGGCTGGACCGGCGATTTGCGAGCATCTCGAAGCTATGGGAAACGATCACGACGACGCCCCACCGGTCGCGATGCGCCGTTTCTAGAAAATGAAACATTTCGGCTTCAGAACAAGCACATAACTGAGTGTGGCGGAAGTGCTGTCCATAGTCTTGGAAGCAACTTACGGGTATCTCCCACACGCCGCCGATTTTCCGCGGGTGAAATAGCGGACCAGCGGCTTGAATCGAGCATGTACGTCCGAGATAGGGCACGTTGTAGCTGCTATCGAATCGTATTCCGGCGCGAGGCAAACAGCGAAGCGTTCGATCGTCTGCTGCATAATCCCCCGCTCGGAAGGCCTCAATATGCGAAGCTCCTGCCCGACGAAGATTTTCAACTCCAATTTCGATGATGGCTTGCTGTTCGTGTTCCTCGTAATTCTTGAGCAAGTAACCACGGTCGGGAATACCGCCGCCCATCTCCGGAACCCAGTCGGGGTGCACATGCAGTTGCACGCCTTGCCCGCTTCCTTGAATAAGCGATACGATCTGCGGAAGAATCGACGGATCGACGTCTTTGGACGAGGCAAAAAGCGACTCGACAAAAAACTCGGCTTTCAGCCCATGGCGGGAGAACATCTCCAGCTGATATCGCAAGCCAAGTTCGCGCCCATCGACAATGCCATATATGTCCCGATCTACATCCTGAGAGAGACGGCTTGCGCGCCAGTCAGGCGAGATGGGGTAAACCTCCGTATCGACAGTAATCAGGACTTGTGTTTTCATTTGGCCTCCACCTGCGATGGACGTGCATGATGCTTTTCAGCCGATCCGCACAGGATCTTGGACCAGTGGAAAAGTTTTAGTGTCGTGCAATCGCCTCGTACTGCTGGTACTAGCGGGCCATGTGCAGCGGAACCATAATACTACTTTTTAAATTGATCCGGCTGGAAAGGATGGCGATCAAGCGGCATACCTCATGTCCGGGTGCTCTGAGCCAAACTTTCTCCTGTGTCTTTACGCGCTAAAAAGACACTCCACGATTTCGAAACAAAGAGTAGGGACAGTTTGACCAGAGGCCGACGGAGGAAATTTTGCCGGAACGGCAACCATCCGCAACCCTGGCGCAACCACGCGAGATGGGCGAGACCGGAATTCCTTCGTATGTTGTTGATTTAAATGGTTGCGGGAGGCAGGATCGAACTGCCGACCTACAGGTTATGGAAACGCTAATAAGTAATACAATCAAGTACTTGCATGCCGTAGTGTTCGAGTCGCAAAAGAATCGGCGCACTTGCAACTCGATACGAACCGGGATGCCCTCCCAGGGAAGATCGTGCAGACGGCGGTGATACCAGCTATGAATCCGGTCAGACCGCCGCTGGCAAACGGGACAACTCCCGTCTGCTCCTGCCGGCCGCAGGACCATGAGGATCCGGTCCCGGCCCTGAACCTGCAACTGATCCAGTACAACCTAGGTGCCTTCAGGCAGCAGTGTCCTTTGTCCAATAGCGAGTTGCGCGGAATCGCCAGATCCTGTCCCTCTTCTACCCCAAATTCATCCGCCGGCAAAGTGCCGACTCTGATTCACCAAATGTGAGGAAGAACCCAAATCAAGTAGACAAAATCAAGTGCTTGTAAAGCCCACGAGCTGGTAATTGGCAGCTCGAAGCAAAATGATTCATTTCAAGCATAGATGCGATTGTTGGTGAAAAGCTCTGAAGCAACGCATGTTGCCCCGTTCGGCAAAAGACTAGAGTCGTGCGTGGCCTTGCGTTAGTCCCCGTGGCGTCCCCGGATTTTGGGGGAGCATCTCGAAATCTATCTAAGATATTGATTTGATTGGCGTCCCCGACGGGATTTGAACCCGTGTTATCGCCGTGAAAGGGCGGTGTCCTAGGCCGGGCTAGACGACGGGGACGCTTTATGGGCCTGCTGTCGGCCAGAATCGGCCACTGCGCCCTTATGAAGGCTACCAACTCTGCCGGGCCCTGTCAAAAGTTGCGTGGCCAAGGCTAGAGCGTGACTCCTGTTGCTGTAGATGGGGGACTTGCATCCCACACTGGCCGCAACACTTGCAAGCAGCAGATCCTTCGACTCCGCTGCTCTCCGCTCAGGATGACAGCGGCTAAAGCCCGCGTTCATTGAGTTGCACTTCTGGCACGACTGAAGTCATGCCCTGACACTATCCTGACTTGTGCAGAGCCTTCCTAACAAATCCGCGGCAATTGCTCGCCGATTTGCGTGGGAATGACGCGGTTGGAGCCCATCGCGGTGCGCGCCACCAGCAGGCGAGGATGCTCGGCGGTGACGCGGCCGATGCGTGCGGCCTCACGGCCCAGGGGATGCGCGCGCAGCAGTTCCATAATCTGATCGGCAGCCTCGGGCGCTACAAAGAAGACCGCCTTGCCCTCGTTGGCCACGTAGACCGGGTCGAGGCCCAGCAGTTCGCAGGCCGACTGCACCTCGGGGCGCACCGGCAGGCTGGGTTCGTCGATCTCGACGCCTACGCCGGAGGATTGGGCAATCTCATTGAGCGTGGAGGCGAGGCCGCCGCGCGTGGGGTCGCGCATGGCGTGCACCGCCCCTCCGGCCGCCGCCAGGACCTCGGCGATCAGCCCGTTCAGCGCGGCGCAATCGGAGCGGATCTGGCTTTCGAACTCCAGGCCCTCACGCACGCTCATGATCGCCATGCCGTGGTCGCCGATGGTGCCGGAGACCAGAATCGCGTCGCCCGGCTGGGCGCGGTGCGGGCCGACCTGAATCCCCGGCCGCAGGAGGCCTACGCCGGCCGTGCAGATGTAGCAGCCGTCGCCGTGGCCACGCTCGACGACCTTGGTGTCGCCGGTGACGATTTTGACGCCCGCCACAGCCGCGGCGCGCGCCATATCCTCGACGATGGCCGCCAGTTGATTCAGCGCAAAGCCCTCTTCGAGGATGAAACTGGCGCTCAAAAAACGCGGCTCGGCCCCCGAGACGGCCAAGTCGTTGACCGTGCCGTTCACGGCCAGCTCGCCAATTGATCCGCCGGGAAAGAAGAGGGGCTGCACCACGAAGGAGTCGGTGCTCATGGCCAGACGGCCGCCGGAGAGCTCCGCCGCGCCCAGGTCGAGCACCGCGGCGTCGCCCAGGTTTTCCAGCTCCGGGTTGCGGAAGGCGGGCAGGAAGAGGTGCTCGACCAGTTCATTACCCAGCTTGCCGCCGCCGCCGTGGCCCATCACGATGGTGGGGTAATCAGCTAACGGGAGCGGACAGCTCCAGCCGGAAAAATCCGGCACGGTCGTTGGGGAAACCGCCGAGGCGGCCTTCACGTTCTCAGCCATTTGCAATCCTATTTTCAATCCTCGACCGTTTCGCTTGGCAAAGGGCCAAAAGCCCGACGCCGGTGAAGGGTGCGGGCATTGGTGCGGCGACCCATCCAGCAAAACCCGCGCGAACTTTAGCCCTGGAGGGAGACTTTCTGAAGATTTCTGTCAAAATTTGCCCTTCCCCGTTGTTTGAATCACTCTTTTACCGGCTTCGTCAGCCCGCTGCCGGCGCTGGCCAGCTCTTCGGCGGAGAGAAACCGCCCGTAGTTATAGTAGGCCGCGCAGGCGCCTTCGCTGGAAACCATGGTCGCCCCCAGTGGATGGCGCGGCGTGCACTCCTTGCCAAAGGCAGGGCACTCGGCCGGCTTGATGGCTCCGCGCAGAACCTCTCCAGAATGGCAGAGCGGCGACTCCTGGGTGCGAATCCCGGAGATTTGGAAGCGCTCTTCGGCATCGAATGCACGGTAAGCCTGGTTCAACCGCCAGCCGCTGTTGGGGATCACACCAATCCCCCGCCATGCGCGGTCGGTGACATCAAAGACCTCGGCCAGCAGCCTTTGCGCGGCCCGGTTGCCCTCGAAGGTGACGACGCGCTCGTAGGCGTTCTCGGCCTCGTGCCGCCCAGCCTCCAGCTGCACGACGGCACGGCGAATGCCATCCAGCAAATCGAGCGGCTCAAAACCCGTCACCACGATGGGAACCTTGAATTTGGCTGCCAGCGGCGGATACTCCCAATAGCCCATCACGGTGCAGACGTGGCCGGCGGCCAGAAAGGCCTGCACCTGATTGCCCGGCGACTGCAGGATCGCGGCGATGGCCGGCGGCACCAGCACGTGCGAAACCAGCAGGGAAAAGTTCTTCAGCCCGCGCCGCTTGGCCAAGTGCACGCTCAATGCGTCGGCCGGGGCCGTCGTCTCAAAGCCCACGGCGAAAAAGACCACCTGTTTTTCGGGGTTTTTGACCGCCAACTCGACGGCATCGAGCGGCGAGTAGACCACGCGCACGTCGCCGCCTGCGCTTTTGACCTGGAAAAGATCGCCCTCCGTGCCGGGAACGCGGAGCATGTCGCCATAGGAGCAGAAGATCACGCCGGGCTGCGCCGCAATGGCCAGCGCCTTGTCGATCAGTTCCAAAGGGGTGACGCAGACCGGGCAGCCGGGGCCGTGAATCATTTCAATGCCGGCGGGGAGCATCTGGTCGATGCCGTTGCGGATGATCGAGTGCGTCTGCCCGCCGCAGATCTCCATGATCTTCCACGGGCGCGTGGTGATGGATTGAATCTCCCGCGCCATCCGCTGCGCAATCTCGCCGTTGCGGAACTCGGTGAGGTACTTCATTGGCCCGACGAGCTCCCGTCAGTTCCGGACGCTCCAGATTTGGGCTCACCGGATTTAGCCTCGCCGGATTTGGACTCCGAGACCTGGAAGAAGACCGGACAGCTCCCATCCGGACAGGCCGACTGCGGCGCCGCGGCGGCCCGTGCAAAGGCAGCCTCTTCGTCCGCCAGTTCGGCGTCCAGCACGCCCATCGCGCGAAAGTCGTCCAGCGTCTGCCGCGCCGTCTCCTCGTCGATCTTCGAGAGCGCAAACCCTACGTGGACAAGAGTGTAGTCGCCCACCTTGAGATCCGGCACGTAGTCCAGGCAAACCCGCTTGACCACCCCGCCAAAGTTTACTCGTCCGATGAGGAGATCGCCTTCAGTGAGAATTTCTTCGACTTTTCCCGGAATCGCGAGGCACATAGTAAATTTATTGTACTGCCATCAAGCCTCTTCGGCGTGATTTAAATCACTCGAAAGCCCTCGGCGACTGGATCGAAATCCTCCCACAATCCGGCTTGAAGCCGTCCCACGCTCCGGGCGGCTGGCTGCCCGCTGGCTTTGGCCAAAAAGTCGCGGTTTCCGAGCAAAATCGCCACCATCAGCCGGCCGTTTTCTGCCTCGGGAACGGCGACTCCAGCGTCCAGGCGGCGGCATGGCTTACCATGGTTTTTTGCCGGAGCTTCGATGCGAGACCACCTGGCCACATTGCTTGACGACTTTCGCCGCTACGGCCGCCAGATCGCGGTGGTGCGCTTCCACGGCAACCGGCGGCGGGCAACCACGTACGGGGAGATTGCGCGGCTGGCGGGGCGCTTTGCCGCGCTTCTGGCCCAGTGGGGCGTCGGGCCGGGCGACCGGGTTCTGCTGTGGGGGGAAAACAGCGCGGAGTGGATCGCCGCTTTTTATGGCTGCATTCTGCGCGGAGTGCTGGCGGTGCCACTGGACGCCTACGGGACGGCGGAGTTTGCCCGGCGCGTGGCCGAAGACGTGCGGCCCAGGCTGGTGGTGGGCGATGCGCTGCTGGTCAGGCAGTTAGGGCCTGTCTCCTCCCACCCTGGCGACAAAGACAATAGCATCGCGATGGTGGGGCACCCAGAAAAAGGGGAACCCCCACAGAAAGGGATTCCGCTGCTTACCTTCGAGGACTGGCTCGGCGTGCTGCCCGCCGAAGAGGCCGAGCCGGTAGCGGGGCTCTCGCGTGAGACGCCGCTCGAAATCCTGTTTACCTCCGGCACCACCGGTGACCCCAAGGGCATAGTGCTGACCCACGGCAACATTCTGGCCAGCGTGGAGCCGATCGAGAGGGGCGCGCAGCCCTATCTTCGCTATGAACGGCTGGTGCACCCACTGCGCTTTCTGCACACGCTGCCCTTGAGCCACGTCTTCGGGCAGACGATGGGGCTGTGGATTCCACCGATCTTCGCTGCCGAGGTGCACTTCGAGAGCCGGTTGGTGGCGTCCAGGCTGATCGAGACGATTCACCGCGAGCGCATCAGCGTGCTGGCCGCGGTGCCGCGCGTGATGACCCTGCTGAAGACGCACCTCGAAACCAGCCGGCCCGGTCTGACGGAGCGAATTGCCGCCGCGCAGGGGATTCGGGCGTGGAAGCGCTGGTGGCGCTTCCGCGATGTTCATTCGGCCTTCGGCTTCAAGTTCTGGGCTCTGATCTCCGGCGGTGGGGCGCTGGCCGGGCCGCTCGAACAGTTCTGGAATGCGCTGGGGTTTGTGGTGGTGCAGGGCTACGGAATGACGGAGACCTCGGCGCTGATTACTCTGAACCACCCCTTCCACGTGGCCCGCGGGTCGATCGGCAAGCCGCTGCCAGGGCGCGAGGTGAAGCTGGGCGAGGACGGCGAGGTGCTGGTGCGGGGCGCGACGATCTCCGGCGCAACCTGGTCCGGGGGCGCGCTGCGGCCGCGGGAGAGCGAGTGGCTGGCCACCGGCGACCTGGCCGAGCAGCAGCCAGGCGGGGAGTTGCACTTTGTGGGCCGCAAGAGCGAGGTGATCGTGACGGCGGCGGGAGTGAATCTGCACCCCGAAGACTTGGAGGCGGCCATCGAGCAGGAGCCGAATGTCGCGGCCTGCGCGGTAGTAGCAATGGAGACCTCGGCGGGGCCGGAGCCCTGCGCGGTGCTGGCGATGCGGGGCAGCGGAGATCAGGCCGCGGCGGCCATCGAGCAGGCCAACCGGAGGCTGGCGGAGTTTCAGCGGCTGCGGCGCTGGGTGCTGTGGCCGGAACCGGACCTGCCGCGCACCTCGACCGGCAAGGTGAGGCGTAAGGCGGTGGCCGAGTGGTTGGCCGAAACCCAGGCCGCGGCCAATGCGGCAGGCAACGGCAAGAGCAGCGCGGTTGGCGCAAATGCTTTTGCGGCCTCGGCGGACTGGCTGCTGGCGCTGATTGCGGAAATCAGCGGCGAGACGCCCACCGGCGTGGGAGACGAACTGCGGCTGAGTGAGGACTTGCAACTGGACAGCCTGGGCCGCGTACAACTGGCGGCGGCTTTGGAAGAGCGGATGGGAATTGCGCCCGAGAGTGGGCTTCTGGAAGAGGTGCGAACGCTGGGAGAGCTGCGGGAGTTGGTGGCCAGCACAGCCGGGGGAACGCGAGCAGCGCGGAATCCCGCCCATTCCGCCGCAGAGGAAAAAGCCGAACCGCTCGGACAATCTCGCGAGGGGCTTTCAATTCCCTGCCCTGCTGGCGAAAATCTGTCGCTAGGAAGCCCTCTTCCGCCTGATTTGGCTCAAAACGGCCAACGCTTCACACAAAATAGCCAGAGGGCTGGAGCGCCCGGCCTGGATGCCGAGCGGGCGGCTGAAACAGAACCGGCCAAGTCAGTCCGCACAAGCGAAGAGAGACCAGAGAGCGACGCGGCTCCCGAAGAGTACCTCTACCCGCACTGGCCGTGGCTCCGGCCCGTTCAATGGGTGCGGGCGGGCTTTATCGAGGCGGTGGCGCGACCGCTGATCTGGTTATTGGCCCATCCCAAGGTGGTTGCGCCCCACGCGCCTGCCCCCAGTTCGCAGTTCTCTGACGAGCCCATGCTGATCGTCGCCAACCACGTTACGGCCTACGACGGGCCGTTGGTGCAGTATGCTCTGCCGGGGCCGGCGCGGCGGCGGATCGCGGTGGCCATGGCCGGGGACATGATCGAGGATTTCCGCCACTTCCGCAATCCCGAGCTGAGGGGCAGGCGAAAGGGCTTCTATCTTCCCGGCCCGCTGATCTACCTGCTGCTGACGGCGCTCTTCAACGTCTTCCCGTTGCCGCGCAAACGCAACTTCCAGCGGAGTTTTGCCCACGCCGGCGAGGCGATGGATCGCGGGTACAACGTGATGGTCTTTCCCGAGGGTGCGCGTTCGGCCGAAGGCTCCCTGGCGCGCTTCCGTGGAGGAATTGGCCTGTTGGCCAGACAATCGGGAGCGCCTGTGCTGCCAGTAGCCATTCGCGGACTGGGCGAGTTGAAGGCAGGAGGCGGCCGGTGGTTCCGCTCCGGCAAAATTGAGGTCCACGTGGGGCAACCGATCCGTTTTGCGCCGGAAGAGAGCGAGGCCGCCATCACGGAGCGGCTGCACGCCGAGGTCAACAAACTTTTGAACGGGTGAGGGTGAGATGTGGAGAGGATTCCGGCTTGGCGACGAAGTTGCAAGGCGTCTTCCTAGCTAGCGTCGAGTCTCCTGGCCGTTTTCTTCGTTTTCGTCCGCCAACCCCAGAAACTCCTGAAAAACCTCGTTTGAGAGCAGCCGCCCTTTGGCGGTCAGCCGGACCCTTTGGCCGTCGAAAACCACCAGGCCCGCTTCGGCCAGCCGCCGCACAGCCTTGAGCGCCAGGGCCACCATCGCCGGGCCAAACTCCCGCTCCACGGCCGCCGCTTCCACCCCCACATTCAGCCGCAGGCCCAGGAACCAGGCCTCCTCGTGCTGCTGCTCTGGAATCAGCCACGTGGTCTCGACCGGCTCGCTGCCAGCCAGAAAGGCCTTCATCTCGTCGCTGGTGGTCGAGCGCAGAATCGACGCTTCCCAGGTCCGGGAATCCGCACTTGGAGCACCCACGAGCATCGACGACGCATCCAGCCCCAGCCCCAGGTAAGGCCGCCGCTGCCAGTAGCGCAGATTGTGCCGCGACTCCATCCCCGGCCGGCAGAAGTTGGAAATCTCGTACTGCTTGAGCCCCGCCCGAGCCAGCCTTTCGGTGGCCACTTCGTACATCTGCGCCATCGCATCGTCTGTCGGGACCAGTCCCGCGCTGTAGCGAGCGCCGTGGGCCAGCACCTCCCGGCCCAGCCGCGAATCCTCGTCCACCTCGAACATATAGACGCTGGCGTGGGGAACGCCGGAGGCGGCCAGCACCGTGAGCGACTCCTCCCACGACGCCAGAGTCTGCCCGGCAAGGCCGGCAATCAGGTCGACATTCAGGTTGCTGATGCCTGCTTCGCGCAGCCGTTGAATCTCCTCGAGCGCCACCGCCCGGCTGTGCCGTCGCCCGCTCACCCGCGCCTCGCGGTCGATGAACGACTGCACGCCCAGGCTGGCGCGGTTCATGCCCGCCACTTGCAGTGCCTCCAGCGTCTCAGCCGCAAGCTGGCCCGGCGCGCACTCGACGGTAATCTCCGCGTTCAAATCGAGGTCGAACTCCGTCCGCATCGCCGCAAAGAGCCGCTTCACCTGCTCCGGCGACAGTAAACTGGGCGTTCCGCCGCCCAGGTAGACCGTATCCACGCGGCGCGGCAACTCCACGCCCATCCGCTCCGCCCACGCTCGGGCCGCAGCCAGATCCACGATCAGCCGGTCCACATAGAGGGCTTGCACGCTGGCCGGATAAACCCCCGAGGCAAAGTTGCAGTAGGCGCACTTTGAACGGCAGAAAGGAATCGAAATGTACAGGCCGAGCGCGTCGCCTTCGGAAGCCGCCATGAAGCGATTGTTTCATGGGCGCACTCACCGCCCCGGCGGTCAATCTCTAAAGCAGCCTTCCACTGAATCTGAGCCTGCCCCCCTTCATGCAAGAATTGAAGACAAGGAGATCCGGTTTGAAAGCCTGGCCCGTTCTGGGCATCGCCCTCATGCAACTGCTGCTGCTTGCCGCCCATTGGTTCATCTACCGCACCTGGATCGACTTCTGGCAGCCTCTCGGCCCGCTAGCCAGTCTGGCGCTGGGAGCAGTACTGTTTCTGCTGGCCTTCAGCTTCATCGCCGCCGCGCTGCTCGGCTTCTACTTCTCCAACCCGCTGGTCAAGCTCCTCTACCGGCTTGCCACCGTCTGGCTGGGGCTGCTCAACTTCTTTTTCATGGCCGCCTGCCTCTCGTGGCTGGCCTGGTTCGCGCTGAGGCTCCTGCGACTGCACCCGAACCGCCCACTGCTGGCCGCCGCGCTCTTCGGTTTGGCTGCTGTGACAGGAATCTACGGTCTGGTGAACGCCCGCCTCATTCGCATCCGGCACATTCCCGTCCAACTTGCCGGCCTGCCCCAGTCCTGGCGCGGCCGCACCGCCCTGGTCCTCACCGATCTGCATCTGGGGCACATCAACGGCCCCCGCTTCAGCCGCCGCATCGCCGCTCTGGCCGCTAGCCTCAACCCCGACGTTATCCTCATCCCCGGCGACCTCTTCGACGGCTCGGGGGCCGACGCCGAGGCTCTGATTGCGCCCTTTCGCCAGCTCACCCCACCCTGCGGCATCTACTTTTCGACCGGCAACCACGACGAATTTGGCGACGCCGACCGCTACGCCGAAATCCTCAGCCGCGCGGGCATCCGCGTTTTGGCCAATGAAAAGGTCACCGTCGATGGCCTCGACATCGTGGGCATCGACTACGCTGACTCCGGCTACCCTGTCCGGCTGCGCACCATCCTGGAGAGCCTTCATCTCGTCCCCGGCCGGGCGAGCATTCTGCTCAACCACGCGCCCAGCCGGCTGCTCATCGTCGAGCAGGCCGGCATCAGCCTGCAACTCTCCGGCCACACCCACAGCGGGCAGCTCTTCCCCTTCACCTGGCTCACCCGCCGCGCCTACGGCAGGTTCACCTACGGGCTGCAGCTCTTCGGCGCGCTCACCGTCTACACCTCGAGTGGCGCCGGAAGCTGGGGTCCTCCGATGCGCGTCGGAACCCGCCCGGAGATTGTTCTGCTCACCTTTGAGCAGGCCTAACCGCCGCGGTTTACACTGGAATTCCATGATCCCCACACTTGCCTGGACCCCGGAAGGTGTTCGTTTTCTCGATCAGACTCGGCTCCCCCTGGAGGAGAGCTACGTTCTCGCCACCACCTATGAGCAGGTTGCAGACGTCATCGTCACCATGGTGGTGCGCGGCGCACCGGCCATCGGCGTCTCGGCCGCCTACGGCGTCGCCCTGGGCGCATTGCGCACCAAGGCCGCCACTGCGCGGGAATTTGCCCCTGAGTTCGACCAAATCTGCGCCCGGCTGGCGGGAACCCGTCCCACGGCGGTCAATCTTTTCTGGGCCATCGACCGCATGAAGCGGCTCTTCGCACGGTTGCTGGCCTCCGGCGCCACACTCCGCCAGATTAAGGAAAAAATCCTCGACGAGGCCCACGCGATGTACGAGGAAGACATTCAAGCCTGCAAGGCGATGGGCGCACTCGGCGCGGCGCTGCTGCCGCCAGGAGATTCCCTCGCTGCGGCCGGTGGAGATTTCTCAGCAGGAACCATTGGCGTTCTGACCCACTGCAATGCCGGCGCCCTGGCCACCTGCGGTTACGGCACCGCTCTGGGGGTCATCCGCTCGGCGGTCGAGCAGGGCCGGCGCATTCACGTCTTCGCCGACGAAACCCGGCCCTTTCTGCAAGGCGCGCGCCTCACTGCCTGGGAACTGATAGCCGACCACATTCCCACTACCGTGATTTGCGACAACATGGCCGCCAGCCTGATGCGCGCCGGAGAGATTCAGGCCGTGGTCGTTGGCGCCGACCGCATCGCCGCCAACGGCGACACCGCCAACAAGATCGGCACCTACAACGTGGCCATCCTGGCCAAGGAGCACGGTATTCCGTTCTTTGTGGCCGCTCCCTGGTCCACCATCGACCTGGCCACGGCCACCGGCGAAGCCATTCCCATCGAAGAACGGCCCGCCGTCGAGGTCACACACCACGGCGGCAAGCAGCTCACTCCCAACGGCGTCGGCATTCGCAATCCCGCCTTCGACGTGACCCCGGCCAGCTACATCACCGCCATCGTCACCGAGCGCGGCGTCCTGCGCGCGCCTTATGGCGAGTCGCTCAGGGCAATGGGGCTGGCAGCGAAGTAAGTAAATCGAACCGGGCTCCCTAGCCTCGAAAACGAGAGTTGGAAGCCCGGTTCAATGTTCCATAGAAGAGTTGATCGAGCGGAGGACCGCTCTATCGCTTTGCCGGGGCCTGTTTGAGCGCGGCGAAGGCAATTTTGGGCGGATCGGCGAGGGTAACCGTGGCCTGGACCGGCTGCGTGTGAGCTCCGCGCTTGACCTGATTTCCCTTCAGCGCGAGGGCACCGTTGGCGATCAGGGCGTCGGCGCTCCAGAGGTCAAAGCGGGCCAGCACTGGAGGAACCGTAGCCAGGCTGGAGGTTGCGACGCTCCCGTGCGGCCACTCAAAGTGAAGAGCTCCTTTGGCCGAGGCAGCCAGGTCGCTGCCTGTGAAACCAGTGAGCTCGACCTTGCCGTTGCCGTCAAAGTCACCGCCGGAGGAGCGCAGCCCGAGCAACTGGCCGACGGCCCGCGGGCTGAGCTTGGCAAATTGGCCTTCCAGCGCGTAAGAAGGCTTCCCTTGAGCAGTTCCGGCGACGTGGAGCGTGCCGCTGCCGTGGACGGAACCGCCGAGCAGCCCGGCGTTGAAAGCGGTGATTTCGGCCCCATCGTCAAGTGTACGCACAGTGGCCACCGGATCGCGGAGCGTGACCGGCCAGAGGACGAGCGATTTGGCCTTGACCATGCCCTCCAGCAGCGGCCAGGCCGGACCTGCCGAGGGGTGAAGGCGCTCGATCAACGTGGAAAGCAGCGTGCCCCGCTTACGCGCTCCCAGGAATGCGGCTTGAAGAACACGGGCGTCGAGCGCTCCGAACTCGACTTGGAAGGTCGGCGGACAAGACTGGGGCGCATCGCAGGCAGCGGGCAGCGAGAGGCTGGCCGTTCCCTTTACCGGACCGTAGGAGAAGATGACAGGGTCCCAGCGGAGTTCGTTCGGGCTCAGGTGGAGCGTGGCCTGGGAGATTTCGACGGGATTAGCCAGGTAATCGGCTCTCCAGTTGGCGTTGCGCAAGGTGACCGTGCCAGTCAGGCTGTCAACTGGTGCGGCGGATGAAAGCGTGGAGCCCATTGCGGCAGCGGCTACAGGCGAGATACTGCCTGAAGGAGGCGTGGAAGCTGTTGCCTGGGAGGGCATCCAGGGGCCCTCGGCGGTCAGATCCACCGTGACCGGCGCGCCGGCCAGCGCGTCCAGAGCCGTGGCATTACTGATGCCAGCCACATGCGCCAGTTCCCTGCCCCGGCTGATGGAAGCCTGGCCATGCACAGCAATCTGGTAACCGGAAAGCGCCAGCCGCGCGGAAACCGTGAGCGGTGCGGTTCCGCCAGCGGGAATGGCCACCGTGGCCGTGAGCGCTTGAGGCTGTAAAGCGCCTCCTCGCGGCTGGCTAGCTGGCGCGGGCGTCAGAAGCAGCTTGGGAACACGAATCGGCTCGGTGAGGCCGTCGCCGCTGAGTTGCAGGTCCGCAACCGTGAAGCTGCCGGTGAGCGGCGGGTCCTGAATTGCAGGCTGGCTCGCCGCATGAGTCTTGGCGGGGCGGGCGCGGCCGGAGGGTGCAGAGTTTTCGGGGGTGGTTTTCTCCGAGGCGGCCGGGGCGTAGGTGATTTTGCCGCTGACCGATCCGGCGGCTACGAGGCCGGGAGCCAGCCCGCTGCGCACGGTGCGCAGCGCATCCAGCCCGGCGGCGACGGGAATGCGGTCCAACTCGAGAGAAAAATGCGACAGACCGCCGTCTGCGGGCAAGCCGCCAGAGAGATTGCCAGCCAGGCGAATGTGCCCCGAGCCGAGTGGCGAGTCGCAGGCCAGGTTGTCGATGGAGCGGGTGGTGAAGTGAGCGGCCAGGGTGCAGTTGGCGTCGAAGTCCAGCGGCGCGGCCGGGGCAAACTCGGCGCGATGTACGCCCACAGCGCGCAACCGAGCCTTGACTTGGGCCGTTTCGGCAGTGCCGTCAAGGTGCAACTCGCCGGTCAGGTCGCCGCGCCAGCCGGCATCGGAGCCGAGGAGCAGGCGGGTGAGCTGGCCCAGTTGCGCCTCGCGCCATTCCAGGTCAACGTGCAGCGGCATCTGGCGCAACTCCGGCGCCTGACGGAGATTCGCCTCCATGCGCACCACGCCCGTGTCACCCTGCTCCAGGCTCAGGTCGGTGCGGACGGGCTGGCCGCGCAACCGGACGCGCCAGTCGCCGGGGCTCTGCTGCCACAGGGAAATTTCGGCGTCATCCAGCGAAAACGGCAGCTTCTCCGCGCCGTTCTTGATGTTGATGCGGGAGTTTTTGGCCGTCAGGTAGGGCAGCTTGATGGGCTTGTTCAGGTTGCCAGGACCGGCATTTCCCGCCGCTAATTGGGCCTGAGCGGTGGCCGTGCGCAACAGCGGATCGAGGTTCCAGCGGCCGGCGGCCGCGCGCACCAGATTCAGGCTGGCTTCGTCCAGGCTGATAGAGTCGATCTCCAGGCGTCCGCGCCACAGCGAGAGCAGCCGGATGGAGGCCGTAACCGTGTTGGCGTGCAGCACTGGCTCGGCCCCATAGGCTGGATCTTCCTCAACGGTAAGATCGTTGAGCACGAAGCCCGGCCGGGGCAGCAGGCGCAGCTCGACGGAGGAAAGGCTCACCGGGCGGCCCAGTGAGGCGGAGATCAGGTGCGTGATCTGGGCCTTGTAGCGGCTCAAGCTCACCAGCGGGGGCACAATCAGGACTGCCAGGATGGCCGCCAGCAGCGCCAGAGCCAGCCCAAGCCGCTTACGCTTCTGTTGCCGGCCTTCAGGTTCTTCGTTCATGGTCTCTTCAGTGTTCAGTTCTCAGTTGCCCGTTCTCGGTTTTCAGTCTCAGTTCTCAGTCTCAGTTTTTCTACGGACCACTGATTGCTGACGGCTGACAATCTTCATTTCACCAGATACAGGGTCCGGCTCCAGCGGGTTTCAGTGAAAAAATGCAGCGCGATGTGGCCCATCCACGCCAGGTTATTGCCAATTCCAGGCTCTTCATACTGATCTTCCGGGGTCACAAACGACCAGTAGTTGACCAGCGGCCGGCCCACGATATTCTCCCTGGGCACAAAGCCCCAGTAGCGCGAGTCGAGGCTGTTGTGCCGGTTGTCGCCCATCATGAAGTACTTTCCGGGCGGGACCACCAGATCGCCATTTTCAATGTACCGGGGAAAAGCGACGGCCCAGTCCTCGGTGGCGTTGGAGTCCTGCGCCGGTGAAATGGACGGAAATTCGTCGAGAAACTCGCTTTCGCTGGGATTGGCTGGAGTCTTCATTCCTTGCGCTGGCGGAGTCTGCGCCACGCCGTTGATGATGACGATGCCGTTATGCAAATGAATGTGGTCGCCGGGCACACCGATCAACCGCTTCACCAGGAACAGGTACTGCGGATTTCCATCCGCGTCCAGGTCCGCCACAGGCTTGATGAAGACCATAATGTCGTTGCGCCTGGGCTCGCGGTAGTGGACCAGCGGCATCCATTTGGCGGACGGAGCCAAAGTGACGCGGTCCACCACCAGATGGTCGCCCACCAGCAGCGTCTTTTCCATCGAGCCGGAGGGAATGACGAAGTTCTGCGCCAGGAAGGTGAGGATAAATAGGCCCACCACCAAGACTGTGCAGATGCTCGCCAGGGCCTCGAAGGGCGTCTCTTCCACCGGCCCGTCAGCAGGCTGGGCAACGGGCTGAGCTCCGGCCGGCGTCTTGGGAGTGGGCGTCTTTTTCTTCGTCATTCTGTCACTCTTTTTCAGGAGTCAGGGATCAGAAGTCAGTAAGACCCAGACGCCTGATCGATGACCACTGAATACTCATCTCGAAACTTGTGTTTACTGAACCCTGAGCCCTGCCCCCTGATCCCTGTTTCTTAATGCACCAGGCGAAAAATACGCTGCCAGCGGGCAAAGCCGGCGAGGCGGGCAGAAAGCTGCCTGCCGTGTCCGAGTCTATCATCCGCGGCGGGCAGCGCGGCCGCTCCTGGATCGGTCCCGGGATCGGTCATCGAAGGCGGGCGGAGCGAGAAGTAGATCACCAGCGGACGGGCCACAATCTGCTCGCGCGAGACAAAGCCCCAGAAACGGGAGTCCTTACTGAAGTTGCGATTGTCGCCCAGCACGAAGTACTCGCCCTGGGGCACCACCAGTTCGCCGTTGTGGACCAGCGTCTGCATCTGCTTCCACCAGGCCGGATCGACGTTGGGATCGGTATAGACCGTGGCGGGAAAGTCGTTGCCGAAGGGATCGTGTGCCGTGGGCTCAAAAACGGCGTAGGGCTCGTCGAGGGGCGCGTCGTTCACCATAACCCGTCCACCGGCAATGCGCAGCCGGTCGCCGGGAATGCCCACCACTCGCTTGACAAGATAGCCGGGGTGGGGATGGTGGAAGACGACAATCTCTCCACGCGCCACCTCGCGATAGGGCATGAGCCAACGCGTCAGCCTGCCGGCCGGGGCATAAACCTGCTTGTTGACCAGCAGAAAATCGCCCACCAGCAGGGTGCGCTCCATGCTCTCGGAGGGAATCAGGTAGGGCTGGAGCACAAAGCCGAGCAGAAACAGCGCCACCACCACCGTGCACAAGAGCGAGGCGACGGCCTCGGGCACGGTGGGCAGATGGAGCCGCAGCCGCTCCAGCATGAGCAGAAGCCGGCTGGCTCCACGAACAAGGAGGCTCATTGCGCCGCGGGCTCCTCTTCACCAGACTCTGGTTCACCGGCCTCTGGCTGAAGCGCATCCAGGCCGCCAGCTTTGATTTCCGCTGCCGTCAGCCGCTCCAGCGCGCGCTGCGCCGCATCCTGTTCGGCGTTTTTTTTAGTGCTGCCCATGCCGCGCGCCAGCTGCTTTCCCGGCTCTCCTTCCGCGGATTTGAGGCGCACCTCGACCAGAAAGCGCTTGCGGTGGTCGGGACCGCTTTCGCTCTTGACGCGGTAGACCGGCGCACCGGCGCGTGCGGCCTGCAAGTGCTCCTGCAAAGCCGATTTATAGTTGCCCAGCGCGGCCCCGGAGCGCAGCTCCCTGGCCAACTGCTCAACGGCCTCGCCCATCACCCAGCGGCGGACAAAAACTCTGACCGGCTCCAGGCCGCCGTCCAGAAAGAGCGCGCCCAGCACGGCCTCCATGGTATTGGAGAGCACGGTCGTCTTGCGCCTGAGGCCGCTTTTGTCCTCGCCACGGCTCAGGCGCAAATAGCTCCCCAACTCGATGGCCGCGGCCACCTCCGCCATGTGCTTGCGACTGACCAACTGGGCGCGGACGCGGGTCAACTCGCCCTCCTGCCACTCCGTATGCGTCAGAAACAGCGCCTCGGCCACCACCAGGCCCAAAACGGCGTCGCCCAGAAACTCCAGGCGCTCATTGTCGCCCGCCTCGTCGGCTTCTTCCATGCCGCTGGCGAAGATCTGCTCGTTGAGAACCTGTTCGCTGACCGCCCGCTCATTCGCCAATGACCGGTGGGTCAGTGCGCGCACCAGCAGCTCCGGGCGAGCAAACCGACGCCCCAGCACGGCCTCCAATTCGGCAAGAACAGCTTCCACATGCGCCTCGATTAATGCTATGACAACCTCCGGGCCCACCCTCCGGACTGGGATCCCCGGCCCGCAAACCGCACCTCTTCTTATTATTAGACCTTCCGCGCCCACCCGGTGGCCGCACGCGCAGGATTATCGGGGATTTTCACTCCCCGTTTGCCCGGAGTCTCCCGGCCTGGCCGTCGGAGGCTGAGCCAGCACGGCGCCGGGGGCGTTGTCTCCGGCAGCGTCTTCCTCGCAACTGTGCCCGTTGACGGCGTAAGCCGCCCTGACGCCCCGCTCGGCGGCCAGGCGGGTATCCTGTTGCCCGTCGCGCGTCTTCAACGCCTCTTTGTACTCCGCGACGGCCTGCTCGCGCTTGCAATCCAGGTCGAGCATCCGGCCCAGGTAGATGTGCGACCAGGAGAGCAGGCGCGGATCCTTGCTGCTGGCCAGCGTCTGCTGGAATTCCTCGATGGCCTCTTCGGGGCGTCCGGTGAGAATCGCCGCCCTGGCCAAGATGAACTCCGCGCGGGCGCGATCGGCAGTCGAGCCGGGCGAATCTGAGTGCATGGCGAGCGCCTGGCGGGCCAGCGCACTGGCCGTGGCCGCGTCGCCCGCCGCCAGCCGCGCCTCGGCCAGGTCCAGGCCAGCCAATTTGCGCGGCGCGCTGCGCGTCAGCACGTCGCCGTTGGCCTCCTTGTCAAAATCGATCGCGCGGGCGCGATGCACCTGCTGCTCCACGTCCATGCTGTAGACCATCTCGCCGATGGTGTCCTTCAGGCTGCTGGGGTCCTTTTCAAAGAGCATCATCTGCTCGTAGAAGTACTGCGTCAGCACGAATCCCTGCTTCATATCCTGACGCACGGCCTCCTGCCGGACGGCCTCCTGCCGGACGGCCTCCTGCCGCTCGCGGATGGCCTGGCGCTCATGTTCATAGCGGGGCATCTCCGAGCGGTCCACATTGGCTGGAATCTTGTACTCGGCAATCCCCGTGTCCATGGTGCGCGCCTCGATCGCCTTGATGAGGCACTCGATGGTCAGGGGCACGGTATCGGAGCGGTAGCGGAACTCCAGCGGCGCCTCGCGCACCTCTTTGAGGATCGGCTGCATGCGGTCCACCGCGTTGGCCCGGGCATAGAGCAGCGGCTCGATCACGTAGTGCAGGTAGGTGTGGCGCACGTCGTTCATGGGAATCGTGCCCGCGGCCGAAGGCGAAACCACCACCACGTAGTCGGCACCGTAAATGCGGGCATTAACCACACGCGGCGAGAGCATCGGCTCGACCACCACCACGAACCGCCGCCCGTCGTAGGTCGAGGCCGGCATCTTCAGGTAGAGGTTGGTGGAGACGATCATCTGCGAGAGCGGATCGTGGATTCCAGCGGCCTCGGCGTCGTACGTGCGATGCACCGCCAGCCAGATTCCATGCAGGTCCACGGCGGCGGCAAACGCGCGCAGCAGGGGCACAACCTCGATCACCTGTGTCGAGTCGGGGGGCATCTCGGCCAGCTCGGCCGTGGTTTCCAGCTCCGGCGGCGGAGTCAGATAGAGAGCCAGCGAGATGTATTGTGCAATGTCGCGCTCTCCGCCCGACAGGCGGTGCTGGGCAATGTAAAGGCAGAGTTTGTCGCGCTGGTTGCGCGCCTCTTCGCTGTTGGCGAGCGCCAGATTCATCTCCGTGCGCACCCGTTGGCGCACCGGATCGCCCTCCTCCAGCCCCTCGTCGTAGCCGCAGGCGTTCAGCGCCGCAGCCATCAGGAAGACCGGCTCGGAGCTGACCAGCGAGATGGTGGGACCGGCCGGATCGACCAGCGAAGGTGCCTTTTCCCGCGCAAAGCCCGGCGAGGAAGTGGAACTCTGCGCCCCTGCAAACGGCTTGGTGGAGCTGCCTGGCGACTGCGCGTTAGCCATAGCGGGCGCAAAAACCACCAGCAGGCACAAAACAGCGGCCCAAAAACCGAAGGAGGATTGAAATCTTCTGATCGTCATGAAAAACCCTGCCTGCAAGTCTAGTTAGACGCACCGGCCGGGTCAAACGGCAGGGATCTCGATAGCGGATTCAGTGGCGAATGCGAAAATGGCGAACATAATCGGTAGCGGGCGTACTAAAGCCGCCTGCCCTACGCTGTTTAAAAACCTGGTTTGGAGCGAAGGGTATGGGCTTTAGCCCGTACATCATCAAGGCCAGTAGTAGATGGGGCTTAGCCCCTGAGGGGGCTGCGGCTATCTGCATTCCCTCAGCGGCTAAAGCCGACAATTTTACCTTGCTCTTAACGGACGGGCTAAAGCCCGTCCCCTTCAAAACACATAGTTTTTAGACGGTTTCTTGCGTCCGCCTCAGAGCGAGGCCGCAAGCACGGGGTACCGGCTCATGTGGCTGGTTTCATACAGGGCGAGCAAACGCTGGCGCATCAGGTAGTAGGCCGCAGAGGCCTCCTGCAGGTGAAGCGGCAGGGTCAGCCGCAAATGCCCCAGCAGCCTACCGAACTTCATGCCGAGTTCCACGCGGCGGACGGCGCGACGCAGCAAGACCGCGTCGTGTCTCATCCGCTCGGTGACGATCATGCCCTCGGCAAAGTTCCAACTCTGCGTCAATGCGGCCAGGGCGAGCATAATCTCCGCGTTCTCGCGCATTCCCCTCAGCCCTTCGAAACCGCCGATCAGTTCCCAAATCCGTTGCGGCTCCAGATCGATCTGGCCACGACGTGGCGTCAGATAGTCCAACGCCACCTCGGAAACCCCCACAAAATCAATCCGGCGCAATCCGGCCACCAGCTCGTGCCAATCCCGCTGCATCTTCTTGCGGGACGAGAGCCGGTCGGCGATCACCACTTGGGCGAATCCGCAGATCAGCGCTCCAAAGACGAAATATGACAGAGCTTGCGTCATCAAATGCATACTACCTTTGCTCCCCCAGCGTGTCAAGATTATTTTTTACACGCTCGTGCAGCGCCTCGATATAGGCGCGCAGTTCCGGCGAAAGCGGTTGCCGGGCTGGCTCCTCCACCCAGAACTGAACCATCCAGTAGCCGAACGCCGCCAAGCAGACGAACATCCTTGTATGCTCCAGAAGGGTGAAGTAGCGTCCGGCGCCAAGGTAGCTGTGCAGCCCATCCACCAGGATTGCAACCACGGCCCAGGCCGTCCACCCGTTGCCCAGCGCCATCACGTGGTTGCGCCAGCCCAACCCCAGGCTCTTTGAGGTCCGCGTCACCACTGCGATCAGTTCGCAAATCACCAGGCTGGTGAACAGGTTTCCCCGCACCTCCAGGCGATCCAGCAGACTCGTGGCAGGAGGCGAGACCAGCCACGGAAGCGCAGCGGCCAGCAGAATGCCTGCCGCGCTCCATAATATGAATTGTTTCTTGGCGTCCCGGACCCAGCTTCCGGTCGGACGCATCACAATGCTGGCAATCTCCCAGATCACCCCAAGCTGCATAACAAAATCGAAAAGAGCGAAGGACCAGTAGATTTGTGCATATAAGGTGTGGGATCCATACTGGTGGATCGCAAATAGAGCCATGCTCCATGCGGCCTCGCAGCCCACGTAGATAGTGAAGACAGGGAATCCCCGCCACCTGCGCCGGATGATGAGAATGGAGAATAGGGAGACTTCGCCCAGAAAAATTCCCACCCATAATATCCAATCGAGAATCGACAGATCCATTTCACCTCTCGACTCTCATTCTCTCTTATTGGACGCTAACAACAGAGAGAATTACAGGTACTACCATCTTATATGACTACAGCCCTGCAGCCTGGGGATGAGGGTTTCCACCAAAAACGGCCTGGGGATGAGGATTGCCACCGAAGACAGCCTGAGGATGAGGATTGCCACCAAATACGGCCTGGGGATGAGGATTGCCACCAAATACGGCCTGAGGATGAGGGTTCCCACCAAATACAGCGGCGAAGGAGGCAACGGGGGCGAAGGACACGACGACGAGGGCGGCGAGGGCAAAACGCATAGACTTCTTCATGGAAATTCTCCTATTTCTGGCTCTCTTACGTGGAAGCTAACAACAGAGAAAATTGCAGGAACTACCGTTCTGCGAGACTACAGCCCTGCAGCCTGGGGATGAGGGTTTCCACCGAATACGGCCTGAGGATGAGGATTGCCACCAAATACGGCCTGAGGATGAGGATTGCCACCGAATACAGCCTGGGGATGAGGATTGCCACCGAATACAGCCTGGGGATGAGGATTGCCACCGAATACGGCCTGGGGATGAGGGTTTCCACCAAATACAGCCTGAGGATGAGGGTTCCCACCAAATACAGCGGCGAAGGAGGCAACGGGGGCGAAGGACACGACGACGAGGGCGGCGAGGGCAAAACGCAGGGACTTCTTCATGAAAATTCTCCTTTTTCTGTCGCGAATGCGCACAAGATGAGCCTAAACCCATTACTTCCGTTTGCATAAGAGAAAATTTGACGGAATTCGGGACAAACAAGTAAAATTTGAGAACAAATTCAAGCAAACCCGCGCGATAAATGGGAAAATCTACCCAACAAGAGCAAAATATAGAGCCACATTTTGGGTTCTGGCGGTGACCGGAGCGCACAAACCCTGCCGGCCAGCTTTGTGCGCTCGACCTCACTCTGTGGCTGCACTCGGCCGTAAGTTTCGCCTAACGGCGAGCGAAGTTCGAGGCCAAAAGCGAAATTCGCGTCCGGCAGCAACCAAAATTTGACGAATCAGCCCCAAGCGGAGACAATAGAAAAGTTGCAACCCGCACGTGTGTGGGCCTGTGGCGCAGCTGGGAGCGCGCTTCCATGGCATGGAAGAGGTCATCGGTTCGATCCCGATCAGGTCCACCAATTAAGCGGTAATAATATCAATAACTTAGAGAAAGACTAAACAAGCCGTACAGAAATCGTACAGCCGGTTATACTTTCCCTCTGCCCGTCCGTTGTGCACGCAGAGGAGTACGGTTTCCATACTTTCCCCTTACACCCGCCACTACGCGCCCTGTAAACAGACCGACAGCTCCTATCGCCTTGACAAAAAGAATGGCACCAGTGCGCTCAGGTTGCAGTCCGTGCTTGATTTGAGCAGTTATAAGACAGCCTGGGCGTGGCATCACAAACTGCGGCGAGTGATGATGCGGCCGGGCCGGGATCGTCTGAGCGGGCGAGTGGAAGTGGATGAGACCTGTCTGGGCGGCTTGGAAGAGGGCGTACGTGGCCGCCAGACGGAGCGAAAGCCGCTAATTGTTATAGCCGCCCAGGAGGAGGGTCCGGGCATAGGGCGGATTCGGATGAAGCAGATTCCAGATGCTCCCGGTGACAGCCTGATGGCTTTCCATCAAGAGGCGATTGAGCCGGGAAGCACCATGCATACCGACGGGTAGCAGGGTTACTCCGCGGCCGAAGAGAAGGGCTACGTCCATCAGACCACGGTTGTGAAAGCCAAGAAAGAATCTGCCTCGGGTAAGCGTCTTGTCTCCCCCTCTGGACAGGCAAACTGGGCAGGTTTGACGATGTCGTCATGGAAGAGTTGTTAACACCGGGGTTCAAACGAAGGGTAC
>Ga0326727_10008042_pt1 | contig 27166 bp, 25 predicted proteins | sample MB2enrmetagenome_FD_207643 | JGI IMG/M metagenome (GOLD analysis project Ga0326727, IMG submission 207643) | Lab enriched peat soil microbial communities from McLean, Ithaca, NY, United States - MB29MY | ecosystem: Environmental > Terrestrial > Soil > Wetlands > Peat | place: USA: New York...
GGTCAAGGCCTTCGTTGTGCTGCGCCCCGGCCACGACCCCTCGCCGGCGCTGGTGAAGGAACTGCAAGAGCACTGCAAGCGCGTGACCGCGCCGTATAAATATCCGCGCGAAATCGAGTTCGTCGCCGAACTCCCCAAGACGCGTTCGGGCAAGATTCGCCGCGTCGAATTGCGCCAAGCCGAATTGAAGAAGAAGGGCGCGACCGCGGCCAGCGGCTTCGTCTGAGCGCCTACCAGGGGAACGCGCCGAGCGCGGACCACTGCGGGTCGAGCGTTCCGGTCCAATCGAAGAACGTCTCGCCGAGCGCGCCGTCGCGGCGGCTTTCGTCGAGCGTGGCCTCGATCTCGGCGGCCGACGGCGCGCCACACGGCCCGATGCCCGAGGTCTGACCGCCGACGTTGACGGCGATCGTCCGGCCGGCTTCGCGGCGAACGGTTTCCAGCGAGCGGCGGATGACGGCGCGTGCGCCGCTCTCGCTGATCGCGCGTTGCAGCATGCGCCAATAGACCATCGGTTGGAGCGCGCTGGCCTCGGCGGCGATGGCCGCGATGGGGACGTCGCGATTGGTCAGCCCGTTGAGATACGGATCCTCGACGGTCGCCACGAGCAGTGCCGACGGCCCCAACGCCTCGCGCACGACGCGAACGTAGGCGGCCATCGCCGCCGCAGCCGCCGGTCCGTCGCCGAAGTAGCCGTCGCCGCGCTCGAGATCCAGCGCGAGCCCGGCGACCGGCGTACCGCTCGCCGTGCGGTAGCGCGCGGCCGCGGTTGCGAGCGCGAGATCGGCGAACGTCGGCGCGCGCGGAACGGTCCAGGCGAGCGTCGCGATGCCCTCGGCCGCCGCAGCATCGATCAGCGTGTCGACGTAAGCCTTCGCCGCCGGAGTGACTTCCCAAAACTCGCCGTAGGCCATGCGCAGTTCGATGTAGCGAATGCCGGCGGCTTTGGCGCGGGCGACTTGGGCGCGCGGGTCGAGTTTGTCGAACGCGTCGGCGTCGGCGCCGTCCGGCGAGAAGCTCAGCCACATGCCTTTCCCGCGCATCGCGTCCAGCGACTGCGCCGCGAGTTTGGAAGGGACCGTTAGCGGCGGCGACGTCGTTCGTCCCGCCGCGCGAACGACCGAATAGCGGTAGGTCGCTCCGGGCGTGACGCCGCGATCGCCGCACGTCGAGGCGGGCGGCGCCGGGGCGCAGACGACGTGCGTTCCGTCGAGACCCGAGCGCACCACGGTCGACGGACCACGACTTGCGGGAAACCAGCCGATCTGCACCAGATGCGGTCCGAGCGCTCCGGCCGCGATGCTCGGCCCGCTCGACGCATGAGCGTCGATGCGAGCGACCGCGTCCGGTATGCCGGTCGGATTTTTGACCGTCGCGCGAACGGCAAGCGTGCCCGCGCGCGTCGTGCGAATAACGGCGGCGGGTCCGCCGTAGCGCGTGCGCGTCTGCCATTGCGCGTCGCCGCCGGTCGCGGCGAACTCGACGTCGCCGCCGCCGATCAGTCGCGTCGGCTGCCCCGCCTCGTCGACGAAGCGGACGCGCACGAGCCAGCGCGCGCTGCCGTCGGGATCGAGGCCTTGCGCTTGCGTCTCCAGGCGCATTCGACGCGCCGGCGCGGCGCTCCAGACGGCGGGTTGCGGCTGGGACGGCGGACCGGGCGGGCAGAGTGGAACGAGACCGAGCACGCCCGCTGCTTCGAAACCTGCGGCCGAGTGACCCGTGCGGAACTCCGGTACGCCTCGACGCGCTACCGAATCTCGAGCGCTATCGTCATTGCCTCGCCTTCCGAAAGGTTCGCGCCCGCGCGCGACAGGCGAGCGCGATCCGCGTCGCTCAACGCCGAACGCAGCGCCGCCGTCGCGGCGGCATACGTGCGGCGTTCGGTCGCTTCGAGTTCGTAGCCGCGACTCGCGTTCCAGGCGTCGACGAAACCGATGAGCAGCGCTCCGCGTTCCGGGTCGCCGCGAGAGGCCGCCAGCGCCGCCAAGACCTGAAGCGCGGGGACGAGTGCGCCGCCGCTCTGACCGCGCTGCGAAAAGGCCACACCGTCGCGCGCCGCGAGCCGCGCGCCGTCGGAGTCGCCGAGCATCAGCCGGTACGCCGCCTCGTTGACGACCGCGAGTGCGTCGGCGGATAGAAGCCCCGCCGCACGATAGGTGGAGCGCGCGTCTTGCACGAGTTCGAGTGCCCGCACGTCGTCGTGCGCGGCGAACTCCAACTCCGCCAGGTTCAACCGCGCCACGGCCGCCAGCAACTCGTCTCCGCGTTCGACGTAAATCGAGAGCGAGTTGGTGAAAAGCCGGCGCGCCTCTTCGATTCGCCCCTGCTCCTTCGCCGAGATCGCGCGCATCGCAAGGACCTGCGCGTAGAATGTCGACCCGCTCAAGCCCAAGTCGCGCAACGCGGCATCGGCAAGGTCGACGGCGGCCTCTGCCTCAACCATTCGGCCCGCGCGCGCAAGGCTCAAAGCGAGAGCGCGGCGGCTCAAGGCGAGCGCGAACCGGTCGTCACCCGACGCATCGAGCGCGACGGCACGCTCCGCCGCTGAGAGCGTCCGCGTCCCAACGCCGATCCAAGCCAATTCGCGCCAAGCGCGTGCCTCGATGGGTTTGGGAACGCTTGCATCGGCTCGAGCAAGCCCCGCTTCCAACTCCCGCACTCCCTCTTCGCGCATCGCCCCAAAACGCCAGAGCGCGCCGAGCCCACTGCTCACGCGGAGCCCGAGCGCGGCGCGTCCCGGCTCGGCGTGCGACCACGCCAAGACCGCCCGGGCGTTATCGAGTTCGTCGCCCGTCCAGACGAGCCACGGACCAAGCCCCATCGTCCAGAGTGCGTCGGCGGCGCGATCGCAGAATTCGCCCATCCACTCGGCCATGCGCAAAGACGCTTCGGGAAGCGTTCCGGCGTCTTCGAGTTTCTCGAGCGCGTACGCTCGCGTCGACTCGAGCAGCCGATAGCGGGTCGGCGTCCGCTGCACGTCGGCCACGACGAGCGATCTCTCGACGAGCGACGACAGCGTCTCGAGCACGTCGAGCGAATCGTCGCCGCAGATAGCCGAAGCGGCATCGAGCGTCCAGCCGCCGGCAAACACCGAGACGCGCAGCAAGAGGTTTCGCTCGCTTGCGGAGAGCGCCTCGAAACTCCAGTCGATTGCCGCGCGGAGCGTTTGCTGGCGCGGCTGCGCGGTTCGCGGGCCGTTTACGAGAAGCCTGAACCGGTCGTCGAGCAGCGTGGCAATGTCCGCGAGCGATAGCGATTTGACCCGCGCCGCCGCGAGTTCGATGGCCAGCGGAATACCGTCGAGCCGACGACAGATCTCCGCCACGACCGGCTGGTTTGCCGCGGACAAGGCGAACGGCGCGACGGCCCGAGCGCGCTCTTCGAAGAGGCGTACCGCTCCCGGGGAGGCAAGCGGCGGCACGGAATACACCCGCTCGCCGCGCAGGTTGAGCCGCTCGCGGCTCGTGGCCAGCACGGCGACGTTCGGGCATTCCTCGACGATCCGTTGCACCAGACTCGCCGCTTCGAACAGAACGTGCTCGCAGTTGTCGACGACCAACAGCATGCGTTGTTCGCGCAGCGCGGCCGCGACCCGGTCGGCCGCCGAGCCGCCCGTTCGTTCGTCGAGGCCGAGTACCGCCGCGACCCGTTCCGCGAGCAACGTTGCGTCGCCGAGCGGAGCCAGATCGACGAAGACGGCATCGCCCAAGGCTCCCTCGCACCGGTCCGCAATCCGAACGGCGAGCCGGGTCTTGCCGATCCCGCCCGTGCCGGTCAGCGTAATCAGCCGGGACTCGCTCAAGAGCGTACGGACTGCGGCCACATCCTCGTCGCGGCCCACGAAACTCGACATCTCGGCGGGAAGCTTGCCGCCGCGTTCGCCGCGCGGCTCGACCTCGGCCGCTACGAAGCGAGGCCGATACGGCCGAACCGCCGCGACGGTCAATCGTCGCGCATCTTCAGGCTCGAGGCGGAGCGCGTCCGCAAGCATTTCGACGGTCCGGCGATACGGCGCGCGCCGGGCGCCGCTCTCGAGCGCACTGACCGTCTTCACGCTCAACCGCGCGCGTTCGGCCAAAGTCTCTTGCGACACGCCGGCGGTGCTTCTAAAGCGGCGCAGCAGCGTGCCGAACGACGTTCCGCGGTCGAGTTCGGCGGTTGTCTTCTCGCGTTCCAGAGGGTGAGGTTACGGGCTTCGGCCGCTCGACGCCTCGCCGGTCGGGGGCAAAGTGTGGGGGGAAAGCGTGGGAGTTCGTGCTGGACCGCGGCGAGCGGGTGACCTAAGCTCGACGCAATCCTCACCTCTGCGAAGGGACCTTCATGCGTAGCCTTGCCTTTTTCGTCGTCGGATCGCTCGCCGCGCTCGCCCTGGAAGGCTGCGCCGGCTCGTCGTCAACGCAATCGCTGCCCGGAACGACGGCCCAGTCGTTGCCGGCAAACGCGCTCCAGCCGCCGGTCCGGAGCGCTTGGGCCTCCGCCGGTCCGGAAACGAAGTTGCCCAAGAACCTGTTCGTTTCCGACTTGTCGGCGAACGTGGTCGACGAGTTGGCAGGCGGTTCGTACCACGAGATCGAGTCGATAAAGACCGGTCTGAACGAACCCGATGGCGTGTGGATCGACGCCAAGGGCAACCTGTACGTCGCTAACGTCGGCGCGCCGAACGTCACCGAGTACGCGCCGGGAGCTACCACGCCGACGTGCACGTATACCTCGAGCGATCTGGTCAGTCCAATTGCGGTGGTAACCGACTCCAAGCAAAACGTCTACGTCATCGATACCGAGGCACTCAATCCACCCGGCTACGTGCACGTATACGCGCAGTGCAGCACCGAGACCGAGTCGTTGAACATCGGCGGCCTCGGTTGGGGACTCGCCCTCGACGCCAACGACGATCTCTTCGTCGATTACGACACGACCTTCGGAACGACGCTCTTCGAGGAATTCGTGGCCGGTTCGAGTTCGCCGACTCAACTCGGCGTGACGGTGCCCAGCGCGCTGTCGGGGCTGGCCATCGACGGGAACGGCACGTTGATCGCCGCAGGTCAGGAAAACGGAGAGCTGTATTCGATCGCAAGCCCGTACACCACCGCTACGGTCGTCGCGACCGGCGAAAAGGATCCGTTCGCCATCGCTCTATCCCAGAATCAAAAACTGCTGTTCGTCACCAATCCGTCGGGACACTCGGTGAACGTTTACCACTACCCGGCGATGAAGCTGACCAGAAAGCTCGTCACGCCGGGCATCATCGCACCACAAGGCGTCGCGTACTCGCCCAACTTTACCGAATAGACCAGTCGCGGGCAAGCGCCCGGTGCGCGTCCGTGGCGCCCTGCGCTCGCGTCGCCGAACCGCACGTGGGTCAGCCGCTTGGACGCTTTGCTCCGGGATTGCCGCACCTCGTCGCTGAAACGCAAGCCGTCGGCCGCTGAGTCTTTCGGCGGCCGGCGGCGCGCGGGGGTAACGGTGTGGGCCGGCCGATCATGTGGAACTTCATCTCGCTCGACGGCTTTTTCGAGGGGCCGGTCTACCCGCGGGCCGGCGCGTGAGTTCGCTCGGAACCGATGCCGATCCCGACGTCGCCGCCTACTTACGCAAGAACGCGGCGTACGCGCGCGACTTCCACGTCTCGTTGCCGCTGCGGCCGGCGAAGCGAACGGCCGTCGTGGCTTGCATGGACTCGCGGATGGACGTCTTCCGCCTCCTCGGGCTCGACCAGGGCGACGCGCACGTCATCCGCAACGCGGGCGGCGTGGTCACCGACGATACGATGCGCTCGCTGGTCATCTCGCAACGCCTGTTGGAAACGCGCGAGATCGTTCTCATTCACCACACCGACTGCGGCATGCTGACGTTCAAGGACGAAGAGCTGCGCTCGTCGATCGAAGCCGAAACCGGCGCGAAGGTGCCCTACGCGCTGGGCGCGTTCACCGACATCGATGCGGACCTGCGCGAAGGCATCGCGCGAATCAAAGCCGATCCTCACTTGGTCAGCAGCGAGCGCGTCTTCGGCTTCGTCTTCGACATCGCGAGCGGACTCTTGCGCAGGGTCGAGTAGCAGGTTCGCCCGGCGGCGCCGGTGCAGAGTCGAGCATGGGCGACCGGGAGTCGAGTCTGCGCCACGCCGCCGAAGCGGCGGTGCGCATCCGCATCGAACGCGGCTTCGCCATCGAATCGGCCGCCTACGGCGCCGGCGTCGACGTGGAGCGCCTCGAAGCGTTCGAGAACGGCGACGAAGCACTGACGCTCGAGGAGTTGGACCGCCTCGCCGCGGCGTACGGCGTAACGACCAACGAGTTCTTCGGCGCGCGTTGGACCCCGCTGCAAAACTACGCCGGCGGCTGAGCAAGGGGACTGGCGACCGGTACCGTATCGCGACCGTACGATGAAAGCCGTGCGCCTCAACGAACTCGGCGGACCCGAGAAACTTCACGTCGAGAACGTGCCCCAGCCCGCACCGGGAACGGGCGAAATCCTCGTGCGCGTCCATCGCGCCGCCTTCAACCGGCGCGACGTGTTCATCACGCAGAATCTCTATCCGGGCATCGTGTTACCGCGCACGCTCGGCTCCGACGGCTGCGGCGAAGTCGCCGCGTTGGGCGAAGGGGTCGACGGACCGCCGCTCGGGACCGCGGTCGTCATCGATCCGCAAATCGGCTGGGACGACGACCCGGCCGTACTCAACCGCAACGGCTCCATCCTGGGCATGCCGCACGACGGCACCTTCGCGCAATACGTCGTCGTGCCGGCGGCCAACGTGTACCCGAAACCGTCGGCGCTGAGCGACGACGAAGCGGCGGCGATTCCGCTCGCGGGCTTGACCGCGTACCGCGCCACGGTGACGCGCGGCCGGGTGAGCAAGGACGACGTCGTGCTCGTTCCCGGCGTCGGCAGCGGCGTGCAGACGTTCGTGTTGCTCTACGCGGTGCACGCCGGCGCCAAGGTCGTGGTCACCTCGGGCAGCGACGAGAAGCTCGAACGGGCCAAAGCGCTCGGCGCCGCGGCCGGCGTCAACTACAAGACCAATCCCGATTGGCACAAGGAGGCGCGGAAGCTGACCGACGGCGGACCGACGCTGGTCGTCGACTCGACCGGCGGCGAGACGCTGGCGCGCTGCCTGGACATCGCCCGCTACGGCGCGCGCGTGGTGATCTACGGCGGCACGCAGGGCGACGCGAAGGTTCGGCCCTTCTCGATCTTCTGGAAGCACCTCGACGTGTTGGGCACGTCGATGGGCAGCCCGTCCGACTTCAAGGCGATGCTCGCGTTATTCGAAGATGGTCTCAAGCCGGTCGTCGACCGCACCTTCCCGATGGATGAGGCAGCGCAGGCCGCCGAACACGTGCTCAAGGGCGAACAGTTCGGCAAGGTCGTCTTGGCGATCGACGCATAACGCCTAGGAAACGCCCGCGGCGACGGCCTTCATGCGCTCGAACGATTCGCGAAAGGTCGCCCGCATCGAGCGCTCGTCCGAGGCGTTCAACCAGCGCTCCCACCCGATACGAAACGCGGCCATCCCCAGCTCCGCTGCGAGGCGCGCGGCCGGCTCGGCAATGCCGCGATTGCGCAGTGCACTGCCCAACTGCGCCGCGTACCACGAAAACTTGATCAGTTCGCGCTCTTGCAAGAGCGGATTCGCGTTGATGATCGCTTGCCGCCGGCGCGAGTAGTCGCGCTCGGTAAAACTCTCGCAGAGATGCTCGATCGCCAGGCCCGCGGCCTCGATCGCGGAGGCCGACGTCGGAGCGGTTTCGAGACCGGCCAGCATCTGCTCGAGCAACTGCCCGGATCCGGAAAAGAGCACCTCACGCTTGTCGGCAAAATGCCGGAAGAACGTCCGCTCGGTCACGCCGGCGCGCCTCGCGATCTCGGCTACGGTGGTTTCTTCATAACCGCGCTCGGCGTACAGCTCCATGGCCGCCTGTAGCAGGCGGCCTCGTGCTCCAGGCAACCATCGTCCCATTGCCGCTCATCATAGCACGTCATGTCAGCCATTGACATCGCCTGATATACTGATGGCAGTCACTGACATGGAGAGAGATATGCGTGTTTTCGTAACCGGCGGCTCCGGGTGGATCGGCTCGGCCGTGGTTCCAGAGCTGCTTTCCAACGGGCATTCGGTGCTCGCGCAAGCGCGGTCCGACGCGTCGGCCGCGGCCCTTTCCGCCGCCGGAGCCGAGGTGCTGCGCGGCGACATCGAGGATCTCGCGAGCCTCCGAGCGGGGGCGTCCGAGGCGGACGGGGTGATCCACTTAGCCTTCATTCACGATTTTTCGCGCTATGCCGATGCCGCGCGGGTCGACGTCGCCGCGATCGAAACGATCGGCGCCGTCCTCGAGGGCACGAACAAACCGCTCTCGATCGCGTCCGGAGTTTTGCTGCTCGGCATTCCGGACCGCGCCGCGACCGAGCGCGACGAACCGCGGATCGATCCTCAGGCGTTTTCGCGCGTTTTGGGTGCGCAGGCGGCGCTCGCGCTCGCCTCGCGCGGGGTGCGCACGTCCGTCGTGCGCCTGGCGCCGACGGTGCACGGCAAAGGCGACCGCGGCTTCATCCCGACGATCGTCGGCATCGCCCGGCAGAAGGGCGTTTCCGCCTACGTCGGCGATGGATCGAATCGCTGGCCGGCGATTCATCGTCTCGATGCGGCGACGTTGTTCCGTCTCGCGCTCGAAAAGGCGCCGGCGGGATCGAACCTGCACGGGACCGCCGAGGAAGGCATTCCGATGCGCGAGATCGCCGAAGTCATCGGACGCCATCTGAACGTTCCGGTCGTCTCCCTCGCGCCGGATGAGGCGCCGGAGCATTTCGGCTGGATGGCGCGGTTCATATCGATCGATCAACGCTCGTCCAATGCCGTCACGCGCGAGTTGCTCGGCTGGAATCCGACGCATCGGACGTTGCTCGAGGATCTCGAAGCCGGGTACTACTTCGAGAGCCTCGTCGCGAAGGGCGGGTAGCGCCTACTCGACGAGTTCGAACGCCTCGATCTCGATCGCTCCGGGCACGATGCCCAGTTCCGCGACGGCCACGGCGCGGCTTGCGGCATCGACGATGCGCGAGAGGTCGGGGTCGAGGATCGTGCGTTCGAACTCGTTCGGTTCGCGATCGAGCGGATGAGCGACGACGCGGCCCTCGCGTTGCAGCGCGATCAGATAAGCGAACACCTGTCGCGCGGCCGCGGGCCACAACGCCTGCGGCGTGGCGTGGTAGACGTGCTCGACGATCTGCGGAACGGTTTGGCGTCCCTGCGCGTGCAGCGTTTCGATCAGTTCGGCTTCGCGCTTCTCGCGGTGCGCGATGTACCAGTCGAGGATGCGTTGCGGCTCCTCGATCTCCTCACCGTGCCCGCCGTAGATGCGCGCGGCGTTGGGATACTCGTCGCGCAAGCGATGGAGCGTCCTCTGATACGCGCGCATGTCGCCGTTGGGCGGCGCGACGACCACGGTGCTGCCGTCGCCGATCACGACGTCCCCGGTGAACAAGCACAACTCGTCGGCGAACCAAAACACCAGGTGATCGCGCGCGTGCCCGGGCGCGTCGATCGCGCGCAGTCGCGTCGCGCCGGCGCTCAATTCGTCGCCGTCGCCGAGCACGCGATCGTGGGGGAACGTCGCCGCGGCGTGCGCGTAGACGGGCGCGCCGGTGCGCGCGGCCAGCGGCGCGGCGCCCGGCGCGTGATCGGGATGCCCGTGGGTGACGGCGATGGCCGCGATCGTCAAGCCGTGGTCGCGCGCGGTCAAGACGATCGCGTCGCCGTGCTCGGGTAAGAGCGGACCGGGATCGATGACGATCGCCTGGTTCTCGCCGGCGTCGATCAGATAGGTGTTGGTGCCGTCGAGCGTCATCGGCGACATGTTGTCGGCGCGCACGCGCAAAACGCGGGGTCCGCTTACCACGCTTCGTCTCCCGGCCACAGCCCGAGCGTTCCGTCGGCCCGCACGCCGGGCTCGCAGGCGCGCACCTCGCGCTGCCGCGCGTGATCGAGGAATGCGTCCAGCGTGGCGAAGCCGGCCATGCGCTCCAGATGTTTGCGCGTCGGGAACACCACGTTCAACTCGCCCGCGTCGGCGCGGCGTAAGGCCTCGGCCGGCTCGAGCCAGAGGCCGTCGTGCAATTCGACCGCATCCGCTTCGGCGATCTGGCCCGCAGGCGGATGCGCCACGAAGAAGTGCGTGTCGAAGCGCAGCGGCTCGCTCGAGGGCGTGATCCAGTTCGAATAGTAGAGCAGCTCGCGCGCATCGAGGTAGAGGTCGTCTTCGGCCAACAGCGAGACGAAGTGCTTGCCTTGGGCGAGCGCCCGGCGCAGATCGCGCAGGCTGTCGTCGGGAATGCTGGCTCGGCCGCCGTCGCGGCGGCAGGCGATCAGCACGCCCGCCTCTTCGAAGAGTTCGCGTAGCGCGGCCACCGCGTACTCGAAGCCGATGCCCGCCACGGTCCCGAAGAGGCGCTCGTGCGCGGCTTCGTCGCCGTCCGCCGCGTCGACCGAACCGCCGGGAAAGACGTACGCGCCCGGCATGAAGCGGCTCTTTCGGCTACGCCGCGCGAGATAAACGGCGAAGCCCGCACCCGCGGCTCGCAGGAGCATCACGGTCGCGGCGGGGCGAGGAACGGTGGGGGCCGGTGCTGCGTTTTGCAACTATGCCGCATCGATTCGTCGCCGCGTTCGCGCTCGTCCTGTGCCTCGCGCCGCGCGCCGCGTTCGCCGGCGATCCCTCGCCCGCGCCCGCCCCGACCGAGACTCCCGTCTCCTCGGCGATTCCGCCGAGCATCAAACTGCCCGACCAGGTGAAGGCGGCCATCGACGAGGGCGCGCTGCTGCTCAAAGCCGAGCTGGCGCGACGCAAGAACGTGGCCGTCGGCGAAGTGACCTACTTCAAGCGTTACGAGATGCAAGTGCGCACGAGCCCCGACCACTATCGCAACATCCACCTGCACCAGGGCACGGAAATTCAACCGCGCGGCGCGCAACCCGCGCAGGGACGGCGCGTGCGCGTCGGCGGCGTCGCTCGGCCCGACGGCTCGCTCGACGCCGACGTGATCACGATTCTTTCGGACTGACCTCGGGTTCGCGCTCCGCCTCGCCGGGCGGAGGCGTCCGCCGGGTGGGCGCGGTGAGAAAGGTTCCGTTCGGGAAGAGCCCGTCGTAGACGGTCGGATTCGGCGCGTACGCCGTGTTGGTGACGCGAGCGAGACCCGCCCGCACGAGGTTCGTCAAGACTCAAAGCATGCCGTCCGGTTACGCCGCCGGACGGCGGGTTACCGTCGTGCAGCCGAAAGATTCAGTCGAACGGCGGGTGGCCGACCGCGGCGCGGAGTGCTACGACTAACGGGTGCTGATCGCGGCGCTCGCGTTTGTTGCAGTCTTGCTGGTTCTGGCCAGGCCGCTGGGCCGTTCCGTCAACGGCGTCCTCGCCGGTCGCCGGACCTTCGCCCCGGCCTTTGCCCGCCGTCTCGGGGCGAACGCCGGTCGCCGGCTGCTTGCCCCGGCGTCACTCGATGCCGGCCTGTCGCGCGCGTTCGCTCGCATCGCGAGCGACCCCAGACGCAGTCTGTTCGTCTTCGCGGCGATGACGTCGCTGTTTGCGGGCGCCGCCGGCGTCGCCAAGGTCTTCGCTCCCTAGCCGAGCGCGGGCCGGCGCAACGCGGGGGACGGACCCCGCGAGCCCGAACGCCCGGCCATGACCGACGCAACGCTCGAACGCGCTCGCTTCAGCGCGATGACCGAGGGCACGGCCGAGGATTGGCAGCGCATCTCGGCCCAGTTCGTGCCCTTCGCGCAAAAGCTGCCCGACCGGATCCTCACGCACCTGAAGCTGCTCGACGGCGATTTCGGCGGCTTTCCGATCGATCGCTTGCAGCACTCGCTGCAGACCGCGACCCGCGCGCAACGCGACGGCCGCGACGACGAATACGTCGTCTGCGCGCTGTTGCACGACATCGGCGACACGCTCGGCACCTACAATCACGCCGACATCGCCGCGGCCATGCTCAAGCCGTTCGTCAGCGAACAAAATCATTGGATGCTCGCCCACCACGGCATCTTTCAAGGCTACTATTTCTTCCATTACCTCGGGCTCGACCGCAACCTGCGCGACGGGCTACGCGAGCATCCGTGGTACGCCTACACCGAAGAATTCTGCGCGAAGTACGATCAGAATTCGTTCGATCCCGAGTACGACACGCTGCCGCTCGAGGCGTTCGAACCGCTCGTTCGCCGCGTGCTCGCGGCGCCGCGCGCCTCGCTCTACGTCGGCAAGGACGGCTAACCGCGGGCCTCGCGCCGGTGCTCGAGTTCCAACGTGATCAACCGCGCCAGCAACGTGGCCGGAAAGAGTTGTCCGAAGATCGCTTCGACGTTGCACAGCGAGCGCGCCAACGGATCGACCGGAATGATGTCGCCGTAGCCGGTGGTGGTCAGCGTGACGAAGCTGAAGTAGATGAAGGTCGACAAGCCGTGGCCCGGCGCCGTGCCGGCGGGCATGCCGAACGCGCCTTGCGACAGTGAAGCGATCGTACGATAGGCCATGGCGAAGACCGTGGCCACGTTCAAATAGATCGCGATCGCGCCGACGATGCGGTGCACCGTGACCCTTCCCGGCCCGAACACGGTGAGCGACAACACGACCGTGAGCGCGACCAGCAAGAGCAGCACCGCGGCCAAATCGAGCGTCGCGGAATTCGCCGACGGACGGAGCAGCCGCAGCAAGACCGCGGCGACTTCGGTGAGCGCGGCCAGCGACACCGCGGCCACCGCGACGGGCCGGCGCCAGACCACCGCGAGCACGACCGCGACGTTGGCCGCCAAGATGACGAAGAAGGACCACGCGGGGACGCGCACGCCCGGTTCCGCCGAGAGCGGCGCGACGACGAACAACTGGATCGCTTCGAGGACGACGAGGACGCTGAGATTGCGTTCCGCGGAGTGGTTCGGCGCGTCCATCGCTCGCGTCTTCGCCGGACGGCGGGGCGCGAACTCCCGCGCCGCGCGCGGTTACGGCGCGCCGAACGGCTCGAGGAAGAGCACGAACGCGAGCAGCCAGTTCGCCGCGTGCGAGGTCCAGCAGTACGGGCAAGGCATGCGCGTCACGAACAGCAGGCTGTACGCGAGGTACGCCGACATCGCCGCCGCGAGCGCGGCCGCCGTCCGGGCGGCCGACAACACCAGGTGATCGCCCAAGAAGGGCGCGACGGCCGCGAGGGCGGCGTAATAGGCCAGCCCGAGCCATGCGTTGGGCACGCCGCCGACCACCTTGGCCGCCGGCCGCTGCACGACGCTGGGTTCGTCGAGCTCGCCGCGCGCGGCGCGGGCCGCTTTGCGCGCCATGAAGGCGGAGGCATAGAACCCTGCGGCGCAAAGCATGAAAATCGTGACTGTGCCGATCGTGCTCAGGTGAAGGCCGCCCTCCGCCGGGCCGAAGCGGCGCTGATTTTCTTCGGCTCGTTCGCTCTGGCCGCGTTCGTGATCGCCCGCAAGCACCGCATCGAAGATCTGCTTTCGACCCTCGGCCCGCTCGCCTTTCCCCTGGCCATCCTCGTCTTCACGATCGTGGCCTCGGCGCCGTTTTCGGTGACCGACGCGCTGGCGGTGATGAACGGCGTGATCTTCGGCCCGCTGTGGGGCTCGGTGGTCAACGCGATCGGACTGGTGCTGGCCGCGCTCACCGGCTATTCGCTCGCGCGCCGGACGTCGCACCTGCTCGAACTCGAACGCAACATCGAGCGGTTGCCCAATTGGGTGCGGCGATTCCGCGTCGGCTCGCCGGCCTTCTTGCTCACGCTGCGCATCATTCCCGGGCTCGGCGGAACGATGGCCACGCAGATCGCGGCGGCCTTTCGCGTCCCCGTGTTCGTGCACGTGTGGACGATGTGCGCGATCGCCGTGCCCATCTGCACCGTGCTCGCGGTCTTCGGCGACCGGGCCTCGGCGGCCGTGCAGACCTACTACCGCGCGCACGCTCCGCACGTCCACATGCATTTGCCCGAGCGCTGGCATCTGTGGCACCGTCCGGCAAATCCGCCGGCTCCCGAAACGAGACCCACATGAACGTCGTGCTCATCGAAGACGCCGGAGCGTTGGCCGCATTGTGCGCGCGTCTGGACGGCGTCGAACGCGTCGCGCTCGACACCGAGTTCCACAACGAGCGTTCGTATGCGGCCCGGCTGATGGTGGTGCAGATCGTCGCCGGCGACGAAGCGGCGATCGTCGATCCGCTCAAGATCGCCGACCTGCAGCCGCTGGCCCGCGCGCTCGCCGGCAAGACCGTGGTCGGCCACGCGCTGCAGAGCGATCTCAAGATCTTCGCCGACCGCTTCGACGTGCTGCCCGCGGTCGCGTGGGACACGCAATTGGCCGCGGCTTTTTGCGGCTACGGCATGGCCGTCTCGCTGGCCGATCTGGTCCACGATCTCGTCGGCATCCGGCTGCGCAAATCGCAAACGGTCAGCGACTGGAGCACGCGGCCGCTCTCGCCGCAGCAGGTCGAGTATCTGGTCGACGACGTGCGCCACCTCATTCCGATGGCCGACAGCTTGACCGCGCGGCTCGAACGGGGCGGCCGCTACGCGTGGTTTGCCGAGGAAGCGCGCGCGCTGGTCGATCCCGCCAAGTATCGTCCCGATGCGGAGCGCTTGTACTTGCGCGTGCCCGGTGCGATGCGCATGAATCGCCGCGAACTCGGCATCTTACGCGAACTCGCGCAGTTGCGCGACGCGCTCGCGCGCGAACGCGACGTGCCCTTGAAATACATCATTCCCGACGACGTGATGAGCGGCATCGTCAGCTTGCGTCCGGCCACGCGCGACGACCTCAGTCAATTGCGCCGGCTGGACGCCGGCGCGCGCAAGGCCTTCGGCGACCGCATCGTCGCGGCGGTCGCCGCCGGCTTGGCCCTCGACGACGCCGATCTGCCGCGCAAACCGGCGCGTCCCCCGGGCGCCGAACGCGAGGCGATCGTCTCGTGTCTCTCGGTGCTGATCGGCGCGATCGCGGCCGAGAACGAACTGCCCCCGGGCTTGCTCACGCCGCGGGCGGCGCTCGAGCGGGTAGCGCGCGAGTTGCCGGCCACCGCCGAAGCGGTGGCGCGCACGCTCGAAGCCGGAGAGTGGCGAGCGGCGCTCGTCGCCGAACCGCTGCGCGCGCTGCTCGCCGGCGAGATCGCGCTGACCGTCGGCGGCGCGAAGAGCGGTTCGCCCCACGTGGACCGGGTCGCGCACGACCCGCGCGGGGGCGTTCAAGCGGGGTAGCGAAGCCGGTACGGCTATGCAGAACGCCCATCCCAACTCCTTCGGAGCCGCCGGAACGCTCGCCGTCGGAGACCGCGCCTACGACGTTTATCGCCTCGACGCCCTCGAACGCGATTTCCCCGGCGTTTCGCGGTTGCCGTATGGGCTGAAGATCCTGCTCGAAAACCTGCTGCGCTTCGAGGACGGCCGCAGCGTCACGCGCGACGACGTCGCCGCGCTGGCCGCCTGGACGCCGCGCGCGGGCCGGCAACGCGAGATCGCCTACCGCCCGGCGCGCGTGCTGCTGCAAGACTTCACGGGCGTACCGGTCGTCGTCGACCTGGCCGCGATGCGCGACGCGATGGCCGAGATGGGGGGCGATCCCAAGGCGATCAATCCGCTGCAGCCCGTCGACTTGGTCATCGATCATTCGGTTCAGGTCGACCGCTTCAATTCGCCCGACGCGCTGGGCGAAAACGCGCGCCTCGAATTCGAGCGCAATCGCGAGCGCTACGCCTTTCTCAAATGGGGCCAGGCCGCGCTCGACAACTTCTTGGCCGTGCCGCCCGACACGGGTATCGTGCACCAAGTCAACATCGAGTTTTTGGCGCGCGTGGTCTTCGGCGCGGGCGGCGCGGGCGTCGCCGCGAGCGAAGCGGGACTCGCCTATCCCGACACCGTGGTCGGCACGGACTCGCACACGACGATGGCCAACGGCTTGGGCGTGCTGGCCTGGGGCGTCGGCGGCATCGAGGCCGAGGCCGCGATGCTCGGTCAGCCGGTCACCATGCTCGTGCCCGAGGTGATCGGCGTGAAGCTGCACGGCCGGCTCAACGAAGGCATCACGTCCACCGACCTCGTTCTGCGCGTCACCGAACTGCTGCGCAAAAAGGGCGTCGTGGGCAAGTTCGTCGAGTTCTTCGGTCCCGGACTGTCGAGCCTGGGCGTGGCCGACCGCGTGACGATCGGCAACATGTCGCCCGAATACGGCTCGACGGTCGCGATCTTCCCCATCGACGCGCAGACGCTGGCCTATCTGCGCCTGACCGGCCGCAGCGCCGAGCAGGTCGCGCTGGTCGAAGCCTACGCCAAAGCGCAGGGCATGTTCCGCGCGGACGACTCGCCCGAGCCGCTCTTCGACGACGTCGTCGAACTCGATCTGGGCTCGATCGAGCCCAACATCGCCGGCCCGCGCCGGCCGCAAGACCGCGTCGCACTGAGTGCGGTGAAGGCGGAGTTCGGCAAGGCGCTCGCCGAGTGGCAAGCGGCGCGCGGATCGTCCGGCAACGGCAAGGCCGTCGACTACGCGGTCGCGCGTCTCGAGTCCGAGGGCGGCGGCGGAACGGCCGTGGCCGCGCACCCGCCGGCGACGCTTTCCGACGGCGCGGTGGTGATCGCGGCGATCACCTCGTGCACCAACACCTCCAACCCGGCGGTGATGCTCGGGGCGGGCTTGTTGGCGAAGAACGCGGTCGAACGCGGCTTGACCCGCAAGCCGTGGGTCAAGACGAGCCTCGCGCCCGGCTCCAAAGTCGTCACCGACTACTTGCAGAAGGCGGGCTTGCAGCAGTATCTCGACGCGTTGGGCTTCGCGCTCGTGGGTTACGGCTGCACCACCTGCATCGGCAACAGCGGGCCGCTGCCCGACGACGTCGCGCTGAGCGTCGCCGAAAACGACATGATCGTGGCCGCGGTGCTCTCGGGCAATCGCAACTTCGAAGGCCGCATCCATCCCCAGGTCCGCGCGAATTACCTCGCCTCGCCGCCGCTCGTCGTCGCCTACGCGCTGGCCGGCCGGATGGACGTCGATCTCACGCGCGAGCCGCTCGGCCGCGACCGCGAAGGCCGCGAGGTCTTCTTGAAAGACATCTGGCCGTCGAACGCCGACATCGACGCGGCGATCGCCGAGTCGCTCTCCGAAGCGATGTTCCGTTCGCGCTACGCCGACGTCTTCGCCGGCGACGACCGGTGGCGCGCGCTCGACGTGCCCGGCGGCGAACGCTACGCCTGGGACGAGAAGAGCGAGTACGTCAAACGTCCGCCGTATTTCGAGGGCATGCCCGAGACGCCGGGAACCCCCGCCGACATCCTCGGCGCGCGCGCGCTCGTCGTGCTCGGCGACAGCGTCACGACCGATCATATCTCGCCCGCCGGTTCGATCGCCAAGAACGGTCCGGCCGCGCGTTACTTGATCGAGCGCGGCGTCGACCCCGCCGACTTCAACTCGTACGGCTCCCGGCGCGGCAATCACGAGGTGATGGTGCGCGGCACGTTCGCCAACGTGCGTCTGCGCAATCAGTTGGTGCCCGGCGTGGAAGGCGGCATGACCCGCTACCTGCCCGAGGGCGCGCAGATGTCGATCTTCGACGCGTCGACGCGGTACAAGGCCGACGGGACGCCGCTGATCGTGATCGCGGGTAAGGAATACGGCTCCGGTTCGTCGCGCGACTGGGCCGCGAAGGGGCCGATGCTCCTGGGCATCCGCGCGGCGATCGCCGAATCTTTCGAGCGCATTCACCGCTCCAACTTGATCGGCATGGGCATTCTGCCGCTCGAGTTTCTGCCCGGCCAAAATCGCGCCACGCTCGAGTTGACCGGTGAGGAAATCTTCGACATCGAGGACGTCGCCGGCCACCTCGCGCCGCGCAGCAGGCTCAACGTGCGCGCCACCGACGCCGACAACGACGCGCGGGTGAAGACCTTCGCGGTCACGGTGCGCATCGACACGCCGGACGAAGCGGACTACTATCGCCACGGCGGCATCCTCCAGTACGTGCTCCGCCAACTGCGCGGCGCGCGCTAGCGCGCGGCCGCACGATGCTCGCCGGCCACCGGTATGCGGCGCTCCTCTCGTTCGAAGGTCCCGACCGCTATTCGTCGGTCGGCGGCCTCGGCACGCGGGTCACCTCGTTCGCGCGCGCGCTCGGCGAGCGCGAACTCGACGTACAACTGTTCTTCGTCGGCGACCCGAATTTGCCCGAGATCGAGGAATTCGCGCCGGGCGTCACCTTGCGCCGCTGGTGCCAATGGATCTCGGCGTATCACCCGCGCAACGTGTACGACGGCGAAGACAACAAGGTCAACGATTACCGCGAATCCGTGCCGCGCTTCGTCACCACCGACATCGTGGCCGAGGCCGCGAGCGCGGGTGAGAAGGTGCTGGTGGTCGCCGAAGAGTGGCAGACCGCCGAAGCGCTGATCCGGCTCGACGCGATGCTGCGGGCCGCGGGCTTGCGCGGCAGCGCGACGCTGCTCTGGAACGCGAACAACACCTATGGGTTCGACCGGATCGACTGGGCCGCGCTCCAGCGCGCGGCCGCGGTGACCACGGTCAGCAAGTACATGAAGTTCGAGTTGGCGTTGCGCGGCATCCCGTCGCTCGTCGTGCCCAACGGCATCGACGAAGCCTTGCTCGACGGACCGCCGCAGTCGGCGATCGAGACGTTGCGCGCGGCCCTGCGCGGCCGGCCGGCGTTGGTCAAGGTCGGACGCTTCGATCCCGACAAGAATTGGCTGCAAGCCGTCGACGCGGTCGCCGAATTGAAGGCCTGGGGCCGCGTGCCGCAGTTGATCGTGCGCGGCGGACGCGAACCCTACGGCGAGGTCGTCTTCGATCGCGCGCGGCAGCGCGGTTTGAGCGTCGAACGGATCGAAGCCGACGGCGACGATCTCGACGCGGTCGCGGCGGCGTTGGCCGGTGCGACCGGCGACGTGATTCACCTGATCGCCTTCTTGCCCGAATCGACGCTGCACGCGCTATACGTGGCCGCCGATGCGGTGCTGGCCAATAGCGGCAAGGAACCCTTCGGGCTCGTCGGTCTCGAAGTGATGGCTTCGGGCGGAGTGGCGGTGTGCGGCTCGACCGGCGAAGATTACGCCGAGCCGTTCGTCAACGGGTTGGTCTGCGACGGCGAAGACGGACGCGAACTGGCCGAGTACCTGCTCGCGCTCGAAAGCGACGGCGTGCGCTCCGAACGGATGCGCCAAGCCGGCTACGCGACGGCCCATCGCTACGTGTGGGCCGGCGTGCTCGACACGTTGGCCTTCAAACTCCGCTTCGTGGCGCGGCTCGGACGTTGACCGTTCTGCACGAAATCGTCGGGCGGACCGCCGTGGTCACGCTCTCGCGGCCGGAGCGGCGCAACGCCGTCGATGCGACGACGGCCGCCGAACTGGCCGCGGCCTTCGAGCGCTTCGACGCCGATCCCGAGTGCGACGTGGCCATTCTGACCGGCGCCAAGGGGACGTTCTGCGCGGGCGCCGACCTGCAGGCGATCGCGGCGGGCGAGGAGCGGCGCATCGACTCGGAAGAGCACGCGCCGATGGGTCCGACGCGCATGCAGCTCTCCAAACCGGTCATCGCGGCGGTGGAAGGCTACGCGGTCGGCGGCGGCTTCGAACTCGCGCTGTGGTGCGACATCAGGGTCGCGGCCAGCAACGCGACCTTCGGGTTCCTCAATCGTCGCTTCGGCGTTCCGCTGGTCGACATGGGCACGATCCGGCTGCCGCGCCTGATCGGACACGGCCGCGCGATGGACCTGATTCTGACCGGCCGCCCGGTTACGGCCGGGGAGGCCGAGCGCTTCGGCATCGTCGACCGGCTCGCGCCGCCCGGCGGCGCGCTCGACGTCGCGCTCGATCTCGCCCGCCAGCTCTCCGCGTTCCCCCAGGAAGCCTTGCGCAACGACCGCCTCTCGGCGATCGAGCAGTGGAGCCTCGAACGCGACGCGGCCATCGCCAACGAGTTGGCGCGCGGCCGGGCCACGATGGCCGCCATCGACGTGGAGCAGGCCGCCGCGCGCTTTGCCGCCGGGTTGGGCCGGCGCGGCGAGCCTCTTTAGCGACGCGGGTCATATCAAATCGGCCCCGCGAGCGGCCGAAGGTATGATGAGCGGGCCTCTGCGGGCCCGACCGAGGAGGCAAGGTGGAGACCACCACACGCGAAGCGTTCCAGGCCCGTTGCGCGCAGGTCGCGGCGATCGTCACGCAGTCCGGTGCGACCGTCAGCAAGGCGCCGAAAGAGTTTGCGGTCGTCGTCGCCCGCGACGGCGCGTCGGTGTCGTTCCCGATCGTGACCGACGAGCGCGACTGGCGCGAGACCAGCGCCGAGGAGGCGCTGTTCGCGGCGCTGACCGATCTGTATGCGTGGGCCTCGGCCAAGCCGAACGAGACCTCGTTCGCGACGCTCGACGCAATCGAAAAGGGCGAAGTACCGTTCGTCTCGCGCGATCTGAGCGCGGAACTCGAACGGCTGCGCGCGTTCGCCGGACTCGTCGGCGGGATCGACACGGTGCGCCGCGCGTGGCGCGCGGCGGGCATCGACGCCGCCGACGGCGTCGGCTTAGCCTAATTCGCTAACCGCAGGGAACGGTGTAACCGCACGGCGGCGGCGTGTGATGTCCGCCCGAGGCGATCGCGCCCAACAGCGCGTGGGCGATTTGGACGAACGAAAAGAGAACCCAGTGCAGGGCGTGTTCCATGTGCGTGACCTCGCCGGAGTGAATAGGTAACTGCGGCGAGTATGGGCGCGCGAGCGCCTACGGCGTGATAAGGAGATCCTGACTACGCGCCGCCGGCCGTGACGCGGCGCGCGTGCGGGCTATAAGAGCTTGGAGATTTTGGCGATGGCCTCGACGCGCGTGCGCACCTCGAGTTTGTCGTACGCGCTCATCAAGCGCCGCTCGACGGCGTTGCGCGATACGCCGCGTTCGAGCGCGATCGCGGCGTTCGATTTGCCTTGGGCTACCGCGCGCAAAACGTCGAGTTCGGTGGTGGTCAACTTGAACGGGACCACGGCTTCCAGCGAGAGCATGCCCAAGCGCGCGCGCTGCGCGACGGCGAGATAGCCGCGCACGGGCGCGATCGAGGGGTTCTCGCCGTCGTAGGTCAAACCGCGCGCCTCGCGCTCGAGCGCCGCCGCGAGCGCGCCGCTGGAACCCGTCCAGCGCGCCCGCACGCCGAGCGCGCGCATCCCGTGATAGGTGTCGCCCACGATAACCGAGACCCACGCCGCGATCACGCCCGCCAAGCGCCGCCGCGTTGCGAGATGCACCTGCTCCTCGGCCTGACGGATGCCGCTCAGCCCGAGCGAGCGCCGCGCCAGCGTCCGCGCTTCGGCCTTGTTTCCGAGCCCCGCGGTGGCCAGCGCCTGTAAGGCGAGGATGAACGAGTTGTCGACCGGCGAGTTTCCGGCCGAGAGCGCGGCTTCGAGGCGGCCGCGCATCGCGGCGAAATCGCCTGCCTGGCCCAACAGCAGCGCGTCCGAGATGCGCAGGGGATAGCCGACGACGTAATCTTCCGGGCTACGGTCGCGGCGAAGCAGTTCGCGCAACGACTTCGCCTCGTCCCAATCCGCGAAGACGCAGGCCAGGTCGTACTGCGCGCCGAGAAACATGCGCCGCACCTTGGCGTCGCCGGCGGCGTTGGCCAGGCTCGTCGTGAGCTTGGCGTAGTAGCGCGCACCCTGGAGGTCGCCGGTGACGTGATAACAGAGCGCGTAGAGCGCGCCCGAAGCCCGCGCGCCGAGCCAGCGCATTCCGTATTGATCGCACAAGGCCAAGGCGGCGAGCTGATGCTCCTCGGCATCGTGGGCGTTGTGCGCGTGCAGCGACGCGACGCCGGCGCGATGACGAACGATCGCGGACTTGGGACCGCTCAGTCGCGGCAAGAGGCGTAGCGCCGCCTCGATGTCGTCCGCGGGCGAGCCGCCGTTGAGCGCTTTGACGACGCCGCGAAGCGCGAGGATGCACGCCTGGAGGTCGACGTCGCCGACCGGATCGGCTATTCCGGCCAGCACCTCGGCGGCGCGCTCGCCTTGGTAGTCCGTCACGAGTTCGGGCACGAGCCGGTCGGCCAGGTGCGCGCGCTCCAGCGGGTCCTGCGAACGCCGCAAGCGCTCCTCGAGATCGCGCACCAATTCGGCGCCGTCCAAACGGCGCTGCGGAAGATTGCGATTGACGCTGCGGACCGGATCGATCACGTGCATTGACCTTGTGCGGGGCGATGAGTCGTTCGGCCGGTCGGGCCGGAGGCCTTCCTTCGGAGCACTAATGGTAACCGCGGCGGTTAACGCGTGGTAAAAGCGAGGCGCCCCGCCTCGCGCCGCTCAGGCCTCGACCAGTTGCTCGATATGCCGGGAGATTTCGCCGATCAGCCGGTCGGCTTCGTCCCCGGTCGGCCCCTCGGCGTAGACGTTGAGGGTGGGATCCGAGGCGTCCGGCAGCACCAGAAACCAGTCCCCGCCGTCGAGGTCGACGCGCACGCCGTCGAACATTTGGATGTCGCGGCCTTGGTTTTCGACCACGATGGTGCGCATGATCTCGCCCTTGCGCTCCCAGGGGCAACTGATCTTCCGGTGCCGCAGAAACCAGTGCGGCAGCAGGTCGTTGAGTTCGTGGAGCTTGCGCCCTTCCTGGGCGAGCAATTCCATGACCTTGACGATCGCATACAGCGCGTCGAACGCCGGCTGGAATTCGGGAAAGACGGGTTCCTGGTTGACGCCGCTGCCGTAGTCGAGCGTTTCGCGCTGGGCGTCGGCCAGGGCCATCATCGAACGCCGGTCGCTGCGGGTGCGCGTCATCGTCGCGCCCAGCGACTCCGCCAGCCGTTCGATCGCGCCGGGCGTCGTGACCGGCACGGCGATCCGCGCGTTGGGTTTGCGCCGGCCGACCATCAGAGTGACCAGGGCGAGTAACCTGTTGCCGGCGATCACCCGGCCGAGGTCGTCGACCAGGGCGAACGACTCGCCGTCGTGATCGACGAGCACGCCCAGGTCGGCGCCCAGGGTCATGGTGATCGTGCGCAACTGCTCGATGTAGCGCTCGCGGTCGTCGCGAAACGTGCGCGCCTTGTTCTCGTCGTAGTACGCGTCGAGCGCGATGATGTCGACGCCGAGATTGGAGAGGATGCGCGGCAGCACGATCGAGGCGTTGCCGTAACCGTAGTCGACCACGACCTTGAAGCCGGCTTTGGGCAACGCGCGCGGTTTGAGTGCGGCGAGGAATTCGCTCGTGTAGATTTCCAGCGAGCGCGCCGGAAACGAGAGCACGCCGACCTCGTCCATGCCCGTGCGCCGGAAATCCTCGCGGAAGAACAGGTTTTCGATCTTGCGTTCGGTCGACTTGTCGACGTTGATCCCGCCCGAGTCGAAAAACTCTATCAGCAACGAGTTCGGTTCGCTGGGATCGACGCGGGTGTGCACGCCGCCGTCGCCGCCCATGCGCGTGGCGTAGCGTGCCAGCGGCAGCGGAATGGAACGCAGGTCTTGGACGTTGACGCCCACCGAGAGCAGTCCCGAGATGATGCAGCGGTTCATGATGCGCGCCGCGGGGTGCGCGTCGCGGCTGGTCATGATCGTCTGGCCGGGCTTGACGTGGGAGCCGAACGCTTGGCCGAGCTTCATCGCGAACTCGGGCGTCACTTCGACGTTGGCCAGGCCGGTCACGCCGACGCCGCCGAAGAGCGAGCCGGGCCACTTGATGCCGTAGATGAGCGACATCGAGACGATCGAACCCGAGCTGACCGTCTTCTCGGGCCAGAGCTTGATGTTGGGCCTGATCACCGAGTCGCTGCCCAGCGTGCAATTGCTGCCCACGACCGAGCCTTCGCCGACCAGGACGTGGTCCTTGACGATGTTGCGGTCGGCCAGCGTGCAATCGGACAGCGCGCTGAACTCGCCGAAGTAGCCGTCTTCCCAGGCGATGGTGCGTTCGAGTTTGGCGTGCTTGGCCACGATGCCGGCGTTGCCGACGACCGTCTCCGCGCCCACCACCGCGCCCGCTTCGACCGTGACGTTCTTGCCCAGTACGACGGGCGCCAGAATGTGCGCGCCCGGATCGATGCGGCAGCCTTCGCCGGTCCACACGCCGGGACTCGTCTGCGTGCCCGGAATGTCGACGCGCACCTTACCGTTGAGCGCGTCGTAGTTGGCCTGCTGGTACTGTTGCAGGTTGCCGATGTCGGTCCAGTAGTCTTCGGTGACGTAACCCTGAACGAGCTTGCCGTCGTGCAGGAGCCGGGGGAAGATGTCGCGCGAGAAATCGTAGTTCTTGCCGCGCTCCATGTAGGCGAAGATGGCCGGGTCGAGGACGTAGATGCCGGTGTTGATCGTGTCGGAGAAGATTTCGCCCCACGACGGCTTTTCGAGAAAGCGCGTGATGCGCCGCGACTCGTCGGTGATGACGACGCCGAACTCGAGCGGATTGCTCACCCGCTGCAGGGCGATGGTGGCTTGCGCTCCCGCGCGCAGATGCTCGGCGGTGAAGGCGGTGAGGTCGAGGTCGGTCAGAGCGTCGCCCGAGATGATCAGGAAGGGCTCCTCGCCCAGCATCTCCTCGGCCAGCTTCACCGCGCCGGCCGTGCCCAGCGGCGTATCCTCGACCACGTATTTCATCGAGACGCCGAAGTCCGTGCCGTCGCCGAAGTAGCTTTCGATCTCGTCGGCGAGGTAGTGCAAGGTGGCGACGATCTCGCGCACGCCGTGTTTGCGCAACAGGTCGACGATGTGTTCCATCACCGGCTTGTTGGCCACCGGCGCGAGCGGCTTGGGCCTGCGCGAGGTAAGCGGACGCAGCCGCGAGCCCTCGCCCCCCGCCATCACAACCGCTTTCACAAGTGCGAACCTCCCCGGATCCGGCTCGCGACGTCGGCGGCGAGCGAAGCCAGACGCTCGTCACCGGCCATATCCTCGATGCTTTCGCGAGTCTTCCTCCGCCAATTCGGATATTCGCCGTAGGTTCCCGGCAAATTGACCTGGTCGATCTCGCCGAGCGCGTCGTCGAGTTGCACCAGGACGACGCGCGCCGGGCCGTCGGCCAAGAAGCGGTAGGCCGCGGCGACCAAGGCGCCGTACGCGCCGGGCTCGCTCTCGCCCGCGTCGATCAGCCGGTGCGTGCGCTCGACGCTCGCCTCGTCGAGTTCGTCCGCGGCGTGCAAGGCTTCGAGAAGCCGGGTCGCGTCGACGCGGCGCAGGCTTCGCGCGGCGATCAAGCCGGCCTCGTCGAGGTCGCCGAGGACGGCGCGCACGTCCAAGTCCCGGCCCAGCACCCAGCCGGGCAAGGTGGGCAGATCGTGCGTCGTGCCCGTAGCCAGGGCCAGGTTCGGATACGCCGGCGGCGGCAGGAAGCGGCCGTCGCCGTCGCGCTCGAAGAGCAGCACGCGGTAGGAGAGAATCGCCGCGCGCTCCATTCGCGCGCGAAAGCCGTCGGGCACGGTGCCCAGGTCCTCGCCGACGACGACGCAGCGCGCCGCGTTGCTCGCCGCGGCCGTCAAACGCAGCAGCAGTTCGAACGGGTACGCCACGTAGGTCCCGTCCTGCGCCTCGCCGCCCAACGGAATCTGGAAGAGGCGCAACAACGACATCACGTGATCGACGCGCAGGGCGCAGGCGTAACGCATCGCGTCTTGCAGTATCGCGGCGAAGACGCGGCCGCCGTCGGCTTCCAGCGCGGCGGGGTCGAACGGCGCCAAGCCCCAGTTTTGACCGTGCGGGCCGAGCGGGTCGGGCGGTGCGCCGACGGTGCGGTCGAGCCGGTATTGCGCGCGCTCGCTCCAGACGTCGGCGCTGTTCGCGTCGACGCCGACGGCCAAGTCCAAGTACAGTCCCGCCGCTTCCGGGTCGTTTGCGACGGCCGCCAATTGCTCGTGCGCGACGAACTGCACGTATTTGTAGAAGTCGACGCGCGCGCGCCGGCGTCGCGCGAATCGGCCGACCGACGGGCTGCGCGGGTCGTGATACGAAGCCGGCCACGTTTGCCAGCCGCGCGTTCGTCCGTCGTCGCGCGCGTAGTGCTCGTTGAGCGCTTCGTACCGGCCGAAGCGTTCGAGCGCCGGGCCGGAGGCGGCGCAGAACGTTTCGAAGGCGCGGCGCCGCGCTGCGGGCGCGCGAGCGACGAAGGCGGCGTACAGCGCTTCGAGCGCCTGCCGCTTGCAGCGGCCGACCAGCGCGTACTCGACGCGTTGCGAAGCGCGCGCCCGAGCGATGTCGTCCTCCAGCGGCGCGAGCTGCGCGGCGAGCGCGTCGCGTTCGCGGGCGTACTCGGGAACCGCTTCGACGTCGATGTAGAAGGGGTTGAGAAAACGGCGGCTGGTGGGCGAGTAGGGACTGGCCGCATCGGGATCGAGCCAGTGCAGGGCGTGCAACGGGTTGAGACCGAGCAGGTCGGCTCCGAGGCGTTTGGCCGAGCGCGCCAACTCGCGCAGGTCGGTGAAGTCGCCCATGCCCCAATTTCGCGCCGAGCGCAGCGCGTAGAGATGCGTCGCGAAACCCCAGAGGCGGCCGCCGTGCGCCGACTCGGGCGGAAGGTAGCAGCGCGTTTCCCGTTCGTCGGAGATCATGCAGGGCGCGAGCGAAGCAGCGCGAGGGAGTGCGCGGCGACGACCAGTTCGTTTCCGGGCAGAGCCGGAGCGGCGGCGGCGCCTTGCTCGGCCGTGTCGATCAGCAGCTCCCAACCGGCGGGGTGTTCGGGCAAGCGCGCGACCACCGGTGCTGCGTGCGCGTTGAGATAGAGCAGGCAGAGCCTGTCGTCGGGCCCCGGCGTCTCGTCGCCGAAGGCCAAGCCGATGAAGCGCAACCCCGCGTCGTGCCACTGCGTCTCGCTCATCTCGAGTCCCTCGGAAGTCAGCCAGGTTACGTCCTTGCGCAGGCCGTCGCCCAGCGGACGGCCGGTGAAGAACCGTTCGCGCCGGAACGCCGCCACGTCGCGCCGGATGCGCAAGATCGCGCGCACGAAGTCCGCGAGCGCGGGGTCGTCGGGCGGCGACCAGTCGAGCCAGCTCACCTCGCTGTCGTGACAGTAGGCGTTGTTGTTGCCGCGTTGCGTGCGTCCGCGTTCGTCGCCCGCGGTCAACATCGGGACGCCCTGCGCGAAGACGAGCGTGGCCAAGAAGTTGCGCTGCTGGCGTGCGCGCAAGGCGCGAACCTCGGGATCGTCGCTCGGTCCTTCCA
>Ga0326727_10008043_pt1 | contig 27159 bp, 25 predicted proteins | sample MB2enrmetagenome_FD_207643 | JGI IMG/M metagenome (GOLD analysis project Ga0326727, IMG submission 207643) | Lab enriched peat soil microbial communities from McLean, Ithaca, NY, United States - MB29MY | ecosystem: Environmental > Terrestrial > Soil > Wetlands > Peat | place: USA: New York...
TAAATGCCCAGCAGGAGCCGCAACTTAGCTGGTTTTTTATGGGTGTGACCCCATTTAAACTGCGCCAATCAAACGAGGCCGGAAGGGTCTGAACGGACGCTCCGAGCATCGGAACAGACGGAGCATCGCTTTTGTTCCACCCCGGCGGCACCTTGAGGCCTGTAAGCTGCTCTATCTCCTTATCCATCGCAGGAGAGTACGCAACCTCGTAAGTGCCGCCATTCGCCTTGACCTCATCACTTAATGCCTGAATCTTCGCCGCCATGTCAGGCTGTGGGGCTTGAAAATCCATAGCCCCGCAAAAGGAAGGAATCGCTAAAAGAATCGCCACAATTATTATCGACGTAAACTTTTTCATAATTACCCCTTTTGGAATTAATGTTGGCCTCACAGTTACTTCTTGTTCATCACTCTGCGCGGAGTGTGAATGACAACAGTGAAATAGAAATTACAAAAGCGAAACTCCGCTTCAGCCTTGCCGGAATGCATGTTCTTTCCTTCACCGGTGTAGGTAAAAGCCGGCGCTTGTCACCGGTTCCACAAAGCGCGGTGGGGCTTTTACTTACCTTTTCACAGTATTTCTCCAACGATCATAGAAACGATCGTAGATTGGGTTAAATAAAGGTTACGAAACACACTTGGGCCAAAAATCACAGTTTTTTCAGGTAATTGATCAGTTACGTGACTACTTTTATTTATTGCTCGCAGTCTGCATGCGAGGCGTTCGCGTCAAAGGATAGAGCAAGAATCGGACCCGCTAAGGCCGCATGCGTGAGCGGCTTCCCGGTTGGCCTTCCGGTTGCCGGAACTATACCGTGACCGGCAGACCGGATCTTGTGATCTACATTCCGATCGCAACTATGATTGCCTTCACTAACTGGACAATTTATTGTATTTTTAATCTGTTGGTGCAATAGAGTGCCTTGATCGGCTTCTAATTTTCCCGGTTGCGCGGTTGCGGAGGTAATGGATGTGTAAGCGTCTGGTTTTTTGGGTGCCCCTGTTCTATTTGATGGTGCTTTCCCTTGCATATGCCGGTTTTGGTGACGGTAAAGCGGCTTATGACGGCGGCGATTATGCCAAAGCTTATAAAGAGTTCAAGGACTTGGCGGAGCATGGTAATGCCGGGGCACAATATTTTATGGGAAAGATGTACGAGCTTGGCAATGGCGTTTCGCAGGACGGGGAGCAGGCGTTGAAATGGTACCTCAAGGCCGCGGGGCAGGGAAATGCTGATGCACAATTTTCTCTCGGAACGATGTACGAGCTTGGCAATGGCATTCTGCAGGATTGGGGCGAGGCGTTAAAGTGGTACCTTAAGGCTGCGGAGCAGGGAAATGCTGATGCAGAACACAATCTGGGATATATGTACGCCAACGGCAGAGGCATTTCGCAAGATTATGCAGAGGCCATGAAATGGTACCGCAAGGCTGCAGAGCAAGGAAATGCTTTCGCGCAAAATGCTTTGGGATGGATGTACAATAACGGCCAGGGGGTTCCGGAGGACCAGCCCGAAGCGTTTAAGTGGTACTTGAAAGCCGCGGAGCAGGGAAATGCTCTCGCACAGAATAATCTGGGAGAAATGTATGCCCAAGGCCAAGGCACTACGCAGGATTTAGTACAGGCGCATATGTGCTTTAATTTGGCGGCGGCACAAGGCAATACGAAGGCGCAAGAAAATAGAGACGAACTTGCCCAGCAAATGACACCTGACCAGATCTCCGAGGCGGAGCGCCTGGCAGCAGAGTGGAAGCCGAAGGGCAAAGACAGGTAGGCTATATAATATAGACGAAAAGGGGTAGGACCTAATGCCGTTAACTTAACAGATATGTGTTGCCCCTGCTGTCTTTGCGGGTTTCCGGCTTTAGCGGCAGCGGCGAAGCTGCTTTGAATTCAGGTTTTCATCCTCGGCGCCGCTTCTCCAGCCCTCGACTCTTTCTTCGATATTTCTGCAGGTCTCCTGGAAATTGGCTGCCCGGTTTAGACTTCACCCGATGTCGTGCACAGCATTGCACAAATTCCGCCTTAAATGATGCTACCTCCCTACATATATGAATATACAGAGATAATCATCTCACGAAGTCAGACATGCACTCCAATCCCCGCAGAGAGCTACGCACTCTCCGAAGCCTATCACTAACTGCCCCTGTACCTAACAAATTTCTTTATACAAACCGTGGCTTTGTTGAGCAGCTTCATACCGAAAACTGTTTGGCTTCGAGACGCTCATCTAAAGGAAGATCCAACAGTTCGCGCACCAATTCCTTTCGAAACGAGTTGCTTCTGTCCGACGGACGTGCATGGAAGGCGTACTTCGTCTTTAGGTACAGGGGCAGGCCCTGATTGATGTCTTCTGTTCGGATAACCACCTGATATTTCGTGCTATCGGGAGGCAGATTTGCCACGTCACCTTGAATAATCATCGTCTCCCAACCAACACCGCCAAGCCTGCCATCAGCCTTTTGCTTATAGGTTTCGTCACACACAACGATCACTTTGTGAGCCAATGCGAGCTCATTGCACATCCACTGCGGCAGGTCCATTCCATGGCGAAGATGGAACTTATCAAGCCGGGCCTGAACGCCATTGTCGATCAGGAACAGGGCCAGTTCCTTGACCCATTCGACAGCCTCGTCTGTGCTCGAGGTGTGGCTTAGAAAAACTCGCACGTTGTCTTTCGGCCTGCCTGCGATTACCTTTCTATTTGCGCGTAAGCGATCGAAGAGGTCTTTGTGCAACACATGAACGATGAGAGTAGCTCCGTCATGGGCGGAACTTTCGAAACCTTTCTTGAGTGCGGCAACAACTGCTTCGCTTTGGAGGCCACCGGCACCTGCGCCCAGCAGCGGTACAGAGATCACACGTGCGGAGGATTCTTCCTTCGTGAAATCTCCAAGCTTGACTGCGATCGCTTCAATAGCCGCCAGCGAAGAAGTCATAGACTTCACTGATGCGGCGAACGCAACGAACTGGGCAATGTTCTCGCCGCCCTTAAACGGTAGAATCTCCACCTCACCAAGCCGCATGCCGGTAGCGGGGTGGGGAAGGGAATAGTGGCTCAGTGAGCGAGCAACAAAGCCGGTCACAGTACCGGCTGTCGAGCAGGGGAGAACCACTACGTCAGCGGGTCCGTCGAACAAATTCCCTAGTTTAAGCTTTACGGAACCTGTCATATTTCCTCCAATCTGGACACAATAGCAGGCTGACCCCATAAGATGCGGATTATAGTGTTTCTGCCCGCACAATACACGATCAAGTTGATAGCCAATGGTGGGTTAAGCCCTTTATATTTAGCTGGTTGTACTCTATATGGATCGGCATGATTAATCTTCCTCTCTTGCCTCAAATGTCGTCCACAGGACTACGCATGCCTGCCGATTCTCGATTGATGACATAGTTAGAGATTCATCGCCTATTCCAGATTCCAGCTATCTCCCATCCAGTCAATAAGGAATATTCGCGAAAGAATTATTCCTTCTCGTGGTCTGACTTTCTCGGATGAAGGTTGCATATCAGTCAGACACCGACCTCAACCACCTTCAATCACCTTTCCAGATTGTCTTAGAGCGCCCATTTCAATGCAAAAAAAGGTCTCTCAGCCGCCAAAACGTTCTTCCCGGGGCTTCTTCATTGAAAAATCAGGTGCGTCTCTCGGTCCGACCGGCCTAACCCCAGCTCCATATCCCTGAACCAGGCGAGAGCAGGGGGCCGGGTGGCCAGATGCCACCCAGGCGCCGAATTCAGCCGCTAGAGACGAGTTCTGCAAAGCGCTTCGATGTGACCGCCAGGAAACTCTGGTTCATTTTGATGAGTTCCTCGACTAAATGTGCCAAGGCTAAGGTATCCAAGTCAGCGACGGCTTTATCCATCTCGCCTTCACCATCCGGTCGGTACAACTCATCCCATCGCTCATACATCTTCTTGACTGCAGCCTTGTCCTCGCCTACAAACGACTCCAATGTCTGGTTCCGAATCAGGGACCAGTCCCCTTTAAAGCGTGGGTCTATGGCTGCTTCGTGTTGGAGGTCCATTAACGCCCGGTTGAAGGCCAATACGTCCTTGTTTTTGAGCTCCCGGCCCACGTAGTGCTCCAGAACCTGATAGCGAAAGCGCACGGAGAACCATAGGTTTATCGCCAGGGCCGCGAGCCCAGGGCTCATGTGGCTCGTGTCACGGGCCGTCTCAACCTCGCTGAACAGGATGTCAATAGCCTCGGCCCTCTGGTCACTCCTGCGCCGCTTCACAGCGCAGATCATCGGCCGTATGCGACGCCCGCCGTCCACGAGAAAACTCCCACGCATAAAGGGTACTTTAAGACCCTTACCCGTGGCCTGGACCGCTTCCGCCAGTTCCTTGACCCAGCCTGCATCCTCTTCAGCCTCCACAAGATTTGCCAGCCAATCGCCAAACAACGGCCTGCCCACTTCTAATCCAAAGAGTCCCTTGCAGTCCTCGTTGCTGTCAATCACACGCCCGCCGGCAAGCTCGTTCCAGCCTCTGACTGCAGACGCATCATCGAAAGCCACCGCCATATGAGGCCCGCAACAGAATTTCACGCTCGGGCTTGCCTTTCGTTGAATCAGATTCACTATCTGCTCGGCCTTACTTTTGAGGCCTTTCAGTTCGCTGTTTATTGGCGGCATACCAGGGACCCAGTTCGACTCCTGAAAGAGTCCCTTGAGAAAGTTTTCCACTGCGGCCGTCTTGGCGGGCACCGTTTGTTTCTCGCCGAGGGCGTCAGCTACCTCGTTTTCGGGGTGGTGCAGGCAAACAAATCGCCCAGATAGGCTTTGACCCCGCATAAAGTAGCCTGCTTCGTAAAGTACCCAGTCCCTTTCATTCCCTTCTTCTCCCGGGTTGGGCAGCAGCAGCAGAAACCAATCGCATCTCGGGATTGTTTCCTCAATCTTCTTACGCCAGTTACGCCCGACTTCGTCGACACCGAAGCGCGCCATATGCTGTATCTCCAGCTTACCGGCTGACCACTCCTCTAGCCAATCGGCGATCTGCGTTGCTATGGACATGTCCTTGCCCTTGTAGCTGAAAAAAACGGTGAGCTTTCCAGTAAGCAGCGGCTGGAGTAGGCGCTGTAAGGCCTGCACAATCCCCTCAAGGGGCGTATTGGGGTTCTCCATTACCAGCCACTCAGCGGCCTCGCGCGTCCGATGTATAACGCTGACGTTCTGTGCGATGAATCTTGCAATGTCTGCGTCTTCCATCACTTGATCCACTAAATCCCTCTCTTGAATTGGTTTTAATAATTCTACGTTGGCGTTCGGCATGGCCTACCTCCTCTATGAAAAGTCTGTTCTTCCTCTTTCAAAGCCTGACCCCGTGGTTTCACATCCGAACAGGTGAGGCAGAGAGATAACATCAAGATTCAGATGCAGGCTCTGCAGTATCTTCGGGTTGATCGCGAGTCCATTTTGCGAGCCAAGCTTCATTTTCTGTTGAGATAGCGTGCTCACAATTATCAACAAACTTAGCCACGCAGTCGGAACTCATCCGATTGGGGTCGCTAAGCCATTTGTCCCTCGCGGTGGTGAGACGATCGGCGGTACCGAAGTAGATAATTGCTTCATGGTCGTAGCGCGAGGCCGCCAGATGCGCTGTGACTGCGGCACTGGCAGTCGTAACGACCGCGACCCAGGGTCCCAGAGCAGAGAGTTGCTTGAGCCCCGTCGCTACCGCGGCGCTTGCCAATGCACCCATGACGACCGCAATTGCACCGAGCCAGAACTCCAAGCCATGGAGCCTCTTGGCTTTATTGGCCTTGTCACGGCCCTTTGGCAGATAGTACTGGTCGATTTGGTCGTTCACCCTGCTCTGAACGTAGTCGTCGATGGTAAGCATGAGTGGTCGCACCTTTTGCGGAGGTTCAACGGCGGCGGCGTAGAGGTTCAAATCCCGCACCTTCTCTTTTATAGACCGGCATCTCTCGATGAGGTCAGTGGAGGTGGAAGCTGACCGGAAGGGCGGAGCACCGACAAGATACCTGTAAATAGTTTCCTTTAAGGCTTCAGATGCGGACCGGGCGCTAACCCACTCACTTATTCGATCCTTCGACACTTTGGTTTTCAACACGTATGGCACAAACGCAAGCACAACTGCGCCGGTAAGTGCAACTAGTGCGCGAAGCCACCACCAGTTCTCGCCTAACCCGTCCAGCGTGGTCGCGAGTGTTTCAAGAAAAGCTCCAAGTACTCCTGCAATCGCAGCGAGATAGCGCCACCTGAACAATTCAGCTTTGAGATGATTTGCCGTTTCAGACCACTTTGTCTGATCCCGCCAGGCGGACTTAATAAACTCTTGGCTATCCGGAGTTGACAGGGTCCCGTTCATAATTTGCCCTCCCAAGTGGTCGCGCCAACGCTTGAGGTCAGCAGGATCGAGATTAGCACACCGTGTCATATGGCCGGCACTGAGTGGGACGTCGATCAGGCCTCCCTTGCTCCACCTTGTGTTTGGTATCCATTATCAGATGGGAGTTTCACGAAGGTTACAGCATTACTTCAGTGCAAAATGCCAACCTGTTGAAATGAGACAAAAAGGCAGGAAACTCTGAAGCGATTCAAATTTTCTTATTGTGGTGTGAGGATTGCGAGGACTATATTTGGTCATATCTTGAAGGAGGAGGATTATGAAATCGTCCCGCCAAATCAAGCCGATCAGCTATCTCAAGGCGCATGCCGCAGAGATCGTGCGCAGCCTGGGGGAACGGAGAGAGCCATTTGTCATCACCCAGAACGGCGAAGCCAAGGTGGTCATGCAGGACATCGAAAGTTACGAACAAACGCAGGAGACCATGGCGCTGCTGAAAATTCTGGCGCTCGGCGCCCGCCAGGTCGAAGAAGGAAAGGTTCAGTCCTCTGCCGAGGTCATTAAAGGGCTTCGTGAGCGTAGGAAGGCCCGCTGATGTCATTCCAGGTATTCCTGACGGACGACGCGGCCCGCGACCTGGAAGATTTGTACGATTACATTGATTTGCACTATGTGCCGGGCAAGGCGGACCACGTTCTCGAACAGATTGAAAAGGGCTTCACCAGCCTGTCCGAAAATCCTCAGCGCGGAGCCTTCCCTAAGGAATTGCTGGCTATAGGTTTCAGGGAGTACCGCGAGATTTTCTTCAAACCCTATCGCATCATTTACCGGGTCATGGCCGAGAAGGTCTACGTTCTTGTGACTGCCTACGGGCGCCGGGATATGCAGGCGCTGCTGCAGCGCCGCCTGCTGCAGGCATAACACCTACCGCCCTTACCTTCGGCCTGCACTGGCTCGCTTTTCTCTCTGACACTGCCCCGAAATAGCACATGCATATCGCGTGCTTTTAGTCATCATGAATTTCCTGTGGCTTGCCGCCAGTCCGGTAGGGTGGGCACATCTTTTGCGTGCCCACCAGTCTCGCGGAGCGTGGAGATTGTCACAATTGGTGGGCACGATAAGGCTGCGCCCACCCTACAACCCTCGATTGCCGATTTGCCGGCTTTGAGGGTCTGAGGGCAAAAAAGGAGCCCAGTCTATCTGGACCGGGCTCCGCATGAGGGTTCGATCAGAGCTTTTTCAAGCCGGAGTGAAAGAGCCACGCTGGTTTAGAAGAATTTGTAATTCATCCCAATACGGAATATGTTGTCTGTCTGATCGAATGTCGCGGAAGCAAAACCCCGCGGGCCGGTCACTGGGCCTAGTAAGACCGTGTCAGAGCCGAGGTTGATGAAAAGGTATTCAGCTTTGACACTCACGTTATTGCAAAAAAAGTATTCGACCCCGCCGCCGACAGTCCATCCGGTCCTGGTGTCCGAGGAAGCGCCGCTATACAATTGAGGAATCGGGGGGAATGCGATATTAGCACTATAATTTGTAGCGCCATAAGCAAGGCCGCCAGTCCCATAGATTGCCAGCCGGTTGAACGGAATATACCCGATGCGGGCACGTAACGTGCCGAACCAGCTCAGTCTCTGGTCTACGGTTGTGACCTCCGGGGAAAAGCCAGCAACACCGGTGTTAGACCCTAGCCCGGTGCCGGTTATACTAGCCCCCTGGAGGTCTGTTTCAATGCCGAAAAACCCGAATGGACAAACCTGATAATTATAGCCGGCCTGAAGGCCCCCGAACCCCCCCGAAGTGTCGACGCCGGGGGTTGCGACATCCCCGGCGGCGAAAACCGGGCGAAAGTTGGTACTGACGGGACCCAGATTGGCGGTGTTGGAACTCCAACCGCCGCCGAAATTGGCGCCGACGTAAAGTCCGGTCAAGTTAAAAGGTGCGGCGCTCCCGTCCTTGGGAGAGTCCGCAGCCATTGCTTGGCCTGCAAGCAAAAGTGCGGCAAGCGCCGCGACACCGATAAGCCCCATTCTCATGACTTCCCTCCCCAGTTCAAGAAAATGTTGAAATAGGATTCACATCCGGACCATGGCAATCCATGGCGAACTTCAATAGGTATTCTTTTTTGTGACACCGGTGGGTTATGTGCCAGGCGTATCCGGGCAGAAAATATCGTTGTGCTCCGGCCATGAGCATCCGCTTCTGTAGCAGGCAATTCGACTCTCACATTAAAGTGGCTTTCCCCGTGGACCCTGATTAAGTCACTTTTTTCGGAGAGTTGCAAGGAAAATGGATAAACGCAGACCCTTCACGTCAGCGGCCTTCCAATTTGGACCTCCAAAATGCTCTTCTAAGCAAGAAAGAAATATTTATTTTGAAAGTTTTCTGTGTGCAACAGAACACTTGGCTTGGGTCCGACCCCTTTATCCTTGAGATTCTGTCAAGTTTTTCTTGTAAGTCTCACCACAGAGACGTTCGGTAATTCCAAAAACCCGGTGGCCTGCTCCAACAGGCTAGGGTCGATCTTTAGAGAGCACAGAGAAAAACGCAGAGACAGAAGGTTGCGCGAAGAGATACGATGGATAGCCAGCAAAGGCCGGCGAAGGGAGCCGAACCTGTGTAAGTATGGACCCGGTACGGGACCTAAAAATTCCGGAACTGAAACGGGACCGCTGAATGTGCCTTGGAGGTGTGAACGGAGGGTTGGACTCTAAACCCGGCTCAAGAAATGATTTGCGTCTAAAAATAGTGTGAGGGGTCTTACTGCCTGAAGATAAAGGAGATGTGTGGAGTGTTCCCTTTCCAGCGACGTGCATCACAGGCACGAAACCAAGCTGCCAAAGAGCTTCAGGACAATGCCATCGCATCATACCCGCGTGGTTGCATGTCCGCGTGGACGCCCTGGTTATGCCTGAGTGAATTTGCTGAGACGTTCTAATAGTGGAATCTGATCCTCACCAACTAACCCCAGCGTTCGATGATACCGAAGAACTGAGGCCTCGATGCCGGCTGCTTCGAATGCCAGCCGCGCGTGTTTTACCGCTTCATCATGCTTCCCGCGGGCGTCAAGAAGGAGGGCGACGGTGGCATTCCACCTGAAGTGCTGTACAGGGAAGAACGGCCGGCCAGCAGACTTGAGGAGTAGTTTCAGGGCAGAATCGTATTCGGATTCGATTTCTCCGAGTATCACCATTTCTGTATACGTCAGGTATGCGTCCGTCTTTACCCAGCTCTGCGATTCCTCATGCTCCAATGCTCGCTTGATTGAAAGCAATGCTTCTCTGGTCTGCCCCAGGCGAAAGAAAAGCACGCTCTGCTGCGAGAAGGCTTCAGCACAATCGAACTGCCCAACACAGGATTCCGAGTACATTGAGAGCAGACGTAAAGCGACCTCTGGTTGCTTATTTGCTAGATAGAGAGCCTGAATGCGTAGGTACTGACATCGGGTATCATCGCGCCGAGAACGGCTGAGGCGGGCAAAGAACTGCTCCTCGTCAGTGATAGACCATTCGGTTTTTCTATACCAGTCATGCTTGCCCACAGACATTTCCTCGTGCATAACAATAATTATACCGATCCGCATAAGATGCGGGTTTCCTTGTGCCAGCCCACATAAGACCCTCTCCGATTCCCTGGAGAAGGTTCTATAAAGTCTATAGAATCAATCTCTTGATGCCCGTTCGGCATTCTGTTCGGTCATTACACAGATCGGCATAAGCGCTGAAATGAGATAGCTGCGATCGAATCGGAAGATCAATGCCAGTAGTGCTGAAGCAGGCTAAGTAAAGTTATGCAGCCAAAAAGGATGTATCGGCACATTCGTTACGCAGATGCCAAAGCGCTTTTCACAAGTTGAAGAAGCTCTTGTGGGCTATTTGTGCTTCCAAAAGCGCCTCTGCGCAGAGCTTCTTCTTTGTTGGCTGGCAGGCTAGCTGCCGATGATGCAAAAATTATGAAGGGTCTTTCCATGTTCGACTCACGCATTCTGCGCAACAGTGTGTATCCCGCTTTCGGATCAGGTGGTCGCGCCATGTCCGAAATCACAAAAGCGTATGGTTTCGCCTTTAATTTTTCCAACGCTTCATCCGTGGACAAGCTCAGATCGATTGCTACGTTCAGCAGATTCTCGAAGGATTGCTTGAGATAGGCATTGTTGGTTGGATTGTCATCAACCCAGAGTCCGAGCTTTTTCTCACCCTTGACAACGGCAGTGGTATCAATAGCCTGCGACACGTTATATATAACATGCTCTTCCGCCTTCCTTCGCTCCCTCTCCTTTATCTTGTTTACTTCCGCTCTTGTAAGTGCCCCTGGTAAGAATAATCGTGTCCACAGGTAAGCAATCAGAAAGCCACAAATCGGGAAATATACAAGTATCGCTAGGGAGAATACATGACTTTGTGGAGAATTCCCGAGGCCTGCCTGTACAGCGTTGGCGGCTTTGTCCAGAGCTTGGGGTATTCGTGAAATCTGTGTAAGCCCTACTCCAACGAGTATTTTTGTGAGCCAGTCCGAGATCTGCTCTAGATTCGTATTAGCCCGAAAGTCGGCTATCTGTTCGCCGCTCCGATTTGGACTCTCCGTGTCTCTGGATTGCAAACGTTCGTATTCAGGCGTTCGCGGTATACCAAACAGAAAACCTAACAGGCCACCTATAACGAATGAAGCACCGGCGACCAGCAGACCCAAGCTCACAACGGATAGGAAGTCACCTGTGTTTTGCAGTGCATATACGAGGATGCCGAAAAAACCAATTACTATGAAAATAACCAACAGTGGTAAGGCACCTGAGCTGTCTATTGTGTCGTCAGTGTCTTGAGATGAAAACCGCAACCACGATCTAAGTCTGTTGCTCATCCTAAAACCTCCACATGCTTGGTGTGCTGCTACCATGCCAGGCCGCACAACACCAGCGATAACCGGCGGCGGGTCGAGCCATATGTGATGACCGCGCAGTACTTGCCGTGCGGTTGATTGCCCTGAATAATGCACCAATTTCTGCCCAATGCATCCAAACCGCATTTTCGGGTCGGATTCTGCCTGAAAAAACTTATTGGACGATGTCAACGCATGTAAAACCATACGATTTCCCAATCGAATAAGCAAGTGATATGATAATGAGACCGGTTTTGCATTTTCAGGACACACTCATTCCCCGGAGTTAAGAGCTCGCTTCCGCCCCAGGCATTCGATGGGACTCGGGCGAATAAGATGCGATAGTAGCGGACGACAGAAAAAGCTGACCCAACATGGACGCACCACTTTCTGGCGTGGTGGACCACCTTGGCCCCAACCTTGACGAGCCGCCTGATGATCGAGTCTACGCATGGCTCGACGCTCTCGCCCCGGAATGCAGCATCCCGAATTGTGTGGAGCAGATTGTAGGCAAGACCTACATTCCAGTCACAACTATGGTCGTCATAAGCCCGGCAATTTCAATTCTGCTCCGGATCTTTCGAAAATGGACAAGCCTCTGGTATCGACTCAGGTTGCGGCCTGAACTGAGGGCCGGCGAGAGGAGTCGAACCCTGAGCCCGGTAGTGTGGGAAAAGCTGGCGCTGTTGACTGCGAACCTGCCTCCAATTGTATGGCTGCGCTCGGGAAGGGCAATGTAGACTGTTTGTTCGCCATCCTCGTCTTTGCGGACAATGAGTGATTCTGAAGGCATTACAAACCGGTCTTTTTAAGGAGAGAAACAATGAGCAGCAAATCAGGCAGGATAATCATGGGCATTTCGCTGGCCGCTTTTCTGATCGGAAATGTATCGGTGGCGATGGCGGAGACTCAGTGGGAAAAAGATCATCCACGGCGTGAACAGGTAAACAGCCGCTTGAACAATCAGAACAATCGGATCGATAACAAGGTCGATTCGGGCAAGATGACCAAGGGCCAGGCCGCAAAGGTCCACAAGGAAGATTCTCAGATTCGCGGGGAGGAACGCAGCATGGCGAGCCAAAACGGCGGCCACATCACCAAGCAGGAACAGCGCACCCTGAACCAGCAGGAAAACAAGGTCAGCAACCAGATTCACAAGGAATAACATTTTGCGGTACGGTTGTTTGCCAAAGGTGAACCATTCGTATTCTCATCGCATTAACTGATTCCGGGATATAAGCACATAAAGAAGGGGCGGGTTTATAACCTGCCCCTTTTTTCGATATTTGAGACGAGAGATTCGAACCGTTGAACTAAATTTTCCACTGTGATCGCAGCAGCTCTTGTGCCCCTCAATTGGTGGAATTGTATCCAAGCTGGAGGCACTGTGGCATTTCTGGGGTACCTTTTTGAGAAATAAGACCGCCTTAAATTGGTCTTTGCGATGGTAAAAAGAGCGTTTTAAGCTATGTATAATGGGGGAAATCGGTAATTTCTGCGACAGATGCATATACTTGTCTTGGTCCGACCCGATTTGATGATAAGATACTTTTACTTTTACCGCGATGAAAACTGTTTTTGCTCAATTGCGGCCTTAACATTAGTGATAAGAGTATCCATATCCTCATTAGGGTCAAAAGTTAATTTGATTTTAACTTTCGGTATTTCATTCTTGCGTGCAAGCGATTCAATGAATTCGCACTGAATGATCCCGTTTATCAAAAGAGGTAACCATTCTTCAAAATAACTCATGTCATGATTATATGGATTTGCAAAGTCCTTAACGATGGATATTAAAAGGACATTGGAACGATAGAATTCGTGAATCGCATCAGATGTTAGTAGTTGTATGTGTCTCTTCTTTATAGTTAGCAGGTGTCTTGACTCGATCTTGTTTGTTTTGAAATTTATTCCTATTCTTCTGTAGTTTCTCTTTGCATTGTCTGTGAGACCAATGGCATATCGCTTTTCATCTTTCCATAGTATAAGTCTTGTGGATTCAAGATAGGTCACTTCCTTTTGGCTTATATCGACAATTCTAATTATTTTGATATATCCAGTCCTCTTGTGAAGAAAGATAAATGGGGAGCCAGACTCTCTATATCTATATATCAATTCTTCGAATCGTTGTAGGCTATCAACAGCAATCGATGCAGTTTCTGCGCCTTCGTCCATTTCATCGCCAGCAATTTGAGTACGTATACCATCTATTACTGCTGCACATTTATTTATCGATGATGTATTTAAATTATCATGTAACTCATTCAGAGTTTCAAGAAATTTCATTCGTACTGATGAGGCATCGTCTGCTGCCTGAATTGATCCTGTAGTGGTAGGTGCCAATTTCAAGACCCTGCTTGCAAATGCATGTAAGAATTGAAAATTCGGAGTCTTTACCTTCATGAGATCGGTTGCTTGCAATCCTTCTCGAACCAAAGTAGAAGCAAATCCAAGTAAACAAAAGTGAGTGAGTGCTTGCACATATGACATAAACTTGTCATGGTCGGCCACCGAAAGCTTTGTAATTACAAATCCAGCATTTTTCAAAACAATTTCTAGTATTTTATGCTGCATATCAGATGTATCAAAGTCTGTTAGAGCTATGATGTGACCAGCAGGTGAGATAACCGTATGGCCAAACAAAGGGTGACATCCAAGATATGAACAAGGGAAATCATCGATAGACTTAACGAATCGGCTACTTCTGCCTTGGTCGGAAGCAAGTGAAATAACGAGCGATTCATTCTTCAAATAAGGCACTATTGCTTTCAGTGCTTTTTCGAATTCAGGAATTGGTAGCGCAAAGAATATCCAATCTCCTTCCCTAAAATTATAGCGATAACTAGAATAAGAACCATTATCCTTAATAAGACAGGATATGACCTCTGCTGAAAGTGTATTCAAACTTTTTAAATTACTATCGTAGCAGATTATAGGAGAAGTATTTTTGAATACGTTATCAATTAACCAACGTCCTATACCACCTCCACCACCTATTATGTGAATCTGTCGCATTATTTACATATCACCCTATTATTAAAAGTAATACCACGAAAGACAATTACTCATTGATCTCCGATATGACTTTTAGGTAATCTCTATCTACTATTATATGTTGTATTATTAAATTCCCCGTTCGTCCCAGTTCTAATAGAGACTTTATTGCGATACGAGAATCCACAAGAGATATGGTATTTTCAGATCTGTTGCAATTAACAAAACAATACATTCGTCTAATATGTTGACCTCGCGCATAGAAATCATGGAGGTATTTTGTATCCTGATACTTTAGTGGATCATACAAGCCTTGCAAAATTGAAACAGCGCGCTCAGTGATACCAATGACATTATCCCAGTTCCATAATGATAAATCTACCGAGAAATCTGGATCAGATGCCGCAACTCGCGTGCAATCCCTAAAAGACCCAGCAGCCATATTGAGCGTTAGTCTAGCATACTCGCTCTCGCCTGCAAGCCCTGCAACCAGTGCAGCGACAATATATGGAAAGTGACTGATTCGGGCTACGGAATCATCATGAACTTCTGGCGATAAGGGCAATACTTTGCCTCCAAGATTAAATATGATTTCCGAAATGAGTAAGTAGTCTCTAATTCGAGTTTGCGAATCCAATGAGACAGCCCATACTGCATTGGAAAATAAATCGGGATTGGAGTTCATGTATCCAGAATGTTCAGTCCCTGCTAAAGGATGAAGACCGACCCAGTGTATGTTGCTCTTTTCAAGATACTTAGAGGAAACAGCCTGAAAAGGCCTCTTTACGGAACCTACATCGCTAATGAGGAGCTCTTTGCCACAATTGTGCGCTACGTATTCAGCTACCTGAATCTGCATTCGCTGCGGCGTTGCAATAATAACGATATCGGATGTTTCGATCAATGAGTCAATTGAGTCAACAACATTAATCCCGTCTGCCTTTGCACATTCTTGAGTAGTAGAATCAATATCGTAGCCACAAACGGGTATTTCCAGGCGTACTAAAGCCTTTGCTAGCGAGCCCCCAATAAGACCAAGACCAATTATTCCAATTGGACCGGAAGAAGTATATGACATATATTTACCCAACCTAACTATAGTGCTGTTTATGCGCCACGATGTCTAGACGTACTTATAACATAAGCGACAGCGATGAAAGGAGTACCTTTTACGGAAACTATCGCACCGCGAATTACATTCTTCCATATGATTGCAGGATCAGATTGTTGTTTCTCACTCAGAAATGTTTTAATGATCGGATCCTCTTGAAGATTAAGGCCAACTCGATTGAGATTGTTACAACCTAACACAAAACCCTGTTCATCAATCAAACTTAGTAAAATTCGGTTAGCATTACGAGTAGATAATGAAGAACTTTTCATCAGATGGTCAACCGCCGATAACGCCATTTCACTAAAAGGCGCACTGGGCAAATCAATAACGGCATCAAATATGCCTTTGAAGTTTTTCTCCCTATCAAAGCGAGGTACAGCAGCAACAAGTATATTTACATGCCGGTCAGTCGATAAAATCTGGTTTGATACGATTGGCATTAATGTTCTATGACATGCTTCAAAATATGGCCTCTCGTAAGCATTATAACCAACAATCTTGACCTTAGGAAAATTAGGCGTGAAGTGATGTACAACAGTGCCTTCTTCATTTAAGAGATAATATCCACCCGGAAATCCATCAATATTCTCAACGAGATGCTTGAACGCAGATTCATATTGAGGATTAGAGGGATCCAATTCCAGGTCGGAACTTCGAGCAACTTCTTGCATTTTCTTGTATCGTTCCGAAAACCAAGTCGAAATATCTTTTGCATAGGATTCTACTAGAGCAAGCAATAAGTTCGAATGAGGAGAAGGTGATTTGCCATGTTTGACCATTATGATTATAGTGATAATTGCACCAATAGCGCAGACAATACCTGCCATAGATCCGATAATTGTCCAAAAATGTGTATTCTCAAAAAGATGTAAAACTGCTTCGGACATGAGCAACCCTTTCTAAATTACGTGCCCCCTCCCTGATGGTCCCTGTCATGGAAGAGCGATCAGGATGCAACCTGTAGTGTGGAAATGCCCCCTGACCCGCTCACCTGTAGCTTCCAACATAGGGCATCTCTTTGCAAAGCTCAACGATTTTTATGACTTGATACCCCCTGTCGCGTCCCCGGTGGTTTCAACCACGAAAGAGCCTTCAGGCAACTGGGAAATCCAAAATACCTTGCCAGAAGGTTGAACCTTTAGCCCGCCTCCATTCGGTCAGCATATGAATAGAAGATATAATCAAACAGCAAACACAAACAGGGTGAGACCACTTTTCCTTCTTTTCCCTTTTCATATGGATTGTCTTCGAATCGGAAGGCTCCCATCTGGTCGAGGCGAAGCCATGCAGCTCCGGCGAATATGACAAAACCAACCAACGCAAAACAAACCATGCGGCAGCACAAGCCAATAGGGATCTTAACCTGCTCATCGCTGCCTCTTCTCGCCGTGTTGTTCATAGGGTCCCCTTGTTGCCCTGCGATAGCCCAAGCAACATAACGTATGCAATTCAGCGGCGCCGAGAAGCGGCATCCGCTGCAATGATTGGTTAGGAGGCTGACCACCGGAAGTGTCGCGCGATCTCCGACGAATAAGAGCCTCCTACAGTAGACTTGTTCTTTTCTAACCAATCAGAAAATTTTGTTGCTCCATTTGGCGCTTGCTCGGATGTGAGCATCTCGTCCATAAGCCCTTTGAGTTCATTCCGAGTGAGTAAAACATCGCGCAGAAATACGCTAAGGATATGGCCACAGAAAATCCCTAATGATGCGGGCACTTTTACCATTTTCGGGTTCTTCCCAACTTTTTCGGCGATTAATGCCACGAACTGGTGAAAGGTGAATATCTCCGGCCCGATCGCATCCACCGTAGTCCCGGCCGTGCTCGTTGATTGGCGGACGGCGATTTCCGCCAGATCTTCCACAAAGACCGGCTGAACGCGATAGCGTCCCGATCCGAAGATCGGAAACACAGGGCTTGTTCGAATTAGCCATGCAATGTTGTTAACCAGAATGTCCTCCTTTCCGAACACGAGCGTCGGCCTGACAATGGAAAAAGGAACGCCGGACTCACTGAGCATCGATTCCTGGATCGCTTTGCCTCGGTAATAAGGCAAATCGGACTCGAGGGACGCTCGGGTGACACCAATGTGCACGATTCTCTTAACGCCTGCTTGCTTGGCGCACCGAAAGAGCATTTTGGTGTTCATCAGGGCGGATTCATAGGTCTGGCCATCAAATGGAAAGCGAATCCAGTAGGTATTGTAGAGGGTGTCCGCCCCGCTGAGCGTGCGAGTCAATGCCTCTGCATCATCGAAGCTGTATGAGAACGCCTTGAAGGCCGGACCGAAGGGGTTGGGTTTATTCGGATGCGTTGTGATCGTGCAAACAGTTCTGCCTCTTTCGAGAAGGGCTTTCGAAATATACTTACCGATGTATCCGAAGGCGCCAGTGACTATGTCCACAATTCTTTCAGCCTCCTAACGATGGGCTTCACCGGGAGCCGGCTTTTTCGGTGATCGGGTGAAAGCTCTTGTTACGTCTTGTTGAATTGGTCTTAAACAGCAAACAGGGACCCCTTTTTCCCTTTTTGTCTTTCTTGCTTTTTCACCGCACCCACTGTCGGTTGCCCTGTGTTTGGCATGCCCACTAGGTATAAACGGAGTCATCGAACCTATCTACATCAGGCAAACCGAGTAATTCTTTCACAGCCTCGTTCTTCTTCATGCTTCCCAGCCCTACAGTTGCACGCTTCAAGGTAGGGTGCCCCACAAACGGGCGAAGTTCCTCCGGTTTTAAATGCCGCATGTCTATGATACAAAGCTCCTCAAGCATGGGCGCATCGGCTACGCTTCGAAGGTCGTTCAGACCTTTCATAGTTTGAAGGTGGATACGTCGGAGCAGGGATAGTCTTCGCAAGGACGGAAGCGCGGTCACTCCCTTTAATGCCTGAAGAAACAAATACTGAAGAGTATGAACGTCGGCAATGGCCTTCAGGTCGGTCAGTCCCTTAACCATCCAAACCTCCAGATAGCGAAGCTTGCCGATATCCGGAAGGAGTCTCAGGTCCTTTGTTCCCCCGAGCTTTAGATCAAAAGAGAGCAGCTCCACCAAGGGCTTCAGGATGGAAAGGTCCGGAAGAGTTATAGATCTAAGCGTAAGGTCCTCAAGTTTGACTAACTGACTAATTACCTCGATGTCTTTCTTGTGCCCTTCGATATAGAGTTCACGCAGGGAGGTGAAGCGCTCCAAGAATCTAAGGGAGTGACTCTTGCTTAGTGTTTGTCCCAAGCCAAGGTATTCGAGATCATTGGTCAAATAATTGATTCCAGACAGGTCTTTGAGATTAAAGACATCGATCTGGAAACGACGCAGGAAAGGGAAATACCGAAGGAACTCCAGATCACAGCCTTCTCGATAGTGGCCGTATATTCGAAATTTCACAGTGGGGTAATCACGCATGAATTCTGCGACTCGCTTCAAGCCGCAATCCGAGAGCGACTCGGAAAACTGGACCACTCTACAGCGGGCATCGAGTGGACGCAACTGTTCCTTTGTGACGGGCGCCTTCAAATTACGGATGAATGGGTAGTCTTCCACTTTCTATTCAGCCAACACGAAGTTCAGACACCACGACGTCGTTTTGCCGTACCGGTTGGAACGACTCGTTAAATGCGCTTCATTTGTATTCAATGATTGTCTCATCATTAAAGGACTTTTTCCTCAAAAAAGCATTAATTGTACCCGATATTTCGCCACGGGTGATTGGTATTAGTGATCGATACTTGACAGGAAATACTTGCCCCGATTTCTTGCCAAGCGCTCGATAGGCGATAGCGAGTTGCTCTGGCGATGGAGTCATGCTGCCAAACCAAAAACTTACCTGCCCAGTAGGCGTTACTATTATCGGTTGAATAAAGCCCACTTGTTCAAAGCCTTTGACCTGGGGTGTCAAATAACCCTTCATGATTGTTCCGTCTGCCAGGATGAATTCAGCGAGTACGATGAACATTCCGTGAGATGGATCAATAGCACCGTCAGCAGAGTATGGTCGAACAGTTGCCTCATCCTGCCCCTCTACCGTCTCTTCATCGAGTGCGAATTCCCACACTGGATAATTCGCCAGGTCTTTATCGGTCAACTCATAGACCTGCTTGCGTATTTTCATAGTTATCTCCTTTTTCAAGGCATAGCCGCGTTGTTGCTCTTTGTTATGCCGCGCTACGACCACCGCTCGAACCTGTGAACCGGGATATCTTTACTTGTTACTAAGTTTTCATAGTCACGCGCCTCAGACACTGCCTTCGCTGCGGCGGAGGTGCGCTCGTACCAAATTCCGTCGGCAGGATAAAATGAGATGCCGCCGGTAATCTCTGCGAGCACTGCTGCGGAAACAGTTGCCATTCGAAGCTCGAACAAGTCGGCTGAACCCCATAGGAAGTGTAAACATTTACGACATGGCTTAAGTTGCTCGTCGATCTCCTGGCTGGCATAGACCCCTTGTTGTGACTTCTCTTCAAATTCGCCAGTCAGCAAACTAGGTTTGCAAGCCTTCGCTTCGAGTGCGGCATCCAAGCTGAAGTCGCTTATATAGTACTCAAACCCGGTAAGGAACCCAACTCCATTGAGTTCTGGGTGCGCCGAATCCTGAATCTGAAGCTTGAATGGCACAAATCCACTATGGGTGACAAATGAAAAAGCCGGGTAGATCTCGCAGAGCATGCCTAACTCTGCCATGCGAGATAGCCAGAGGGGTATCTGCGAGTCCTTAACCGACGGCACGAAAGTTTGTATCTCAAGGCTCATAGGTTCTCCCTAGCGACACAACAAGAGTTAAGCTGATCCGCATAACATGCGGATTACAAGGCCGAAAATGGTGCAAGCAGGATACACGTATGTCGTAACGGGATCAACTGGGAACCTCATTTAACGCATTCTCATCGTTCGAGGTGGGAGCGGCCTTGGCGTGTCATGTACATCGTGCCGCAAATGCAAATTTCCGAAGCGAAGTTATCTGCGTAACATCTGAGTTGCATATCATGGCCTTGGGGAAGAGCTTTTTCCGGTAATGACAGGGCGAGTCGAACCCAGAATCATATCGACCTAGAGTCATTTCGCAACATCCTGAAACACCAACCGAAACAGGGGCGGGCTTGATTGGAACCAGGGGTCGTTCTTTACCGGCAACTGTCCGGACAGGCAGTGGAACAGAAGCGGGATAGGTGATCTGAGAAGGGGAGGGCATTACCCCGCGTCTCTGCGTCTCCGCGTGAAATTACTTTCGCCTTTTGGTTGGGGCCTCAGTCTAATGCTTTTTCTCAGCGATCTCTGCGCGCTCTGCGGTTAATCGCTTTTGCCCTAACCGACTTTTATAACCATAGCCGCCGCCGTGTCCCCCGCTGCGCATCCTCCCCATAGAAAATATCCGCCCCCCAGTTCGGCCACTTCCTCGATGCCTTCGATGATGAGCCTTCCCGCCGTGGGCGCCTGCGGATGCCCGAAAATAAGCGAGCACCCGTAATTATTGAATCCCATTACATCGATGCCCAGTTCCCGGGCCATGTAGAGGTCGTTTGTAACGAAGGGATTATGGGTCTTAATTGTCTTTAAGTCGGCGACGCCTATGCCTGCTTTCTCAAGGGCCATCTTGACTGCCGGGACGACCGCCATTGCCATGAAGCCCTTTTTTGTCCTGGAAAAGCCGTATGAAACCACCCGAATCTCGACCGAAGGATCGGCGCTCAGCTCGGCCGCTTTCTCCCTCGAAGTTACCACTACGGCGCAATTGCCGTCCGCCGGATGGGTTTGCGAGCCGAAAGTGTGAATGCCGCCAGGCACTACGGGCTTCAGGGCCGCCAGGCCTTCGCGGGTGGTCGGCATGATTCCTTCGTCCGTTTCCACCATGACGGTCTTTTTCTTGGAAATTTTGATCTCTACCGGAAACATGTACCTTTTTTGAAAACTCCGGTCGTCGTCGAGGGTGTGCATATATTGCTCATAGCGCCGAAGGGTCACCTCATCGGCCTGCTCCCGCGTAAGTCCGGCCTCCTTTGCCACATTCTCGGCGGTCTCGATCATGGAATTGCAGGCCCAGGGATCGTGGCCGAAGTTGTCCATAAGCCAGTTCTCCGACTCCACTTCGCCCCCGGGGCCCTGCGGGTTGGGCCATATGGTGTGGGGTCCGTTCGAGCATCTGTCCGTCATGAGGCAGAAGGGATTGCTGTAGAGTCCCGTCTCCACGCCGATGGCGGCCTGGTAGAGGCAGGTGGCCGAAGTGGTGCACGCCTGGCTGATGGTCATTCCGGGAATGCCTGGAGCGCCGAGCAGAGCTGCGGCCCATGGGCTTCCGTAGAACCATTTGGGCTGCCCGATGGTTATGCCCAGGAAAAGGTAGTCGAACATTTTCGGGTCCCAGTTCTTCCCGGCCAGCCATCTTTTCGATGTATCCGCCGCAAGAGTTATGGAGTTTTCGGTTGCCAAACTGCCCTGCCACCGTGAGAACGGGGTCGAGTAATAGCCCCTGAAAGGTATGTACGCTTTGGTCAACATAGTTTGGGTTTCCTCCGGAAGCGGCGGGGCCGCGGGCAAAAAGAGAAGAGTTTTTAGTTTTCAGTTTTTAGTTGGCAAAGAAAGCCTGCGTTCTTCGTATTACGCAAAAGGGTCTTTATGCACGAACCACCATCGCCATGAGATAAGCCGGTCAAAACCAGAGCCGTTATGGAACGCAGACGCGACATGGGATCAGCCGGTCAAAACCAGAGCCGTTATGGAACGCAACCCGTTATGGAACGCAACCCGCCATGGAAAGCAATCCGCCATGGAACGCAACCCGCCATGGAACGCAATCGCCGCCATGGAAGACGGCGCTACCGGGTGTGTCTCTGATTTCCCCAAATTCGTCATTTGCCAATTGATGCGCCGTTATGGAACGCAACTCGCCATGGAACGCAACCCGCCATGGGATAAGGAACGCAGACGCCGCCATGGAAGACGGCGCCACCGCCGGGTGGGTGGATTTTTCTTTATATAACCCAGCTACACGACGTACTGGCCGGCTGTCAATATCTCGTCGGCGATCTTGCGGCGCAGGGAAATGATATCGATGGGCCGATGTTGCGTGAATTTTGCCAGGCACGTCTGCAGAAACTCCGGCCCCGGGCCTTCGGCCGGTTCCGACAGCGCTTCGCGGGCAAGCAGCGCGAGTTTCGGGAAATGAGTGTAGATGAAGGCCTCGGCCATGTTCATCTTTCGCCTCGATTTTTTCGCCGTGTCTTTTGCCGTCGCTTTTTGCGCCCTGAGCAATGCGCTCTCCATCGCATAAGCCCCAATGGCCAGGTCGGCGAGCCGGCCGAGAATTTCCTGCCGCTTGAGAAGGCCCTCTTTGTACCTTTGCCATCCGACTCCCAGGGTGAGCATGAAGAGTTTCTTTGCAGCCCGGACGATGTCTCCCGCGTCTTCGAGGACAGGGAAGCTCGCGGGGTCTTCAAGGCCTCTTACCAGTTTTTCGGCTGCTTCCAGCAGGGGCAGGCCGCCCGCGGTGGACCTGCGTATGAGCATCGTGGGGATCAGGACGCGGTTGATTTCGTTTGTGCCTTCGAAAATCCTGTAAATCCTCGCATCCCTGTAAAGCCGTTCGATGGGGAATTCCGAAATGAACCCGTAGCCGCCATGGATCTGCACGCCTTCGTCAACGGCGTAGGCCTGGACTTCGGTGGAAAATACCTTGTTGATGGAACACTCGACGGCATATTTTTCCATGGCCCGGGCGGTCGCTTTTCTTCCTTCGGTCCCGGAAGCTTTCGTATCGAGCAGTGTCTCTTCGATCAACCCGCCGGTCCGGTAAACCATACTTTCGGCCGCGTAGCACCGGAAGGCCATTTCCGCAAGTTTTTCGCCGATCAAACCGAACCGGCCGATGGGGACATTGAACTGCATGCGCTCGTTTGCATATCCGGCGGCGAGCCTCAGGGCGAATTTCGAGTTGCCGACGGCGTTGGCTGCAAGTTTATAGCGGCCCATGTTCAAAATATTGAACGCAACTATATGCCCCCGGCCGGCTTCGAACAGCAGGTTTTCAACGGGGACTTTCACATCGTCCAGGAACACGCTGCGGGTGGAAGAACCCCTGATGCCCATTTTCTTTTCTTCGAGCCCCGTGGTGAGGCCCTCGGAGCCCCCGTCGACGATAAAGGCGCTTAGTTTATCCCCACCCACTTTCGCATAGACTATGAAAACGTCCGCCATACCGGCGTTGGTTATGAACTGTTTGGTCCCTTTAAGGACATAGCACTTGCCGTCGGGGCTAAGAGTCGCCCTGGTCTTTGCGGCCAGGGCGTCGGAGCCCGAACCCGGCTCGGTCAGGGCATATGCGGCGATTTTTTCGCCGCTTGCGATCGCGGGCAAATATTTGCTCTTCTGCTCTTTGGTCCCGAAGAAGACGATCGGCAGGCTGCCGATACCCGTCTGTGCGCCGTGCGACATGGCAAACGAGCCCGCCCTGCCCATTTCTTCGGCAATGATCGTGGAACTGATTTTGTCCAGCTCCATGCCGTCATATTCCGAAGGGATTTCGGCTCCCAGGAGCCCCAACTCTCCCGTTTCCCTCAACAGGCGCTCGATCATGCCTTCCTGCTGAGACTCCAGGTCGTCCATTACGGGCAAAATCTTCTCGTCGATGAAGCGCGAGACGGTCCGGGAGATCATCCGGTGTTCCTGGGTGAAATCTTCAGGTGTAAATACACTTTCGGCAGAGGTGGGCTGCAGCAGAAAACTTCCGCCTTGTGGTAAGTCCGTCATTGGTTTCGTTCCGTAGCGCGTCTTCGGGCTATCTGCCGGTAAAGTTCGGTTTACGCTTCTCGATGAAAGCCGCCAGGCCCTCTTTACCGTCCTCGCTGAAAAAAGCCGTTACGAAGTTCCCGGCCTCGAGGGTGAGTCCCGAACTGATGTCCACATTGATTCCGGTATTTATGGCTTCCTTGGCCATCTTCACGGCCACGGCGGGTTTGGCGGCCAGTTTGGAGGCAAGCTTGTATGCCTCGTCCATTAGAGAAGCCGCCGGGTAAACCCTGTTGACCAAACCAAGCTTCTCTGCCGTTCCGGCGTCGATGATATCGCCCAGCAGGATAAGCTCCTTGGCTTTTGCAATTCCAATCAGCCTGGACAGGCGCTGCGTGCCTCCCCCGCCCGGTATTATTCCGAGATTGATCTCGGGCTGGCCGAATTTTGCCGTATCGGCCGCCAGGCGGAAATCGCAGGTAAGGGCGAGTTCGGTGCCTCCCCCCAGGGCAGCTCCGTTGATTGCCGCAATTACCGGTTTACTCAGGTTTTCGATCTTTGTGAAAGCCGTCCGGGAAACCTGGCAAAAAACACGGATTTCCATTGGAGCGAGATTGACCATCTCGGATACATCGGCGCCCGCGGCGAACGCCCTGTCTCCGGAACCGGTTATGACGACCGCTTTTACCGCATTGTCTATCTCTATTTCATCCGCCGCCGCCGCCAATTCCCGAAAAACCCGTCCGTTAAGCGGGTTCATTGGAGGACGGTTGAGCGTTATCGTGGCAATGCCGTTCTCTTTTATCAACTGGATGACCTGATAGGTCATGAAGCAAACTCCTCTCTCGTTTGCCGCCTGGTTTGGATGCGGCATTCTCCTCATTTTGACACGGGTTTGCCGATTGCTCTGCGGGATGGGCTAGGAATAGAATCCTCCGCCCGATTTTTTGCCTAATTTGCCGGCCCGCACCATCTGCTTGATGATTTGGGGTGCGCCGTAATGGCCGTCGCGAAACTCGTCGGCGAAATACTCCATGACAAAGTAGGCGATATCGATCCCCGTGTAATCCATGAGTTCGAAGGGACCCATCGGGTAGTTCAAGCCGAGCTTGACCGCAGTATCGATATCTTCTACGGAGGCGACTCCTTCCTGCAGCAGGCGGAGCGCTTCCACAAACTGGGGAATCAAGATCCGGTTGACCACGAAGCCGGGAGAATCTTTCTTGACTTCGATAGACTTCTTGCCGAAAGACTCCACCATGGCCTTGGCCTCGGCGACGGTCTCATCGGACGTCTGCAGCCCTCTTATCACTTCCACCAGGCGCATAATCTGAGCGGGATTAAAAAAGTGCATCCCGCAAACCTTGCCGGGCCTGTTGGTAGAGGCGGCAATCGCGGTAATCGACATCGATGAGGTATTGGAAGCCAAAACGACTTCCGGCCGGCAACTCTTGTCCAGGGTCTTGAATACCTCTTTTTTCAGGTCGAGGTTTTCGATTACGGCTTCTATGACAAAATCCGCATCGGCGAGATCTTCGAGGGCGATCGTTCCTTTGACCCGATTCAGGGCAGCCTGGAGCTGATCCTGGGTCATTTTTCCCCTCTCTACCGAGCGCGCCATGAACTTGCCCATATTGCCGATCGATTTTTCCACATAAGACATTTCTATATCGCGCAAAACCACGTCGTAACCATTCATGGCCGCGACGTTGGCAATCCCTGTGCCCATCGCCCCAGCGCCTACCACGCCAATTTTACGTACGCCCATATATCGTCTCCCCCTATGAGTCCTGAACCAGGCGATCTTTCATTCCCATTGCCGCCATTGGCCGCCAATTCCGGGCAACCCCATTTTGCAATCCGGCCGGGGCTACTTGGGCCTTTCGTCTACAATCCGCACTGCTTTTCCTTCGCTTCGCTTAAGGGCCTTTGGCCGGACCAGTTCCATGCCGACACTGATGCCCATAATCCCCTTGATATGGTGCACGATTTTTCTTTCAACCTCCGCAACCTTGTCGGGGCCGGCGTCAAAGACTTCCTTCTTGCCCTCCACGCGGATGTTCAGCTCATCGAGGTGTTTCTTCTTGCGCACGACGAGCAGGTATTGAAGTTCTATTTCCTCAATGTCGGACAGCAGCGCTTCGATTTGGGACGGGAAGACGTTGACGCCGTTGATGATGAGCATGTCGTCGGTGCGTCCGGTGATCCTGTCCATCTTGACGAAGGTGCGCCCGCAGGAACAGGGTTCCCTCCTGAGGGTGGTAATGTCCTTGGTGCGGTAGCGAAGCAGGGGCATGGCGCGGCGCTGAATGGCCGTCAGGACCAACTCGCCCCTTTGCCCCAACGGGACCGGTTCGAGTGTGACCGGATCGATGGTTTCCGCCAGGAAATGGTCTTCGTTGATATGCAGCCCGTTTCTTTCGTCACATTCAAAGGCCTGTCCGGGGCCGCCAAGTTCGGTAAGTCCGTAGATGTCTCTGGCCGAGATTCCCATCTTTTCATCGATTTCATCGCGCATGGCCGTCGTCCAGGGTTCAGCCCCGAAAACGCCTACGCGCAGCGGCAGGTCCCTGATCGGCGTTTTCATCTCTTCGGCCAGCTCGGCAATGGTAAGAGCGTACGACGGGGTGCAGAAAAGGGCCGTGGTGCCGAAGTCCTTCATCAGCATGACCTGCCTTTCGGTCATCCCAGAGCTGGTTGGGACGATCGTGCATCCGACGAGGCTTGCTCCCTGGTGAAGTCCGAGGCCGCCGGTAAAAAGCCCATATCCATAAGCGACCTGGACGATATCTTCCTTTCTCACCGTCGCTGCCCAGAGCACCCTGGCTACGCACTCCGTCCACTGCTCCAGGTCTTCCGCGGTATAGGGTCCCGTAATGGGCTTGCCGGTCGTTCCTGACGAACAGTGTATGCGAACCACGTCATTCATGGGAACGGCGCAAAGGCCGAATGGATAATTATCCCTCAGGTCGTTTTTCACCGTCAAGGGAAGCTTGCTGATATCATCCATGGACTTTAGATCATCTGCCCTGACACCCGACTCGTCCAGCTTCCTTCGGTAAAACGGGACTCTTTCGTAAAGCCAGCTAACGGTTTCCTTAAGCTTTGCGAATTGGAATTTTTTCAATTCCTCAACCGGCAT
>Ga0326727_10008045_pt1 | contig 27155 bp, 23 predicted proteins | sample MB2enrmetagenome_FD_207643 | JGI IMG/M metagenome (GOLD analysis project Ga0326727, IMG submission 207643) | Lab enriched peat soil microbial communities from McLean, Ithaca, NY, United States - MB29MY | ecosystem: Environmental > Terrestrial > Soil > Wetlands > Peat | place: USA: New York...
ACGCTGACATTCGGCGTCAACGGTATGCAGTTCGTAACGAGGGTGGGTGAAGCCGGGGCGGAGAAGGTCGAAAGCCGCTTTTACCGGATTGAATGCCGGAAAAAGTGCCGGAAAACCCAGATAACCGAAAAACAGGTAGTCAGCTTTGGCTATCTCAAAAAAAAAATCCTGAGCAAAAATAAATATCTGCCCTTTGCTTATTACGGACTGATCGTCTTGTTCTGGATTCTTCTCTTCTTCCTGAAACGCAGCTTATTCGTTGCCGGCGTTGTCCTGGTTATCGTCGTTTACGCTGGCTGGCGGATATTCAGGAAGTTCGCCTGGAAACTGTACCGGAACGCCCCGGACGACGACAGGGAACCGCCTCTCCCGCCATCCGCCTGAGGACAAGCTTCTCCCAACCTTTTTTTCGGGCAGACTTCCTGCCGACGTTCCGCTGTATCCCGGGCGGACATAAACCAATGCAATCAGTATCCCGATGGATGGATATTTCCGTCTGGAAACCCGACACTTTTGCATTCGGCGGGGAATGGTCCCGAAAGGAACGAAGCCGTGACCAATCATGCCCAGTGACTTTGATTTTCTGCGCAGTTCATGATGACTCAGCCTTTAGCCGTTTTTCCTTTCCAAATCGCGGAATATTCCGATATAAAGAATGGCTCCGCCTTTTCGATCGCTTAAAAGTGAAGGAAGGAAAAGTGGCTTCTCCCAACCCGGCAAAACCATCCGAAATCCGCGACCGGATTATTCTGATCGCCCTGTTCGGCTCATTGACGGTGCTGATTCTACTCAGCCCGCTGATTTCCCGACACGTGAACGGGCAGGTAAGCGAATCGACGCTATCCGGTCCCCACGCACCGCTGGCCACCTATCCGCTCGGAATTTTCTACGAGCGGACGGCGGACACCAACGACAACCACATGATGCTCGTCGGGATCGCGCTCGCCTATTCCCGGACGAACACGACCCTCCGCTCCGAGCTCCTGAAGAAACAGGAAAGCATTCGGAGTTCCATCAGCAACCTGCTCGGTTTACAGAAAATGGAATTTCTCAGGAACAGCGAAAGCAAGGATATCCTCAAGCTCGACATCGATACCTCGGTCAACAGCCAGTTGACCAACCCAGGCATCGAGGACGTCTATTTCACGCAATTCGTGGTGAATTGACCGTCTTTCATCATACTTATTCAGTTGCCTGCCGTCATATTGAAGCTTACCCCTTCCGGTAAACCACCGTCGAACTCGACTGGTGCGTTGGCGTCAGCGTGATTTCGCAGATCTGGACATGCGGCGGACGTGAAGCGGCGTAAACGACGGCGTCGGCTACGTCTTCGGCGGTGAGCGGACGGATGCCGTGATAAAAGTCGGCCGCCTTTTGACGGTCGCCATGAAAGCGCGTAACGGAGAAACCCGTCTCCACCATCCCGGGCTGGATGTTGGTCACGCGGATCGACTTATCGACAAGGTCCATCCGCAAACCGTCGCTGAGGGTCCTGACGGCGGCCTTGGTAGCGCAGTATACCGCACCCTTCGGGTAAGCCGCGACACCGGCGAGGGAACCGATGTTTAAAATATGGCAGTCACCCCCGCTCCCGATCATTCCCGTAAGGAGCGCTTTCGTCACATACAGCAGCCCCTTCACGTTGGTGTCGACCATCTCCTCCCAGTCGTCCTCGAGGTTATCCGGAAAGTTTTCGAAGCCGCGCGCAAGACCCGCGTTATTGACAAGTATGTCCACCGTTGACCATACATCGGGAAGTTCCGCCACTGCTCGCTTCACGGCGGCACGGTCCCGCACATCGAGCGGAAAGACGTAGGTTTCGGCCCCGAGCGCTCGGGCTTCCGCCGCTGTTTCTTCGAGCCGTGCGACGTTCCGCGCACAGAGAACAAGCCGGCATCCCTCTCGGGCAAAGGCGAGCGCGCTGGCCTTCCCGATACCGTTGGACGCGCCGGTGATGAATACGGTTTTACCGGAAAGACGATTCATGATATTCTCCGTGTTGATCATAGTGCGAGGGAAATTATAAATTGCAGATGCCGATATTTCAAGAAAGTCGGGAAAAGTTCAGTCTCCTGTCAAAAGAACAATCAGAATCCCACGCAGAGTTCCCATAGAATAAGCGATAAAACAAATTTTACAACGAAAGGAATTCATTGCATTATCAACGAATCCCGCCAATTTACGCCCCTTTCCCTGTCGGCTGAACTGTAAACAAGTTTCCAGTAATTTCCGGAGAGATAATCTTCCCGGAAATTGAAAGAAGGGGTGGGTAACCTTGACGGCTGCCCACCCCTTCGGACATATTGAAAGACCGGGAATCAGAATCCGTTGACCGAGTAAACCGCGTAGCCGCGGGGAGCGGCGTAAACAGTCACAGCACCGGTGCTGCTGCAGGTCACGTTGTTGGGAGCGTAATTCTGACCGCTGATAGTGGAGGAGAAAGCGTACGCTTTCAGGGTCTTTCCCTTCAGATAGGAGTTGCCGGTGGTAACCGAGACTCCGCACCAGTTGGGATAAGCGGATCCGTTTTCGTTGATGATCACGATGTAGCCGGGAGCAGACGAGGAAGAACCGTAAACCCCGTAAACCAAAACATGGTTGTCCTGATTCAGGATCTGAACGGACGGACCGCCGCCTGCCAGCTTGCCGCGGCACCATACGAGTTGCTTGATGCCGTTGCCCCACTGAGCTGTGCCGGTGCCGCCGCCGGAAGACAAGCCGTAGTTGAAGTAATCCTGCCAGTAGATGCAAGGATAGCCCTGATAGGTGATGATAAACGCGTAAGCCAGCATAGCGTCGGAAGTGGTCGGCTGGGTGTCGTGGTTGTTGACGAAGGTGACCGCCTTGGTAGGCCAAGTGGCAGCGAAGGACTGACCGGAGGAAACCCAACTGGCCATGTTGCCGCTGTTGCCGGAGGTATCGTTGCAGGTGGTCGCCATCAGGAACGCGAGCGGGAAGTCGAAGGCCGAACTGACCTGGCTGGCCGCATTGACCCAGTTGTTGATGTTCGCGACGCTGTCCCAGTATTCGGCGACAGCGAAGGGAGAGCCGGTGTTGACGATGAAGTCATGCGTCATCCAGGCATGGTAGCCCTTGCAGTAGTCGAATCTCCATCCGCCGTTGAAGCCGATGGTGCTCTGCAGCCATTTGCCCCACTGGATCATGTCATAGTAAGGCTGGCCGGCGGTGTTGCCGGTATTGTAACAGATGTCGGGATAGCCGCCGAAGGTGCCTTCGTCGTAAGCTTCATAAGTGGAGGGGTGGAACTGGTTGTAATGCCAGACGTTCTTTTTGGTCTGCTGATTGGTGAAGCAGGTCCAAGTGTTGCCGCCGGTGTTCGGGTTGTACTCGCTACAGCCGCCGGAGCGGTGGTTGAGGACGATGTCCTCCATGCAGCCGATGCCCACTGCCTTGAATGCGGCGATACAGGACTGAAGCTGGGCGAGCGTGCCGAAATGGGTTCCGGGTCCGCCGTTCTGGCTATAAGAGCCCATGTCATAGTAGTCGAACGGGTCGTAACCCATCGAGTAGCCGCCGCTGGCCGATTTGTAGGAAGGCGGGAACCAGATACGGTCGATACCGTAACCGCCGGCCATGTTAGCCAGCCCCGACGCTTGCGCCTGCATCGTGGGGAACCAAGGTCCGGGAACGTTCCAGTAGAAACCCTGCATCATCACGCCGGCACCCGTGCCGAACATGGATGCGGCTGCACCGAGAAGCAACGCGGCTAAAATCGATAAACGCCTCATACCAACCTCCATACAATTGGATAATGAATACTTGCAAGATTAGTGCCAAAAGTAATATCCATGACTGTCAATAACTTTTTATTATCATTCCGTATAATCAATTAAACCTGAAATTGCCTTCATGATTGGAACCGCATCCAGAACATTTCAATAAATCCGCTATCGCTTACATGCCCTGTTCAGATTTTACAGCAGCACGCCCTTCTGGAATCGTTTCCTATCTTAATATATACAAAATAGATACGAATTAAATAGACTGCACTATTCATTATGCACATCAAGTGCTCCCGGACATGCCCCGAAAGAATGTAACTGGTTACATGGGGAAAACCTGATTTTTTTACAAAAATAAAATGGCGGGATGAACTTTTGTGATTTTCAGAAGTACTTCTTCCTTTTCATGAACTCGTCGTAATCGCCGATAATGATGATCCCTTTTTTATAGAGAATGACTCGTTTGAAGCGTTCCTGGACCAGGAGCTTCGCGCGGTCGATATAGACGTAAACGCCGGGATGGATCTCCTTGCGGACGATGATGGTGCGGTCGAGCTCGTCCTCGTTCGCGTTCTGTTCCTGGATGCGGGCGGCTTCCCGCTCCAGCTCCGCGATCTTCGCTTTGAACTCGTTGTAGCGTTTGACGCGCAGGGCGAGATCCTGCTTCTTCTCGGGGGGCAGGCTGATCACCTTGTTGCCGAGAATGCGGATCACCTCGATATATTTCTCCAGCTCCGACATCTGGCGCGTCGCCTCCATAATTTCACGCTGAAGAGCGGCCAGGCGATTGTAAAGTTCGGACTGACGGAAATTGGTCAGTTTCACCACGGTGGTGGCTTCGTGGCTGTTCCCCACGACACCGGAGAGGATATCCACGCCGGCCTCGATCTCTCCGCCCTCGATAACTCCGTCGTCCTTATCGAGCTGGACCGTGTTCCTCGCGACCAGATGGGCATCTACTGCGATATCATGCACGCGGATGTCGCGTCCCGACTTGATGGTGGCGTTATAAACCATCCGGGCGTTCACGTCCTGCATGGCGTATACCTGAGTGGTTACTCCCTTCACGACGCCGCGCACGGTCACGCTGCCGCCGGAAGACTTGACGCGTGCGTTCATCACGTCGCCCTGAATCTCGATATCGCCCGTCGCAATGATAAGACCGCCGCTTTCCACGTTCCCGCGGATCTGGACTGGGCCTGCATACTGGACGGTCTGACCGGAGGGAAGATTGCCTTCGTGGCGGTAGGGCTGGATCGGCTGCATGGGACCGCCTATTCGAGGAGCGTGAGGAGCGCGTACCGATCCTCGCTCGTGTCGGGATAGCCGGCGGAAAGAAGATCGAGACCGATGTCGATCTCTTTCTCGTTGCGGAAGATTTCGGCGGCTGCCGTAACGATGGCGTCGCGGGTATCCTCGAGGTCGCTGTCCGGGATGGCCGGAAGGATTACGAGCACCCGGTTGGAAGAATAGCGGAGCGCGCTTCCGGAAGCGGGAAGCGCCTGTCTCACGCGATCGGCAAACTCGGCAATGCGGCGGAAGGTCTCGCTGCTGCCGTAGAACTCCAGGTATTTGCGGTAATTGGCAAGCCGAGCCATGAGAAAGGTCACGCTCACGCCGAAGCGCCGCGCGCTCTCGATTTCCCCGTCCATACGTTCGATAACAGGAGTCCAGGGATCGCGCACGCTTTCTTTTTCCTCATGCAGAAGCCGGGTGAGATCCAGCGGAGGTGCTGCCTGACTGGCGATGATGGCGAAGAGCGAAAGCAGTTCCTGGTCGTTCTCGCGCAGGTCGTACCGAGAGCTTTCCAGTACGATCAGTCCTCCCACGGCACGCCCGGAAGCGTATAAAGGCACGAAAAGACTGCGTACGGCCGGCTTCGCGATCTCGCGGAGCATGGGATTCAACTCGGTGACGCCCACGCGGTTCTCCGCAAAGAGCTTTTCCTCGGCCGTGGAAAGCTTGAGCGACTGCCCCGTCGTCTCCGGCGGAAGGCCGATGGTCTTGCGAATATTCGGTTCCCCCTGGTCCATGAGGAAGAGGATGGCTTTGGTGACGTTAAATCCGGTGCTGAGGGTCTCGCTGATGAGATCGGCCACGAGATCGAAGTCGGAAGAGGAATTGATCACCCGGCTCACTTCGTACAGGGCGGAAAGTTCGGCGAGTTTTCGGTCGAGACGCGCGTTAGCGCTCTTGAGATCCTCGTAAAGCCGGGCGTTTTCCAAGGCGATCCCCGCGAGGGACGCGAGGGTATAAATCATCCCGCGTTCCTCGTCGTTGAAAAACTCGCCTTCCGGCTTTCCGCCGAGCGCAAGAAAGCCCTGGAGGCCTTCCTTGCCCTTCATCGGTACGACGAGGCGGCATCCGGCGCGTTCGAAAAGTGTGTATTCCTTTTTGAAGAGGGTGATATCGGCGACGGGCATAGCGGATTCCCGCCCGGCGAGGCTGACGAGGAATTCGCCGACAACCGGTCCTTCCTCCATATCGGCGAACCCCTTACGGTCGGCGATTGTCGCCTTGCCGTCCCGGACGAACCAAACGGCCACGTCGGAAATCCGGAACTGACCCATCAGCGTAAAAGCCACGATCTGGACAAGGTCGGAAACGGAAAGGGTGGAACTCAACTCCCGCCCGATCTCGATGATCGTCTGCATTTCGATGAGCTTGCGATCGAGCTTTTCCGTGACGGCGGCGAGGCGTAAGTTGATCTCTTCCTTGAGTTCCAGAAGCTCGGCTTTTCCCGGAACACGCCCGCTGAAAACCTCTTCCAGGTTGTCCAGACGGTCGAAGTTGCCGCTGCCGCGAAAACGGTGCGCCTTGTCGCGAAGTCCCACCTTACCCTCCCGTTCTAGATGCCGAGCTTGTCCAGAATCTTCACGTAGAGGTCATAGTACTCCGACTTGGCGAACTGTTTGATTTTTTCCTCGGGAAGGTTCTCGAGCAGACCATCCAGGTAGGAAAGGACAGCCTTGAGTTCGTCCTTGGTGTCCAGGGAAAGGGTATCGATCTTCTCATCGATGACCCGTTCCTTCGCTTCGACGGACTCGATCTCAACGGGGACTTCCGGCCCCGCCATCAGCGGCATGTCGCCCAGACCGTAAGCTCCCTCGGTGACCTCCTGCTGCGAAATCCCCTCGCCGATCTCGTTGAGTTCCTCGAGCGAAATCTCGACGGTCTCCTCTTCGGGAGCGCCCTCGATGGGAATCGTGCCGGGCACTTCAGAAGGTTCCGGCTCGCTGATCTCGATCATCTTCGTCACGTCGCGATGTCCGATATCCTCGTTCTCCTCGGAAAGAGCCATCTGTTCGAGGCTCTGCTCGGACATCCGGATCTCTTCTTCCTGAGGAAATTCCAGCGGCACGGATTCTTCCGGGGATGAACCGGACTCGGCGATAACGAATCCGCCCTCGCCGTCCGCGCCGGATTCGACATTCTGAAATTCCACTACGTTGTCCTCGGACACGTCGATATTGTTGAGTTCGTCCATGGACAGGGCAATAGGCTCGTCCTCATCGCTTTCGGACACATCGGGGATGGCCGAAAGGTCGAACTGGAAATCTCCGAGATCGACACCCGAAGCCTGGGCCACCTGCTTTTCCTGTTCATCGCGGACAACTTCGGTGGGTTCGAGCGCAAATTTAACGTCCGAGGGAATGGCTCCGTCTTCCTCGGAATCTTCGACGATGAGTTCGAAATTGCCGGTATCCACAGCGCTGGTGGAAAGGAGATTGTCCATTTCCAAGTCTTTTTCCGTGGGAATCAACTGCTCGTCCACCATGATGACGGGCTCGTCCACCACAGGAACGTTGCCGACAGTCCGCTCTTTCGATGAAGCGGCGGGTTCGTTGCCATAGAGAATGCGGTCGAGATCGCTTCCGTCGATGGAGATGATGGGATCGTTGCTGTCGAAAATGGGGGAGGATTCCAGCGCCCGGTTCTTCGCGGAGAGATCGCGATGGATACGGCTGAACTGTTCGTCGGGAAGTTCGGGTTCCGGCGTGCGTTCGATGATGCGGATGGTTTCCAGCTTGGCGAACTCGCCTTCCTTTTCCAGTTCCAGCATCTGACGGACGTCGTCAATGCCGTTGACGGGAGCGGAGGAAACCGCCGCTCCGGTTCCGGCGGAACTCACCGGGACGAATGTTTCCCCGGCGGAGACACCGGAGGTCTTCTGCGCATTGCTGGTAATCGAGGCGCCGCCGGTTATATTGATCGTGCTGTTGCTTCCCATATCGATGCTGACGGGACCGCCGGAGATGTTCGCCGCCGCACCCGCGCCTTCCAGACGGATTCCACCCGCGCCGCCCGACACTTCCAGATTGCCGACTTCCATGCTTCCGGCATTCAGATCCTGGACGTTCATCTGGTCGATATCCCCGAGCGCTTCGGCATCAACGGCGGCGCCTGCGGCGCTCCCGAATTCGTCGAGTTCGAAATCGTCCAGCGTGATGGTTTCCATGTCCATATCGAGCTGGATGTCGTCAAGTAACTCGATATTGCTGCTTTCGACGGGCATAGCTGCCTCTCCTACTCTTAGTCCGCGAAGGGTTTATCCCGAAACATTGACACCACTCGTCGGACGCTTCACCGGAGCCGCGGACTGGGTGCGAAGCAGTTCGTCCCAGGCGTTCTTGAGGGTATCCAGCAAGCGGATCACTTCCGCGAGAATTTCCGTGTTTTTCTCGATATTGGCTTCCAGCAGTCGCCGATTCATGTATATGTACAAGCTGTACAGGTTGTGTGCGATCTCACCCGCGTCGAAATTCAGGGAACTCATCAGTTCCGACATGATATCCTGCGCCTTGATGATGTTGGTGTTCGCCACATCGAGCTTCCGTTCGTGGATAGCCTCCCTGGCGATATTCAGAAACTTCACTGCACCGGCGTAAAGCATCGTCACCAATTTCAATCCGCTGGCGGTTTCCACCTCGACTTCCCGGTAATTTCGGTAGCCTTCCATCACGGCGCACACTCCTCGGGCTTCTGGTCTTGCTATTAACTTTCGGCAAGCGGCGGTCAATTCTTGAGAATTCCCGCCTTATCCGCGGAGGAGAATTGCTTCCGGCGGGAACTGCATCCCTGTTTCGGACAACAACAAAAAAATACGATTCGGGTATTATCCGGAGCAAACCGGACGTGGATACGCCCGATCCGCTCCGGAAATTATTCTATTTCTTGAAGACGCTGAAGAGATCGATGGGAACCGGGAACACGATGGTCGAGGCGTTCTCCGCGGAGATATCTACGAGAGATTGAAGGTAGCGGAGCTGGATGGTCATCGGTTCTTTCTGCATGGTCTGCGCGGCCTCGAGGAGCTTCTGGGAAGCCTGCATTTCGCCCTCTGCGGCGATGATCTTCGCTCGGCGTTCCCGTTCGGCCTCGGCCTGCATGGCCATCGCGCGCTTCATCGACTCGGGAAGATCCACGTTCTTGAGTTCCACGTTGGCAACCTTGATTCCCCAAGGCTCCGTCTGTTCGTCGATGATTTCCTGAAGACGGCTGTTGATGGCCTCGCGGTGGGAAAGAAGCTCTTCCAACTCGGACTGGCCGAGGATGGAGCGCAGCGTGGTCTGGGCCATCTGGGAAGTGGCGAACATGTAGTCTTCCACCTGGATGACAGCCTTTTCCGGCGCGACTACGCGGAAGTAGACCACCGCGTTCACGGTGATGGAAATGTTATCCTTTGTGATGACGTCCTGCGGAGGAATGTCGAGGGTGATGGTTCGAAGACCGATCTTCACGAAGCGGTCGATTCCGGGAATAATGACGACAATGCCGGGCCCCTTCACTTTGTGGAACTTTCCGAGCCGGAATACCACGAGTCTCTCGTATTCGGTAACGATCTTGATAACCGAAAACAAGAGAAACAGGACAACAACCGCTATGACGATCCAAAGTACCAGCATTTCCGGACCTCCTCCATGTTTTCAACCGAGTAATCATACACCCTGCCGAAAGGGAAGTCAAGAAGAGGATGGGGAAAACCGGTCAGAGGCTGTCGATCAGAAAAGCCATCGAACGCGAAAGCGTCTGTGCCCGGGAAATCGCCATGGATATGATGTTCGCGAAGGAATCCAGGACCCTGAGCTCGTCCCCGGTAAACGCAAACGCCTCTTTTTTTCGGCGCAGAGCCAGCACGCCGATCGCCGCGCCGGAACTGGAAAGCGGCATGAAATACCACACCGAACTGGAAAGCGTTTCCGTTCCGAGTCCCGCAGTCTTTCCGTTCCTGTACACCCACTGGGCGATTCCCCGCTCGTTGTCGGTCAAACCGCCGAATTCGGAAGAAACTGCGGACAGTTGGACCTCGTCCTGCTTGTTCGGGACGAGAACAGTCACATCGGTATCAAAAAATCCGGCCACGCCGGCCGCAGACTGCTCCAGGATTTCCTTGAGATTGGCAAGTTTCAGCAGCTCCCGGCTGAAGAGGTTGATGGAGCGGAGAAACCGTTCCTCTTCCCGGTACTTCTCGATCCTCCAGCGAACACGGTCCGAGAGGAAGCTTGACATCAAGCCGACGACAAAGAAGGAGAGAAAAAGAGGCAGATAACGGACATCGTTCACGTCGAAGTTGAAATACGGTTCGACGAAGAAGAAATCCAGCGAGGCGACCGCGAGAAGACTCGACAGCAGCCCGAGACGAAAACCCCAGTTGATGCCGATCGCGACCACGGGAAGCAGCATGATCATCGAGATGTTGTTGAAACCGAGATTCGTCCGGAACATGTAGCAGATAGCCGTGACGGCGCAGATGAATGCCACCGACGCGGCCGTCCGTAAAACGTCCCAACCGACACGGCGAGTTTTTTTTCTCTCATGGCTTAACGGAGTTTCGCCTGTATCGACAAACATCACCTGGATGGGCTTGATATTCCGGATAATCTCGTTGCCGATGGAACCGCCGAAGAGATTTTCCAGAGGACTTCGGGAGGAAAAACCCAGCAGAACCAAGGTAACGCCGTTCTCCCGTGCGAAGCGGACCAGCTCATCCGAAACCCTGTCGCCGACGAGCGTGACCGCTTTCGCGCCGAGATCCTCCGCAAGCTTGAGGTTTTCGGAAAGCCTCCGCCGTTCCTCCGTTCCCATCCGTCCGATGCGCGGGCTTTCCACATGCACCGCGAACCAAACCGCGTCGAGATCCGCCGCCATCCGGTGCGCCGTCCGCACGAGATTCTTCGAGGAAGGGGACGGACCGACCGCGATCATGATCCGGGAACCCACCGGCAGCGGATTGTGGATGGCGTTTTCCGACATGTACGTGAGCATCTCTTCGCTCACCTGCCGCGCCGTAAAACGCAGCGCGAGTTCCCGCAGCCCCATCAGGTTGCTTTTTTTGAAGAACTCGGCCATCGCCACTCGCGCCTTCTCGGGAATGTAAACCTTTCCCTCTTTCAGACGCCGCTCCAGCTCCTCGATCGGCACGTCCACCAGTTCGATTTCGTCAGCCTCTTCCGCCAGACGGTCCGGCACGACCTCCCGCACCGATACACCCGTCATCTTTTCGACCACGTCGTTCACGCTTTCCAGATGCTGGACGTTCAATGCGGTAGCGACATTGATGCCGGCTTTCAGCAGTTCTTCCACGTCCTGCCAGCGCTTGAGGTTTCGGCTCCCCGGCACGTTGGTGTGGGCGAGCTCGTCCACCAGCACCAGCCCCGGCCTGCGGGCGAGAATACCGTCGATGTCCATCTCGGTCAGATCGATGCCCTGGTAAGCGATCTTCTTCCGGGGCAGGATTTCGAGTCCTTCCAGCAGGGCCTCCGTTTCGGCGCGTCCGTGGGTTTCCACCACGCCGATCGCAACATCGATTCCCGCTTTCCGGAGACCGCTTGCGTTCTGGAGCATCCGGTAGGTCTTTCCCACACCGGCCGAGTATCCGAGGTAGATTTTCAGGATGCCGCCGCTTTCCTTTCCGCTCTCCTCCTCCTCCTGCATCCGCCGCAGGATCGTTTCGGGATCGAGCCGTCGAAATTCAGCCATCATTTCCTCCGGTAAATGTTCCTGCCGCTTCGTCCGTCAAGGATTATTCCGGTATCCCGACAATAGGATATATCCGGGAAGAATTCATCATCAATCCCCGTTTTTGACAATCGCGGTCAGCTTGACTGCAATCATGTAGGCCAGAAGCCCCATCGCATCATCGGGCAGCGTATCGCTTTTTACGGCAAGCAACGCCAAAAGCCCCGTTCCGGTATCCATCCGCCGGAATCGAACCCCCGACATGGGATCGCCGGCAAGTTCCATGATATCCGTCGGGTGATCCTCCAGAATCTTCAACCGCTTATCCAGCTCCTGCGAAAAATCGGAAATCGCGCCTCCCGAAAAATGCCTCCATTTTCCCTCGCCGTAAACATGGATCGAGCAGTATTCCAGGGAAAACAGTTCCAGCGCTTCCCTGGCAATGTCAGAAAGCGTCAGCCGGTCCGAAGGGAGGGACAACAGCCATTCTCCGAATTTTGCCGCCTGCGTCATGGAATTAGTCAGCACCTTGGTTTCCTGTCTATTGTTAGCCGTAGCGGAGGTAAAATAGCTGATAACGATAGAAGCAAACAGGAAGGATACCAGCGAAATCCAGTCGGAAAAGGAAGCAATGTTAAAAGTGCCGATCGGAAGCAAAAAGAAATAATCAAAACAAAGTGCGGCAACAATAGAAGTAATGACAGCCACGACGAAATCGCCGAAAAACGCCGACAGGATGACGATGATAATGAAGAGGAAGGCCGTTGTGGATGAGTTGGCGAACGCCCCGAGTTCCGTCATCAATCTGGTGACAATCAGGATGGCTGCGGAAAAAGCGACGACTTTGGCGGTTCTCACCAGCAACAGCCGATGCGCGAACGGTTTCTTCAACATATTCAGCCTCCAGAAATATCCCGGCAGGACGGAAACGTGCCCGCCGCCCTGCCGGTATCGGGATAATGATCTATTTCCGGGAAAAACCGGGGCTATTTACCTGCGGAAATCCGGTCCAGCGCGAGGTTGAGCTTCATCACATTCACCTTCTCCACGCCCCAGAAACCGAATACCGCATGATCGGCCGTATCGCCGATGAGTTTCGCCACGGCGGCTTCGGGAAGCTTCCTCGCGAGAGCCACCCGTTTCGCCTGGATACGCGCATTCGTAACGCTGATGTCCGGGTCGAGTCCGCTCGCGGACGCGGTCACCATATCGGCGGGAAGCGGATAATCCGCGGGCAGTTTTTCCCGATCCCGGACGGTCCTGACCCAATCGGTGACATTCGACACCTGGTTGGAACTCGCCGGGCCGTAGTTGAAGCCGCCGGAATTGGTGGCGTCATATCCCGGCCAGGAGGGCCGGCAGACGAAATATCCCGCGTTGGTGAAAACCTGCCCGATCAGCAGACTTCCGTTCGTCACGCATCCGTTCACGACAAGGCTTCCGTTCGCCTGCCTGGGAAAAAGCACCTGCGCCGCACCGGTCATCAGGAGCGGGTAGAGTACGCCGGTCAGCACCGTGAACACGAGCAGCATCAGCAGGGATTGTATGAGTGTCTTCATAATCAACTCCGTCCTTTAGTGGAAGAGGCCCAGGAACATATCGATCGCTTTGATTCCGACGAAGGGCAGGATGATGCCGCCCAGCCCGTAGATCAGCAGATTGATGGTCAGGAGCGTTTCGGCGGAAACCCGCCGGTATTTCACACCCTTCAGAGCGAGCGGAATCAGCGCGGGAATGACCAGCGCGTTGAAGATGACGGCCGACAGCACCGCTGATTCCTTACTCGCGAGATGCATCAGGTTGAGCACGCCCAGCGCAGGGAAGGCCGCCATGAAAAGCACGGGAATAATGGCGAAATACTTCGCCACGTCGTTGGCGATACTGAAGGTGGTGAGCGCCCCGCGCGTGATGAGAATCTCCTTGCCGATCTCCACGATATCGAGGAGCTTCGTGGGGTTGGAGTCCAGATCGATCATATTCGCGGCTTCGCGCGCCACCTGGGTGCCGGCGTTCATCGCCACCGCAACGTCCGCCTGGGCAAGCGCGGGGGCATCGTTGGTCCCGTCTCCGATCATGGCGACAAGCTGCCCTTCCGCCTGATACTTGCGGATCATCTGGAGTTTCATCTCCGGACGCGCCTGGGCGATGAAATCGTCGATTCCCGCCTCCGCCGCAATGGATGCCGCCGTCAGTTGATTATCGCCGGTGATCATCACCGAACGGATGCCCATCCGCCGGAGATGCGCCAAACGCTCCTTGATACCCACCTTGAGGATATCGGCGAGCCGGATCACGCCCAGCACATGGGACTCCTCCGCCACGACGAGCGGAGTCCCGCCCTTTTCGGAGATCGCCTTCACGGCGTCCCGTACCGTCTGCGGCACCGTCCCGCCGAGCGATTCCACGAACTCGGCGACGGCCTCGAAAGCGCCCTTCCGGATGCGTTTGCCCTCGTAATCCACGCCGGACATACGCGACTCCGGGGTGAATGGAACGAATACCGCGTTCTCGGGCGGTCGAATGTCGCGGCCCCTTACGTTCAGGGTTTCCTTGGCGAGCTTGACGATGCTGCGTCCCTCGGGCGTCTCGTCCGCGAGAGAGGAATAAAGCGCCTTCCAAGCGAGATCCTCGGGTTTCACCCCGTCGGCCGGGACGAATTTCTTCGCCATCCGGTTGCCGAGGGTGATCGTCCCCGTTTTGTCCAGCAGCACCATCGAAACGTCGCCCGAAGCCTCCACGGCCCGACCCGACAGGGCAATCACGTTCTTTTCGATCAGCCGGTCCATACCCGCGATACCGATGGCGGGCAGGAGCGCGCCGATAGTGGTCGGCATCAGACAGACCAGGAGCGAAACCAGGATCGGTATGGAAATGGAAGTTCCGCTGTAAAGCGCGAAAGGCTGAAGCGTCACCGTCACCACGACGAAAAGCAGCGTCAGGGCGACAAGCAGAATCTGGAGAGCGATTTCGTTGGGCGTTTTCTGACGTTTCGCGGATTCCACCATCCCGATCATCGTGTCCAGGAAGCTTTCACCGGGGTTGCTCGTGATGCGGATCTTCACCACGCCTTCCAGCACTTTCGTGCCGCCGGTAACGCCGCTTCGATCGCCGCCGGACTCGCGGATCACCGGGGCGGATTCGCCGGTGATGGCGCTTTCGTCCACCAGCGCGACGCCCTCGACGATCTCGCCGTCGCCGGCGATGAGTTCTCCCTTCTGCACGAGAATGCAGTCGTCCTTTCGAAGAGTCAGCGCCGGCACTTCCACGAGAGCGCCCGGATCAGCCGCCTTCCTGTCCGCGTCCATTTTGCGGGCAATAATACTGCTGCGGGTCCGTTTCAGGGTTTCCGTCTGCGCCCTACCCCGCCCTTCCGCGATCGCCTCGGCGAAGTTGGAGAACAGTACCGTAAACCAGAGCCAAGCCGTAATGGCGATATTGAACCCGACCGGTTCGTGGCGGATCAGGTTCAGAACACAAATGACGCTCGTCACGACGGAACCCGCCTCAACCACCAGCATCACCGGGTTTCTCCAAAGGGTGAGCGGGTTCAGTTTGGCGAAGGAATCCCGGATAGCCGGAAGGACCAGGTGCTTGAGATTATGTGCAATATTCGGTTTCGACATATTCCTCTCCTGTTTTAGAACAAATGGCCGGCGATCATGGAAAGATGATCGAGGACCGGACCGAGCACGAAGGGAATGAAGAAGTTCAGACCGCCGAAGATGATCACCATCGCGGTGAGCATGAAGATGAAGACCGGACGAGTCGTCCGGAACATCGACGGATTATCGGGAATGATCTTCTTTGCCGCGAGCGCTCCGCCGATCGCGATGGCCGGAAGAATAGTGGTAAAGCGGGTAAGTGCCATCTCGAATGCCTGCGTCAGGTTATAGAAAGGCGTGTTCGCATTGAGACCGGCGAAGGCGGAGCCGTTGTTGCCCGCCGCCGAACAGAAGGCGTAGAAGATTTCCGTAAAGCCGTGCGGACCGGCATTATTCAGCGACGAAAGACCGGCCTTGGTCATCACGGCGATGGCGGTGAAGATTAAAATGGCGAATGCGGGCGCGAGAAGCCCGATCACGGTCATCACCATCTCGAAGGGTTCCAGTTTCTTGTTGTAGATCTCGGGCGTCCGTCCGATCATCAGTCCCGCAAGAAACATCGTCATGAAGGCGTAGAAGAGCATGCTGATGAGTCCCACGCCCACGCCGCCGTAAACCACCTCGCCGATGGCTATGTTGAACAGGAGGAACAGCCCGGGAATCGGCGTGAAGCTGTCATGCATGGAATTGACGCTGCCGTTGGATGTGGAGGTAGTCGCGACGGCCCAGAGAACGGACTGGAACACCCCGTAACGGGTTTCCTTTCCTTCCATGTTCACGCCCCGGGAAACGCCAATCTTCGCGAGAACGGGGTTTCCCTTCGCCTCGTAAAACGCCGAGAAACCGAGGCAGGCGGTGAAGAGAATGGACATCGCGAGAAAAATCGCTACTCCCTTCCTTTTGCTTCCCAGAAGTTTGCCCAGCATGAACGGAAAGGAGGCAGGAAGGAGCAGAATGCCGATGAGTTCGAGAAAATTGGAGAACCAGTTGGGGTTCTCGAAGGGATGCGCCGAGTTGGCGTTGAAAAAGCCGCCTCCATTGGATCCGAGCTGCTTGATGGCGATCTGCGAAGCGGCCGGCCCGACAGCGATGGTCTGTTGAGCGCCCGAAAGGGTCTTCACATGAACGTAATCCGAAAAGGTCTGCACCACCCCCTGACTGACCAGGAGCAGGGTCATGAGAATCGCGAGCGGCAGGAGAATATAAAGCACCGAACGGGTAAGATCCACCCAGAAATTGCCGATGGTCTGCGCCGTTTTACGGGTAAAGCCGCGAATGAGCGCAACTGCGGCCGCAAACCCCGTGGCAGCGGATACGAAATTCTGGACGGTCAATCCGACCATCTGCGAAAAGTAGGAAAGTGTGGATTCTCCGCCGTAGGACTGCCAGTTGGTGTTTGTCATGAAGGAAACGGCGATATTCAGTGCCGTGTCCCAACGCACACCGGCAAATTTTCGCGGGTTCCAGGGAAGAACCCCCTGAAGAACGAGAACGAGATAGAGAAACACAAAACCGGCAAGATTGAAGAGAATCAGGGCCAGGGCGTACTTCTTCCATCCCGTGTCTTCTGCGGGATCGACACGACAAAGGCGATAGATGAAACGCTCTACCGGTAAAACAATGGGTGTCAGAAAGACACGCTCGCCGTTGAATACGCGCGCCATATAGGCGCCGATCCACCACGCAAGCGGAAGCAGCACCGCGACCAGTAAAACCATGAACAAAACGTCGCCGAGCATCCGGGAACCTCCTCTTATCCATCAGGCTGCATCATTTAATAGCACTCTTGCGGGGATTCCCGGATAGGGTAAATCCGTCGCAAGAATACAAACCGGCACCAAAAGGATTTCCAAGTTGATACGGACAACGCAGAAGTATAATCGGAAATCAACGGTTTGTCAAATCCGGAAAACGAGGAATGGGAAAAATGGATGATTACCCACGCTGGATTTTCAATTGCTTCCGGCTGAGTAAAAAAAGATGCCGGCGCCGGTCGGTGCGAGGGGGGTGCTCGACAACCGACCGGACCGGCTAATCCTGGAGGGAATGACTACCTGTTTCCCTTGATATCCGCGGCAGATTTCAGCGCGTTCGCGGACTTGACCGGAACGGCATTGGAAACGATTGCCGCGGTCTTGACCGTATTGGATACAACTGACGACGCATTGGTAACAACAGCCGAAGTTTTTGCCGATACGCCGGGTACCGACGAAGCATTGTTTCCCATGGGCGCAACCGGCGCGCCGGACGACGATGAAATCACGGAAGCCGGACTGTCAGTTTTCTTCGTCTGAACGGAATTCCTGGCCTCGTTGGCGCAGGAAGCAATCAGGACTATGAGCAGCAGGAACGAAACCGGTAACTTGGACATAAATCCTCCTCTGGAAAGTTTCTCCGAAAATTGACCGACGGCTTTCGTTGTCATTCCTGAAGGAAAAAACGACCGACGGACAGGGAAGCGTTTTTGTGCGGACGGTTTCCCGCCGCGCACCCATAGATTACGGAGAAAATGAGGAAAAGAAAATAGAGCATTTACACTAATTTTTGGGAATTGATAGGATAGAGAGCTTTCTCTATGCGATTGGAAAGTAAGGAATTCTGAAATTCAGAAGGAAACGGGACGTTTCGCGGAATTCAGTTTGCCGGCAAGGCTGGTTTTGTTGTTGACGCCGGCCTTACGATAAATCTTCTGGACATGGACGTTGACAGTCCTCTCGGAGATGAAAAGGGCGGAGGCGATTTCCTTGTAACTTTTCCCCTGGAGCAGCAGAGCGATAATATCCCTTTCCCTGGCAGTGAAGATCCCGGACAACTCCCCATTTTTCCCGCTTTCCGGTCCGAAAATCTCTCCCGCCCATGCATTCATTCCCATAAACTGATCCGCGATGAAGAAGATGCAGAAAAAGGCGGAGCCGTACGGCAAGAATTCCATAATCACGGGTTTGAAAAGGTCGGCCGCCAAGTCGGCCGCCAGCGACAGGAGCAGACCGACCAGGCCGATGATAAGCAACCGATCGCCTTTCTGCTTTTTCGCGCTACGGAGAACGGCAATCTGCAGCGCCAGCGTCAGTACGATGAACCATCCCACCAGCCAATCGGTCAAAAGTGCGAGTGCCGCCGGCGGAACCGCAAAACCGGGAAGGGCGAACAAAACGCCTGCAGCGAGCATTCCCATGTAAACCGGTGTCGACAGCACCTCCCGGCGAATTTCCCGGAGAACCACCGGGAAAATCACGGCCAAGCAGGCCAGCGAGATATAAGTCGCCCGATCCAGCACCGGCTGCTGAAAATGGATGAACATCAGCTTGAGATGGCCGGAAATCAGGTTATGCAGAATCAGAAGAAGACAGAATGCCAGGATGATCATGTTCTGCCTGCGCTGATTCCCCCTCGTAACGAGGCGGAACATCTCGTACAATCCCATGAAGATGAAAAATCCCATCAGGGTAGCTTCGAATACAAGATGAATCTGGTGCAGAAAGATATCCAATCCCTTCCCCCGTCGGATAATTGAAGCGGAATGCCTTGCAAAACCGGTGCTTGAAAAGCGGACGGAATTTATCCCGCCTCCCCTCCTTGATCGAAGGCCATATTCATATATACGCCGGGATTTTCCTCGAGAAAATGAACGATGGCGGAAACGGGTATGCGATAAAGTTTCGTACCGGGTAACGCACGGAAGCCCCTTTTCGCGGGCTTGCCTTCCATTGCGCAAAATACGCAGCCGGCGATTTCCCCGCGTTCGAGCTCCCGTTCGAACTGGATGCCATGGAAGGATTCCACGATACCTTCGACCACCAGGTAAAGCGCGTCCTGCTTTTTTCCCGCCTTTACGAGTTCGGTTTTATGCCGGATCTCCAAAGGGCTCAGGAAACGCTCAAGCTGCGTCACCTGGGAACTCGACAGGTTTCTGAAATACGGGTTAGACTTGATCACCTGCCATGTCTCGCCGTCGCGCACGCTAGCGATACGCCTGATTTCCTCCGCCACATCGGTTCCCTCTATCAGCCGCAGGAAGTCCGACTTGACGATCGCGTATGCCTCCACGTTCGTAACGGCGGTGACGTCGGCCTTGCGCGGTGTCTCCAGAACGAGCGACGCTTCGCCGAAGTACTCGAAGGTGGCGTAAACCTTGTCGCTCACGTTCTCGAGACCGCCGATGGAAACATTGCCGGAAATGATCACGTAGAACTTGTCTCCCGGCGTGTCCTTGCGAATGATGAGGTCTCCGCGCTGGAAATGCTCCTTTTTCACTACCAGCAGGAGGTCGCGGATGCGATCGAATGGCAGTGCCTGGAAAACGTCGATACGGCTGAACACATCGAGGATCTCGTAAGCCTCCTCGTGTTCATGGCGATCCACGTCGGGATAAACGGTCTCGCCGATGCCGAACTTCGCGAGCCGGAGGTCGGTCGTAACCGGAAAATCCTTCTCCGCGATATGGTAAACCGTGGTGCGCTTCTGTACCTCTGCGGGCAGTGAATTCAGATAGCTCACCGGTGTGTGCAGAGGCGGGATTCCCGCTTCGTGGTAGATGATGTCGGCGTGCCAGGGGAAATGGAGCAGAAAATCCCGCCGCGCGGCCGATATCACCTTCTCGTCGAACAGCTTCCGGATGAGTTCCGGTTCGTTCAGGTGGTCGGATGAGTAGACGAACGTTCGATTACGGTAGCGGAAATGGAACCCGACGGTCGGGATCGAGTGCAGAGAATACCAGAACTTGAAAGTCGCACCGTGGATATCCGTGCGCGAGTTGATGCGCAAGGGCGTAAATCGGAAGAGGCCCACGAGCTGCCTGGCCGGAAGACGCGTCAGCGCCGAGTATTTCTTGAGGAAGCTCTTCATCACGGTAGGCGTGGTATAGATGGTGATGCGGTTCTCCTCCAGGATCTTCTGGAAGGTTCCCGCGTCGTGATCGGCATGGCAGTGGGTCAGGATGATGCTGTCGATCAGTTTCGGGTTGACGTTGGAGTCCTTGAGCCACAGCGTGGAATTGGCCGGAGGATCGATCATGATCCCGGCCTTGTTGATCCAGAGGATGAAACCCGATGTATTCTGCGTCGGATCGAAGCCATGCGAAGGTCCGAGACAGGTGATGCCGAATTCGGGCGGGACGAAAGGCTCCGAAATCGTCGCGCCCAAGTCGAAGAGGGCTTGGAAATTTACTTTTCCCGGCACGTTGCAGAGATAAGTATCCCCGTCGAGCACGTCGAAACTGCCGTCCTCGCGCTGAGAGACCTTCACGCCGCCGATCATGAAACCCGCGGGATCCAGCGGCAGCAGGTCCACCATATCGGAAAGCGTGCGCTTTTCCCGGAAATATTCCATTTCGAGGTGCAGATCCGGCACGGCGTAATGCTCCGCATCCTCGATCTCGGGCAGGATGTCGAACTGCTCCGGCCCGAAAACGGCCTCGTTCAGTACTGTCTCCATGTTGCGGATGTGGTCGGGATGAATATAGATGCGGGTCTTTTTCTTCTTGATGAAATAATTCCAGTAGACGGGAAACTCGATCTCGGCTACGCTCATGCCGTGTCCGGGGTCGAAGTGCCCCATCGGGAGCACAAAGATAAAGGGCACGCCCAGAGGAAGGGTCATCGTGTCCTTGAGCGTCTCGGGAGGCGAACCGAACTGGATGTAACCCTCCGAGGTATCCGCGAGATAACCGCCCCGAGGAAGGGAGGTAAGGACTCCATCCAACACTTTCAGACTCTGCGGCTTCTTCATAATATATTCCGCTCGCTTAATCCGAATACTTTTCGCGGATTGCACGGATGATGTCATTGATCTTCAAAAATGCGTCCACGACTTCGGGATCGAAATGCTTTCCGGACTCGGAACGGATGTGAGCAAGCACGTCATCCTCACTCCAAGGCTCTTTGTAAACGCGTTTGGAGATAAGCGCATCGTAAACGTCGGCCAGGGCGACGATTCTCGCCTCGATGGGGATTTCTTCGCCCTTGAGCCCCTTCCCGAGCTCCGCTTCCTCGGGACCGAGAATTTTGTATTTCCCGGGATATCCGGTACCGTCGTATTTCTCATGGTGACGAAGCGCGATCGTCGCGGAAAGGGCGTCCCAATCGGAGGCATTGGAATCGAAAAGCTGGGCGCCGAAGACGGTATGCCGCTTCATGATCTCGAACTCGTCCTCGGAGAGCTTCGCGGGCTTCTTGAGAATGGTGTCGGAGATGGCGACCTTGCCCACGTCGTGGAGCATCGCCGAGATGCGGAGGACGTCCTTCCGTTTCTTGATCTCCTGCATCTGGATACCCCGCGTCTTCGCCCACTTCTCGAAAATCTCGATGGTGTAAGCCGCCACGCGGTTAACGTGGTTGCCGGTTTCCTTGGGATCGCGCAGTTCCGACATGCGCACCATCCGCAGAATGATCTCGCGCGTCATCTTGGCGCGTTCCAGAACCACCGCGGCGTTGTTGGCGAAATAGTTCACATAGATCAGGTCGTTCTCGGTAAAGGAGATGATCTCACCCGACTTGCCCTTGGCGTTGAGGATCTGCATCACGCCGATCACGGTATCCCCGGTGGTGGTCAGCGGAACGGTCAGTACCGACTGCGACCGGTAGCCGGAAGTCTGATCGAACGCCTTGTTGAAATCGTAGGGGACGCCCTTCGGAAGGCAGTAAGCATCGTCGATGATGACGGACTGACCGGTGAGGGCCACATAGCCCGCGATGGACTCATCGTTGATGGGGACTTCCAGGACGGAATAGAGGTAACGGTTGTTGGCCGTGCCCTGTCTCTCGAAAGAATCGTTCTGGAAATAGCTGAACTTGAGCTGATTGCCGTCGCGGAGAAAAATGGTCCCGGAGTCCGCTTTGGTCAACTGACGCGCCTCATGGAGGATATTGTCCAGAAGCGAATCCACGTCCTTGATATGGTTGAGCTGATCCGTGATCTGGAGCAGCTTGTTGACCTTCTTGAGGCTGTTTTCGACCGGATGTTTCATCGGTCCTCCTCCATCGCCCTCGGCGCGGCTTTCCGTTTCTCATTATCGGTCGAAGGGACAACGAAATTGAGCGCATCCCGAATATAGACATTCCATCGTCATACAGTCAAGTGACAACCGCCTTCAAGTTGAACCGGAAAACGGAAAAGGAGACGGAAATAAGTATGACAACGATTTTACCTGCAATTCCAAAAAAAAATCGGCCGACGCCGAAGCGCCGACCGGTTGTTGTTCGAGAGTGGAATTTACTTGCTTTCCAAGCCCTGCTTGGTTTCCATCACCTGGTAAAGCTGTTTGTCCAGGAGCACGATCTCGATGCGTCTGTTCTTCGCGCGACCACGTTCGGTACCGTTGCCGGCGATGGGATGCGTATCGGCATAACCGGTGGCGGAAAGCCGGGAAGCATCAATCTTGCCGGATTCCTCAAGCCAGCGGACCACCGTCGTCGCGCGGGCGCTGGAGAGTTCCCAGTTGGATGTGTACTTGTTGGTCAGTGTGGAATGAATGGGCACGTTGTCGGTATGTCCTTCCACGCGCACCATCTTTTCCGGGATCTTCGCAAGCGCAAGAGCCACGTTGGACAGGACGGAAATACCGCCCTGCTTGAGTTCCGCCTTACCGGAATCGAAGAAGATCTTGTCGGCGATATTCATCGTAAGTACGCCCTTGATCTTCTGGATCTGAATCTGCCCGTTGCTGATCTCCTTCTGCAGGTTGGAAAGCAGCGACTGATGGGCGGCTTCCAGGTTGGAGAGTTCCTGGGTCATGTTGGTCTGCTGGTTGGAAATTTCTCCCTGGAGATCGTTGGCAAGCGTCTCGAGTTCCGCGATGCGATTGCTGGACGTGGCGAGATCCTGGATCAGGATCTGGTTGGTGGCTTCCAGCGCCTTGTACTTTCCGAGGGGCGCGCAGGAAACGGTTGCGGCGACCGCGACGGCCGCAAGAACGATCATCATGGATTTCATTTTTACACCTCCGAAATGGTAATTCGAATTATTTCCCGGAACTATTATTCGCTGAAATCGAAAAAAAATCAAGTAGATTTACAGGTGACTGCAGCAGAGCGGGTCGTCGCCGTGAAAACACGAGCTTTCGGGCTGAAAAAGCGAGTGCGTCACCCCCAGAGCGACCAGTTCTCCCCGCAGGCTTTCCAGAATGCCGTCCACCGTCTCCAGCGGGTAATTCTCCCGCAGCACCAGATGCGCAGAAAAAATGAGGTCGCGTGAACTCGGCCGGGTGATGTGAATATCGTGTATGGACAGGATTTCCGGACGGGCGAGAATCGCGCCTTCGATCCGGTCGAGGTTTTCGCTGCCCGCGTCCATGAGGCTCAGAAAGGTGACGCGCAGAACGGAAACGGATTCCTGAAGTATCAGAAGGGTGAAGACAAGCGAAAGAACCGGATCGAGCCAGTTCCAATGCAGAAAGAAAATGCCGACTCCCCCCAGTATCACTCCCAATGAGACGGCGGCGTCGGAAATCAGGTGGAGATAAGCCGCACGTATGTTCATATCCGGGGCTTCGCCTTCGGAATGCCCGTGCGCTTTTCCCGAATGTTCGTGTTCATGTTCGTGATGAAACCCATGATCGTGCTTATGATCATGCGCGTCCTCATGACCGTGCCCGTGGACATGCATATGTCCGGCCAACCCTGTGCCCCGAAGAAGAAATACCGACAGCAGGTTGGCGACGAGCGCCGCGGACGCGACAACGATCATTGCCGGTCCGTTCACGCTTTCGGGCGTAAGGAGCCTTTTCACCGCTCCGAACACGACCAGCCCCATTCCCGCGATCAGCGTTACCGAGTTCAAGAAGCCCGCCATCATCTCGCTTCTCACATAACCCCAAGTCATCTCGCGCGTAGCCCGCTTCTCGCGGTAAATGATCGCCACCAGGGCAATCACGATGCCCATACAGTCGCCGAGGTTGTGTACGGCGTCCGCGAGCAGGGACATCGAGTGACCGGCGACACCGGCAAATACTTCGGCTGCGACGATGACGAGATTGAGCGCGAGAACCAGGATAACACGAGCTTTCAGCATGGAGATACCCCCAGAAGGATCTACATGTTAACCTGGAATCGGCCGAATTGTCAAAAAAAGCTTTCCTTTCAGTCTCCTAAAAACAAAATGGTTCCGTATCTCACGCGGAGGTCCGGAGGATGAGCCATACAGATGATCAGAAATACCCCTCAGAACGATAAACAAGCGGCGGCCGGATTCGGCCGCCGCTTTCATCATTACCGGCTGTTTACCGGTTCTTTACTCGTTGGTTACGCTGACTAACCCGTTCAGCAGACTCACCGACAGGGTATTCAACTGATTCCCGTTTCCACCGACAAACGCATTCATGTTGCTGATGATGTCATTGTTGAATACAAGGGAATTATTGACCACGCCGTTGACGAGGGTGACTCCGAGAAGCAGGTTCGACCGGGCGGAAGTCCCCAGTTTGATACTGCAGGACGCGTTCAGCATTCTCAGACTCACCGAGCAGTTGCTGACATCCCGGAAGGAATCCATCGTATAACTGCATGCCCCGTTGGTAGCCATGGCACTCAGCAGCTTCACGCTGGTGATATCGTTATTGATCACGCCGTTCACCGCGCTTTCACTGACCTGCGCCGCGGAAATATTGCTGAGATTGATGGTTCCGTTGACGCACGAGACATCGAGATCCGACAACGCCGCGTTCATCACGGTGATGTTCCCGTTCACCAGCGAAACCGCGACATTGGAAAGAATCAAACCCGAGTTCGTCGGCAAATAACAGGTCACGACGGACCCGATGGAATAGATATTCCAGTTGTCGGGATAAAGATTCGAGTTCATGGACACGCTGAGATTGCCGTTCACGATTGTCTGAAGCGTTAAAACATGATTGCTCAGGTAACTCTTTCCGGCAGTGATTCCGGCGGAGTAGACGTAATTCGAGGTGACGATCACCGTATTGGAACCGGCGGACGGATAGACGGCGATGTCGTTATTGACGGAATTCAGCGTGACGGTATTCGAGGAACCGACGCTGTACTGGTTGGTCAAAACGGATACCACTTTCACGCCGGGGTTCATGATATCCATGTTCGAACAAGCGGATATCAGAAAAGAACCCGTTAAACAAATCAGTACTGCTGTCTTTTTCATTTTTCCCTCCTAGTAATTCAGACTGAACGAAACGACGTTCAACTTGAGTTCATTCCTGCCGAAATGATCTTCGGATACCGTTACTTTTGAAGAAATTTTCAGGTTGTTGTTGAAATCGGTATAGTAGGTATATGTCCCGATCATATCAAACAGGTATGCCGAAGCAAACAACAGCATGGACCCGTAATGAAGGGGATTGTAAACCCAGGGAGAGTCGATGGTCCCGTTCTGGAGAAGCAGTTGAGCTCCGGCATAAATCAACACCGAGCAGGCGGATGCTCCCAGCGTGAGGAAACCGTCCCGGGTGTCCCCGATGATGAAATGCGCGGCGCCGGTGCCCGGAAGCAGAAGCCCCGCGAATTCGGCACCGATCAGATGTCCGTATGTCAGCGCGGGAATAGCTTTCATAGCGGGAAGATTGGTCGATTCCGTTCCGTTGGTGGCCGGTCCGTTTGTCGTTCCATCCTGCGAATAAATGTATCCGAAAGATAGAAACAGCGCCAGGAATATTGCAGTAATTCTGTTCATACCGTTCTCCTTTTATTTCTCAGATGAGTCGAAGGAAAATGCGACGTTGAAGATCGGAAGGACCGGCGTTATTCCGCCGTGTGCGACGCAATTCACCACGCCGATCTGGATGCCCGACAAGTAATCGGCGCTATTGTAAATTCCGATCTGGAAGCCTTTCACCCTGTGCGCCAGATTGACGATGCCGATCTGGCCTCCCACGATTTCATTCCTGACCACGTTGAGAACCGTGACGCCGATCGCCGAAACCGCGCCCCTTAAAATACCGTCGGCTATCTGGTTCTGCGTGGAGATCCCGGACTGCATCGGAACCAGCCAGTCGGCATACCACCCGAGCCCCATCTGGACGCCGTAAACGGAATCGGCGCAATTGTACAGGGTCGACCACTGGACACCGTAGACGGTACTTCCCCGGCCGATACCCGCGTTCGCCAGCCCGGCCCACTGGAAACCGTAAACCGCACTGTTTTCGCCCTTGATATTGACCAGCCCGGCCCATTGCATACCGTAAACGGAACTGTCCTTATCGGCGAGATTCAAACAGCCCGCCCATTGCATACCGTAAACCGGACTGCCCTTACCGACGGAATTGATCAGACCCGCCCATTGCATGCCGTAAATGCCGCTGTTATCGCCCGTCCCGTTATAGCCGCCCGCCCATTGCATGACATATACCGGACTATTGTCGCCGCTGATATTGGCGCCGCCCGCCCATTGTCCGATAAAAACCGGACTGCCGTTTCCGGAGTAGTTCCATAATCCGGACCACATAAAACCGTAAAGAGGGCTCCGATTGCCAGTCGAGTTGAAAATCGATGAAAACAACACTCCGGCGGAGGGAATGCCATCGCCGATGGTTGTTACCGCATAGGGTATGTTCCACACATTCGCCGGGGGAAGAGATTCATTGGTCCTCACATTGACATTGCTTTCGCCGAAAGCGAAAACGCTGCCGCACAAGGCCAGGGAAACCAGAGCAACCCCGGTTTTCAATTTCTGAACCAGATTCTTTCGCATGAAAACCTCCAACCCAAATTTTATTCGATAGTGAAACACCGGATTCACGGAAAAGTGTCACTTCGAGATGATTTTTTTGACATGAGGGACAAACAAAACAAGGCTTCCGTGTTGCGTCAAGAAAAAATCGAGTCGAAATTTCAATCATTGCCTCACTGAGAAATCGAGTCGAAATTTATTCCCTCCCCATGTTTTTCCT
>Ga0326727_10008046_pt1 | contig 27153 bp, 21 predicted proteins | sample MB2enrmetagenome_FD_207643 | JGI IMG/M metagenome (GOLD analysis project Ga0326727, IMG submission 207643) | Lab enriched peat soil microbial communities from McLean, Ithaca, NY, United States - MB29MY | ecosystem: Environmental > Terrestrial > Soil > Wetlands > Peat | place: USA: New York...
CCGAATCCGGGGTTTTCGAACAAGCCGCAAATGATTGATTCTGTGGTGGGCCCGGAGGGATTTGAACCCCCAACCAAGGGATTATGAGTCCATTTTACGACACATTGCATGGTTCTGCACACTCGCGCAATAATCCGCACATCTCCTTTATTTGCAACACATAGGCCATCGGCCAAGATTGCACGATGATGCACCAACCAGAACAGAATCCGGGTACGAACATGCACCAAAACATGCACCAAAACGCCCTTAGTTTACTGGTCTTGATTGATCTCGAACTTCTTCCCGCATTTGGGTGCGGTGCACGCATAGGTGTGGGTGTGCTGAGAGATTGTCCCATCGGCCTTTTTCCCCTTCCATTTCATCTCACTCCTCGGAACGTTACGCAGTTCAGCCGTACAGGCAGGGCAGAACTTCACATCAGGCTGTGGACCACTGACGTTTGCCATAGAGCGCGATTCTAGCATGCACCCAGACAGCAGACACAAGACGGCCCCGAAGAGGACATCCTCAGGGCCGCGGTCAACTGTGGGCGAGGAACCTCGCCAGGAGTTCCTACGTGGTGGCCCACGTTCCCGGAAGTCGACAGGGTCCACGAAGACATCGGCGTTTATCGTTACAAATCGGAGCAGCAAGACTTCCCCTGTTGCCGGAGAATTTAGATTTCGCTAAACCTTTGGCGACGGGGTATGCTGAGACGCAATGCGATTCCTCCACACCTCCGATTGGCAGATAGGCGAGGCGTTCCGCTTCGTCGACGACGAGACGCTCGCAATCCTCCGTGCGGAGCGGCTTGAGGTGGTCGCACGCATAGGCCGCCTCGCTATTGATCATCAGGTGCCTATTGTTCTGGTCGCAGGCGACGTCTTCGACGGTGTCCATCCAAGCATGGAAACGCTGCTTCGTCCAATCGAACGGATGCGGCAGTTCCCACAGGTGGAGTGGCATCTGATCCCGGGCAATCACGATGCACATACGGGAAACTCACCTTGGGAGCGGCTGCTTCTCCAGTCATTGCCTGGAAACGTCGTGATCCACATCGCGCCAGAGCCTCACACAATCCTGGGCGGCGCCGCATGGATCCTCCCGGCGGTCCTAACTCACCGCCACATGAGCAGCGATCCCACTGAAGCCATGGACGCGATGATGACACCGCCTGGCGCTCTGCGTATCGGGCTCGCCCATGGATCGGTGCGCAGCTTCGGCTCCAGCGACCAGAGTACACACAATCTGCTTGCCCTCGACCGCGCGAAGAGCGCTCAGCTCGACTATCTGGCGCTTGGCGATTGGCACGGCATGCAAAAGATCGACGATCGTACCTGGTACTCCGGCACTCCAGAGCCGGACGGGTTCAACCTCGGCGGCGCAGGAGGCGGCCAGGTCCTCCTGGTCGAACTCACCGTCGGCGCGCTGCCCAATATGACGCCCCTTGAATCTGGAAAGTTCCTCTGGCGCAGCGAACATGTCACCTTGAGTTCGGCAGAGGATATCTCAACGCTCGAGGCCCGAATTCGCACACTGCACTCCGACTTGAGCCGCGTTCTCTTGCAGCTTCGGGTGGAAGGCACCCTCGACCTTGCCGATCGCGAAATCTTTGAGCGTAGCATCCACACGGGCCTTGGCAGCGCCTTACGCTACCTGAGGCTCGAAGCAGACCAATTGTTCGCAAAGCCCTCGATCGTGGACCTCGAAGCCATGGACCATGTGGGTTTCGTGAGGGTTGCCGCCGACCGCCTCGCAGTACTCGCACAGGATAGTTTCAATCCACAGCGGGAACTGGCCGCCGAAGCACTCCAGCGGCTGTATGTTCTGCATATGCGCCAGGGAGCAGGGGCCTGATGAAGATTCGTTCTCTCCGCCTCGAGCATTTTCGCAAGTTCACCGATCGAGTCGCCCTGAGCGGATTTACCGATGGAGTCAATGTCCTCGCGGAGTCGAATGAATTTGGGAAATCGACGCTGCTGGCCGCCATTCGTGGCGTACTCTTCGAGCGCTATGTTTCAAGAGCCGCAAGCGTAACCCAAATGCAGCACTGGAGCAACAAGACCTCGCCCATCATCTCCCTCGAGTTCGAGCTTCCATCTGGTCTTTACAAGATCGAGAAGCGCTTTCTGCACAAGGAACCCTACGCCCACCTCACGATGCCTGACGGCGTCATTCATCACGATGAAGCGGCAGAAGAGCATCTCCAGCGCGTTCTCAACTTCACCCAGGCGGGCAAGACCGGCTCGAAACCGGAAAACGTCGGCATGTGGTCGGCACTTTGGGTGACGCAAAGAGAATCAGTGGATCAGCCCGGCCTAACCGACTCAGCGCGACAGACCATCCATGGATGTCTGGATCAGGAGGTCGGTACCCTCACAGGCGGGGCCCGAGGCAAGAAGCTACTTCTAAGCGTCCGAACCGAACTCGCAAAGATCAGAGACGGAAATAAGAAGCCGTTCGGTAGGCACAAGGATGCGGTCGCGGAACAGGTTGCGGCACAACAGGCGCTGCTACTCTTGCAAGGAAGGCAGCAAAGACTCACGCAGGACATCGTCGAGTTGCAAGGTATCAAGGGAAAATTGGCCGAAGCGAGCGCCGGTGGCGAGGAGCTTCGGACCAGCCAATTGCTCGGCGAAGCCCATCAGATGCGAGAGACCGCGCAACGGTTCGAGGATAAAGAACGGACCGCGCTGGCCACACGGCAGCTATGGTCGGATCGTTTAACCGCTGCTCAGAGGGAGGTCGAGCTCCGAAAAGAACACGACGAGACCCTGAAAGGTGTCTCAGACCGAATAGGGAAATATTCGGCAGACGAAACGGGCACGAAGATCGCGCTACAAAAAGCAGAAGAATCTTTGAGCCGGCAGCGAGAACTTCTCCAACAGGCAACGACTGCTTACGATCAGGCTGGGAAAGCGCTCCGTGAGGCAAGAGCCGTGGTTGATCTCGCAACCATGGAAGCGAATCTGCAGACGTTCAAGGATCGCTTGACGCTTGCGGACGCTGCGCAGACGCGCGTCAATGCACTTGCCGCTAGTCTTGCGTCGCTCTCTGTCACGGAGCAGGAAATGGTCCGACTTCGTGAACGCGATAAGCAGCTCCGCAAGACTGAGGCCACTCTTGAGGCACAGGCGACACATCTCACGCTGACGCTCCTCCCCGAGGCGGCTAGTCTTGTACAGGTTGACGGCAAGCCCGCCCCGACCGATCCTATCTCGCTGATCCAGGATGCGGTTATCAGTATTCAAGGTGTCGGCGAAATTCTCATTCAGCCAGGAGTCCAGGACCGGCAAACCTTACTGGGCCGCCAGATCGAAGAAACTCGCCAACTGCGCGAGGCCCTCGATGCGCTGTCCTGCGCCAGCCTGGAACTGGCCGAGGAGAAGTATGCAGCGCGGGTCCATTGCGAGGGTGAGCTGGCCCAGGCCCGCCAGGAACTTGTTGCCCATACTCCAGCCGATCCGGCGCGCAAAATAGGCCAAGGCATTGAGGCTCTTCGCAATTATGTATCGGTTATGGGGAATCGACTTGCCGCGGAAATGTCGGCGGCGGGATTGAATCGCCTGCCTGATATGTCGGATGCGCAGGGGGCGCTTCGGGAAGCTGAAAGCATCGAACGTGAATCATCTGGTGAAGTAGCGGTGGCGCGAGCGCCTCTCGTCGCCCTTGAGGCAGACCATACCGCGGCGGTTCTTCTCCAGTCGCAAGCCGAAAACCAGAAAACGAACGCCCTGAAAGAGGAGCAGAGGCTCATTGCAGAACGAGGGGTACGTCTCCAACAGGAGAGTACCGAAGCTCTAGCGGAGAGGCTTCGCACTTCTCGGGAATCGCTGCTTTCCCAACAGTCGGAGATTCAGACAATCGAACTATCACGCCCGGCCGAGACAGTTGCCATGCTGGAGACTCGCATAGAGCGCCTCGACAAAGCGATCAAGGAATATGCTGCTGGCCGTCAGTCGATGCAACAGCGGCAGGCGGTCTTGAAGAACCAGATCGAACGTGAAGAAGGCGCGAGCATCGAAGAACAGGTCCTGGCCGCGCAGCACGCAGTCGACCAACTCGACCGAGAGGTCGCCCGCTATCAGCACGAGACGAAGGTTCTCGAGCTTCTGCTTGGAACCCTTGAGGAGGCTGAACAGGCTGCCAAGGAGCGCTACATGGCACCGATAGTAAAGCGGGTCACGCCCTACCTCCAGACACTATTTCCGGGAGCTGCAATCGATTGCGATGAGCAGTTTCAGATCACAGGAATCATCCGGGAACTGCAGCAGACGGAGTCATTTTCTGGTTTGTCCGTGGGGACACAGGAGCAGATCGCAGTCTTAACTCGCCTAGCCTTTGCTGACATGCTCCTCGAACGGGGACAGCCAGCGATGATCATTTTGGATGATGCTCTCGCTTACTCCGACCCAGGACGAATGGAAGTAATGTTCGATCTGCTTACGGAGGCTGCTAAGCGGACACAAATCCTGATTCTTACGTGCCGCGGAGAAATCTTTACACGTCTCGGCGGAAATCGTCTGAAGGTCCTTGCCAACTAGTCCGCTAAGGTCGCGCATCGACCGCCGGCGACGGCCAACTAGGAAGTTAGAATCGGTAACGCGAAGTCGTCATGTGGCAAGGTTTTGCCCGAGGGCTGGGCTTTGCTCCGGGCGGATCACGAGCAAATCAGAGGTTGAGTCTGAGTCGTCGCTAAACGGGCGGACCCCAGTAGATTGCTTTGCACAAACGGAAATACACTTGTTCTGAATGGATAATTACCTCATTTACACAGAATTCCCACAGCTTCCACACCGAGACATCCCGCGCCGCCCCGCTAGACTTTCGCCTCTTGTTCTCCTACCCTGTTCTCATGCCCCGTCAAGATGATCGCCACCGGGTGTACATGTCGTTCCAGTGCCGCTTTGGCTGGCACTGCCAGTTCCTGGAGCAAGATTTGAAGACGACCCTGCCCAGGAAGCTGCACTTTGCTTCACCGGGCAGCGTCGTCGAGTTGGTTGAGCGAGGCGGCGGCTTGTCGAACCTGGAAAGCCGGCAGGCGCTGGACCAAGCGATCGAGATTGGCAGAGGCGGGGTATTCCTGAACCTGACAGAGGAGCAGTACGCCAAGCTGAAGACGAACCGAGGTGAGGGTGTTGAGCCCCCGGCTTGATTGCCGGGGCGCTAGGGTGGGACAGGCTCCGTGTAGTCCATGACTCGAGAGCAATCACCCAGTGAATATGCGGGTTTCGGCTTGTTCTTCCGCCACCCCTTGATCCGATTCATGACAAGCTGGAGCAGGTCTTCGATGACTGCGGTACACAATTCCGCCGCTTCCACCAGACTTAGGAGTTCAGCATTCTCAGTAGAGTCTTAATGGTCCATTACTCACGAGGAGAGGGCAGCAGTGCGCGGCGTTTGCGAGATTGCACTCCGAACCGACAAACTGGATGTGAGTGTAATGCGGAGAGCCGCCGATTGATTTGGCGATCGGACCGCGAGCGAAGAGAGTTTAGTGCAGTCCTGTTAGCGATGGCGATTTTTCTAATAAGTCTGCCAAATGGTTCAAGAGGATCGCAGTCTGTTCACTACTTGTAGATGTGCTGAGACTGACGCGCAATGCAGCACGAGCTAGCGTGTAATCTACGTTCATTGCCAATAAAGTCTTGGGAGGGTGGAGAGCACCAGATGAACATGCTGATCCCACTCCAACGATGATGCCTTGTGCCGCCAGCGCCGTCGCAAGTTCTTCTCCCACAACGCCTGGCAGGGAGAAGCAGGAGGTGTTCGATAATCTCTGGACACCCGCGCAGTGAATCTGAACTTCCGGGAAGCGCGCTTTGAGTCCGATCTCGAATTCGTCACGAACGTTTGCCATCGCTTCCATTGAAGCGTGCTTCCACTCCGTTGCCGCGATTGCTAAGCCCGCCAAGGAGGGCGTGTTTGTAGTGCCTGAGCGCCGCCCCTCCTCTTGTCCCCCGCCGAGCAAGAATGGGTAAATCTGTATCCCTGGTCTGATGTATATCCCGCCAGTACCCTTCGGTCCGTGAAATTTATGAGCAGAGAATGAAGCCAAGTCGACTTCTGGCCAGTCGCTTTGAAGGTCAACTCTCATCTTTCCTATTGCCTGTGTTGCATCGGTATGAAAGATCGCAGCTGGGCTTAATTCACGAATGATGTCCCCAATTTCCGCCAGCGGCTGTAATACGCCCGTCTCATTATTTGCGGCCATAATTGAAACGAGAACCGTTTCAGCACCCAGAGCAGCGCGGAACACATCGAGTCTAACCACTCCATGTTGATCTACCGGCACCTCAATAACGTTAAATCCGAGATGAGCAAGTTCCTTCGCTGGCTCACAGACCGAGGGATGTTCGATAGCACTGATGAGGACGCTACCGGTCTTATAGGCTTTGGCGACGGCCGCGAAAGTCCAGTTGTTGGATTCAGTAGCGCCCGATGTGAAGCTGAAGCATTCAGGTGCTTCTGCATTCAGCAACTTGGCCATTGCGTTTGCTGCCTCCCTCCGTGGAGCGTCGGCGGTTGTGAAAGCTGTGGTTGAAGATGATGGGTTGAAATAGCACTCTGTGAAATAGGGAAGCATCGCCGCGACCGCGTTTGGCGAGGTCTGAGTCGTCGCGTTATTGTCGAGATAAATCATAAGTGCGTATGAGCTGCCCTACTCGCGCGATGGCGGCAAGAAAACCTGGCTTAAATGCCACTCCAAGTAGTCAAGTTTTGGCCTGTAAGATTCTCGATTTGGCTTGAGTATCGGTTTTCTGTGAAATCTACCCAAGTGCTCGACAAAACCCACGGACCCGTAGGCTCTCTCAGAAACGACCGTGCATCGGCCTGCATCGATCGTAAACGCGCCACGATCGAATAACTTGTGATGTAAGGAGCAAAGGGACAGGCCGTTTTCGTGGACATCAGGCCCTCCAGCCTGATGCCACTTTATGTGTGCAGCCTCCAAAGCCACAACAATGTTTCCGATCCTAACATTGAACCCGCAAACAGCGCAGCGATATTCATAAGCAGACAAGACTTTGTTCCTAAAGTCCGGATCTCGATCATTGCTCTTCGGAACTGTTGCCGTCGTTGTTAAACCCAGGAATTCGAGGATGTCCTCTTGAATCGTCTCAGGAAAGTGAGATTCAAGAAGCTCGATTATGATCTGGGATCGTAATTGTTCGTTATTCTTCAATGAGTGATAGATATCGGGGCGAAACCCTCCTTCCGCATCGCTGCGGATCAAAGCGGCTCTCGTCGGATATCCATTAGGCGGCTTGGCCAACGGTGAACTAGTCCGACATTCCCAAACATCTTTATCATGTTGAAGAGCCCAAAACGGATACTCGGGATGGCAGACTTTGCGAGGAGGTCCGAATTCCATCAGGAGATCATGGAGAGGTCCTTCAATGATTCTGAAGGGCAACAATCGGACGTCTTCGTTGATTAGTTTAGAGATGGCTAGCAGGCACAACAAGGGCTTGTGCGGCGCACGCTGGCCGCCCTTACTCCAAATCGCGAGGGATCGAAACCGTCCAGCGATCTCGTCGTTCGTCAAAGTCGTCATTCGAGAACCTGCTTTGGTTTCCCGTATTGAAGACGGATGAGGCGCACGAGTTCAGGAATAGTGTGTTCCATATCGATGAAAGGGACCTGCGCGAATACCGCATCGGACATGCCACCAGTTTTGGCCAACATATGTCCTCGACCAAGCAATCTCTCGGCGCCTGAATTCTTGGTTCCCATGGCAATCTCAGCAGTCGCAGCATTATCTACTTTGAGAATCAGCCGATTTCCGAGTTGCGACCTGAGCTGCATCGGCATGACGTCTTTGTCTGGGCGTTGGGCAGCAAACATAAGAAAAATTCCCGCTGCTCTGGCTTTCACGCTTAGACGTCCCACAATGTCCGGTACGTGTTCTCTGTAGTCCTCGGTCTGCATCCAATCTGCGAACTCGTCGTGAATAATCCAAAGGGTCGGCAATGGTTCACCGGTCGCACGTCGGTATGCGTGAATATTTGGCACCCTCCCCGCCTTGAAAAGCTCATATCGTCGGTTCATTTCGCCCACGAGCCCACCAAGCATACTGACAGCTGCCCCCGGCTCATCGATGATTCCGCCGGAGCCCGCTTCCACATGCGGCAATTCGTCGAGGGGACGGTAGTCCACCCCAAACTTCGGGTCGATCAAGTAGATATGAGCCTCAGCAGGTGTGCGGGTTGCAGCGATGCTCAAGATCAGGTTCTGCATCAATACAGATTTTCCGCTACCGGTAATTCCTGCGATTAGGGTATGAGGCTGATTCAGCGGGTCCAACAACAGGGGCTGTCCGTCCTCCTCGCGTATCCCGACGCAGAGTTTTTCGCCCAGCGATTGCTGACTGTAACTTCTGAGGTAGGCCAGGAGCACCGGCTCTGTGTGTAGCACCTGCCGATTGGGCCGTTCTACGGCGATAGAGACTCGTCCCGACTCGGGTGTGGTATTGATAATCTTAAGCCCTTCTGAAGTGTAGATTTCGTCGGCGCGGGCCTCGACCGCCGGAACAGTTAGATCCTTCGAGCCTTGCAGTTTAATAATGCCGGAATTCGGCGTTAGAATTGGGGCGACGCCTTCAACGACTTTCGCAGGCAGACCACGAGCGACCAGCGCCTGGCGAAGCTGGACGGTGACTGCCTCAAGCCATACTGATCCGTCCTCCTCAGAATTCTGGTACATCGCTGATCGGGATTCGAGGAAGTCTATGAGTGACGTTGCAACCGGTTCTGACTTCGCGCTCGGCGGAACTTCCACAGAGAGAATTGGTTGAGTAGCTGAACTTGGGGTTTGGGGTCCGCTTTCAGGTTGCTGAAGCCCCAGCCCGTTTTTAAGGCCAAGCACGGACGTGCTCTCACTGCGACCCACGCCGGGGGGAGTGGCTTTGTTTGAATCGGTCTCTTGGTGTTCCGCCCTGACTGAGGGCTTGGAGGTCAGACTATATAGTCGTGACTTACCGAACGCGGGATGACCATTGCGCAGTCGCAATGAGGCGGTAGCCTGAAAGTCGTCGTTTTTGTATTGAATGATGAGTTCTCGCACTTGGCTTGGACCGAAGATCTCTTGGAGGGCATCGAGCTGAGTTCGTCCCTTTGTCGCGGTGACCCCTTTGACGCACGAAACCTGAGCAGACAAGTCTTGTGGTTCATTCACAAAGATATGTGAGTAGCCCCAAATACTTACGGAACATTGCCGCTGACGGATTGCGCGACGCCACGCCGCGGTATCAATGGATGGTTGCCCCGGCGCGACAACTGTCTGAGAAACCACTAGATCAGACAGTCGAGCCAGCCAGATGTCCTGGTCGATGGTGCGTGTCTCCCCGTCCATTGCCTCGGTCATTTGTGAAAGCGTGTCTATAAGTTGCTTCGTTGACGTGCTTGCCGCCCCCGCAAGGGCATCGTACGTAACGAATTTCGCCTCCGTCACGATGATGTCGAGATGCATGGTGCCATCCAGGGTCGTCTTGGGCGCAAGTATGAGCAGGTCCGCAATATTGGCGCCCTCCTTTTTCCCCAGCCATTCGCTGTAGTCGTCCAGAAAGCACCACGCGATAGGCCGTGATTTACCAAGCTCGGATTGCACGAGATAACGCGAGAGCACCATGCCAAGAAGCTCGTTCGTATTATTCGCTCGCCGGGCTGCCCTCAGCACGAGGCCACCGGAGAGTTTATTCGCGTCTTGCATAAAGCGTTTCCACAAGGATTCGATAAACTCGTCCGTTGTATCCGATGCAAGCAAGACTCTCAGCTTTTCCTTGAGAGTATTCACTAGGAGTGTTTCTCTCGCGCTGGAGGAGATCACGAGATTGCGACCTTGAGTGGCAGACTGGATATAACGAATAACCTTGACCTGTCGCGCCTCAAGGAGCTTTCTGTCAAGCAATTCGTCCTGATTGACCACCCAGGTCGCAAGCTCATGTGTTTCCCTGAAAATCCGATCAACACTTTGATCATCGAAATCTAGCGAGCGCATAAGAACGGGGCATTTCCCGGCTTCCCAGGCTTCGTCTGCGCCATTCGCGCACAGCACAGCCAGCGAATAAAGATAGGTCCAACCTGCTTCCGTCTGAGCTGGACAAACCAGCTGAAGCCGAACTCTTCTGTCGCCTTCACGTACGGGGAGACGCCGACTCCACTGGTGAGGTTGGAGGTCCCTGGGGTTGGCAGTCTCACGGTGGAGCCATTCCCACACGGGTTTTGCCTCTCTGGAGATCTGATCGCGGCAATAAGCAATATCGACTGGTTGTGTGCGGCCCTCGCGTCGGAGTCTGTTCGCGGCGGTGATATTCACACGAACTTTGGCTAGAAAATCGCCCGACAGCTCAGTGGGATCGGCTTCGGTATCCACGCCGCGAGCAACCAGATCCCTGTAAATCTGCCGGAGATGCTCCTCATCGCGGTGCATCAGGAGGACCTGGCAGGTGATTTTATTGTCCTCTCGCTTCAAGTTGATGCGGTTAACTGTATCGACAACGGCGGTTGGAAGGTCGGGCGAGTCGCAGTTGTAGAGGAGAATGGAGAAGTTGTCGCGTTCGTGTGGCTGAAGCCTGAGATACTCAAGCATCTCGCGCTCTATCGTTGCCGCAGCCGTCATCGAATCGTCATCAAGGGACGGCATTGCTGATTCGCTTGAAGGCTCAGGTGGTTGGTGCAGTGTATATGAGTCAAAAGCCTGCGTGACAATTCGCGGAGATGCTTGTGCGTTTTCCCACACGACGGTCATTTCCGGATATAGCGGCTGACTGAGAAGCTGCTCAACCTCGCGAAAGAAAAGCACACCGCTGGCGCCATCCGAAAAGGGCGGTCGGTCATTCCCGAGTAATTGTTCAATAAGTCCAAGAATCTGCTGTTGCCGGGCGGCAGACGCCTCCATGCGTAACGGATGCCACGGACAGACCACCGCCATCGGTGGACGTCGGCCTGAACGCTCGACCTGCACCAACCCTACTCGCAAAACCACTCGCAGGAGTTGTCTTCTTGCGTCCTCGTGCCGGATTAGATTGATCGTGAGCAGGAGGGATCTGTAAGCCGCAACAACAGCCGGAACGTCATCCGTCGCAAGTGCGTTGTTCCGGAGCGCAAGGACGGCGGTATTATAAAGCGACTCAAAACTGCTGAAATGGCCAGCCAGTTCCGTTGCTTGGGTGGGAAGAAGCCATTGCTTGGAGCTTGCATCACCGAGCACCTGCTTCCAGGTCGCGGCAAGCGATTTGATTCGATCCTGAGCTGGAACGAAAGCACCACGACCGCCCCCTCTCGCAGCGTCAGCAAATCCTTCGACATTTTCAAGGGACAACGAAACAGGGCTGCCTTTGCGACCAACTACTTCGTACTCCGCCAAGCACTCAACAAGTGTCGTGCCACGATGTGTATGGTAACGATAGATCGCGTCAAGGTCCGCGCCCTCCTGGCCAAGGACAGAGCCGATTGGGAATTTCCAGGTTAGCGACAGCGTCGCGACCTTCCGATCTGTTCCACCTCTTTGCTTCTGGAAAACTGACACAAGAAAATTCAGTCTTGTTGCTTTTCCTGCCTTGTTTGTGCCTTTGAATTTCGGTTTGTTCTTGATTCTTGGAAGAACGGCCTGGCTGTATCTGCAAATCAGGGTGTCCCTGAATTGAACGCGCTTTTTTGTCTGCACCTCAAGAGATCCATATGCACGTTCGAAATACTCACAGGCGCGCTGGTTAATCTCGATGAAGCTGTTCGGCTTCGCCTGTTTCTTACCTTCGATAACGATATATGCTGCTTCATTCGGGGATAGGCCCCGAATAGAGCGCTGAAGGCACTCAAAGATCCCACCGAAGAGATCGGCACACTCGATCTTCTTTCCATGAACGAAGTCTTCCCATTCGAGAAAGAGGCTGGCGTCTTTTTCCAGCTGTTCTGTCCGTCGTACAAAAAAGTCCCGAAATTCCTCCGGTGCGGAGCCTGTCTTCCGTGCAATTTTGCCAAGCGCTTGAAGTACAAGCTCATCGTCTTGGGTAGGCGTGACACCCTCGGCCTCCAGTGCTTCGCGCGTGCGTTCCGAAAAGTCCTTGGACGACGACTTTCTTGCCTTCTCAAAGCAGTAGTTCGTGTAATTCCAATCGCACTTGAACAGCAAGTCCTCTGTGAGGCTGTTCCGCGCGCCTTCTGAGTCGATGTAAGCCTGAAATGCGTCCAAAACCTGATCCGGTATCGGAGGGTGTTGCTCGTCAGAGCGGAGCAGCAAAAGCCTCTTGCGGAGAGTATCGGGATCGAGCAGCTCTTGTGACAATCCCCGCTTATCGAGATAGCACTCAAGGGCATAGTGGCTCCGAAATTTTGCTGCCCATTGAGCCGGTTGCGCCATTTTTGCTGCATTCAGTGAGCTAAAGCAGTCTTCAAAAAGAGGCAGGCCGATTGTCGGCAGCGCCTTCCCCGCTGCTCTGCCGAGTGGCTCACTGTTGAAATTCGACAAGACCGCAGTCAGGAACTCTCCCGCTTTAGCTGTGGGGCAGCGACCTGTCTCAAACAGTCCCTTCAGCATCGCCTCGACCTTCTTGCGATCCTCCGGAAGGAGACTTACGCCTGCCTTCCTGGCGACAAAGTCGACCCAAATATGAGAGATGGTTTTATCCTTGAGATCGGAAGCATCGGTCCGATCGCTGTCCGCCAGTGAAGCTTCAGCATCAGCTTCGACCTCAGCCGTGAGGGTAACCGAGCCATCCCTTTCCCGGTTGCGGACATTCACCGAAGAGTCGGCTGTTGTATAACGCGAGGGTATGTCATACGCCTGAAGCTCAAATTCCGGAAACTGGATTTGAAGCCGTGAAGCTCTTTGGCCAGCGGCGATACTCGCTTGAATGAAGCCAGCCAGCTGCTCGGCCGAGAATCCCGAAAGGACATGGAATGCGCCCCGAAAATCCGGGTCATCGTCAAGCTGAGGCTTGAACTTCAATAGAACGTATTCAAGGGCTATGGCTCCTACCAGAGCATCGGCCGGATCGATGATCATGTGAGCGACTCCATTGGGTTAAGAATGTAGATGCAGGCGTCGCTCATGCGCTGCGCTAGGCCCATACCGATTAAGTGTTGGCAGAACCTGTCGCGGTTCTTCTTGAAGTCAGAGTCATCGAAGAGATAGGAGAGAACATCCAGTCTTGCCTCTACTGGTCCAATCACCATTCGATAACGCGTGTGAAGATGACGCAGGAAGGCGCTCTCCTCCATGGGTGAAGAGACATTTGCAAGAACCAGGGACCGAAGCAACTCGTCGGTAGGAGCATATCGAAATCGATTCGTGCCGCGTCTGGATGCCAAGCCGCATCCTGTCGCGAGTGAAGTCAATCCATCAGCTGTTCCATTGCGATAGAGCTGTTGAGCGAAACTGTATAGTCTTTCAGCAAGCTTCTTATGGTCGGGTGCTTCCAGGGTTTTCTTGAGGGAGACGGTCCGGACGAGATGCCCGGCCAAGTAGTCCCTCTTTGCTAAGTCGTCGATTGAGGTGTCAGAAAGGGTCCTCTGGAGATCGGGATCAGAAAAAACTGTAACATCGATGTATTTCTTAACAGCCCGAGGGCCGAGTCCATCATTTGAGAGATACGATTCAACGGCAGCCTTCCTGACAAGATCGATACGCGGGGCGAGAATCTCGCAGACAATGGGAGGCAACCAAGCATTGCCAAGCCAGTTGTTCGCCGTCTCGATGCCATAGAGGTACAAATGAAAGCCTAGCAATGGCCCCAAATACTGAAAGGCATCCTGGTCAGGGAGATTCAGACCAAGGATAGCCACTACATCTTCGGCCATCCGGTCAAAGGCGGGATGCGTTTTGTAAGGTAGGTACGTCCCCCCCTTCCGGGGCCCTTGATCCGGCTCTGGCTCGGACAGAAGACGCATGACAAGACGATTTCGTGAAGTCCGAGGATCAAAAGAAGGCATGAGCCGATTTCGTATTTTCTCGCGCAAAGGCGCGGAAGAGCGGGAAAGCATGAGGTAAGCGATCTCCCCCGTTCTGGTAAAAACGCGTCTCGTCAGTTCAAACCCCTCTCCCTTCTCCAAGATCGCTTCATAGAGCGCTGCCGGACCGATTGGGAAGACAAATTGGGTGGTCCAGCTTCGTTCGCTGCCGGGGTCCACTGTGATTCTCCGAAGGAGGCGAATTACGCTGACGAGTTCGTCAAATGTATCGAAACGCCTGCGGAGATATGAAAAATCCGCTGCAAGATGCTCTCCGAGTGACGCGTTTTCCTTCATCACTTGCAGCCATTGGTTCCACCCGTCCTCATCGCTGCCCTGAACATTACGCAGGATTTCCTCCATCCTTGGATTGTTGAAGAGGAGGTTACGCAGCTGTAGAGAACGGTTAGCGACGTATTCCGGGTTCTCTCCGGGGCGCGTTTCAGCGAGAAGTTTGCCTTCGCGATACATCCCCTCTGCCATTCCCATAAACTCCAGAAGTAGTGCGGAGAATGGTTGACGCTCAAGGCGGTGGCCCCAGATCGCCTCGGCAATCCACGCTTCGTTACGGTCTTTTGAACCGAAATAAGGTTCGGTATTGGCTGACGAAATCATTGTTCCACCAGATGGATGGGCAACTTATGAATGGTGCCGCCCTCTTGTACTTGAATCAGATGTAACGACCTCGAATTGGCTTTGAGCTGGAGATCGCGGAGGCAGCGCTGTTTGAGGGATAGGAAGTCGGTGCACGATTCACGCGAAAAGCTTGAGGGCATAGCACCATCGGCAACTCGGCAGAGGAATTCGAACCGAGGGAGGGTAAGGGCAAAGCGGAACTCTCGTCCATTACTGCGAATCAGGGCTTCAGGAGTGCAACCAGCCTGCTTTCTCACGATCTCTAATCCCGGTGGTTCCGCGTCAAGCTCCACCTGCGAGAGATAGATGTCGCTCACCGGGGAGGTGGTTAAGTCGAGTCCGGTTGTAAGGTAGATCTCATTGGCATGCTCTGCAAGGAGCAAACCAGTCCAAATTCTATTCAGGCCGGACGCGAGCTTTCGCATGTGCAGGCGCGCCGGCGAGTGTCCTTCTTCAAGCGGACGGAGAATCTCGTGAAGGTATTCCCGTGCGTGATGGAAGACAGAGGTTTTCCAAAGGGAATACGCCTGAATTTGCGCCTGGGACGCATGAAGAAAGACGCGTCTCCTCTCCGCCGCCAGCTCTGCCAGGAATAGCTCCGTTTCTTCGTCGCTACTTATGTCGCCACGGATATAGCGTTTGAGCAGGTTCTCAAAATCCGGATTGCGCTGGAGGAACGGGTCGGTTGCAATCAGCTCCTGATAGGCAGCTTTAAGTTCCTGATCCCGCGAGCCGAAAATAATCAATTCATCGAGATCGTTTGTGGTCTCGTCTCCAATGTGAAGCATCGACAGAAAGCGGAAAATCTCCCGCTTGCGGCGATTGGTAGAGGTAAGATTCTCTCCAAACAGAGTGCGGTGTAACGCCGCCCGGTGAGCGGTGCCGGCCCTCGCAATCGCGTCTGCCTCGCTCCCAGGGCGGATGACCCGGTCTTTGGCCTGTGGGTGTCCGAGCAAAGCGTTGGAGATAAGGCACAGTACCCCACGAATGGGCAGATGGTGCCCTGTCACATCAGCGATGCGTGCCAGCATGATGAGCTTGGCGCGCACTTCTGGCGTGTTGAGCGCTCTATAGTTCCGCGTGAGGGAAGACAGCTCAGAGAATAGCGGATTGTCACTTTCCTCTTCAAGGCAGGCCCATTCGGGGCGATCGAGAACTGCGGTGAGGCACAGCTTCATGATTTGCTCGCTGGGGACCGTGCTCAGGTTAATGAGCCGCAGGCGATCTCCATGATCGCTCTCACCTCTTGCATGAAGGCCTATCAGCGTCTCCTCCAACTTTCTTAATAACGCGGGCGCGTCAGAGGGCAACGCCCGGAAGAGCTCATGCATCTGTCCATCATTCACGGCCAGGACAAAACGCTCTTCACTCTCACCGAAGGCAGCTTCGGCGATTCTTTCAAGGAGTGCGACATCATCCTTGCTTATATGTCCATTGGTCTTTCGTCTCCATGCAGTGACATCGTAAATGAGGGTTATCGTACGTTGACCTGCAGCGGTGCCAACACATATCTCTTCTACCCCATGAGTTCCCCTCGGTCTGTCGCCGGTCAATTCCTGGACCAGTTCAAAGCATAACGAGGTCTTGCCTTCGCCCGCCGTCCCCGTCAGGACCACATTCCTGAATGCGCCGGTGGACTTCGGAAAGCAATCGAGGAGAAGCTGTCGTGCCGGATGGTCGAATATAAGTTTGGGAATACCTAGATAACTTGCAAGCTTGTCTACATGTTCAGCCTGCATGGCTTCGTTATCTGCTACCGGAGAGTACGCACGCAGCAGTCTTACCCACTTTTCACCCTTCGTGCGAACTGATGAGATAGCCATTCTTTGTTCACCGGTGGCAGAGGAGACACCCCTGCTGAGTCTGAGGCAACACTTGCAGGCCGCCCAGGGTCTCGGCCAAGGATAAATTCTTCTGGCGTTTCAAGAGTCTCGCCTGGGTCTTCTCCCAGTTCTCTTCGATCTGCGCCATGCGCTCCGGACGCTCTAACTCGGCCAACGACTCATCCCCGTTCCAGCAAAAGATGTTGCCATTGACATGATTTGGCTTTTCGTATGCCTTTGCCTCCTCATACAGGTCCGGATAGCGTTGCTTCAAGCGAACCCACTCGATCTTTTGCTGGTAGAAACAAAAGAAGCAACCGCTTCGCGTGCGTCCCCATTCCGTATATGGAGGCAGGCCAAGGCCAGAATTCTCGAGGATTCGTTGTACTCCGGCGTAGTCGATCCCGTCTTCGCGAAAAGGGAATACCGCGCGGATATTTGGTTTGTGGCTGATGTATCCAATTCGTTCTTCGTCGGCACGGATTCCTACATAATTGATGCAAACGTCGTCGCCGATATAGTTCTCGAAAGGCTTCAGCTTCATCATTTCGGTGCACCATCGCCGATGATTCGACGGCAACATACCACCCTTCATTCGTAAGATGTTGTCGAACGTAGTTCCAAACGTCGTGCGAATGATCTTCTGGCCCAGGTATCCCTCAAGACGTTCCAGATACTCATATGTGTCGGGAAGTTCCTTTCCGGTGTCGTGGAAGATATATTCCATATTGTCGACCCGGTCGCGCATGTGAACGGCGAGAGCTGCACTGTCTTTGCCTCCTGAAAGGCTAAGCACGTGGCGGATGCGCGAGGTGTTACTGAGGAGCTGGGGGCTCTGTTCTGGGTTGTGAGTAGTCATCGTTTTAAGACTCCCTCGATTTCTCGTTTGTGTGAAGCTGAGTCCAGATCGCACGCATGGCGGCTGCCAAACCATGGCGTCCGTGCTTTGAAAGGATCTGTTGAATTTCGGTTTCAACCGGATGTATCCGATTCTCGTCCATTCCATCCCAATGCACAAGATCGCCCACTTCGCTGCCGTCGCTCTTTGTGATTGCGATCCGAAGAGCATGGCCGTTGAGCTTCCTCGTGGTTCCGATCAAAGCAAGTTCGGTGCGCTTAAACCGACCGGCCGCGATTACAAGCTGGTGATGGAACTCCGTTTCGTCATTGTCTATCCATCGCTCAGACGACTTTCGTGCCAACAAGTTGGCGATTGACTCAACCCAGGCCTTGTCGTTGAGGGCGCTGTCAGCAAGCCGCACGGCGAAGGCCTTGAGTACAGGCTCAGTCACGACGGCACAGAGTTGCGCTGCGCGAGCCGCGATCATACTTCTACCGGTGGGCATTCCTGTCTCAATATCGAAAGCGGCGCAAATCGCGTCTCCCAATCGGGCCACCAGCCTTGGATAAGCCGTTCGAATCTCATGTAAGGCTGTTCGCAATCGGGCTGCAAGTTCTTCCGGAGCCCTAAGCCCCTCCTTTCCTATGGGGGGGAGGCCACATGCCTCAGGAATCATAGTGAAGACCAGCCTCACTGGATCGCGCGCTTCGAGAAGCGCGCGACGTACCGCAACGGCAGCTGCTGGAAGGCTGTTTGTTTTTCGGGAATATTCAGGGACTTCGCGACTTATGAAAATCGTAAGAGGGCGAACAAGATCGATAAGGTCTGTCTTGGAAGCATCCCGTGGATCAATCTGAAGCAGGTGCAGTAATTTTGTGAATACCTCGGCGCGGACGCTGTCGAGTTCGCAATACTGAATGTGAAAGAACTGTGGCTCTTTCATCAGCCGCAGAAACACTTCCCCCCCGACTTCGGGAAGGTACGTTCCGTCCTCATACAGGGCTACGTGTTGGTGATGTGTCGAGAGATAAATCGCAAGGATGAACGGCTGGAGGCCTTCCCGGATGCCAAACGGAACCTGTGAGAGGCCGTGAAAGATCTGCGGGACCGGGATCAGTGCGTCAGTACCGCGATGCTGGAGCAGGTCAGTGATGCGGTTCAAGGCTGGCAGGAGCTTGCAATAGTCACGCTTTTCTGATGGGAGCTGAAACTTCCATCCAGTTTCGGTTTCCTGATGGATGCCACCCTTTTTCAGAATCGAAAGATACAGGGCCATTTCTGGGGGGCGCTTTGAGTCGTCCATGCCAAGCATCCGCTTGTCTGGAGCTGCAGCCATTGCTTCAATGAGCTTCGTGCGGGCCGCAACCGCCGCGCTGCTAGGGAATCGGCGATTGATGAGCTCATTGAGCACATGTGGGGACTGGCTGTAAATGCGATTACACTGATTGCCCAGAAATCGAAGTAGCTCCCGGCCAGACTTAAGTCTGGCCTCACTGTTGGCGGAGAACCAGGTCATAGGCGCAGAAATGGGAACTTCGAGATTGTCCAGTCCACCCAACCGCTCTCTAAAGCGGCGTTCGGCGCGGGCTACCTGGCGCGCCACCTCCTCGCGGGCGTAATGATCCCCGGCCAGAGCCGGAGTGTTGGTCTGGACCCACTTCCATGTCAACAGATCGGATAAGGCTGCGGCACCATTAGTTGGTGGCTGAGCGATGGCAACGAATAATCCTTCGCTCAAATTCTCATGGTGTGTTCGCAGGTGCTTCTCGGCGTTGCGAAGCTGAAGCTGGCTTGCTGGGAGTAATACGCGCAGATTCAAGTCCGGTCCCTTGCCGTCTAGCGCAGGCTGGGCGGCGAGAAGCTGGGTCACAGCCGTTGCCGGAATAAATTTGACTTCACAATAGCGAAGCGTTCCCGAGCGAAGGTAGTGACCGCGAGGAACAATCTGTTCTGGCGGCAGTTGCCTGCATAGCAGTTCGATACTATCCTCACCGGACTGTGTAGCGAGGTATCCGCGCTTGAACTCCTCGTCCAGATTGACTGAGGTATGTGGCCACAGGCAGAGGCCTCGGGCTGCGCCTCTTTCGTACAGAACGCCGCGACCCTTCATTTCCCTGATGGCCTTGGAAATGGCACGTTGGTTCGTTTCGTTGTCCAGTGCCAGGTGCAGGAACTCACTTGTTGCCGGAAGGTCCGGGGCATCAAGCAGGTTGAGAAGGGCTATGGACTTAAAGACGCTTTCCTCCTCAATGTTGCCGAGTGGGATTGATGTAAGCAGCGAATCTACAAAACCCCAATGTAGGTATGAACTCCCCATGCTGATGGATGGCGATAGATTCTGCCTTACGTAATCAAACAGGTGCTGCAGGCGATACGGCGCTAATTGCGTTCCGGTTGTCCGAATATGGTGCTGCAATCCCATCGGTTCGCTGGCAGATATAAAACTGAAAAGGGAACGCTCATTCTGTCCAAACTTACGAATGGTCCGCACAAGGACCGGCAGCACCGTAGGATGAAACGGGAAAATCTTCGGCCCAAACTGCCCAAGGCTTGATGCCGCCGAAGAGCCATAGATGCCTGAACGTATTGCGCCGATCATGGCCTTGGTGCACTCATCAGCGATTGCGTCGGGCAGGGCTTTCAAGTTGACGCTCAAAGTGGCTGCGACCAGCGTAACGAATTGTTCCAGGGGCTGAGAGTAGATGATCTCTTCAAACCGGCCGGCTACTTTGTCCCACTCGCGGCGGGCTGTTGAATCAAGGCCGGCCGCGTACGCTGCGACTCCCTGGTGGAGCATGACTACGACAATTAACGGCTGGTCGCCACTGCGCGCGGCCTCCTCTGCCAAACGCTGGAGGAGGAAGATGTCATCGGACTCGGGATTCTGGGCAGCGAATTCCAAGTTCTTTCCGAGTTCGTCCAGAACGAGCAGAACGCCCTTGTAGCCCTTGGCTCGGGCTTGTCCGATGGCCTTCTTCACTTTAGACAGCACTTCATCTGTGGTAGGCTTCGAGCCGCGTGAAAGCTTGACACCCAAGGCGCGAAGTACAGTCACTCCGAGAGGCTCATGGTCTCCGGTTGCGAGATGGGGATGTACCCGAATGCGTTGGCAAAATGGATGCAGTTCCTTGGGTAGTGCACGGGTATTGCCTGCAGAAATGCGCGCTAGTGCAAGCCCAAAGGCGCTCTTACCTGATCCGTAATCACCGGATATGCGGAACGCACGCTGGGTCGAATCCAGACGAAATCCTGCGCAGATCCTGGAGATAGCATCTGATGCGAGGGGAGTCAGCACATATCCAAGCGACGACGTGGTGTCGCTAAAATCGCGCTCTAAATGGACGGAACGCATGTATCTTGGGTGAATGCCCAACAGAGATGCCAAAGGCGTTCCGCTCTGGTCTTTAACGTGTTGTGACATTTTTCTCACATGAAGCTCGGAGTAATGTAGGCGGACTTCAAATCGTTGAAGCCGTCGTTCTTCTTGAGACGGTGCAGCTGACGCATGCTCATCGACTCGGTGATTCGGAACACCTTAGGCTGACGCGATGCCATCTCTGAGACACGTTGGAGGATCTCGGTTTCGTGCATCTTAAGCAGCCGGCCGGGACTACGATTGCCAACCACGAGTTCTCGGAGGGGTGTTGTCTGCTCGTCTGGGTAGCTCCTGTTCCACCAATCATGAACGAAGAACGCGAAGAGTTGATTCGGGATCGCTAGTTTTGGGGTCGGATCGAAAGAGTAGAGGTTTTCCCATTTGCCACTTGCGTTCGGGCGTTCTCCGAACGGCTGAATAAGTCGGAGCGCAGACATGGCACTGTCAAGGTGGTCCTCGCCCTTGTCAGCGCGCGGGGGGCGGTAGCTATGAAGGAAAACCTCCCAGTGCTGGCGAAGCGTCACTGGGGAAACAGGTCTCTGACTGCGATTGGCTTCTTGCTTGAAGGATTCGACCACCTGTGATGCACTGAACTCCATCGCCGGCCAACGGTTAAACAGGCACTCCCAAGCGAAAAAAGGGGAATCGGTATTTGTGCTGATGAGCCAGTGCAATAGCCATGAAGAGGTCACGTCTTCAAAGTAAGGGTCCAGGCCCTCTTCAGAGTGAAATACGAGCCTGCCGATGGGAGTCAGTGACCATACTCCATCGACCCGGCTGGCGATTTGAAAGGCCTCGATCCAACAGCGCAACGCTTCGACCATGTTCTTGCCGAGCCCCAGTTCGGTAATACCCTCGTCGATGTCGGTAAGCGGATCGTTGCCCGCGACGATTTCCCGCACAGCTTTGGGAATCCACGCAATGCGAAGTGGGAATGTTTGGTGTCCCGAGAATCGGAAGGTGGGCTCGTTTCGCGGTGCGGCCGACTGGGGCGGGACTCCAGGCCGCCGGCTACTCAGATTGTGCACTTCGCTCGATTTTGTCATGTTCTAAGCCCATAATCCCCAGTAGTTTGCGCCGAACAGCGGTGACCGTAGCACCAAAAAATGGCTCTGGAAAACCGAACTGTAGAGGAGGAAATGCTGGCATCTCCAGCCCCATTTTGTGGTCGCGCTTTGGGTCGGTAATCCCCAGTAATCTTAGCAGGCTGATGCGTCGTCTCGTTGGAGACGGAGGGCCTCGATAGGCAAGAAATAAGCCAATCCTCGGATTGAATTCCGTGTCCCTGGCACCGTCAAAGGGAGGGGTCAATGGGGTCCACAGCTTACCTTCGGCGTAGTTTCCCAGCGGATCCTCCTCTACATCGGCAACCTCGGGCAAGCGTCAGCCCCGCCTCTTCTCTCCGTGTATGATGACTACGCGTCTGGGAGTTGGGTTCGTGAGAAATGTCATTCAAGAGGCCATTCTGGCAATCGAGGCCGAGATCGAGGAACGGCAGGGGCAGATTTCGAAGCTGCGGAAGATGAATGGGAAGCGGCCGGCCGCGGTGGATCGAGCCGATGGTGTTGCGCGCCCCAAGTGGAGCGCGGCACGCCGGAAGAAGTTTCAGGCCACCTGGGCCAAGATGAAAGCAGCCAAAGCAAAAGGGGCCTGAGAACCAGGCCCCTTTTGCTTTCTCGGTTGTCGGCTATGCGACCGCCGTGGTAGGCGTCCGCACATCTTCCGTGGTGGCCCTGAGCGCGAGTAACCCGAAGCGGCCTTCGGCGGTCTTGTAGAACAATGTGCCCTTGCTGGCGCGTTTGTAAAGCATCTGATCCAGGGTTTTGGCCGGCTCGATTCCGTAGGTCTTCTTGATAAGCGCGCGGATCTCGTCCGGTGTCTTCTCTTCTCCGTTGAGGTTGAGTAAGACGACCCGCGCCATTTCTAAGCTGTTGGGTTGTGCGTTCGGTGAATCCTTACCATCCGTAATTGCCGTTAAGGTTACAGTCTGGGGTGAGTAGACCTGGGGTCGGGTGCTGATAAACCCTTCCAGGTCCAAACGCGCTTGAAGCGCGGCATTTAAGGCAGTCTTGTACCTCTCCAGTCGAACGATCTGTTCGTTGACTCCTGCCAGTTCCTTCTCTAGCGCCCCGGTGGCTTCTTCTGTCATATACTCTCCCGGCGACCAGTTCTCTGATCTGATTGGATTAGAGCATAGAGTCCTATACTAAGTCAAATACCCTATTGCGTGATCGGCGACTGGAGTCTTGTACCCTTCGATGGTTCAATCTTATACCGAGTAGAATCTTGAATCGATGCGGGTTTAATACCCACCGCGATGCGACGGTTGCTACACACGACCTCGTGCCAGAGCCCCATCGCGAAGAGGACCGCCATCAGAGGGATCGGGATGTAGGGACACACGTCGAGAAGCGTCTGCCAGGTGCCCATTCATATATTCCGTGAGACTCATAGAGACAAAATACACAAAACAAGAGACATAAAACCATGAGAGTCAGGAACAAGAAGGGTAAACAGGCGAGACTCTCGCCACTATCTAGTATAGGAATAGGGGTGGGCAAAACCCCGGAAGCCTATCAACACCACGCGTCCTGCGGCCGACTTCACCCAAGCCTACCTATATTGATAGAAGAGGCCCACCCGCTGGTGCTGAGGTGAGCCAAAAGGAATGGGCCGAGTATAAGCCCGGCCCAAAGAGGAGAGGAAGCGAGTCAACTACGCAGCAATCGCTTCTGGAACGCCAACGTGCCCGCGCAGGTACTTCATGACATCGCTGTACTGCTGGCGGGCCGTCTGCGTGCTGCACTGCAGCATGGCTGAGATCTGAACCCAGTTGAACTCCTTCCGGAAGATCATCTGGAGGAGCCAACGCTCAATGGTTGTCAGGTTGCGGAACAGCTTGTCGCTGGTCTGTCGGACCCAGCCGTCGGTCATCTCGCTGATGTCGAGCTGGGCCTCCATCAGAGACGTGTCAGCTGCCCAGGCGGTACCGTGTTGGTCCACGAAGTTGCCGTCCGCATGAGGCAGTGCATCGCTGGAGTGTGCAAAATCCTCGTGAGAGGAGACTTTTCCGATGCAAGTGATGCCCCGATCCAGCTGAAGCACTCCCTCCCTGGACTCGAGTTCGCCCATCGCCGCCACAATATGTTCCGCCAGGTAGTAGCGAAACCACATGGCCGCGAAGTATGTAAACCCAATCGGCCCCGATTCAAAGAATGCTTGCTGAGGTGGCCAAGACGGCCCCCTTCGATAACCGATAACCTTCCTCTGGTTGCCGACCACCGAGACCAGGTACTGCTTGCGAACCAGCAGCCTAATGCACCCAACAGCGTCAAAACCCACAACTGATGAGACGGCGTCGGCTGTGAACTGCTGGCAGAATGTCTTCCCATCCAATACCTCACAAACTTGACGGACCTTATCCGTATAGAGCGGATCGTAACGCCGGCAGGCGCGAAGGAAACACATCACCATCGCGTCGTAGATGTCATCCGTGGTCATGGTCTTGAAGGCCAGATGCAGGGTGTGACAAGTCTTCGACAGGACAGTCTGGTCGGGGTTGGATCCCCGCGGCAGCAACTTCTTCAGCATCTCTGCGGCGTCCTTGCCGACCCGGGATGTCGGGTTCGGCAGCTGACCACGAATCACCATGTTGGTGTACTTGATCAGATAGCCGTGGAAACACTCCACCAGCTTCAGAAAGGCCGCTTCTTTATCGGGCCCGTCTGGCAGCTTGGCGTAACGAATGGCGAGATCGTTGACCTCAGTCCGAACGTTGAAGTTGTCATCATCGGGCACAACCCAGCCCGCTGCATAATGTGTTGCTGACAGAGTATACGATCTCGACACGGAAGCCCCTCAAAGTGTCCCCACACGGAGAAAGGCCCGTACTCGATAGTTAGTTGATGCGTGTGTAGTCGAGGAAAACGACGATCTCGTCTTCCATGAACTCTGCGCCGTAAGCGTTGCGCATGGCGGCCAGGACGCTTGAATAACTCTGGCTGCCGGAGTGATTCCGGTCGAGAACTACCGCTGGCACTTCGTTGAAAGGACCAGTCCAGACCTTTACCACGCGGCCGGCGCCCACGTACTTGTGGTCCGGCCCTTCGGTTAGGTCAATGACATGGCCCTTGGGCACGTTGGCCCACTTACTGCCGCGGCGTACGGTGTTGCCCAACTGGCCCAGCTGGAGGGCATTGTGTTTCAGGTTGTGCAGCTCGGTCGGCAGCGGCGCCGGCGGAGGCATGAACGGAAATTGCATCTGATCGATTGCAAGTGTTGCCATGAGACTGTTCCTCGTACTTCTGAATTGTTGATGGTGGGTCCGGTACTACCAAAGCTAGGCAGCAATGGGAAGTTCTTCGGCCACAACCTTGTCGTCGCCGATGATCTTCATGCCCGGAACGAGCGTCAGAATGGCAACCGTCTTGACGAAGCTGTTGCCCTTCGGATCTTTGTAGAAGCTCACTGTCTGGGGGCCGAGGTTCAAGTCGTCGGCTTCGATGTCAACATCCTGCGCGGGATCGTCGATGTAGGAAACGTGGTATTTCATTGGTGCCTCCGGTTTCGGTTGAGGGCCGCAGACTATGCCACGGCCGGGTAATCTTTCTGCCAGGCCTTCACCACGTCGGAGACGATCTCCTTCTGGTGGGCCAGCAGATTTCCTTCCTGGGTGTTGGTGACGGCACGGCCCAGTTGAACCAGGCTGAAGGCATCACAGATGTTGTCGTCGAAGAACTTCTCGTGCCAGCGATCGAGCACTTCCATGAGCATGTGCTCTTTCTTGGCGGTTCCCTTTCCGGTCACGAACTTCTTCAGCTGCGTCGGTGGGATCTCAATGAACGGAACATTCAAGTCGTACAGAGCCACACGGGTAACCCCGCCCAGCTCGCCCAGGCTGATGCTGCTCGATCCCTTGGCGCCGAAGGCATAGCCCTCGATCATCACCAGGCAGGAGATGCGCTCGCCCTCGGTCGGCCGCTCCGGTGCGCCCCACAGAACCAGATTGGTCACGCGCTCCCGCAGCCATACCAGTCGGTGCATGCCCAGGATCGGAACGACCTTCTTGGACGCGCTGGGATTGGGCTGCAGAACCCGCTCCTGACGGACACCGGTCTTGACGTTGTACAGACACCACCCGGTGGCTGAAAGCGACATGTCGAGGCCCAGGATGTAATCGGGAGGGGTCAGACGTGTCTCGGTGAGGGCCGTGCTGGCCTGCTTAGGCAGCCCAGCGATCTTCGGGATCTTCAACTTCGGCACTTTCACTTTGGGTGCATTGAGAGTCATGGTTTACCTGCGGAGCTGGCTCGGCACATGGCCGAAGTGGTAGTGGTTTCCGGTGACTGGACAAAGGTAGACGTTCAGATCTTCACCGTCGTAGTAGGAGGCTCCCATCAGACTCAGCATTTCGCCTTCCGCCTGATCGAAAGTATCGAAGGGCTGCTTGCTCAGACAGCACCTTTCAATGCGGAGCCGTTGCGATCGACATACGGTGTGGCTCACACGTTCCCGCCGGCGCCGTATACAGCGTTTGCTTGCCATGGCTACACCTCAAAGAGTTCCTTCCCCTGTGCTTTCTGTTGTTCAGCAAGGGACGCAACTGTCTGCGACTTGCCGGACTTGGCTTCGAGCAGCAGAGTGAGAACCTCTTCGATGTCCGCCTTGTACCAGGCCAGGGTGATAACCCATTCGCCGGTGGCCAGCAGACGCGGCCGATTCTTCAGAGGCAGATTGTTGAAGCGGCGCTTCATGCTTTCGTGGAGATCCTTCATGTCCTTGGTCAGCGAGTTCGCCGGCGCCAGGGCCTCCAGGATCGAGACCAGGTGCCGGATCTCCAAAGGCTTGAAGGGTGTCTTGTAGGCATAGCGTGTTGGCTTGTCGACCTTGTTGCCCTCGCGGTCGAGCCACTCGCGCGTGGAGAAGATTTCCCCACGCTCGTAGTTGACCCACCAGCGATGGATCTTTCCCAGCAGTTCGTCGCAAACCGGCTTGAACCACAGGCCTGCCATAAGAGCTACCTCTGTCTGCCAAGGATCTGGCCATCGAGCTTGCCGCCGTTGAGGCCATACTTGGGGTTGATCACAGTGGGGGTCAGGCCGCCTTCAAAGAGACCGAGCTTTCCAATCCCTTTGACATTGCGTGCAGGTGCCTTAATAGGGGGCACCGGAAAACGGGCTTTCGTGGGGCCCGACGTCTTGCGAATCGTTTTGGCCATTGCAGAATGATTCCTTTCACTACCAGGTCCTGTCTTCAAACAGATCCTCTTCCGGTGCGATCGCCGGCTTCGGATCTTCTGTAAATCCGAACGTCTGCATTAGCCGCCTGTGGGCCTCAGGACTCATTTGCAGGGTTCCTCTGATGCTTCCAGTACCGAACTCGCCGGCTTTGAGAGCAATTCGTTCACCCATAGCGCGGGAAGGATCGGGGCTGAGCATCACATCTCGGATGTCGCATTCCACGGTCCGGCCGTCGGGCGCCATGAGCACCATGTGGCAGTTGTTATTGACCAAGGCAATCGTGCCCGCGGGGATGCGCGGATCTTGA